>Ga0233439_10002524_pt1 | contig 20489 bp, 27 predicted proteins | sample SI_123_September_6_FD_182713 | JGI IMG/M metagenome (GOLD analysis project Ga0233439, IMG submission 182713) | Seawater microbial communities from Saanich Inlet, British Columbia, Canada - SI_123_September2016_100_MG | ecosystem: Environmental > Aquatic > Marine > Inlet | place: Canada: British... | reverse complement strand
AACGGCCCGCTCTTTTGCGATCTTTCCTAAGCTATCGAAAATAGCGTTCTGAATAATGCGTTCACCAGTAACACCAAGCGCGGCTTGGGGTGCTGCCACTGTCAATGCACGCAACGCGGCCTGTTGAGGAGACAACCCCTCTACATCTAAGTTCTCTCCGAAGTTAGCGCCTGCCTGCAGGGTAAACTCTTCGCCCAACTGACCAGCAACAGCCGCTCGTGTTGGTGTTATTGCGCGTGCTGTTTTGCCAAGAGTAGTGCGGCGGGCTAAACGATAAGCAAGCTCTGCTAAGTCTTGTTCGCTTCGAGTCGCCTCTTTTTTTATGCTGCGTTCTATAGAGTCTCTTATGACTTTTTTTGCTACTTGACGGCTAGCAACGGTTAGTGCTCCTTTGCCAATCATCCCTACGGCTGCTGTTGCACCACCTGTACCAATCGTAGTCAGTGCATAAGGCGCTAACTGACCAGAGGTCTTGAAAATCTGATTGGCTAAACCACCTAGTGTAGGGTTATCTATAAACTCTTCGAAGTTCTCAAGACCTGACATCGACTCCGCGATTCTTCCCTCGCGATCCCGTGCAGTTTGGATGTTAATTGCTGCAGCTTCATCGTCGCCTACGAGCGTATTTACAATTCCTTTGAAGTAATCGGTATCAGTACGAATCCCTGCAAGACCCGCGTCTAAGCCGCGCTCAAAAGTTTCCCCAAGGCTACCGGGGGTAACCGCAGTATCATCTGGACGCTGGAATATTGAACTGGGGTCAACAGGCCGACGAGTTGCTGTGCGCCTGTATAAACTTTGTACGGGGTTAGGGTTAGGGTTAGGGTTAGGGTTAGGGTTGGGGCCAGCTGCCTTAACATCGGTAGGATCGACACGGATTCTTTCTTCTTGAGGTAGTGCCGCTGGCTGCGGTTTAGACCTGACTGCTGTAGGTGCTACGTCTGCCCGCGCATATAGATCTTGTATAGGATCTGGTGTTACACCTGCCGTATCGTAAGTAGCGTCTTCTTGAGACATAGACGCCACAAGATCTTCCGCACTACCAGCTGGATTATAAGTAGGCGCACCTTTTACTCTAGTGGGATACGCACCTACTAAACCAGGAGTTCCCGGCGCACCGGCTCTTCGTTCAGGTTGCGGTTGTGATTGCGGTTGTGGTTGTGACTGAGCCGAGGCATATACAGAACTACCAAGCTTAAAATAATCATTACCTGACACCCCATTAGCGTCAGTTTTGTTTAAATCACTAGCGCCCGTTGCCCCCAAAAGGTGAGCCGCTGCTAAAAACCCGAAAGTATCTTCGGGGGGTGTATTTGAGTTAACTGTGCCTCTTCTTTTTAAGTGGACGAGATTAGCATCCAAATTCTCTTGGAACACTTTATCTTGTAAAGTCGTATTTTTTAAAAACGCATCTAAATTGTCAGCGCCGTTTTTTCCCGTCCAGTTGGCGGGGTCATTCATCGCTGCTTTATTACCCAGCTTTGAACTTCTTGGTTTTAAATACCCTAAGTCTTCTAATGCTGCAGCACCGAACTGGTAACCTCCCGCATAACCAAGTCTGTTAACAGCGCTGTAATCACCAGACGACTCCCGTTGGAGCATGGCCTTTTGAAGGGCTGAATAATTCACTTTAGTCTCTAGAAGTCGCTGACGCTAAGTTTCTGTTTTTATCTGCTAAAGAACCTGGCCCTTCTTTAATCTCGTTTACAACATAAGTATACCCAGACGCGCCGAATAGATTTTTTATTACCGAGGCTGGGATAGTTTCCTCGACTTGCAACTGACTCGCAGGGTTTATCACTTTGAAGGTTTTAGGTTTACCACTCCCATCAACCTTATCAACTGCTAACCTATTCAAGAAAATGTCACTGCTACCAATATGGTCAATTTCTCCGTCAGGCATTAAATTCGCAAACAGTGGGCCAAACTCTTCGCTTTCTGCCAGCGCCTGAAATCCAAGGCTTACCATCGAGTTAAGTGCTTGCTGCATTTGCGGCTCTGCAGCTGTACCTATGCTTTTTCGGTAATCTTGGTAAGTTCTTGTAAATGCACCATGCGCCCCAGCATATTCTTTATAAAAGCGAGCTTTATCAAACTTTATAGTGTCATTGATATTTCCTTTTGGCGTCCCATCATCTGAACCATAAACGGCAAACTTCGCCTGCTGAAAGCTTTCAGCGAGACGCTTGCCATAAACTTCGCCTACACCCCAATCGTGTTTTTCAACCGCAAGGAAATGTTGTTCCAGTTCAAGGGCCGCTTTCGGTCGAGTGACTTCTTCATAGAGTCTTACAGCTTGCTCAAACCTCTCTTTGTCCAGACCAAGTCTCATCCACGACGTGAGAGCATTTTGCCTATTAACTTCTAATGTCTGTAAATCAAGACGCGACGCATCTATTCTGCCGCTAGTCCTAAGATTGTGTAGTTCTTTTCTAATGCTTTCTCTAGCAGTATTGTCTGGAGCTATGGTCATTAACCATGTGTAGGCTGCTATCTGCGCTTTTGGGGGTAACTTCACAGGAATATCTGCAGGAGACTCAATGCCAGCTTCCTTAAGTACCGCTGCCAAATTTGCCTCATCTTGCGGGGTAGCCTGCAATTCACCAGAAGTAGCTTTTTGTTCAATTTCTTCAGGGGATAACTCATCAATGCCAGCAAAAATGCCTGTTTCTAATGCTTGCGCTGCTTTCTTAACCTCCGCTGACTGGTTTTGTATATCCGAGAGTCCACCCGCTTCAGTACCCAGAAGTGCAGCTCTTTGCGCTTTTAACTCCTCTACTCTCTTGAGCTTTTGGTCCCTTATTCGATTTTGTCTCCCCCCCGTTTTTGACGCAGAAATGCTTATACTTGCTTCTGCCTTTTCAATATCCGCATCTAAAGCAGCTACTTCAGCCTCTGGGTCTGGTGCCTTTTCATTTCTCTTCCAGAGAGGGGTGCCGCTAGGCGCTTGACCCGTAGCCTCTGGGGTAGCTCCCGTTTGAGGTTGAGAAGCGTCAACGCTGCCGCGCTGTAATGCAGCTTGGAGAATGTCTGGTACTTCTATACCCATCGTCTCTGCTTGGTCGATGAGCATTCCTAGTTTCTCGGTATCAGTCTCCGCACTCGCTAAAATACTTCTAAAACTGCGAGACATCCTTGCATCTTTTTCCCCCGTCTCAGGGTCTACAGACGCACGGTCAACTTCGCCTTGGACTTGAGTCTGTAAAGTAGCCGTCGCGGTGTCTGTGTTTACTTCTTCTACTGCACGGATTTCTGCCTCTTCTTGAGACACACCCTGAGCTACATAGTTCGCTACTTTGTATTGAACAACCCAACTTGATTTGCCTCCCTCACTTGCGCCTCGAATATTCGTCGTATACTCGCCGTCTATTAAGCCAACCACCATTTCCGGTGGTAGTGCTGCTATCTGTGAGTCGTCACCAATACCACCGTCTTCAGTGAGCACACCCTTTTGACCTTTTTTCGGGCCGCTTGTATAAGTCCCACTAATCGCTAACGAGCCGTCTTTTCTAACAATACGATCATATTTAAAACCTTCCGGTAGGTGTGGATCTCTGTTGAAGGTGTCTAGTATTAGGAAGTCATTTTCCCGCCCCCCAGCTATGACATTGCGAAGCGAGTTTTCTCTATTTAATCTAGTCGGATCGTCAGGAGTTATCCAAGCTGTTTGCTCATCCCCCGCTACAGCATTTCCTATCCAAGTGTCATTAGACTCCCTAGTAAAGTCTATCTGCTTTTTCTGGTTGTCTAGGCCTATCCCAACGTTCGCAAGCTCTTGAGCCTTTAATGCTCCAGGCTGCAGCGCTACTGCGCGCTTATTAGCCTCCACATTTAAATCAGTCTGCGTTTTATTCAGATTATAGTTATCTTGTTGCAAACTATAATTTTGATCGTACTGCCGTACCTGCTCGTCAAGCTTATCGCGCGCCAACTGATGCGCTCGTTGTTGCTGACCATACCCAAGCCCTTGGGTTAGCCCACTAACCAAGCCTGATCCGAAATTACCTGTATTAAAGTTATCGAAGGCCATAGTCCTACCCTGTTAAATCATGAACGCTAGCATCGCCAAACTGCCTATCGTGCTAAACGTTTGGGCTTTAGATGCTGCTTTCGCTTGTGTGTATTGGTTTTCGCGGGCGGTAGCATCCGCTGCTGCAGAACCCATTTGGCTCAAAGAGCTACGATTTACGCCTTGCCCAATATTAATAAGGTCTGACATAAGACGGGTGTTTTGCTCTTTCTGAGCAATACGAGCGTCGTTCATTGACTGAATACCACCGAGCGTTGTTGCCCGAGCTAGCCCTCTACCTTGCTGTTGAATCTGGGCTGGCGTTAAAGCCGCTCCATACCGCGATATGTTTCGCTGGTTTACGCCTGCTGATAAAGCACCCGCTGCTCCTATATCCTCGCGCGCTTGGTCAACAAGAGTTGTGTCACTTTGTGCCTTATCTATTAGCTCTTCTTCAAAACCTCGGTAATCTTTAACGTAGTCCAAGTAATCCGCGCGCGTCATTTCCGCAAAGGCTTTATCAGGGTCACTTACATTAGGCAGCCCAGTCCCACCACCAGAAGCAGCTGCTGCTGAGCCACCATATTGTGCTGCTATCCCCTCATACATTAGCCGTACCATCCTTTTTGGCTCATAAAGCCAAACTTCTCGCCTTCTTTGTTAACAGGGCTAAAGAACTTGCCTTGTACCGCATTGCCGTCTGCATCCTTACCTGATGTCTGCATATTTCCAAAGCCCTTAGCAAGCGCAGCACCTGCCACTTGACCAACCGCCTTAAACTTCGCGTTTGATACCTCATTTTTTGCTTGAGCGCGTGCCAGTGCATCAGACGTTGCCAGCCGTGACGCTTGCGCCATGCCAGTTTGTGCATCAGACACCTGTTGACGGGCAGTACCTAAAACGTTCGTGCCCATTTGATTTTGTATGCCTAAGCCAGAGTTGCCTGCTATTCCAAGCTGGCCTGTCAAAGCGTTCGCTACATCCCCGCCACTATTTTGCCCACGGACAGTTTGCTGGGCGTTTTGCCCAGAGAGCGCCTGCATTGTGTCTGCATTTGCACGGCCTCGAAGCTGCTGTGTTGGGTCGTCACTACGAGATTGGTCACGCATCTTAATTAACAGTGGGCCATACTTTTGTTTAAAATATTTGTGTTCGGCCATTGCTACAGCAGCAGATGCTTGTTCTCCTGCGGAGGCTTTTGCTTTTTTTGGCTTGCTGCCCATTATATTTCTCTCGTGTAAACAACGGTTTCTTTCGTCCAACCTTGGCTAAGTAGATAAGGCTCTAGTACACTTACTACTGTCCTCACTTCAATCTTTTTGTAACCTAAGTCTCTCGCTACTTGTTCAAAAAACGGGTAGTACTTTATGACGCAACTTTGGCCGCGCTCTTTGGCCCATGCGAGCCAGATAAAAAAAGTCTTATCCCCTGTAAACTCATCTACCTCCGCAGTGGTAATAACAAAACCTTCTGGAGCCATCCAAAAATGCGCTTGCCCGTTAACACAACTGGCGTAAACATCTTCGGGCGTACATGTCAGTTGAGGGTTCTCAACGACAATCTCTTCCAGACCCATTTTTGCCCAATCCCAATGGTCGCGGATCGAAGCGTAGATAGGATCACCCCCTTTCTCGTCCGTACCGATTACGTCTTCCTGATCCAGACCTGCCGACCCCTCCATAAACCACTCTCCTAGCTACGCCTTCATTAGCGTGTCTTGCTCTGCGCTCAGCGTTAACAACGGCTTCTCCGAAGAGATTTCCGTAGAGCTGTGCGCCTTGTAAATCAGACCATGCTTTTCCAGGCATCCTAAGAAGCCTGAATAAAGTGCCATTGACTACAGCATCGCGGTACTCGTCCATAATCTGTTCGTCACAGGTAGTCGACGAGTGGGACGGCTTGAGCTGTGCTCTAATTATGGTGCTGGAAACTGTAGTTGCGTTGGGTACTGGGACTAGCCAGAAAACGCTTTTAGACTGCTGCACGTAATACTCTGGATCACCCGCGTATCCAGTATCACGCCACTTAGGTTTACGCTGCTCTAGCAGAGTGGTAGATATTGGCTCTAAGTCTGAGCCTTCGTAAGTTGCCCACATGACTTTATGGACAATAGTTCCACTCGGAGCCTCTAGGTCATATTCGTAAATGTTAGCTACCGTTGTCACCGGATCTAGCTCAGTTTGGTACGCTCCCGTCCGTTCACAGAAATCGATAGCCGCTGACCTGATCGTGTTTTCGACCAGTGTGTCAGGGCAACCATCAACCATCGGCAAAATCTCAGGAAGAAGCGTCTCGTAAGCAACCGCCATTTTTTATGCCCCCCTCGGCCCGCTGGAGTCCGCATTCGGATTACTTATTGTGTCAATTTGAGCTTTGCCTGTTACAGACGCCGTAAATAACTGGAAGTGCGTCCCGGCACGTTGCGCATTACCCGCAAACTCTGCGTCTTTCATATAGGCCATGTACAACACGTAGTTCATAATGGCGTTAGCAAAGATATCGGGGATAGAAAGATTACCGGACTGAGCAACAGTCGCGGGGTTAGATGAATAGACAATTTCAAGATAAGCGTTGCCTGCAATACCAGGGTAGACATAATAGTTTCTCGGGTTTGTCTCGTCGTAAACGAAATGCTTGACGACGGTAGTATGAGCAGCTCCGCCCGTGGCTGCTGGGTCGTGCCAATCAGGTGTTTGAGCGTCTATGACAGTACGGTCTACTAGGCGCACTGCTCGTTTCCCCGTACCACTACTTGCGGCTGACATATTACGAACAACATTTAACAGCCGATTACCAGCTGCAGGAATCGACTGTTTGGTGCCAGTAACCAGAGTTACTGTCGTATTTGTTGCGGTTGCATCAGGTTTTTGCAGCGCAATCTCACGCTGCGCGTCATTGACCCACAGCACTAACTCAGCAACTACCGGCCATCGCACCCCCGTCGTGTCCTGCAGTATGACTTGTGTTCTATCTATTATACTTTGGACGGTTACTGTCATGCGTTACCTACGAATTAAGAACCGCTTCCCACGCTGCATCACGCGTGTCTGAATCAATTGATTCACCCATTGCTTTGTTTACAGCCGCAGCTTTTGGAGAGCCATCAGCTTTAAAATTATCGGGTTTGCCCTCATCCATCATTTTTTCAAGGGCTTGAACAAGGTCGTCGTTAGGCTCTTCGGCCACCACTACAACGACTTCTTCGGGCAAGTCTTCAACTACACTCGCCGGTTTTCTGACTTCTTTTGCGCCCATCTGAATCGCCACTAAGCCGATCTCATCTGAAACAGTTATTGGAACGCCTGCTTCAAAGACAATTGCTCCACCACTTAAAGTCGTCACTCGTAATGACTTTGTACTTACGATCTTCATGATTAATACCCTTTAGGTAGGGAAAAAAGAACCCCCTCCGAAGAGGGGGAGAGAGCTTTACTGCGCGGTATCGAGACAGATAACACCGAAATCCTGTACAGACCCTGAGATATCAGAGTTGTACTTAGGCTTTCGCATACCGAAGATCTTACCGACGGATATACCAGACTGGTTACCATAATCGAAAGTATCTTCGACCATATCAGGCAGTCCAATGTCAGCCAGAGCCAGAGCCTGCGCACCACAGAACAGAGCACGCGCTCCATCTACGTCTGCAGCAGCACCCCATTTGTAACCGGCTGCGCCGACGTTAGCGGAAGTTCCCGCTGTAGCGCCAGAAGTGTTGAACACATGGCGAAACTCGTGGATCATTATGCCGTCAACCATTAGGCTGGAAGAACCACTAAACAAGCTGTTTGCAGCACCCCGTACACCCGCGTTACGAACGTTAGCCAGGAAGCTTGTATCAAGCTTCAGATCAGCCATTTGCTGGGGAGTAACAAACAAGTGGTACGTTTCCTGGTTACCAGCACCGCGAATACCACGAATGTAGTTATCTTTCGCGTATGCTTTCAGGTTAACGATAGTCTCGTAGCTGATCTTGTCAGCAGCAACCATTGCGTTAGTGGCTCCAGCAACAAGCCCGGACGTTGCGTCCCACCGACGATGACGATCAGCTGTAGGAGCAGACACATCGGAGGCGTAGGCAAGGTCAACGAGTTCTTGACCGTTTACTGCACCGCCAACAACAGTACGCAGTGCGCCGTTGTTTTTGAATGTGTAAGCAACACCCGCCAGAGTCAAGAACGCAAGCTGGTCACAACGGTCAGCCATTGCGTAAGCAAGTGCGTCACGAGACTGCTCGCGAAAATTAACTACTGTCTTCTGATCGGCCATACGGCCAGCGATTCGGTTTGCGAATCTCAGCTGATCTAGCTCGATGGTGATGTCATACGCGCGCAAGGCTTCTTCATTGCCTTCCAGCGTGTAATCACCAGTGATACCGTCTCCGGTCATATCGGCAAGCAACGTGATGTTTGCCTTGGTGCCTTTTTGGTTTTTAGTTAGCTCAGTAACCCGCTGAACCATAGCGTTTGAGCCGGTTCCAGCAAATTGGTTAATGAACGATTGGTTGCGGGCTACCTTCCAGAAGTCCCTGCTCCAAGCTTGGAGTTGGTCACCCGTCAAGGTGCCGAAGTTCGTTAAAGCCATGATGGCCTCCAATAATAGACAAATTTTGTGCAGCACACGCTGCTCTATTAGCCGACTTTTGGAGCGGCTAATCCGTTTACCCCGTATCGTAGGGCGACGAACTAGCGCGGATTAACGAGGGGCGACCTCGACAGGTTTTACGCCTTGTGCAGGCGAGGTACGTTTTTTACGCCTACGAGGCGATCACATATCGTAGTGATGGACGTATGAATTATATTAGTTCAGGTATTATCCTAATGCAACAACTTTCGTTGCCGAACATTTAGTGTGCACTCAATGTTCTACCGGATACTCTTTTACCCCCTGTAGTACTTTTTCTACTATAAGATCGTTTTTTCGATCCATTTCGAAGAAAAGAAGCTGGTTTAAGAAAGCCATATCGCACTGTTCGCCTCTCCACCCCCTCTTAGAACACCTACATAACTCTTTGTTGGAGAGTGGCAGCCCCAGTGGGTAAGGCTTCGCAGGAAACCTAATTTCTTCCCACCCACAGTTTATTACGAACCATTCGTCCCTTGACGCTACACTACTGGGTAGCGCTATGGCCGCTGCAATTATTGAGCGGCTCACGACCCGTGTACTCCATGTTGTAGCCCTAGAGAATATCACCGCGCAGTCGTTTCAACGTGGCTTCTGGCAAAGCGGCAAACTCTTCTTCTGTCATTGTTGCAAGATCTACCCCCTTCTCACCATGCATTGAACTGCTCTCCCCAGGCAATTCGGGGGGCTGTGCTTCTGCAGCTTTCAGCTTCTTGTTCACTTGTGCGCGTTTCTTTGCGACCTCATCGACACTTTTTTGCGCTTTGCCAGCCAAACTTGGCGCACTTTCTTGCACTTGATCCAAATCGTGATCTTTCACGACAAAGTTCACTGCTTTTGACAACGCATCTACAGCTTCGAAGCCTTGTACGATGAAAGCGTCCCTTAGCTCGACAACCTCATTGGTATAGCCCTCGTTAAATTCTTCAGCATTACTATTAAACACCGGATAGGTTTCTTCCATCACATTCGCGGCCTGCTGCAACGCATTCATCTGCCGGTCTTTAGTAACAGTCTGCGTCATTTCTTGGCGCATCTCGTACTCAAGCGTGGCTCGCTCAGCTTTACGAATCTCCCTTCGCAGACCGACAGCTTTATCTGTCTCACCATCCAGCACCATATTCTGGTACTCAACTTCTTTTTCGTCAAAGTCGTATTCTTCGGGAGCGTCTTCGGGCTTTACATTAGCTGCATTAAGATCATCTAGCTGCTTCTGGAGGGCTTTTTGCTTCGCCAAGACTTCATCAAGACGCGCTTTTGGCACCATTGTCTTTTTAGCTGGTTTTTCCTTGGCTTCAGGCTCTTCTAATTCCGCAGCTTCTTTTAGCGGGGGTTCGTCATCAACCACGTCTTCTTCTGCGGGTTCTTCTTCTGCGGGTTCTTCTTCTGCGGGTTCTTCCTCAACTTCCGCTTCTTGAGTAGTACCCTCTTCATCAACCGTGTCTTCATCAACCTCTGTTGTCTCCTCTTCTATGTCAGGAAAACTCAAATCAAGCTGCGGTGAACCGTCGTCCTCGGGGGCATCAGCTCCCGGCATTACTGGGAATTCAAGGGCTTTTTCTTCGTCTGGCATAGCTTCTTTCTTACTCATTTAAGAACTCCTGTTCTTGTTTTGGTTGGGGAATACTGTTTTTTGCTTGCTGCATAGCTGTAGTTGCAATCTTGGTAGCTGCACTAGTCTCGCTTTGGCCTTGTCGAATCTCATTAGTTGCAGATGAAAGCTCTCTGCGGAGCTCCAGCTGTTCCTGATTCATCTGAAGCTTAGCCTGCAGCTCTGCAACGCGGATCTGAGGATCAACTTCACTCATACCTTGAGCTTTCGCCATATTAAGCGCGGCTTCGGATTGAATCTTCTGAACTTCAGCCTCAAGCTTCGCAATCTCAAGCTGCAGCTCCATCATCGCAACTTGCTGCTGCTGCGCCATCTGTTCTTGCGCTTCTGGGGTTGGTGGCTCAACACCCGCCATAGTGCGAATACGCTTGGCTAGCTCACCTTTTCTGGCTAAGTGGCTGTACTCAATAATGGCGTCATCTGGGACCGCTACGCCTGCTTGCCGCAGGTTAAGCGCCTCTGCAAACTGCACTTCATCGAAGCTGTCGCGCGCTGGAGCAGTAGAAACAATGACGTCATACTCACCTAGCGTAAGGTTGTTAATAATTAAACCCTCGGGGGTCATTGCGTTGATTAGCATCTCTTCACGAGGCTTTAGCGGATCATCTTCATTAGTTACTTGTACAACTCGCTGCTCAGTGTAAAAAGTCTGGACGAGGTTGAGCACCTTCTCAGCTAAGTAGTGCCGTGCTTTACGCAGGTTGTCCAATGGCACCTGAATCATCACCGCGCCACGATTCTGTTTAGCCTGGATTGCGATACCCGATACTTCAGCACTATCTGTGCCAAGCATTGAGTCAGTAACCCCCGATATAGTCTGGACGTTTGCCATAGCTTTCTGCGCGATACGATCAAGACCTGTAGGTATTTGATTAGCCGTAATCTTCATTGGCGGGGTAGTCCCGCGAGCGTATTCAAGCACCAGTCCTGTCTCAGCGCCGTGTTCTTCTAGGTCATCAGCTGTCATACCAATCAGCGAGCCGCTCTCAACCATCCAGCCGCTATTAGCGGTGGTATTAACAATATGCAGTTCTTGGCTAGCAATTTTATTGAGCTGTTCTTGCGGAGAAAGGAGGTTTCGAACAACCCCAAAAGGTTTGCCCCTGCGGAAGTAGCAGAAAAATGGCACAATTGTAAAATCGTTGTAAGGCGACCAACCGTCATGTAAAACAACTTTGTCGCAAGTAACTGTCCAGCGAACCTTTCGGATCATCTTGCTTATTAGCGTAAGGTTGTACTGCTTAGCAAACTTCTTGCACTTAGCTTCTTTCCAAGCCTCGGGGCACTGTCGTTGGTCACCCGTATCAGGATCAACGAAAAAATCAGCCCGTGAAAACTTCTTGTATTGACGCTCGACAACACGGAGTGACTTTACATTCCGATATTCGTCATCGCCCGGAACTCCCGGCCCAAAATGATCGTCGCCGTTCTCAGTCTCCCCAAAACGGGACTCTTGGTACTCAACAGAGTCAGGGCCAAAGCTCATGCCGTTTTCTGCTACGAACAACAAACGCTCTGCTTTCTTTTTACCGTACAACTCTTCGATCTCATCCAATGTCATCCACTTTGTTTCGAAGACCTCGTTCCACGTCTTAGGGTCAGCATCTTTAGCGTCTGGATCGATGAGGACATCGAGGGGGTCTTTCGCTGTAATTCTAACTTCGCCCTCGACGTGATCACTAAAATCCATACGGACATCAAAGTACCCGCGCCCGTCCATGATCAGGCCGTCAGAGAACACCTGCTGTTCCACCCAGTCGAGCTTGTTACTGTCTGCGATCTGCATGTACAGCTTGGTGAGAGTGTTCGCGACTTCTTGGTCACCACCACGACGCGGCTTGAACTGGATATCTGCACGGCGTGTGGACTGCTCACCTAGAATCGTATTAACAGTGGGTAGTATGGTATTAATCGTCAGGGCTGGGCGACCTTCGGCTTCTAATACAGACTCGTCGTCCGCGTCCCACTGCTGGCCTTGGTAGTACTCGTCGCATTTCTGCGCCATGTGGACGTATTCGAGATGCCCGTTGTCGCGTGCGCGCTCGTATCGCGCCCACTGGGTACGGGTGATCTCTTCTTCTTTGTCGGGGGCGATCTTTTTATCTTTCATGTCATGCGCTCATTGCTGATTTGGACCGGTCACTTTTTAGTAGTGCCGGTAATCTGTCTCGCCAACTGGGAATATGTTCAATTCTTTCAACAAACGTCGAAAACTCAGTCATCATCAAGCCAATCCAGCTCAATGCGTCTACCTGGTCGTCATGCACGCCGTTTGGAAACCGCAGCAGCTCTGCAACCAAGGGGCCAGTAAAATGTTCTTCTTTTGGCAGGAACACCATGCCCTGCTGCATCCGACCCTGAATTGCTCTAGCACGCGCCTCTTTATCTCTACGGCCAGTTTTAAGATCTTTGAAGTACGCCTCGTACAACCCGCGCTCACGGACCCGCTTCTCTAGGAATGGCCCAAGGGCCATCTCGATGTGGCCTTTCTCAATACCAATTATGTTGGGCTTCCATATTTCATAAAGATCCAGTATCCGCTCTACAATTTCAAAACCATCAAACCGCCCGCGCACCATGTCAACCACGTACAGCTGATCCTGCTCGTCAACGCCAACAACAATACCTACCGTATAGTCATTGCGGTCGTTTTTACCAATTGCTAAGTCCCACGCGCAATAGAACTTCATGCGGTCATGGTCAATGTCGTCACGGTCGTAGTAATTAATCATGTCGCGGGTGAAGTAATCACCATCATCTGCGACAGGGTTCTGCTGATACAGCGCCGACCAATCGCGTGGGCCAACGGCTTTTTCAATTCTGGCTAGAGCCGACTCATCGTATCGCTCAGCATGGAGCGCCTCACCGGCTTTTCTGAACTCTTCATCGACTTCGGCTCGTGCGGGGTAGTTAACAACCTCCCACTGCTCTCCGTTATCAGCGGCTGCTTTAAGAAGCCGTCCTGCAAGGTCGTCATCGTGCCAGCGAGTAAGAATGACAAGAACGCCGCCACCGGGGGCAAGCCGCGTATAAGCCGTCGAGGTGTACCAATCCCATGTGCTTTCGCGTGCGTTTGAAGACTCAGCGTCATCCCGGTTCTTTACCGGGTCGTCAATAACGAGTACATGTGCGCCTTTACCTGTAATACCACCACCGACACCTGCTGCCACATAGCCGCCGCCCGTTGTTGTAAGCCAAGCTTCTGCGCTCTGGCTCTGAGGGTCGAGACGAGTTTTGAAGGCTGACTTGTAGCCGTCTTCACGTAAAAGGCCACGGACTTTTCGACTGAAAGCCATCGCAAGCGAACCCGAATAGCTGCACGAGATGAACTCATGGTTTGGGTTTCTACCCAGATGCCAAGCTGGGAATGCCACTGACGCAAGTGTACTTTTACCGTGTCGGGGCGGCATGAAGAGCATAAGTCTTGGACTCTTTTTTTCAGCAACATCTCTGGAGAACTCCTCTAGTCTTTGACAAATATCTTTGTGTACCCAGCCCGCTTGGTAGTCAGGGTTAAACCGCTCAACAAACGGCAACAGCCGCTTCCGCGTCAAGAACCGCATCGCTAATTCAGCCCGCGCCTTCTCTTCAACCGTGTCCTGTCTTGGCTCTTCTGGTTGAGCGCTGGCAGGAAGCGGTGCTTGCTCCGCAATATCGGCTTTGCAGTAGACGCATACGTGATCCAGGCCCGCGTACAACGTTTCAGGATGCAGGTTCTTACACCTGATGCACTCGATCTTGGCGGCTTCAATAGAAGTCACGAATGAACCTCGTGCCACGGGTCACCCCGCTCATACCCACTGATTTTGACCCATTTGTAGCCTGCTTGGTGCCTAGCAATAACCCATTTTCTGCGGTTGTCCAGAATCCATCCCTCGACTTCTAAAACGAGATGGTATCCGCCCGTCTCTGTTTGACAAAAGACCAGTCGATTAGGAATCGACACCTTGTGGCACTGATGCCTACAGGCCAGCGCGAAGCCGTCGCAGTCGTCTTTGAATGTGCCTTTCTGGGCCTCATCCAGTGATTCAAGTTCGCCTGAGGAAACCCAGTGCTCAGGGACACCTCGTTGCTCAATATCAGATGTGTAATTAAATCGCCATTGCACATAGTCACTGATCGCCTGAAGGTCAGCCTTGTCAACAGTCAACGCCGCGCTCCCTACCCTCAATGCAGCCTAGCGGCGGGGCAACCTCTGGCCCAGTCTCAAACGGCGTTGGCACAGTCTCGCAGCCACACAACATCAGCAGTGTGAAAAGCACCCTCACATCTCCACCGCCATACCCAGCTCAACAAGCGTCTCGTTCAAATTCACACCATCTGCAAAAAGTTCGCCCAACAGCCGCCCATATTTACCGGTTTTGTCTTTGTGCGTGCGAACCAGCACCTCATCCGCCCCATCTAGCTGATCGCGGAGCCAGTCTCGCGCTTCAAGGCCCTTTACTTTCGTTTCGGGGTCCACGCCCCGCAGTTCTGGCGTATCAATACCGTACAATCTGACCCTCTCTTTGTAGCGAATTGTATTTAAGCCAAGGTCAATATCCACGGTGCATGTATCGCCGTCATAAACGGAGTGGACCTTTGCCACCTTATACGTGTAGAGCATTATCGCCCCTCAGTGCTTTGACGTAGTTGATCATTGAGTGATCATTGACCCAATTACCCTTGGTATTACGCTTCCCAAGTGGCAACAACTCGCTTGGACTCCCCATAAAAGGCGGGAGGCTTGTCGCAAAGTCGTTCTGGAAGCGATACTGGCTGATTGGGCGGGTCAATACCTTCAATCTACCCACTCTCGGCGCACCAAACGTCACGATCTGGTCAATTTTCTCGCCATCACCCGTTTCCCGTTGGATTAGTGCAGCCGTTATCAAGGCGCAAGCCCCACCTAACGAATGGCCTGTCAACGTTACCGACGCTAGGTCGTTATCTGCTAGGTGATCGAGTACCACGTAGCCCAATCTACGGCTCGCCTTTAAGAAACCAGCGGGGCAGAGTCCCAAACTGGGACTCCATAGCGGGAAAATTCGCATATCGCGAAACACGTCCCTCGGCTGTCTGATGTTGGTGCCCGCAAAAGCAACCGTCTTCTTGTCCTCGCTAAAAAGAACTTCTATGCCCGCCGACTCGGCATGCCACTCTTTATAGACACGCGCTGATAGCAACGCACAGTCGAGATGGCTACTCGGCATCAGGCGCTTCTACAGTTGCCATCTTCCTCGTGGCATTAATACAAAAAAGGTTCGTGCCTAGCGCAGTGACACAGTAGTCGATTTGACCCGGAGCACCCGCTGCAATGGTTTTGGGGTTCGCGGGCATTGAACCACAGCCCACCAGCACCAAAAAGACCGCTAACGTCGCGCTTAGTGTTTTCATTAGTATGCCCTTGACCGTCTTGGTTTCCGTGCCCCCACTCTAGGCTTTGGTTTTGGTTTTGGTTTTGGTTTTGGCTTACGTGGCTGTTTGTTTGCTTTAATTAAAGCCATAACTAATCTCCTTTAGGTTCTAAGTAGTCGATGTCTTTACCCGCGATCTTCAACAGGTCTTCGTCGGTCATCCGTTCAAGCTGCTTGGTGCCGTTAATGTTGATGTTTACCTGCGGAACGCTTTCCGCTGTCGCCAAACCGTGCAGCTTGACCAGAGAATCGGTGGTGTTCTTCATTTCGGTCGCGTTAGCGCTGGAGTTGTACGCTTCCATATACATCATGTGTGCGTGCTTATTGGTGTACTTCACCTCTTCACGCATCTCCTGACGGAAATATTCAATCGCTTTCTGAACCGCCTCGACTTTTGCCGCTTGATAAGCGGTTGAGGGACTCGCGTACCCCGCTCCACGGCCCGCAGCCGCGACTGTCATTCCCGAAGCAATGAGCGAGACGAGTTTTTCTTGCTGCATCGTAAGTTCGCCGCGTGATAAGCCCATGTAGGGCATATGCGACTGAAATTCTGTGTGTTCGCTGACAGGATCAGTGAACGATGTTTGCTCCGACGCTGGGAGGTTCTCCATAATATTCTAGACTGTTATTAAAATGCACAAAAATGGGGATGCCTTTAGTAGTCGCCTTAGATAACTCAAAAACATAGTTTTCTGCGTAACCAACGTCGCAACCCGCGCCAATGATAATTTCAACGCATTTGTCATAGTCATAAACAAGCACTTCCTCACCATTAGCCATAGCTGACCCAATGAGTGCCCCGTCTAAGCCGCCCACGGCTAAAAGTTGGATATCTTCTGCCAAGGATTAATATTAGCGTGGGTATTATCTAATCGCAAGTGAAATCGTTGATTGTCTTGACCCACCAATAGAACATATCTTCAGATAATGTGTGCTTCATGAGGTTCACTCGATGACAAACAAGCTGGGTATTTTGGGGGATGTACCCGCGCGTATTAACGATACGGTCAATGCTTACGTTCCACTCCTTTGTCCCAGACCCGTCTTTATGGTGCGTTAGGAATACTCCGCTAATCGCGCACCGCCCACCCTGCTTCTCCCACATTTCTAGGAGGTCATCGAGCGTGATCTGCCATTCCAACTGCCGGGTCTTTTTGTTAGTGGATCTGCTCTGGTTGAATAGGTTGTTGAGGTAACTATGGTACGTGTTCGAGATCCGCGCTTCTTTATTCTGCTGCTTACAAACAGCACATATGTTGCTCGGTTTGACAAAAGCGGCTAGCGGCAGGACTTTGTGGCACGAGGTGCATTCTTTGGTTCCTTTCATCCGCGAATATTAGCACTGTATTATTTTTTATAAAAATTTTTAAATAAAAAAGATTTCAGTTCCTGGTCTATATCCCTCATCGACTATCTCCCCCCCTGCCCTAACAGCGGACCCAAACCCCGGATCGCGGATCTGGAACCTTGTCCACGGATATCGCCATGGAACCTTGTCCCGAAAACCAAAGTCAAAGGCACGCACTCCGCGTACCGCGTCGCGCGTCGGGGTGATTCTTGAAGCGGGTGACTGATTCACTCGCATACAGGAGCACTATCATGAGCATTGCAATCCCAAAGGAAGTAGCAGCTGGCAAGACCGATCCATCCACCATCTATGCACGCATCACGAACAAGAACGTGTACCGCCTCAACGGGAACTGTGATCCCGCCAAGGTGCCGAGCCTCATCGCTGACATCAAGGCAGCTGGCAAGATCCACCTGAAGAACTGGACCAAGGTCGAGAAGCGCGCGATAACACCTGGCATACCCGACGACGAGAAAGGCATGACCGACGCAGATCTGCGCGCCGCGTCTCTATCATCTCCACTTGATCACTATCACCTCGCTATGCGCAAGCCGCTGATGGGGGCAGACCCAGTCGCACCGCGCTTCCGCATCCTTGACCAGTTCAAAGCCAAGTGTGATGCGCTTGACAACAAAGGCGATCACTGGGCGCTGGAAGCTCTGCACACCACAAAGGAACGCAAAGCTTCTAAGTATAAAGCCGCCCTCGCTGCCTTCGACAAGCAAGGCGTTGTTAACGAAGAATGGTTCGAAGAGCGCGACCGCATACAACGTGTCTTGGACGTTGTCGAGGCCGAGCGCGACTACGCCATCTCGTTGATGCCTTGTCAAGACGACGATGCCGACAGTGCATGGGAGGCGAACTCGTGAGCTGCTTTGGCCAGTTCACTATCATGTGTGATGCGCTTGCTGGCGATTGGGACGCGCTGGAAGCTCTGTACCTCGCGAAGGCGCGCAAAGCCGACGCGCTGGAAGCTCTGTACGTCAAGCAAGGTGCTATGAACGTCGAGTGGATCAAAGCTGCCTTGGACGCTGTCGTGGCCGAGCGTAGATACGTCGGAGATATGCTCGACGCCCCCTACAAAGGCTGGGAGGAGAACTCGTTGCTGCCTTATCGGAAGCTGCGGCTTCTAGCTGTAGAAGACGATTCCGACAAAGACTGGGAGGATGACGCATGAGGTATTCAACACCACGTACCAGACGACCACGTATCGGCTCCGAGAAACATCGCGCCGAGTTCATGGTTCTCTATCATCGTTACCTCCGCATGGGGTTCGATGAGCGCGAAGCACGGTTCAAGGCCCACGAACATCAAACATTGCGGCTCTAATGACCACGATTCGCGCTCACTGGGCAAACTGGTACACATTGGTCTGTGTACCAGTTTCAAAACTGAACTTGGTACACACTTTTACGTTAACTATCATAGACTTAGAGCGTTGTGTACCATGTGTACCATGTGTACCACCTTTTTTAGCATCTCCAAATAGGATGTTAACTAATTCTAATATCGTCCAAAATTGAATTTGACTGATATAAAGTTGGTACACATGGTACACAATCGCTACAGCCCACGTTCTTACTGGTCTGTAGCGATTTTCAAAGTTGGTACACACCCCCTAATGTGTACCAACTTTGGCCAATGTGTACCATGTTAGTAACCGCTAACCACGGATATCGACCCATAAACAGCCCAACTCGTACCTCGTTGCGCGTCGGGTTACTTAATAAGTGAGGGAATGATTCCTTCACTATCATTAAAGGATTTGCATTATGAACACCGTGTTAAATGTATGGCATGGGACTAATGAAAACGCTTGGCTTAGCAACCTCGCGCACCGAGAGTTCGAAGATGAAAATGGACGCCTGTACCGGTCCGTAGAACATGCTTACCAATCTTGGAAGAGCGGTTCCTTCGACCAAGTTACTTACTCTAAGCCTTGGAGAGACGGAAGTAAGTTCGTAGGCCGTAGAGCGCGAACCGTGGACAACTGGAACATTAAGCTAATGGGACGGCTGATACTCCGTTCACTATCACAGAACGTTCGCTTCCGAGAATCGCTTCAAGATCTCCCGCACGACGTAGAGTTTAGCCATACCCAGGACCGAGGTATCTGGAAGGAAGAATTCCCGCGACTGCTGCGTATAGCAAAACTAACTGCAGATGCCCTATCTATCACCAATCCGTAGGAGGATTTATGAACAACCAGCATAAAGCACTGAAGTACGTTTTAGATGATGTCTTTGCGGCGGGCGGCGGTAGTGAGCCACAAATCGTGAGCCTTACTACAGACGCTTCACTCATAGTCACAGTTGTCACTATGGAAACTTCGGATACTGCGATGCATTCAAAAGGCACCGTAATAAAAGCCGTCTATGATTTTATGGGTCGTAACTTCAACGACGTACATTATCGTGACGAACTCATGCGAACAGGTTACGGAAAGGTAAGAGTTATTTAACTATCACCAATAATCCGTAGGAGGATTTATGAGTACATTAATTAGTCAACTAATAGCAGAAATACAAGCCTTGGGAACCGCGCCAGAAGACGTTTTCTGGCAAAAAGAAGCAGAACACTACCTAAGGGACGGCAAAATTGTATCAGCTGTCAAAGTTATCCGTGCAAGTAAAGGTTGGTCACTCATGGAATGCAAAAAGCACGCTGACTTCTATCAAGCTCACAGGTATTGGGATATAGAAGCCTCGTTACGAGAGATCATCGCTCATAAATCATCAACTATCACGCAACTCCGCGATGAGCTGGCCAAACTCGAAGACCGGCTTGCCGCACTTGAAGACTGGAATTATTTAACTATCACCAATCCGTAGGAGGAATATACAATGTTAGCATTTATATGTTTATTACTAGGACTATTAGCTGGTTGGTTCGCTGGCTGCACTATCACGATGATTAATGTAGCTGAGCATCCTGATGAAGCTGTAGCAATGGCTCAATCCATACTGGAGAATTACAAATGAGCACCTTTAAATCGAAGGTTAAGCGCGCAGCACAGACCGTGTTATCGCGCCATGAATATTACGCCACAACTTCAAAGCCGTACATCGACAAAGCTCTGACCTATGCGAAAGAGAATCCTAGCGAAATACTGTTAGGAATCATGACCTTATTGCTAATGGACATTGAGTCTGACGTTGATGATCTTGAAGCGCACACAGGACTATCTGCCGCTGTTGATTATCACACCTACACTACCTACAAATAACCGGAGCACTATCATGCACATTCTCAACCTTAACATCGACCGCTGGTCACTGATCGAAGACAACGAAGCGTCCGAATTGACGCTAGACTTAAAACAAATTCTTGCTATGGATATGGATATTAGTAATAGTACTATCATTGACCCACTCGACGACTGGCTGGAGCTAGACTGGGACACGAAGGAATACGTTCACTAAAACAGCCCGTCTCGTTCCTCAACGGGCGTCGGGTTACTTAATAAGTGAGGGAAGGATTCCTTCACTATCATCATAAATA
>Ga0233439_10002523_pt1 | contig 20494 bp, 21 predicted proteins | sample SI_123_September_6_FD_182713 | JGI IMG/M metagenome (GOLD analysis project Ga0233439, IMG submission 182713) | Seawater microbial communities from Saanich Inlet, British Columbia, Canada - SI_123_September2016_100_MG | ecosystem: Environmental > Aquatic > Marine > Inlet | place: Canada: British... | reverse complement strand
GATGGCCGCATCAGGTTCCAACGCCTTGTCCAGTTGCAGGATCGAAATACGCTCGCCCGGCAGGGACGGTTGCGGCGCATCACCCAACCAGTCGGGCAGCTCACAGGCTGAAAGCGAACCTAAAAGAAATATGGCAACCGCCAGAATAGCGGATGCAGAGAGGCGGCCGCGCACTGTCACGCGGTTAGCCCTCCCCTCCGTAGGTTAAAAGCATCTGGGTGGCGCGGCTGCGCATACCTTTTGGCGCGCCGGCATCTTCCGACAATGCCTTGAACGCGGCACGGGCGCCGGCTGTATCCCCATCCCGGTGTTTCAGTACGGCCTGCATTTCCAGTGCCGAATAACGCCACGACGCCCCATCAACCAGCAATGGTGTCAGGCGTCGGTCCAGATCCTCCGCCGCGCCGTCGTCGATCAACAGCATAATCGCCTGCAATTGGGCCAGCCCCTGAAAAATTGGATCCAAATCATCGTCAATGGCCATTTTGTCGTAGAGGACCACGGCACCGTTTTTATCGCCTGATTTAACCCGGGCGGCAGCGCCTTGGAAGCGGGCGATAACGCCGTAACCTGTACTGGCATCCGCCGATAAAGATTGGAATGACGTTATGGCGGCGGCTGTATCGCCCTTGTCCATCAACTGGATGGCAGCCACATAGCGGCCACTGTCTTCGGCCCGCTGGGCGGCCTTATATTCCCGCCAACCAACCCGGCCTGCGGTGCCAACCACGATCGCGACACAGGCAATAATGAGGTAAGTGCCATACTTGCGCCAAATCGCCATGGCCTTGTCACGCCTGACATCTTCATCAACTTCTTGGAAAATATCTGCCACGCGGGCACACTCCACAACTTGCCGCGATACCATTACCGGGGCGTTTTAAAAAAGTCGGCCAATCTAGCCCGCACACAGACCCAGGGCAAGGCGAAAGGAGCTTAAATCGTGGACCAGTTCGAATGGAGCCATTTGGTCTATTTGCTGATCCTACTTGTCGTTGTTGCCCCCGCCATTCTGCGTTGGAATTGGCGCGGCGGGGTTATCCTGCGCAACATCGCCATTTGGTTGGCCGTCGCCGCGGTTCTGGCCTTGGCTTACCGCCTATTTGTCAATTAATACCAAGCTCGGGTGGACTAAGGACGGGCAAATGACGCTGCACGGCTGCTGCTGCGGCCAGCAATTGCCCATCCCGCAAGGGCCGGCCAATCATTTGCAAACCCAAGGGCATGCCCTCAGGCGATAGGCCACAAGGCAGGCTAAGGGCCGGGCAGCCGCCGTGATTGGCCCATTGGCAGAAATCGGCCTGACCAACAGGGGCTTCTGCATCATGGGCAAAGGCAGCCTGTGATGTGGTCGGCAGTACAAGTAGATCCACCTGATCAAACAGTTTTCGAACCTGATGGCCGACCGCCAAAAGATGCCGTTGGGCCGCGACCAAACGGTGGGCGGGGGCAGCCCGGCCATAATCCAGCATTTGGCGGAATTCCTCGGAAAAATCGCCCGGACTGGCGGCCAATTCCGCCGCCAACGCGTAACCGGCCTCAGCCTCGGAAATCAACAAACCGGCGCGCCGGGTGCCGGTGGCATCCGTGTCCGGCAGTTTAATATCGACCTGCACCGCGCCCTGTTCCACCAACATGGCCACGTGGCTTGTAAAATCTTCCCAGATACCAGGTTCGCAGAGAACCGCATCATTATTCATGGGCACGGCAAAGCGCAGGCCTTTCAAAGGCATGGTATCGGCCCGTAATGCACCATCCAATGCCCTGTGGGGGTGGACGGATTCCGTGCATTCGGGATCGTATCCCGCCAACACATCCAGCATGAGCGATAGATCCCGGCTTGATCGGCACATAGGGCCCACATGATCCAGGCCATAACTAAGCGGCACCACGCCGCGGGTGGAGATCAGGCCAAAAGTCGGCTTTAATCCCGCCAAGCCGCAATAGGCAGCGGGCAGGCGGACAGACCCCATGGTGTCAGAGCCCAAGGCACCGGCGCAAAGACGGGCCGCGACGGCAGACGCAGACCCGCCAGAGGAACCCCCGGGCGTATAGCCGATCCGCCATGGGTTCTCGCATATGCCGTGGTGCAGGTTGCGGGTCGTCGCACCCAAGGCCCCTTCGTGCATATTCAGTTTGCCGATAATAACCGCGCCTGCCGCGCGCAAACGCCGGGTGGCTTCCGCGTCCCTGTCCGGATCACGAAATTTTGCCATGCCGTTGGTGGTTGGAACGCCGGCCAGGTCGATATTGTCCTTCAGGCCAATGGGAATACCGTCCAGGGACGAGAGGCAATCGCCATTTGCGCGCCGCTGATCCGAGGCCCGGGCCTGGACCAGGGCCGGTTCCGCCAAAACAGTGATGAAGGCGTGCAGGGTACCATCAAAGCGTTCGATCCGGTCCAGGTAGGCTGCCAGCAGGTCCTCCGCCGTGAAATCACCGGCCGCCAAAGCGGCAGCGGCATCTGTAATGTCCAATTTTGTCAGATCGGTCATACTGCCTTACCCCTTTATGTGGCCGGATTTGGCATCATCAGATCCACCAGGCGGGTGACATCATCCAGATTTTCCAGATCCTCTACCTGATCGATCAATGCTTGTGCAGCCGCTTCTCCAATGGGGCGCGGGGCGACGGCGCAGTTGTTACGGAATTTGTCCAAATGCGCTGCGTGGGTCATGGGATTGGCCGGGGCACCATAGACGTCTTGAACGGTGATGTCGTGGACCGCGCCACTTTTCAAGGTCACGTTCATGGTCACGGGTACCAGGGCGTTGGGGTCCGGGTTATCGTCTATATCGATGCGGATGCGCCGGGCCAGATCCTGGCTGTCAGGCTGGGTCAGGTTGCCAGCATCATAGGCATCAACACCGATGCCTTTGTGACGCAGGGCATGGGCCGTCACATAGGTGGCGCACAGGCGGGCGTAATTGGTCGACATCTCGTCCTGCACCGGCCGGCCCACCAGGTGATGGATCAGGGGCGGCACTGTGGCGACAATGCTTTCCACCTCGTCGGCGGTGAAGCCGTGGTCTTTCTGCAGGCGCAGACAACCATCGACAATGCCGTGCGTGGCCCGCCCCGAAGGGAACGGTTTGTGGGAAAGCTCTGTGATACGCCAGGTCTTGCCGATGGAGCCCAACAGCACATCCCGGTCGTAATCACCTTCGAACAGATTTAGAAATCCGAACGGACCTTCGAGAATATTGCGCGGGCCCTGAAGACCGGCAGCGGCCATATCACAGGCGACGACGGCGTTACGGGCATTGAAACCCACCTGCATACCCAGCAGCATGGAGCCTTCGGTATGGGCCTGCATGGTGCCGCACATCTGTCCATAGGCAACCGAATAGGCATGCCGCAGGGTGTCAGCATCAAACTTCAACATCTTGCCGATTGCGGTGACGGCGGCGAATGCACCGGCGGTGCCGGGGCGGAAAAACTTCAGGCCGGTGGATACCCCGACCGAGATATGGCAGGCCACATCCACCCCCAATATGGCGGCCAACAGCAAGTCCTTGCCGCTGATAGCCTGCCCCATGCCATGCTGGCGTTCGGCGACGGCCATGGCGCTGCCCAGCAGCACGGTCATGGAATGCACCACCGCGCCCTCATGCACGCAATCAAATTCCGCATTGTGGATCTGATAGGCATTACAAAGGGCAGCGGCGGGTGCGGGCAATGGCTGGCCATGGCCCCAGACACGGGCATCGTTGCCCTGTCCCCATTGCGCCGACAGGGCAATCATTTCATCGGCCCAGGGCCCGGAACCACCTGACAGGCCAACACCGAAACAGTCCAGAATAAAGGTTTTCGCCGCACGGATGGCCTCTGCCGGCACATCGTCCAGGCTGGTCGCCGTTACATGCGCGACAAAGTCATCAATTGCATCCTGCGAAGTCATAGTTTCAGTCCTTATCGTTCCCATGTACGTGCTCTGTGGGCTATATTCTAGCATGCTTTCAACATATGGGTGCCCTGACGGGCGCATTTGTTCTGCGTTATAGGATTATCATGCCGAAAATTATTGCTGCCACCGACCTAGCCAACCTGCTGCAACCGGGCCTGACCGTATTCGTCCAAGGCGCGGTGGGGGAACCCTTGGCATTGGGCCAGGCCCTGGCCGAGGCGGGGGAGGCAAGCCGCGGGGTGCATTATGTCTCCTGCCTGGTGCCGGGCATCAACCGCACGGATTTCGCCGCCTTTCATGACGAGGCCAGGCTGACCGCCTTTTTCGTGCAGGCGGAATTGCGGGAGTCTTTCGCGCTAGGCAAGATCAGGTTCCTACCCCTGCATTACAGCGGCATTTGCAGCTATATGCAGCGCCATGAGCCGATGGATATTGTCCTGATGCAGGTCGCCCCGCCGGATGCCGACGGTATGTGCAGCCTTGGTTTGTCCTTGGATTTTATACCGCTGATCCTGAATCAGGCGAAAATCGTCGTGGCCGAGGTCAATGCCGCCATGCCGTCACCGCCCGGCAGCCCGAAAATTCCCTATGACCGCCTGGATTATGTGGTGGAGACCAACCGCGCCCTGCCGGAAATGCCCACCGGCGATCTGCCGGAGGTAATCTCGACCATTGGCCGCAATGTGGCCGCGCTGATCAACGATGGTGATTGCATCCAGATCGGCATCGGCAAAGTGCCTGCCGCCATTCTGGGCAGCCTGAAGGATCGCAGGCATCTTGGCCTGCATGGCGGCATGGCCACGGATGAAGTGGCTGATCTGGTGGACGCCGGTGCCTTGGACGGCAGCAAAAAATCGATCGACACCAATTATATGATTTGCGGTGCCGCCATGGGCACCCGGCGGGTGTTCGATTGGGCCGCAGATCGGGACGACATCATATTCAAGGGGGCCGACTATACCCATAACGTGCCGATAATCGCCCAAGTGGATAATTTCGTCTCCATCAACTCCACCCTGGAGGTTGACCTGACGGGACAGGCGAATTCCGAAACCGTGGGCGGGCGGCAGATCAGCGGCACCGGCGGCTTGGTTGATTTTGTCCGTGGCGCGCGCATGGGCAACAACAGCCGTTCCGTATTGGCCCTGTCCGCCACGGCGGCGCGGGGCAAGATCAGCCGTATCGTGCCGACATTATCAGACGGCGCGGTGGTCAGCTGCCCCCGTGCCGATATCGACTATGTGGTCACGGAATTCGGTGCCGCGCGGCTGAAGGATAAATCCGTGGACGAACGGGCCGAAGCCCTGATCGCCATTGCCGATCCGTCTTTTCAGGACGATCTGCAACGACAATGGCGGCAACAACGTCTTCGCATGGGCGGTTAAGTTTCTTACCCGGTTCTTAACACTTCATTTATTACGGCCATGCTTTATTGGGCCTGCAATTAGGTCTCAATAACCATGGAGCGCGCCAGAAATGTTAAACTGGCTGAGAGCAATACTGTTGGTCGCGGTGGCGGTGCAAGCCACCGGGTGTACCGCCGTGGCGGTTAAGCTGGTGGACGAGATGGACAACGCCACCTCGAAACTGGCGCAATCCGATTGCCAGCTGGTCCGCATCATCCATGGCATGGACGTCTGCCGCACCGAAGGCAACCAGGCCGTCATGCCGGTGGCCTATTGCTATCGCACCATCGGCGGCGTCGACTGCTACGACCGCGCCGACAGCCAGGACCGCCCCATCAACCGCCAGGTCACCCGCAACACAGCGGGCATGGAATAGGTCGCAGAGGCGACGTTTTCCAAGAGTCTGCATTTGAGAGGGTTTTGGTGGAGCCGAGCGGGATCGAACCGCTGACCTCCACGTTGCGAAGGAGCTTACGGGAATTTAATTCCCAATAATATCAATAGGTTATCAACAGGTTGTTCGGGCGCTGTCGCACACTGAGCCCGAATAAAGCCGGTTAAAACCGAACGAACCGGAATAGGGATGGCACAATTTGGCCACAGTGAACCAGCTGCCTGCGGTCTCTCCCTTCGATAAAGTGCACTGTCACCGTAACCCCACCGTAACCCTATTGACGCTAAAAAGTCAGAATATTTCATGCTCTACTCAACAACACCAGTTCCGAGTTTATTCGGCTTAGAACTTGTTCCAACGAAGGCAGCTACCACTGATCCATGATGTCCAGATACTCTTCGAAATCTTCAACCCCGGCAGTTGCTTCCAATACCCGGCGCTTCGAAAAAACGCCTCTGGTCTGAGAACACAACTCGTCCAGCCAATCTGTATGGGAGCGCCACGTTGTCGTGTCATCATAGAATTTAAACAAATGAAGCTGTCCCTGATCGCCTATCTCAATGTGTGACGGCGCAGCGGAAACAAGCTCGGCTAGATCAACATTGAATTTTTCGACAAGACGGTCAGATATCAGCGTATGGCAATACAGGCCGGGCAAGAAGCCCTTGAAGTCTCGCCCAACCCAGGATTCGATGTGGTTAATGCCGATGGTCTTGAAACAACGATTGCGATGAATGCGTTCTTCGCGGTCGGCGGCATAAGCGAAACAGGGATCAAACGGTGCCACTGCCTCGAATAACGGCATGATGTACTGTTGAAACTCGTTGGGCGCATCAAAATTGATATGCGGCGATAATCCAGGATAGGTGTGAATGTCATACAAACCCTTTTCCCCACGCAGGAAAAACCCAATTCGATTCTTCTCGATAAACGCGTCGAAGAGCTTAGTATTTGTAACAAGATTTTTTTTGTTTCTTTTAGAATCATTATCACTGAAATAGATGGGCCGGATTGCATCCGGCAAACGAAAAATTGCATTCAAGAGCTTATCCAAGTCAATCTCCGAAAAATGTGCTTCGAACCACAACAACGAAAATTCCTTTATCAATTTGGACCGAGATCACTGCGGCGAAAGACATAGTCATAGGCCCGAAATACACTGTCGGGAACGCGCGTGTTCTCGCCTGTGTATAGATACGACTTCTGTCCTGAATTCTTTGCCGCGCCTGTTTGAATTCGGACTTGCCGTGTACAGGATACACTAATGGATTACGGTGACAGTGCATTCTATTCGCCTTCTATTCCAGCTGTTTTGGCTTTGGGCCGCGCTTTCGCGCTAGGACTTGGCGGCCAAGCGTGGCCTCGACTTTCTTCAGAAACTCTGGAGTGCCCAATGGCCGGCCGATGCTTTCCGCTCGGCGCAGCCGGTCATGGACCTCGTCTTCGTCCACATCGCCATCCCCATCTCCGTCAAGGAGGCTGGCCAAGTCGGGCAGCCGGGCTTTGAGCGGTGCCAACGTGGTGACGCCGTCATCGTTGCCTGAAAGATGGCTATGAACGCTCGACCAGGGCCAATCCTGTGCGTGGTAGACCAGCCCGGCACGCACCGGATTGAGCATCACATAGCGCAGAGCGGCAGCCAGATGAGCCTCGTCCATGGCCACCGCGCCAAACCGGCCCTGCCAAAAATGCCCGGTTCGCTTCTCACGCGCATGAATGGCACCGGCATAGCGGCGGTGCACCTTCGACAGCGCCCGCCGCAAACCATCCGCGTCTTGCGGCACCAAGATCAGATGGACATGATTGGGCATCAGGCACCAAGCCCAGACCTCGACGCTGGCAGCGCGGCACTCACGGCCAAGCAAATCACGATACAGCGCATAGTCGTCCGAGCCAAAGAAAGTCTGTTGCCGACCATTGCCCCGTTGGGTGACATGGTGCGGCAGATAGGGCAAAACGATCCGGGCGAGGCGGGCCATAGACGGATACTGGCAAGGTGTTCAAAGAATGTCAATAAAGTGCACTGTCACCGTTATTCCACAGTAATTCTGTCACCGTAATTCAAGTGCACTGTCACCGTAATTCTTGTGTGCAAAAAGAAAGACCTGACCCCCGCCTTTCTGACCCCCGCCTTTCAAAATCACCAGTTCCGAGCCTATTCGGCTTAGAACTTGTTCCGACGGAGGCAGCTACCACTGATCCATGATGTCCAGATACTCTTCGAAATCCTCAACCCCGGCAGTAGTTTCCAATACGCTGCTCTTCGAGAAGACGCCTCTGGTCTGAGAACACAACTCGTCCAGCCAATCCGCATGGGATCGCCAAGTTGTCGTGTCATCGTAGAATTTGAACAAATGAAGCTGTCGCCAAAAGGATCGCGACCCTGGTTCGCAACGCCGGTCACATTTCGCGCCTTACTCGCTATGTCCGCCGCCGCGTAACCAAATGGATCAATCAAGTTCAGTGGATCATTGCCCACGGATTACGGTGACACACGGATTACGGTGACAGTGCATTCTATTGGTTACGGCGACAGTGCACTTAATCTCTATAGTTTGTCGCGAAGCTTAGCAGAAGGCAATTGAATGCATTATCACCGTAACGGCCAAGGCAACAACCAGACCTTAAAGAGCGGCGGTTCTTAGGGGCTGCCGTTTTCTTTTGTTGGTGACGCATTTATCTGGGGGTTTTGGTGGAGCCGAGCGGGATCGAACCGCTGACCTCCACGTTGCGAACGTGGCGCTCTCCCAACTGAGCTACGGCCCCGAAATTCCGCTGGCATATAGGAACCTGCGGCGGCGGCTGTCAAGGGTTTGAATTGGCATATCCGCGACTTGCACGCTTGCGTTAGGGGCGGTGGGGCATTACATGTGGGGCTGTTGCCGGATTGTCATTTGAGAGAGGCTGGGGTTTCGCATGTGTTCCATTGTCGGATTGGTTACAAGCGTCATCATGTTGTATTTCTGGATGATCCTGATCCAGGTCGTGATGTCCTGGCTGGTGGTTTTCAATGTGATAAATACGCAAAATCGCTTCGTCTATATGGTGGGTGATTTCCTGCATAAGATTACCGAACCGGCCCTGGGCCCCATCCGGCGTATTCTGCCAAGCCTGGGCGGTATTGACCTATCGCCCGTGGTTTTGATCCTGCTTTTGGTCTTTGTGCAGAATTTTATCCGCGAAATATCCGGCTGTGTGCCCGGATTTTAGGCCCCTGAACCCAGATATAATAGCGCTTAGCAGCGCATAGCAGCGCATAGCCGCCTATAACAGCATGGGGGCGGAAACGCGCTGGCCGCTAGCGACCCCCCAACCCTAACCTCCAGATGCGCCTTGGGTGTTCACATAGACCGCATAGAGGGACTGGCTGGCAGCCATGAACAGGCGGTTCCGTTTAATGCCGCCAAAGCAGACATTGGCGCAACGTTCGGGCAAGGCGATGCGCCCTATTTTATCGCCGTCGGGGGCAAAGATCAGCACGCCATCCAGATCCGCCGTCCCCATGCCCCAACCGCACCACAGATTGCCATCCACATCACAGCGCATACCGTCAGGGGTGCCGCCCGGTCCCGCATCAATATGCACCCGCTTGTTGGCAATTCTCTGACCGTCGGCTGATACATCATAGGCGAGAATCTTGCGGTTCGGCAGACCACGGGATTCCACCACGTACAGTATGCTTTCATCGGGCGAAAAACACAGGCCATTGGGCCCCAGCACATCATCGGCCACGACCGTGATGCCGCCATCCGCGCCATCAATACGATAGACCGCCTGGGCGACCTCCGGCTCCGCCCTGTGGCCCTCGTAATTGCCCAAAATACCAAACGGCGGGTCCGTGAACCAGATTGAGCCGTCGGATTTCACCACGACATCGTTGGGGGAATTCAGGGGCTTGCCCTGCCATTGATCCATCAACACGGTGATACTGCCGTCATATTCCGTGCGGGTGACCCGCCTAGCCCCATGTTCGCAGGTGATCAGCCGGCCCTGGCGATCCCGGGTATTGCCATTGCCGAAATCCGTTGGCTTGCGAAAGACGCTGACGGCACCGGTTTCCTCTTCCCACTTCAAAATGCGGTTGTTGGGAATATCGCTCCACAACAGATAGCGGCCATCGCCAAACCACACCGGCCCCTCGGCCCAGCGGCAGCCGGTATAGAGCCGTTCCACCGCCGCGCTAAAAATCATATAGGGCGCAAAGCGCTCATCCAGCGCTTCGATGGCGGGATCGGGATAACGGGGGTGGTCACGCCAGCCGGCGCTGAGGGCGGTATCTGCCGTCATGATATGAATTTAATCCCCTTCAAAGGACATCAGGGTCCGAACCGGGACGCCCATTTCCTCCAACCTGGCACGGCCGCCCAGGTCGGGCAGATCGACAATGAAGGATGCCCCGACGACTTCGCCGCCGGCTTCGCGTATCAATTGCACACTTGCAGCGGCGGTGCCGCCCGTGGCGATCAGGTCATCGATGATCAGGATCTGATCGCCGGCTTCCACACTGTCGATATGAATTTCAACCTCGTCCGTGCCGTATTCCAATTCGTACTCCACAGATATAGTCTGCCACGGCAGCTTGCCCTTTTTTCGTATGGCGACAAAGCCGAGGGAAAGCTGATGCGCCACCGCGCCGCCCAGGATAAAGCCCCGCGCCTCAATCCCGGCAACACGCGTAATGGCGCTGCCGGCAAAGGGCTGCACCAGTTCATCCACCGTACGGCGGAAGCCGGCGGGATGTTCCAACAAGGTGGTGATATCGCGAAACATGATGCCTTCTTTGGGATAGTCGGGAATGGTGCGCACCAGATCTTTGATATCCATGATCGATTACTCTTCCTTTGGGCCTTTAGGCCTTCAGGACACGGCCCGCGACCGCATCCAGCTTCGCCATTACCTCCGGGTCCCGGCAATCGGGACTGGTGATAAGGGCCATTTCCAAGGCCTGATCGTTGCCTGAGGGACATATGGCCGGACGTTCCGCCATGCGCGGTGCCACCGCCTTTACCAGGGCGCGGGCATGATCCGCGTTGCCCATCAGCACCCGGATGACGTCATCCACTTCAACCGCGTCGTGATCAGGATGCCAGCAGTCAAAATCCGTGACCATGGCCACGGTGGCATAGGGGATCTCCGCCTCGCGGGCCAGTTTCGCCTCGGGCATATTGGTCATGCCGATGACCTGACAGCCCCATTGCCGATACAGGTTGCTTTCCGCCAACGAGGAGAATTGCGGCCCCTCCATACATAAATAAGTGCCGCCCCGGTGCACGGGCACGCTAATATCGCGGGCGGCCTGTTCGCACCAATCGCCAAGGCGGGCATTGACCGGATGGGCCATGGAGACATGCGCCACCATGCCGGGGCCAAAAAAGCTTTTCTCCCGCGCGAAGGTGCGGTCGATGAATTGATCAATGATGACGAAAGTGCCCGGCGGCAGGTCTTCCTCGAACGAGCCACAGGCGGACAGCGAAATAATATCCGTGACCCCGGCCCGTTTCATGGCATCGATATTGGCGCGATAATTGATCGAGGATGGCGACTGCACATGCCCGCGGCCATGACGGGGCAGAAAAACCATCTCGACACCGTCCAGATTACCGAACAATAGTTTATCCGACGGCGCGCCCCAGGGGCCCGCAACCGCTTCCCAGCGGGTATTGCTTAAACCGTCGATGTCGTATACGCCACTACCACCGATCACGCCCAACACGGGCGCTGCATGGATCTCACTCATAAACGCTTCCCCTTACAGGATTAGGTACCTCAACATAGCCGCAAATGCATCAGGACACTACGCCGGTATAGTGACCAAATTGGTGTCATGGCGATTTTTATCCCGATGACGCCAAACCATGAAAACAACCAGGATCAGATTAAACAAATTGAAGATGACACCGGTCAAAAAGGCCAGAACATAGGTCGCCGTCAGATCAAAGATGAAGCCGCCCAGATAGCCGCCGGCGGCCATGCCCGTCGTGCCGAATAGAAAAATCACACCAATGCGCCAGCCCGCCTGGGAGGCGGGGAACAGCTGCCGGATGATCAAGGCATACATGGGTACGATACCGCCATAGCCCAAACCATAGAAGATCGAGACGACGTACAGGCTTTCCAGTGTGTCCGCATACATAAAGCAGGCCAGGCCGAGCAATTGCAGGGACGAGCCCAGCAGCAGGGCCTTTAACCCGCCGATACGATCCGCCAACCAGCCATAGCCGATGCGCGAGAGGAAAGCGCAGAACAGCAGGATCGACAGCATTTCCGTTCCCCGTGCGGTCGCGAAACCAAGGTCCGAGCAATAGGCCACGATATGCACCATGGGCATGGACATGGCCACGCAACAACCAAGGATCGCCAGGCACAAAAGCGTAAATGTCGCATTGGGTTTCAGGCCCAGCACAAGGTCTTGCACCTTTCCCACCTGGGCGGCACGGGTCGCCTTGTCCGCTGCTGCCCCGCCGCGGGCCATGCGGGGGCTGGGACGGCGCATAAACATAGACAGTGGCAGCAAGGTTGCCATACAGAACAGGCCATAGCCGAACATGGTCTCCCGCCAGCCATACTGCTCGATCAGATAGCCGAACAACGGCGGCCAGACGGCACCGGCCAGGCTTTGCCCGCTGGAGACAACGGCGACGGCAATGCCCATGCGCCGGTCGAACCAGTGGGTGACGTTGGTCAACAAGGGGGAAAACATCGTGCCGTTGCCCAACAGCCCGAGAAACAGGAATTGCGCCCCAAGAAAAGTGACTATGGAGTTACTGTAGGATACGGCGATCAGGCCGACGCCAACGAATATGGCCCCCGTCAGGGCCGGCCCCGCCATGCCCCGCCGGTCGGACCATAGCCCCATAAGAATGCCGCCGATGCCCGAACCCAGTAGAGCGGCCGCGTAGCCGGCAGAGGGAATTTGCCGCGGCCAATCGAACTCCGCCGCGATGGGTTTCAGGCCCACGACCACAAGATAAGTGGCCCCAAACGCCACCGTAATCATCAAGGTGGAAATAATGACCACGATCCAACCATAGCGGGACTCGATCGAACCTGTCGTTTCAGTCTGGGACATATATTTTGGAACCCGCATAAAAATCCGGGTCAACGAAAAGGTGGCACCGGGACATTAGATATACCCGATGCCGACATCTTAGAATAGGGCAATACCTGCCGTTGCGTCCCGCGCCGCTTTGACCTATGGCTAGTGCATGGATGCCGCCCCTAAAGAAACCCAAAGCACGGAAACACGCTGTCAGGTCTGTGACAGCACCGATTGCCCGGCCCTCATTGCAAAGGGGCAATGGCATTATCGCCGTTGCGGCAACTGCGGTTTGGTTTTTCTCTCGCCTATGCTGACGGACGCGGCCTTGTCTGATCTGTACGCCAATCCCGATAGTGGCGGCACCAGGGCCTATTTCCGCAAGGAAGCCTCGAAACTGCGTCGGGCCCGTGGCCGGGTGCGCCATCTATCTGGTGCAATGGTGGGCGGCACGAAAGACCGCCTATTCCTGGATATTGGTTGTTCGGGCGGCTTTATGACCCAAGCCGCTCTACAGGCAGGCTTCACCACCTGGGGTATCGACCCCGACGGTGATGCAGTCGCCCATGCGGAAGCGCATTATCCTGGTGCCATCTATCGCACGGGCGGTTTGATCGAATTTTCCGAAGACTATCTGTCGCAGGGTCACAGGCTTTTCGATGCAGCCTATTGCTCGGAAGTGTTGGAACATGTGCCTGATGCCAACGCTTTCATGGCTGCTGTATCCTCCCTGATGGCCCCTGGCGGCGTGCTGTATCTGACCACGCCGGATATTGGCCATTGGCGCAGGCCGAAAAATCTGTTGCACTGGGATGTCTTTACCCCGCCCCATCATTGTCTGTTTTTCTCTATGAACAATCTGCGGCAGTTGTTTTCCCGCAACGGGCTGGAGATCTACAAACGGCAATGGGCCTTTAAACCGGGCCTGAAAGTACTTGCCCGAAAGGTGGGCCCGAAAAGTGGGGCCCAAAAGTAAGGCCCGCAAAATAGGAGCATAAATTATGAGCGGCATTCACGGTATTTACCCCATGCTCTATGCCTTCTTTGACGAAAGCGGAAACCTTGACCGGGGTGCCATGCGGGCCCAGGTGCAGGGTGCTTTGGCCCAGGGCGTACACGGTATCGCGGTAGGCGGCCTGGCCACGGAAACCAACAAACTGTCAACGGAAGAACGCCGCGACCTGATGGCCTGGGCGGCAGCGGACATTGACGGCCAGGTGCCATTGTCGGTCACCATCGCGGAAACCAACGTGGCCGGCCAAAGGGCCATGGCGCAATACGCCGCCGATCTGGGTGCTGCCTGGGTCGTTCTGCAACCGCCCCCCGTCAAAGGCGCGACAGAGGCGGGCTTGATCGAATTTTATGGTGCCGTGGCGGATGCGTCATCCCTGCCCGTGGGCATTCAGAACGCGCCGGAATATATCGGCATTGGGGTTTCAAATGCGGGCTTTGCCGAACTGCACCGACGCCATCCCAACATCTCGATCCTGAAGGCCGAAGGCCCCGCCACCTATATCAACGCCCTGCGGGAGGCGACCAACAATGCCTACACCTTGTTCAATGGCCGCAATGGCATGGAACTGGTGGATAGCCTGCGCGCGGGCTGTCACGGCATGATCCCCGGGGTCGATGCCTGTGACCGCCAAGTGGCGATCTATAACGCCTTTCGGGCCGGTGACGAGGCGGAGGCTGACCGCGCCTTTGCCGAGATCCTGCCGCTGTTGTCGTTTCTCATGGGCTCCATCGATCATTTGCTGTGCTACGGCAAGCGCCTGACCGCCCGGCGTTTGGGATTTGCGGAGGTCTACGACCGCATCCCGGCCCTGCAACCCAGTGATTTCGGGATGGAGATCACGGAACGTTGGTCGAAAGATTTAAAACCTTTCTGAATTTGGAGGAGACCCCACCCATGCGCATCCACAATCTGTACGAAGACGAAGACGGCCAATCGCATTTTCGCGATATCGAGGTTGAATGGGTGGAGGAAGGCCGCGGCGGCCAATTATCCGCCCGCCTGCCCGCCACCGGCATTATCTTCCGCAAAGTCCCACCCACCTACGAGCTGGACTGGCACAGCGCGCCCAGGCGGCAATACATCATCAACCTGGACGCCGGCGTGCAAATCACAGCATCCGACGGCGAAGCCCGCATCATCGGCGCAGGCGAAGTGGTTTTGGTGGAAGACATCAACGGCAAGGGCCATTTATCAAAAGCCGTAGGCGAAAGAATCCGCCACCGCATCTTTGTGCCCATAGATTGATAGTTTGATTGAGGCGACACCGCCTGCCCTCCACATGGATACCCGTGTCAAGCACGGGCATGACAAATTGGCTGTTTTTGGCCAGTAATTCTGCTATCCGTCATTGCCGGGCTTGACCCGGCAATCCAGAGCAACCCGCACAAGCGTCCGCAGCAAGTTTCAAATCAGACGTAAGACACCGTCGCTTCCGTAAACGCCGCCCGCAGATCATCGGCAATGGCACTCACGTCCGCGCAAACTGCGTAGCGCAGGAAATCGCCGAAGTGGACGCCGACGACGCCGGTGCGTTCTATCATGGTGAAGTTGAACTGTTCGCCGCTGGCCATGGCCTCGCCAAAGGCTGTTTTGGGGGTTTCCCACAGGGTATAAAAACCTGCTTTGGGCTGGGAGGCGGGGCGCATACCGCAATCCTGCATCAGGGCCATCAACAGGTTGAGGCGGGTGCGGTACATCTCGCGAAATTCCGCGATGCCTGTCTGGTCCGTTTCCAATGCGGCCAGGACGCCGGCGGCCATGGGGGCTACGAAACCGGCGTCTGTTTTGCCTTTTACTTCTTTCATATCGGCGATGAAGTCGGACGATCCTACCAGGGCACCCACATGCCAGCCGGTGCCGTTGCCGATCAACTTGGCGGCTGTATAGCCCTCGGCCCAGGACAGGTTGGGGTAAGCAACGGCGACCTGGGCCAGGGTGATGGAGGCGTCATCGTGGCTTAACGAGATATAGGCGGCATCGTTGAACAGGCGGATATCGTTGTCGCTGCAATAGTGGCACAGGCTTTCCAGCCAGGCCCGATCGGCGATCTGGCCCGAGGGGTTATGCGGGTAATTGGTCATGATCAGGTTGGTGCCGGATTGCACATCGCCGGGGCCAAAACGAAATTCGTTGGCGGCATTCAGGGTCAGGGCATAATGGCCTACATTGACGTGATAGGCGCACCAATCGGCGGGAATGGGATAGCCGGGCTTTGTCATGGTCGCCACCTTGACGGGGCCCGTTGCACAGCCACAGGCCAACGGCAGCAGACCCAGGATTGGTTTGATGCCTGAGATGGGCAGATAGTCGATGCCGTCGTCCGCGAGGTCGTCGGGCAAATCTGTATCAAGATGCGCGCGCACGAAACGGCGGGAGAAATCCGGCACGGCGGCGCTATCGTTATATTGATAGGCGTGCATAACCTCGGCCTCCGACAGCACGGCATCCGCCGCCGCCCTGCGCGCGCTTAACAATGCCGGACCCTTCGGCTCCCCTATCGACAGATCCAGCAGCCGCTGTCCCTGTGCTTCAGCCTCGGCCCGCTTGCCACGGATTTTCATGAATATGTTTGCGCCACCGGCTGGCAATCTTGATTGTCGCATCTGCCGTATCCTTTAATTGGTCTCAACTAGGCCCGGAAATCCTGCTCGCGCAGCCAGGCATCCCCTGGCATCCCCTGGCATCCCCAAGCATCCATTCTGTCCACCGCATACCGTAACTTATCCGGCAGGGAGTGCGTTGTTGGCTGTACGCGGTCATTGGGTGCTCCGTCTTATCTATGTGGGGGCTTGTTTTTCCAATTCCGTCCGCCTAACAAGGTATAGGTTCGAATAATAGCAGGCGAGCGCAAATAGGTATGGCAAATATTCTCTCTGATGTGGAAGTCATCGACCGGATTTTCCACCACATTGACAACAAGACCACGGATCTTGGTGACAATGACTGGCAGGAACCGACGTCGAATTACAGCTGCCCGGACCGTTTCGCCCGGGAACAGGCGCTGTTCAAACGCCTGCCCCTGCCGTTCTGCCCCGTCGCCGCATTGCCCGATGTGGGATCATACGTGGCCCGCCTGGCAGCCGGTGTGCCCATTGTCGCCGTGCGGGGCGAGGACGGCGTCATTCGCGCCTTTCGCAATGCCTGCCGCCATCGCGGCGTCAAACTGGCCGAGGGCCAGGGCTGCACCAAATCCTTTGTCTGCGGCTATCACGGCTGGATGTATCACCTCGACGGCCGCTTGCGCCATATCCCAGCCGAAAAAGGCGGCTTCCCCGGCCTGGACCGGGAAGCCCACGGCCTGGTCCCGGTGACGGTAACCGAACGGGCGGGCCTGATCTGGGTCACCCAGGAGGAGCCGGTGACGGATGGAGCCTTCGCCGACCTGCCGGACCTGATCGGGCCGGAGCAGGTGATGATCGATGCGGTGGAGTTCGAATTCGATGTGAACTGGAAGCTGTTCGCCGAGGCGGGGATGGAAGGCTATCACATTAAGATGACCCATCGGGAAAGCTTCTACCCCTATGGCTTTGACAATTTGAACGTGATCGAAACATACGGCCCCAATTCGCGCATCATCTTCCCGTTCAAACGCATCGAAAAACTGCGCGATGTGCCACGGGAAGACTGGAAAATCGACGGTCTGGTCAGCTCTGGCTACCACCTGTTCCCCAACGTCATGGTGGTCATGCTGTCGCATCACACAGCGGTGCAGATCGCCGAGCCGATTTCGCCGACCCATACGAAATATATCCGCTATCGCCTGACCAACCGGGGCACCGACGGCTCCCCGGAGGTCATTGCAAAGGCGAAGCGAGACGCCGAATTCGTCGCCAACACCGGCAATATCGAAGACCGGGACATCACTCTGAAAATCCAACAAGGCATTGCCAGCGGTGCCAACAGCCACTTCACCTATGGCCGGTTCGAAAAAGCCATCGTGCATTTCCATAAAAGCATGGACCGAATGCTGGCCAAGATGAATTAGAGGGCGCGGCTGATCTCGCGGCTGATCTAATGCATCATTTTCACGGTAGCTGTCATTGCGGCAACCTCGAGGTTGACTATAGCACCGCCATTGCGCCCGCAGATTCCGCCGTGCGGGCCTGCCAGTGTTCGTTTTGCCGCAAGCACGATGCCCGCGCCATTTCCGATCCGGACGGCACGATTGAGATTATTGTGAACCAGCCCGATCTGCTGGAACGCTACCGCTTCGAACTGGGCGTAACGGATTATTTGCTGTGCCGAAAATGTGGCGTCTACGTCTCTGCCTATAGCCAGCGTGACAGCGAAGCCTATGCCAACGTCATGGTCAATGTGCTGGACGCCCGCGCCCAGTTCCCCGCACCCGGCCCGGTGCATCTGGATGGGGAAGACGAATTGGGCAAATGGCAACGCCGCGCCAAAAACTGGACGCCGGCGACAATGCGCATTCTGGGCCAGTAGTTAGATATTGAGCTGATAGCGGGTGTAACGTCGGGTGCCGGCACGGGTCAAGCCACTTTTGGAACCGTCCATGCCCTTCCCGAAATAATCGGATATGTTAGGCTCCAATAATGACAACCGGACATGTATTTATGGCGCTGAGCCTTGATGGTTTTATAGCACGCAGTGATAGTAGCGTTGACTGGCTCAACAAGTATCAAAGCGGCAAAGAAGACCACGGCTTTGATGCATTTATGGCTTCCGTCGATGGGCTTGTCATGGGACGCGCCTCCTATCAGAACGTTCTCACGTTTGGCGAATGGTTTTACACCAAACCTGTTGTGGTGATGAGTCGAACGCTAACAGATGACGACATCCCAGATAAGCTGAAGGATGATGTGAGACTCTCAAATCAGACGCCAGAAGAACTGATGGCGGAACTGGACGGGAAAGGCTGGAAACGCGCCTATATTGATGGTGGCAAGATTGTTCAGTCGTTTCTCTCAGCCGGGCTCATCAAAGATCTGACCCTCACTCGTGTTCCCATTCTGCTAGGCGGAGGCATTCCGTTGTTCGGTCCCCTGCAGCAAGACATCGATCTTGCGCACATTGAAACGATGGCCTTCCAATCCGGTTTGGTCGCTTCAAAGTACAGCATACGTTAGCTCCACAAACTGACCTTCCGGCCCCCTCAACACATAGGGGTCAGGTTTTTTCCTGTTGCCGAAAAGAGTTTTACCAGAATTATACTGGCGATATAGATATTGTGTCCCCGTATTTAAATACCAAGCTGATATCTAGTATAACGCCGCTCACCTGTACGGGTCAGAGCGCCTTTGGCGACCAGATCGGCCAAGTCCCTGGACGCCGTGGCCCGCGCGGCATCGGTGATAGAGATGTAGTTTTCAGCGCTTAAACCGCCCTTGAAGCCTTCCAGGCCTTCGCGGAACATGCGGACCAGGGTTTTTTCCTGGCGGGGGTTGAGGTTGCCGCTCAGGCGATCAAAAAATTTGGTCTTGGCAATCAGGAATTCGACTAGCGCCAGGGAATAGTCCTGAGCCTGCAAAACAGTTTCGGCGAAATAGACCAGCCAGCCGGTGACCTCCAGGCCCTTATTGTGGTGTGCCAAGGCATCATAATAGGTCTTTCGCCCCGCCTGAATAACGTGGGATAAGGCCAGCAGTGACGGATGGCCCAGACATTGCGACAACGCCATGTCCGAAATCGCCCGCCCAATGCGCCCATTGCCATCTTCAAACGGATGGATGGAAATGAAGTACAAATGCGCCAGACCGGCGCGGGTCAGGCCAGGCAATGGCTCACCTCCACCGGCCCCGCTGTCATTGAACCAGGCAATATACCGGGCCATTTCCGCCGTCATTTGGTGGGATGGTGGTGCCTCAAAATGAATGGTTGGATTGTGCGCCGCACCGGATACCACCTGCATAGCATCCTCATGTGTGCGATAGCAGCCAACATCCGTCAAATCCCGCCGCCCCATGGCCAGCATGCCATGCCATTTAAACAATGTTTCATGAGACAGGGATGCGCCATAGGTCCGGTATAGATCGACCATCATATCGGCGATCCCCCGCTCCGCCGGGGTGGCGCGGGCATTATCCGTGGTCAAGCCAAAATGCCGTCGGATTGAAGATTGCACAGAGTTTCGATTAAGGATCTCGCCCTCAATCTCAGACGTCTTCATCGCCTCCGCACTGATCACTTCAACTGTCAGCGCCGCCGTATCATCGGCATCCACATGGCGCAACGCGCCACTCAACATCCCAGCCTGACGCAAAAACCGCGCCTCAAGCTCATTGAGCGCGCCGTCATCCCAGGTGAATGCGGGCCAGTCAGAATGTTCCCAATTCCAGGTCATGAGTTATAGAATTCCTCTCTATAACTCAATATATCGCAAATAATGATGCATAGGAAGATTTTCTATGCATCATTAATCGCGGCAGCCGTCCGACCACTGGAGTTCGAAAATTGCACGATAATTGCAAGTACATTGTCGAATTTATTGATAACCTAATTGGGTTGGAGCCAGATCGCCGATCTTGTCTCATCTTGATCGGCACCAATTGACGCTGGCCGATCAGGGTAGTTCCGAGGGATTGAAAAAAAATCAAAAGGGATGTGTAAAATGAAAACGAAACGACAATTTGCTCTGCTCGCCACGGCGAGTGTTTTTGGCTTCGCGCTCGCGCTAAGCCCAGTCCAGGTTAACCTTAGTAACATGTCACTAGATACCAACAGCGCATATGCCTGGTCTGGTGGCGGTGATGCCCCTGGAGGCGGCGGCGGCGGTCCC
>Ga0233439_10002521_pt1 | contig 20498 bp, 26 predicted proteins | sample SI_123_September_6_FD_182713 | JGI IMG/M metagenome (GOLD analysis project Ga0233439, IMG submission 182713) | Seawater microbial communities from Saanich Inlet, British Columbia, Canada - SI_123_September2016_100_MG | ecosystem: Environmental > Aquatic > Marine > Inlet | place: Canada: British... | reverse complement strand
CATGCTTTTGATGATCCGCAAGTAATAGCTGCTCAAGGAGTAATAGGGTTAGAAATATTAGAACAACTCCCAGATGTAGATGAAGTTTATCTTCCAATTGGCGGTGGAGGATTAGCTGCTGGAACCTTAATTGCAATAAAAGAAAAAAATCCAAATATCAGAATTATTGGAGTTCAATCAAAATCATTTCCATCCATGTATGAATCAGTTAAACGTGGTTCTTTGATTGAAAGTGGAGGCGATAAAACAATTGCAGATGGTATTTCAGTAAAAATGCCTGGGAAATTAACATTTGATATCATTAAAGAATTGATAGATGAAATAGTTCTTGTAGATGATACTGAAATAACAAAGGCAATGTTTTTGCTTATGGAGCGAATGAAGTTTGTAGTGGAACCTGCAGGTGCTGCAAGTTTAGCATATTTGATTTCAAAAAAACCATCACCAGGTAAAAAAGTAGTGGCCGTACTAGCTGGAGGAAATATTGACATGTATCTTTTAGGTCAAATTGTAGATAAAGGACTTGCAGCAATGGGTAGGTTACTTGTATTGTCTATGGAATTACCTGATAGACCAGGTATTTTCAAAGAAATTGTAGATGAAATTGCGTTAGTAAATGCAAATATCGTAGAAGTTGTTCACGATAGATTAAGTTCTAAAGTAAATGCAGGATTTGTAACTGTGACTCTTAGTCTTGAAACACAAGGAAAAGAACAATCTGATCAGTTGATAGAAGTATTAAAGAAGAAAAATATCCAATTTACTTTATTGACATAATTATTTGAATTTTTTTTCAGCAAATTTTGAAAGGCCTACTTTCTTTAATTGATTGGATTCTTTTAGAACTGAATTATGTTGATTAGATTTATGTTGTTTTAATTTATTTTTTAAATCTGAGAATTCATTTGCAAGTATTTTGATTGCATAAATTCCTGCATTTCCAGCTTTATTCACACCCACAGATACGACAGGTGAACCAGATGGCATTTCTGTAATTGACAATAATGAATCTAATCCTCCAAATGCAGAAAATTTTGATGTATCTGTTTTTTTTGGATGTTTATCATTATACACCAGTATGGGTACGCCGATTACTGGAATGGATGTATGTGATGCAATCATTCCTGGCAAATGAGCTGCCCCTCCAGCTCCTGCAATAATTAATTTAAAGCCCATTTTTTCTGCATGTTGTGCATATTCTGTCAATCTAGCAGGAGTTCTATGTGCAGATATGATTTGATCCTCATGTTTAATTTTAAATTCATCTAAAATTTTAGCTGCATCTTGCATAATTCTACTATCTGAACTAGATCCCATTATAATTCCAATTAATGGTTTTTTTGAATACGCCATATAATTACAAAAAACCTGTAGGTAATTAACAATAACTATTAAGAAAATGAGATTCTAAAGTTATAATCAGCATTAGATATTTTTAATCGGTTATTGTTGTTTTTGTATGGCTAAGGTTTTAGGCATTATTGGAGGCGGTCAGTTAGGGATGATGATCACAGAAGCTGCAGAAAAAATGCCCGAACATATTTCAAAAATTATAGTTATTGATCCTGTGGAAAATTGTCCTGCAGCACAAGTAGGGGCAGAGCAAATATTGGCAGATTACAAAGACAAAGATGCAATAATCCAATTGGCAAACAAATCAGATATCATTACCTATGAGATTGAATCTGGAGATAGTGAAGTCTTAAGATCAGTAGAAAAAAGTGCTAAAATTAACCCGTCCCCTGAAACTCTTAGGGTTATTCAAGACAAATTTTTACAAAAATCATTTCTGTTAGAAAACAACATTCCAATTTCAGATTTTATAGAGATTAAGAATATAGATGATGTCAAAGAAGGCTTGAAAAAATTTGGATACCCAGCATTATTGAAAGCTAGACGAGATGCATATGATGGACGTGGGAATTTTAAGATCAATTCAGAAAATGAAATTCAAAAAGCATATGAGTACTTCAAAGGTCAGAAATTACTGTTAGAAAAATATGTCCCATTCAAAATGGAAGTATCTGTAATTGCATCAAGAAATACCAAAGGTCAAATCAAAACATACCCACTCGTTGAAAATATTCATGAGGAGAATATTTTGCGTGAAACTATTGCACCAGCTAGAGTTTCAGAACAGGTGACAAAAAACGCTGAAAACATTGCAAATATGACAATGGATGTTCTAAAGGGGGCAGGTGTTTTTGGAATTGAAATGTTTGTTACTCAAGATGATGAAGTTTTAATTAATGAAATTGCTCCAAGAGTGCATAATTCTGGACATCATACATTACAATCAAGTGAAACATCCCAATTTGAACAGCACCTAAGAGCAATTTTGGGATTAGATTTGGGAAGCACAAGATTGATCCACAATACCATCATGTACAACATACTCGGTTCAAAAGAATTTGAAGGAGAATACAAGCCTCTTGAAATTACTGAAGAGAATATATTTTTGAAAATGTATGGTAAAAAAATTTCAAAACCCATGAGAAAGCTAGGTCATTTTAATTTAGTTGGAAATGACGGTGAACGTATTGATCAACTAACCAAAAAACTTGAGACGTTAAAAGAGAAGATAACAGTACAATCTATCTGATTAGGTTTATTAGTTGTGAAGAAGAAAATTGATACATGGCATTAACTGCATCTTTAATCCTTTCTGGAATTGCAATATGTTTGCTTATGCTCTATGCTGCAGATGTAGCAGTTGCAATGTCTTCTGATAGTGATCACGGATTTTTACCTCTGGATCACATGCAAAGAGGAATGGGTCTTGGTGGACCTGCATTGATATTGCCAATAATTGCATTTTTCATTTCTAGAAAAGAACCATCAAAAGGATTAGGCGTCATGATAATCATCTCAGGCATTCTAATCATTGTTGGGGGAATTGTAGTTTTAGTAAATCCTGCCCCTGCTGCTGAATCTTCAGGTAAAGATCCTATGGCATCCATGGCAATGATGTTTGTTCCAGCAGCAATTCAATTAGCTTTAGGTGGCATCAAAATAGTCAAATCCTAACTGGAAATATCATGCCTACTTGTGCAAAATGTGAAAATGACGTTAACAAAGTGTATGACTGTGATCATACAGATTTTGAAGAGTATTGTGTAGAATGTTATACCGAATTGCATTATTATTTAACAGAAAAATGATTGAATCATGCTAACAAACAGAGAAATTGCAATTTATGCACTAGGTAAAACAGAAGGGATTAATTCCTTAGCTGAAACCCTTGGAACTGGATTTGATGATAAAAAATACATTGAATCATGGAATAAAACTATGAAACTTTTAGGAATAAATATGCCTTTAAAAGATCTTGAAAAAATTTATGAAGAATTTTCAAAAAAAATGGATGAAGTTCTAACAAAAGATGAATTAAAAAGTAAAAAATCTAAAATAAAATCATGAAAGAAATTTCAATATCATCACTATTAAAAAATATGTCTGATGAAAACAATTATTCAGATGACATATGGAAGTCCTGCTTAGATAAAAAAGGTAAAAGATATCAAAGAAAAGACATCACTCATTCATTAAAAAAGTTAGAAATGTTGGGATTTATCAAAAAAAATAAAATTTCCAGTACGGATATATATTATAATAAAATACATTATTCAAACCCTGATGATTATTTAGGATTTATCAATAATATTATATTTGAAAATGAGTCCAAAGTTAAAGAATCATTAAAAAAATTAGAAGACAAAAAAATATTTGTAGATATTTCTAAAGATTTGAATTCATACAAATTAAAAAAAATTAGTAAAATACATTATGAGCAATTATTAAACGCATTTTCAAATCTTACTGAAATTGCCTCATCAATTTTATTAGTAAAAGAGACAAGTGGTAATGAAAAATTGAAAAATCAACTAACTCTTTGTTATGATGAAATTAAAGAAACACTAGAAAAAACTAATGATAAAATTATATCTGAGAGAAAATCTACAGAACGAATAGTAATAGAAAGACGATTTGCAGGCAGGATTCCAAGTACAGGATGTTTAAAACTCTAAAATTACATTTGTATTCATGTTGATTTCAAGTTAAAAAAATTAAAAAATAGTATTGAAATTATTTTCCATTTTAAAAAATAGTTTTAAAATCAAAATCTAACTGTTTTATACTCTTAAAATTAGATAGGGTTATTGAAAGCAATAATTTTGGCAGGTGGAAGGGGTAAAAGACTAAAACCTGTAACTGATTATATTCCAAAACCACTAGTTCCAATAAACAATATCCCAATTATAGAATGGCAAATAAAATATTTAAAAAAATTTGGAGTTGATGAGGTAATTATCTGTACAGGTTACAAAACAGAAATGATCCAAAATTATTTAGATATGAAAAATCTTGGAATTAAAATAAAATTCTCAATTGAAAAATCGCCTCTTGGTACTGGTGGTGCAATTAAAAAAGCAGGGAAAATGATTAGTGAAAAGTCTTTCTTTGTACTTAATGGGGACACTATTACTAATTTAGATTTAAAAAAACTCGTAAAAAAACCAAATTCCATTGCAGCAATAGAACTAAGAACAAAATTTGGAATTTTAGAAACGGATGATGAAAAAATAATTAATTTCAGAGAAAAAAAAGAAATATCTAACACTTGGATGAATGCAGGCATTTATCATCTTCAGAGAGAAATACTCAAAGAATTGCCAAATAAGGGAGATATTGAAAAAACACTCTTTCCAGATTATGCAAAAAAAAGTAAACTCTATACAATAAAATTTAAAAATGTAAAATGGTATTCGGTGGATTCATTCAAAGATATGGAAGAATGTTCACTAGAAGTAAATAAAATAATAAAATAGTTTTTGATTTTATGCACCAGTTCTGTGCAATGTGACCATCATGTATGCCACTTCTTCTACAAATGATGCATCATCGCTAACTGACGTGTATTTTGTAGCATTATTCCAAAATGTCGGGTCGTGTGATGGTTTTTCAGTAAAATACTGTTCGCTCAATACTTTTGTTTTTACTTTGATCTGATAATACGACGCCTCAATGAAAATTAACCAAGTACTAAAACAGATACACTAGAGTATACGATAGATGACTGCGTGACACCTATGCTCAAATGACCATTTTTAATCCAAAATGGCAATAGTGTGATAAGTAGCGTTAAGAAATGTAATTTATGGCACAAAAGAAAAAGGCATTGAAAGAACGCAAGAACCTAGCGTGTCACTGGCATTGTCCCTGTGAAGATTGTAAAGATAATGAATCAGTGTATTAACACAATAATTGGGGTAGATTAATTATTCTCAAAAGAGTTTAGAATTCACTAAAGAATAATCAAAAGGTGAAAGTCAAGATGTGCAACAATCTAGATATTGCTATCTCTAACCTTCAAAATTAGTTAGAATTAGCGATCTATAAACTTATGCTATTGAATTAAGCATAGATAGAGTTTAGAATTCATACTTACAATTACAAATCTGTACTCAATGTTTTCAATGCAAAATTTCCACATTTTGGACACCGATGTTTTTTCAATAATTCTTTATGAGTTTGCATAGATTTTTTAGAATATGTGATATGTTTCCCACAATCTTCACAAATGCCAGGTATGTCTCCCTCTGGAATCATGTCTTTCTAAATTCTATGTTAACTTAAGCTTATTGGAGTTTAGAAACTAAGGCTCTGGTATTGTCTTTTGTTGAATTTTTTTAATTATAATATACACAATTACAATTGGTGGAATCACATAGATGCTCATACCGCCAATGAAATCTATAACATCATACGTTTCAATGTAATTCTCAACTGGAATATCAAAAGTTTCAGCAACAGCATCAAATCCAATTGCAAAGCCTGATGCAATTAATCCTAGAATAACACAATTTCTACCTTTTTTTGGATCAGATTTTCTTAAAATTAACAATGCAACAATCCCGCCAAAGATTGTAAAGAAAGCAGGAAGTAAATAATACAGATTGCTTTTTGATTCTTGTTTAGACATACGGCTCCATATTTTTTATGAACTTAAGCTTATTGTAAATTTAGTAACTCATCTAATTCATCACAGTATGGCCTATCTTAAAATTAAACACCCCAAGATCTGGTGTTTGTTCTTCTGAATTCACCTTTATCTCGTTTGGAATGTTTTGCTTTGTAATTTAGCACAACAATGCCGATGACAAAACCAATACCACTAATTACTAACAGTGGTCTAATTGCCTCATCTAGTAAACTATCCAAGAGTACAGTAATAATTCCAATAATGGCTGAAACGATTATCAAAGCTAACCCAATACGCCGATTACTCAATACAATAGTAGATTTTCTATAAACTTAAGCATATAGCATTCCAAGTAAACCAATCCAATTCATCACAGTATGCCATATCTGACTGCATGATACCTGGGAGTAAAGAAACACTAGAATATCTAATATCATTAATTATTTTCATGCGTATTGCATGTAGTTTAGGTTCAATGTTGTCAGTAAATGAGGTACTAGAATGCTCAAAAATCCTATCTGAAACAAAAGTAGACACAGTTTGGATTCCAGAAACATGGGGAATGGAGAATTTCTCAATCCTTAGTGCGGTATCTACCAACACTACAACCCAAAAAATAGGTTCATCAATCATTAACATCTATTCTAGAAGTCCGGCAGTAATTGCAATGGGGGCTGCAACAGTAGATACAATATCAAATCAAAGACTAATCTTAGGTTTGGGAACTAGTAGTTTACCCATTGTGGAGACTTTTCATGGGTATGAATTTGAAAGACCACTACAAAGAATGAAAGAATATGTTGAAATTATTAAATTGGTATTGTCTGGAAAAACTGTCAACTATTCAGGGGAAATTTTCAATTTAAAGAATTTTACATTATTAATAAAATCTCAAAGAACATCAATTCCAATTTATTTAGCAGCAGTTAACAAAAAAATGGTTGATCTAACATGGGAAATTGCAGATGGTGTTATTTTTTATCTAAGACCAAAAAATGAAATGAAAGAAACAATCGAAAAAATGCAAGTCAAAAAAAAAATTGATGTTACATGTCAAATTATAACATGTATTTCTAAAGATTCAGAGTTGGCAATAGAGCGTGCTAAAAAAACAATAGCATTTTATGTATCTGTAGGAAAAATTTATCGAGAATTTTTAGCAAGTAATGGATTTAAAAAAGAAACAGAAAATATTTTTAATGAATTTAAAAAATCAGGTTTCAAATCAAATCATGAATTTGTATCTAATTTCATGTTAGAATCATTATGTATTTCTGGAACTCCTGATGAATGTAAGGTACAATTACAAAAATTTCAAGATACTGGAATTGATTTACCCATAATACAATTTAATCCAATAGGAAATGTAATGGAATCATTTAATCTATTAAAAAAAACATTTTTGGATGAAAAATAATGGTCAAAGTAGGTATTGCAGCATATGGTACAACTCCATTTACAAAAGAAGATCAAAAAATAGAATCAGTATTACATAAATCTACTAAAAATCTCTTTGAAAATAATCCAAAAATTGACAAAAATGATATTGACGCAGTGTTGGTTTCTACTAACAATAATTCAAAATACCTATCTCCAATATTGTCTGAAATGATGGGGATTCAACCAAAAATTGCCCATTCAATTGAGAGTTTATGTAATTCAGGCACAAATTCTATTGTTTCAGCATGTTCTTACATAATGTCTGGTTTGGCAGACATGGTTTTCATTTCAGGAGCTGAAAGATACGATAGTCCAGGACAGATTTTAAGTTGGGATAATTCTCGTGGAGAATTTAAACATCCAATATTTTGGGCATCAATTTTTACAAAATCATACAAAAGAGAATTTTCAATTTCAGATGAACAATTGGCACTGGTTTCAGTAAAAAACCATAAACAAGCTAAAGAAAACCCCAATGCACTTTCAAATAAAACATACACAATACAAGATGTGATGAATTCTAAAAAGCTAACAGATGATCTAAAATTATTGGATTGCTCACAGCCATGTACCGGTAGCGCATCAATAATTTTGGCAACAGAAGAGATTACAAAAAAAAATACAGACAATCCCGTATGGATTACAGGCATTGGTCAAAAAACAACATCAGCAGGATTTACAAAAAATGAAACATTTTCATCAATGGAGTCTACAAAATTATCGGGACAAGATGCATTAAAAATGTCCAATCATACAATACATGATATCGATGTTGCAGAAGTACATGATGCATTTTCAGTATGTGAACCAATGGCATTAGAATCATTGGGATTTTCAGATTATGGAAAGGGAATGAGTATGATAAATGATCTTTATGAAACAAATAATTTTAAAATAAATCCAAGAGGCGGCTTAATTGGTTCTGGACATCCTCTTGGAGCTACGGGAATTTCACAAACTATAGAAATTGCACAACAAATTCAATCAAATTCAAATAAAAGACAAGTAGATGATGCAAATGTAGGATTAGTTCATAACATGTCTGCTGCAGCTACATCTTCAACAGTTTTGGTTTTGGAAAAATGAGTTTTGAATCTGAATTATCTAAAGGACAATTCACGATTCCAGAATGCACAGAATGCAAAAAAATCATTTGGCCTCCTACTGAATTTTGCAATAATTGTTTTGGAGAAATATGTCTAAAAACAGGGATTTTTGAAGGTAAAATAATAGAATTTTCTAAACAAAATGAGGAATATTTCTGCATGGTAGAATTTGAAAACACAGTCAAAGTAATGGCAAAAATGCTAAAAACCCCAAAAATTGATCAAATAGTAAAAATTTCAAAATGTGGAATTGTTAACGGTAGTTATTTTTTTCAAGTTAACTAAATTTTGTGAATATGTATGGGGTTTCTACAGATTGATCAAAAGTCCAAACTGTGGGCAATGAAATTGTATCAATTACATCTAGATGATACTTTTCTAAAAGAACACTCCAACCTCCATTTGAAATATTTCCAGACAATTGCCTTTTAGAATGAGTGCCTGCAAACACTATGCCCGTATTCTTTTTTAGGTTACAAATAGAATTAATTTTTTCAATAATTCCAGTAGCCAACATATCGCCCCCCATTTGAGGAAGACCTCCAATGAAAAATACGGGGTGTTTTAATTTGAATTTAGAATAATCAATTTCTAATGCATCTCCACAGTTTGGATTAAAATTTTTGGAAGTTTGCTGTACAATTGTTTCTTGTAATTCTACTAACACTTCATCAATTTCAATACTATGAGAAGATAATTCTAATATTTTTCCACAAAATGCAATTCTTCCATCGCCTGAACCTATGTCCACAAGTTCTGAATAACCTAATTCTTTTGCAACAAATGCCATTACATATGAAGACATTATCCATGTTGGATAGAAGGGTTGACAACTAGTACCGTGTTTGATACTGTTTAGCCAATATTCATTAATATCACCTTCATACACAATGCACGAAGTACCTTCAATATCTTGTTCATAGGAATTAAAATAGATGGGATTTTTCTTAGCAAATTGATGTAATAATTCTAAATGATTTTCATTCATCTGAAATTGATTTGAAATAGTAGTTGGGATTACTTCTTGAATGTGCGCACTTCCTGTATAATTTTTTGCAAAACTTCTTTTAATTTGAATTAAGTTTTTTACAAGTTCATTTAACATATTTTTTATAAAATAAACGGGTTTGATAAACTCATTGTAATCTATGTTTTTTTAGATAATAGGTGTGCTAATTCTTGCTCTATTTTTTTTAATTGATCAACTGTCACTTGTTGTAATTTTTTGTTCTGCTCTATTTCCTCATCTGAAAGTTCTTCTACTAACTGAAAATCAAGATGTTTTAAAGTATTCAAATAAGAATCTCGTTGTTCCATTAGTTTTTCTATTATTATTTCAGACAATATGTTATCTCAATATTATGATTATTTAGATATTAAATATTGTATAATTATTAAAAATGGATATTTCTATAATTTGATTTTTTAAATTGATCAAAAAAAACTGTGCATATACCTCATGTTTACAGGGTATTCTGCAATTACCTACCTTACTAAATAGAATAATGCTAACAACATGCCATTGAAATCAAAGATGCTAGTAATAACGAAGCAGAATTCTGTTAAAAAGAGCAATATCAATAATCAAAAAGCTGCCAAGATGCGTAGGCAAAGAGGGTATCATTGGGAGGATACCATAGTTAAGAGGTTCAATAAAACCCCAAAATGGAGGGCATTTAGATTAGGTTCACCAAGTATTGCGTTACCTGATGTACTTGCAGTAAATAATGAAAATGAGGAATTATTTACAATAGAAGCAAAATCGGGAACAAGTACATCTCTTCCAGTCCCTGCAGATCAAATTGAACGATGTTTAGATTGGATAGAAACTTTTGGAATTTATAAAAAAAGAAATGTATTATTGGCATTCAAATTTTTGTCAAAAAAAAGATTAGGCATAGGAAAATATGAAAATAGAGAATTACGCGAGTTTTTCAAAATTTGGGATCCTTCTTTGGAAATAACTGACTGTGTGTGTACATATGATGGGAAAGTATTTGCAAAGAATGATGGTGTAAAAAAAGAATTATTCCTCAAGGAATGTTTAATGCCATTTAAGACAAAACAGAGATAAATTTAGTTTTAGAGTCATAGTTCAAATCCTTTTTTAATGACGAAATGTAGTAAAGTGTAATGTCTGAAGATAAAACCAATATCGAATCAATTGATAAAAATACTGAATCATTATTGGAAACTGTTTCTGATGCAGAAGTAAGTTCAAGAATTAGTTTTGAAGAATTTACAGACGAAAAGACACTCATAAGCTATAATGCATTTGGAACAAAACAAATGAAAATTAAGGTGTTAGAAGTATCTGATGAAAACCCCCCATCAAAATGGAAATTTGGAGATAGAGTAAAGGTCACAAAAATCCTTGTAACTGTAAAACATCTTACAACACAAGAAGTTGAAGAGGGCGAATTTGATGTTGAAGAAATTGAACGAGAATTAGCCGAAAAAAGACACTATAGTTCAACAAACAGGTGGATTCCTGCAGGAGATATCAAAAATGGATATGTTATAGGTACAATGCATACTAGACTCATCAGTGATGCATCCGCTTTAGATTATATCGCATTTTAATAATCAAAAGTAAATATTTCAAAATTTCAAAAAATTATTGTTAACCATTGGTTACTAATTTTTAAAAGACAGAACTAATTTAGGATTGATTTTAACATAAATTGGAATGATGACAAATGAGTGATTTAACTCAAATAAACTTGGGGGATTATAACAAACCTCAAGAACAAACAAAAGCTATCGGTGTCGGAAAAATTTCAGGAAAAATTATCAACATAAAGAATTTTCATATTAATAGAGGCAGACCATCCCCATACACACCAAAAGAAGCAATAGGAGTAGATGGTATGACTGATTATAATATTATTGACACCGTAGAATCATTTGAAATTAATAATCAAAAAATAAGTTCATTTTTTGTAACTCTTGCCATAGTTAAACAAATTCAAAGAGTTCCTAATTATCAAGAAGAATTATCATCAGGCAAAATATTTGGACCGTGTAAAATAGGACAAAAAAAATCAACAAAGACAGATGCAAATTATTGGTGTCTTTTGTTTCCAGGAGAGGCAGGTTACTAGAGTAAAAAATGTTTTAAAAAATTTATTTTTTGCATTCTAACAAAATTAGAAACCTATGTTATTGATCATCAATATTATAATTTTTTATGACTGAAAAGGATCAGTAGCAATAGACTTTTTCACTGAAAAACATTATAAACAAAAGAATTTGAAAAACAAGATATGAGTTCAAAAGAATTTGAAGTTAATGGTACTGATTACAAAGTAGTATTGACAGATCAAATTATTGGGCATGTTAATAATCTCAAAAATCTCTATAATGCAGCATATGAGGATCCAGAGAGTTTTGAAGATGTTAGTTCAGAAATTTCAAGTACAATTAATGAAATTGCTGGAACTGTAGAACCCCCAGCAGAAGATAGTGATCTTGATGGGTTAATTCAAGAAATCATTAAAGCTGTAGATAATAAAGCAGCAGAAATCGAAAAAGAGTTAGAAGAAAAAGAAAAACCAAAGAAAAAATCAAAATCTAAAAAATAGGCGTATTTGACCATAAACTCATAAAAAATCAAGGGAGAAATTATATTCTAAATAAAATAAACAGTGTCATGTCAAGTTGTGAATGTGGAATTTGTGGTCATCATTATGAATCTGAATGTATTGAAAAAGAATGCAAATGTTGTTTGAATTTTCATGAAAGATCAGGTCCAAAACGAAAATAGGTATTATTAGATCACTTTTCTTTAAAACAACTGCATTTTTTAGAAAAATGTCTTGAACAACCAATTAATCTATGATCTTTGCATTTACACAAAATACATTTTTTAACATCAGTCATATTTTTTTGAGAAAATCTCCCACGTTTTCCATCATGTTTGCATCTTCTAATGCTTCCAATATTTTTAATCTCATATTTTTAATTCTATGAGTGTCATCAAAATACAAAGGAGACATGGTTTCTATTTCTTTTTCAAAAGAATAATTTTCTAAATAATGATTAAATTTTACTTGTAATGCCTTAAAATCAGATAATGGTATGTCTTTAGAATCAATTTTGTTTGTCATTACTTTAAGAAACCCGTTAACCTTCAACAATTCTTTCTTAATATGATCAAGATCACCAGGCTTATCATCAAATTCTTTAAGAATATTATAAGAGTCAACAAAATGATTGAGTACTTTTTCTAAATGTTCTATGTGTGTGACCATACTTGTTTTTGAGATTTATCCAATCTATAGTTTAGGAAAAATAGCTTAACTTGTGTAAAATTTACACATTTGCTTTAAATTATCACCAATTATGTGTAATTGCAATGCAAGGTGACGCTTATCTCAAATGTATTGATCCAGAATGTGGTTTAGAATATCCAATTGAGAGTACAAATGTTCAATGCGAAAAAGGCCATATGTTAGATGTAAAATACAAGAACAAGCCATCTGAGAATCTCAAAGAAGTTTTTGCCAATAGAGGCAAAATGGATGAAGGAATAATATTTAATGAGAGTGGAGTTTGGAGATTTCGAGAATTACTAAATTTCTGTCAAATTGATACTAACAGTACTGAAGAATGTTCAAAATATTTAGTATCTTTAGATGGTGCAGAAGGAAGACAGTCTAAACCATATCACATGTCAAAAGCTGCAAATTTTGCAAATATTTCAAGTGATAATTTATGGTTACAACCAGAAGGATACAATCCTAGTGGATCTTTCAAAGATAATGGTATGGCAACTGCAGTAACTCATGCTAAATTAGTAAATGCTACAAAAATTGTTTGTGCATCTACAGGAAACACATCAGCTGCTGCAGGAATGTTTGCAGCAAATGAAGGAATGGAATGTGATGTGTATATTCCTGCAGGACAAATTGCCCCAGGGAAACTAAGTCAAGCATATCAATTTGGTGCACAAATAGTAGAAGTTAACGGTAATTTTGATGATGCATTAAATCAATCATTAGAAGATGCAAAAAAATTTGGCGGGTATACAGTAAACTCTATCAATCCATTTAGAATTGAAGGACAGAAAACAATTCCATTTAGAGCATTGGAGTATTTGAAATGGGAAGCACCTGATTGGATTGTTTATCCTGGAGGAGCTTTGGGAAATACTTCTAGTTGTGGAAAAGCATTAATGGAATTACATGAATGGGGCTGGATTAAAAAAATTCCAAGAATAGCTGTAATTAATTCTGAAGGTGCTAGTACATTATCTGATTTGTATAATGGCAAATTTGAAGGAGAAGAACTTCGATGGAATAAAGGTAAACCAAACACAGAGTTGATTACAAGATACTATGATCATTTAGATAAAGAAGGGCTAAGACCAAAAACTAAAGCTACAGCTATTCAGATAGGTAGACCTGCAAATATTTTGAAAGGGTTACGTGCATTAGAATTTACAAATGGAGTGTCAACAACTGTTTCGGATTCTGAAATGCTTGATGGAATGTCAGTTGTAGGTCTTAATGGATTTGATTGTGAGATGGCATCAGGAGCTACAGTTGTAGGAATTAAAAAATTAATCAGTGAAGAAATCATCAAAAAAGATGATGTGGTGGTAGGAATTCTTACAGGTCGTCAAAAAGATGCAATGTTACCAGTTGAATACCATAGTAATTCTGAAAATAAATTTGCCATACCTCCAAAAAAATAGCCTCAAAATCTAAATAGAATTTAAAATAAAATAATTATTAAACTTAAGAGTTAAATCTAAGGTTTTCAAATTTATTATAACCAAAAGATGGTGCAAAAAAACTAAATGAGTAATAGGTATAGTTGTTCTAAGAAATTATTTCGGAGAAAACAATGGTAGATTTATGGATTGAGCTAGTAACATTAGCAGTTCTAATTGGATTGTCGGGATTTTTTAGTGGTTTAGAAGTTGCATTGGTAGGAGTTAGAAAATCTAAAGTTATTCAACTATTCAATGAAAAAGAAAAAGGATCAAAAGCCCTGCACAAATTAAAAACAAATCCTAGCTGGATGATGTCAAGTGTAAATCTTGGAAACAATTTAGTCAATGTTGGTTCTTCTGCATTGGCAACAAGTGTTGCAATTAGATTATTTGGAAATGACGGGTTGGGAATTGCCGTAGGGGTAATGACATTTTTAATTTTGGTGTTTGGAGAGATTACTCCAAAAACATATTGTAATGCAAATGCAACTAAAATTGCATTAAGGTACGCTCCAGTATTATTGGTATTCAGTTATGTGTTTTATCCAGTTGTAAAATTCTTTGAAGTCATAACAAGAGGGGTGGTGAGATTAACTGGAAGTAGTTACGCCCCGCCGCCAATTACTGAAGATGAGATCAGAGGTGTAATTGATCAAGGATTGGCAGAAAAAGCTCTTGAAAAAGAAGAGATGGAATTAGTTCATGGTGCTTTAAAATTCGATGATACAGTAATTCGTTCAGTAATGACTCCAAGAACCAAAATGTTTTCACTTAATTCCAAAATGCTCCTGTTTGAAGCATTACCGCAAATCAATCAAAAAGGATTTTCAAGAATTCCAATCTATGGAGAAAATGGAGACGATATTGTAGGATTTATTCATGTCAGAGATGTGCTTAAAGAATTAGAAAAAGATAACAAAATGTCTAGTCTTGAGCAGATTGCAAGAAAACCTGTTTTTGTATCTCAAGAAAAAATGGTTAGTTCATTATTACAAGAAATGAAGGGACGAAAAACACACATGGCAATTGTAGTTGATGAGCATGGAGGTGTTGAAGGGTTGGTTACTTTAGAAGATCTACTTGAGGAAATAGTTGGAGAGATAGAAGATGAAACAGACCTTACAAGAAAAATAGGATATGAAAGAATTGATCATGACACAATAATTACAAAAGGAGATATGGATATTGATGTTATTAATGAAATTTTTAAAACAAAAATTCCAGATGGTGATGATTATGCGTCATTAAATGGATTATTACATGAAAAACTTCAAGATATCCCACAAGAAGGTGACAAAGTAGAGATAGATGATCTTAGAATAATTGTAGAAAAAGTTTCAAAAAATATTCCTCAAAAAATTAGAATTGAACGAATCTAAGATTAATCTTTTTTAGCAAAATGGTCTTGTAGTTTTTTCTTTTTCTCAACCATGTTAAATATGGATTCAGTATGTGCAAAGGATTCTTCATATGATTTTTCAAACAACATTGCTTGCAACAACATGTGGTTTTCAGGAATTACAATTCCTGTTTGATCATCTGAATACATAATTTGAACCGTATCTCCTATGGATGTAGTCATATTTGCATGGATGTGTACCATGTTGGTATCTACAAAATTAAATCCCATACTTTGAGCATAATCTCTAATATCTTTGGTGCCTTTTGCAGTCCAAACAGTAGCTACTCCAAATTCGTTTGTAAAAATTTCATGTATTTGAGATGGTTTTGGTGCAGTATCTTTGAATCGTATATCCATAATGTGCAAATGCATTTGTCTTGTTGGAACTTTAATTGCTCGTACATACAAAGGTGCATCTTTTCCAAAGTACAATTTAACATCATCACCATGATGAGGTTTTTCAGTCATTTCTATAGTGTCTGAAAGTTTTTTGTCAGTTTGTTCAAGATCTGCCCATCGTCTTACAAGGGTTACATCAAATCTAATTAATTGATCTCCAAAAGTGCCACGTAATGGTTCCAATATGCGGCCCATCCCTGTAACATTACAACTACCTTGCATCACATGTTGTTTACCAAATGCAAGATTGTAATTTGCTCTAGAATTAAATAATAAATCTGAAACAGATTCATCTCCTAAAATCGATTCACCTCCCTGATAAATAGCAGGAATATTTTTTGGTTCATACATTTTTTTTTTATTTTTGTAACCATGACCGCCAGGGGCAGCATCTATCACTAAATCACAGTCATCTAATGCTTTTTCTATACTTCCAGAAATGTTATAATTTGAAAAATCATTAATTTTTTTTTCTGGAACATAAACATTGAGACCTTTAGATATGGCAAGATTTACTTTATCATCTGGAGAGTATTTACCAATCCCAATAACTGTAATTTCTGGATCATCTTTTAGAAAAGATGTAATTCTACTACCAATTGAACCGTAACCATTAACAAAAACCTTCTTCATTAATTACAAATATCTAGACCCATTTATTTAGATTACATAAAAAATAGTAAGTAGTGTGAGATAAAAGACTAAATTAGTTGGAAATTAGTTTTTTTTATTGATACATGGACCTTCACTTGGGATAGGAGCAGTAATTGCATCAGTTGTAATAATGGGTATATTTTTTGGGGTTAATCAAAATGAAACAGGACTTGTACTAGAACCAACACCTACAGTTGAACAAATGGGGCCTGCAAAAGTTACAATGAGTACATTTTTGGATAACGGGTCTCCAATATTGGGAAATCCAAATGCACCAATCACATTAGTAGAATTTGGAGACTATCAATGTCATTTTTGTAATGTTTTCTTTCATTCTACTGAAGATAAAATATTGCAAAAATATGTGGAAACGGGAAAAGTGAAGATGATCTTTAAGGATTTTAACATAATTGGTCCTGATTCAGTTAATGCCTCGCACGGAGCACACTGTGCAAAAGATCAAGGATTGTTTTGGGAATATCATGACATATTGTATTCAAATTGGACAGGAGAAAATAATGGATGGGCATCTTCAGAAAATCTTTTAAAATTTGCACAAGAAATTAACTTGAATATAGATCAATGGTCAGAATGTATGACAAATGGAGATAATTCACAGATAATTCTTACAAGCAACGAAGATGCAAGGTCACTTGAATTAACAGGAACTCCGGCATTTTTTGTGATTGGTCCTGATGGGAAAACAACAAGACTATTTGGAGCACAACCATTTGAAACATTTGAAAATATTTTTGAAATAGAATTAAAAAAATAATATCAGAATCATCAAAATATGTTATTTTAGATCAAAAAATCATTCACAAATTATATTTTCTTTGAACAAAGTCGATCATTTAAAATTCATTAATAAAATACAGGACAATTAAGGCTACCTCACACGTTTGCTAGAATTTACTCAATAACCTTATTAATGAAATATCGGAGGCAAGCTTATGGCTGCTGGAATAGACGACATTGAGATTTACATCCCAAGATTATACATTGATGCAGAAGATTTTGCAAAAGCCAGAGGATTAGATCCTGTAAAATTACAAAAAGGATTAGGAGTATCACAAATGGCAATAGTTGATTCTAATCAAGACCCAGCAATTCTTGCAGCAAATGCATGTTTGAAAATTATGCAAAAAAATAAACTATCTCCAGAAGATATTGGAAGATTATACGTATCAACTGAATCTGCTTTTGATGAATCAAAGGCAATGAATTCTTACGTTATTGGAATGTTAGAACAAGTTTATGGTCAAGGTGCATTTGAGCACTGTGGAGGTATTGAAACTAAATTTGCATGTGTAAGTGGCTCTTATGCATTATATGATAATACAAACTGGATTAGAGCAGGAGAAGCTGAAGGAAAACATGCACTAGTTGTAGTGTCTGATATTGCAAAATATGACATGGGTTCTAGTGGAGAAATGACTCAAGGTGCAGGTTCTGTAGTTATGTTACTCAATGATGACCCACGATTATTAGCATTTGATCCTAAAGTTACAGCTACATCAATTAAAGATGAATATGATTTTTACAGACCATTTGGAAAAGAGACCCCTATTGTTCATGGGCAGTACTCCAATATGCTTTACATGATTCAAGTAAGAAAAGCACTAGAAGCATACAAGAAAAAAATTGTTTCCTCAGGACTAGTCAAAATGGAACCAGGTGAAACAATTTTAGATCATATGGATTACATCAACATGCACTTACCATACAGCAACATGGGCAAAAAGGCATTAGCATATCTAGTAAGACATGAATGGCGTCAGCTTCCAAGATGGAAACGAGTTTTATCTGAAATAGGAATTGATGAACCAGTACCAAAAGATCCACGTGGAACAATTGAATCAGTGTTAGGAGATGAGGAATTTATGACAAAAGATCACGAATTTACTAAATTGTTTACAAAAACACCTGAATATCAAGAAGTGTATGAATCAAAACTTGCAAGTTCTCTTATTGCATCAACAATGATTGGTAATTTGTATACTGCATCACTGTACTTGGGATTTAGAAGTAGTTTAGAATATGAATATCAAAAAGGAATTGACCTAGAAGGAAAACGAATCGGATTTGGATCATATGGCAGTGGAAGTAGTGCAATGGTGTTCAGCGGCGTTGTTCAACCAGGATATGAAGAAATTGTGAAAAATATGAATTTAGTAGCAGAATTAGAAGATAGACGAAGATTAACACTTGATGAATATGAAAGTCTTCATGAAAATAGACTATCTCCTGAAAAATCTATGTTACATTCAAAAAAAGAATTTTCACTAGTAGATGTAAAAACAGAGACAGAAACTAGAGGCGAAAGACGTTACATCTTCAATGAATAAATCCACTAAAAATTAATTCATGAAATTATATCTTGTTTATTTCCAAGATACAGTAGGACTAGAGTTTATCACTAAACCTTGATCTGAATTTATCGACTCTGTTTTGAGTGTGATATTCATCATGGTATGAATTCCTATGAGATCTTTTTCTCATATCTTCTTCATGTTCTTTTCTTGCATGGTGTAATCTATCTTTCTCATGAATGAATTCTCTACCACATTTTTGGCATTTTACAATGGTTTTATGATGTTCATGTCTAACGTGAACAACCAAATCATCATGATTTGAAAACTTTGCCTCACACTGTGTGCAGTTATTTTTTTTAGAGAAGGGATTTTTCATGTTTACTATGATGTTTTAAAGATAAGATCATCAAAATAATTTCAAGGGTTTAATTTCAACAATGAAAATCACTTTCACTCTTAATATTGGATAACAATTGAATTTTATTTATGGATCTTAATAAAATTCTTGTACCAGTTGATGGTTCAAAAAAATCTTTTCAAGCACTAGATACTGCAATTACTCTTGCAGGATTTACACACGGCCATATAACATGTATTCATGTAATTCCTCATGTTTTAGAAGGAGGTCCTAGAACAAAAGCATTTGATAAACAACTAAAAGAAGAAGGTGAAGTTATTTTAAAAAAAGCAACAAAACATGCTGGAAATAAAAATGTCAAATTTTCAACAAAGCTTTTGAGAGGATCACCTAGTCATGTCACATTACATACTGCAAAAACTGGAAAGTTTGATCACATTGTAATGAGCTCTACAGGTTCAGGGTCGGCATCAAAAGATATGATGGGAAGTGTTTCTAACTATGTACTTCAAAAATCAAAAATTCCGGTGTATCTGATCAAATAGTTAAGGTGGTATGAATGTCTGATTTAGATTATCTTTTTAAAAAACCAATTACTGTAGAAAAAAATGCGTCACTTTCACACGTAATTGCTGAACTTTTAAAAAATAATATTAGTAGATTGGTTGTGATTGATGAAAAATCACCTGTTGGAATAATAACTGAAAAAGATATTGGTTTGTTCTTACTAACTGAAGAAACTGAAAAAAATCTTGATGAGATACAAGTATCTAAGATTATGAATACGCTGACATCTGTTAAAGATTCAGAGAATGTAGAAAATTGTGTAGAGATTATGCTTGAAAAAAGAATAGGATCATTGGGAATTTTAAAAGAGAGTGAACTCATTGGAATAGTAACAAAAACAGACATTGCCCAACATTATTCTAAAAATTATTCTGAAAATCACAGGGTGGGAGATGTTATGACAATTTCTTATGTATCTATGAATTCCAATTCTACACTTAGAGATGTGGTTTCTAAAATGATTTCTGAAAAGATTTCTAGAATTTTCTTAAAAAATGATAATGATGAGATTGAAGGAATTCTTACTTTTCGGGATTTATTTCATGTTGCATTAGA
>Ga0233439_10002520_pt1 | contig 20507 bp, 24 predicted proteins | sample SI_123_September_6_FD_182713 | JGI IMG/M metagenome (GOLD analysis project Ga0233439, IMG submission 182713) | Seawater microbial communities from Saanich Inlet, British Columbia, Canada - SI_123_September2016_100_MG | ecosystem: Environmental > Aquatic > Marine > Inlet | place: Canada: British... | reverse complement strand
TAAAAATATTATATTAAAATATGAAAAAAAAAATGAATCATGAGAGAAAAACAAAAAAACATAAAAAGAGTAAAATTTATGAAAAAAAACCAAATAAAACAAAGAAAACAAAAAATCACTTGAAAAGTATAAAGAGTCCCAAACAAATACAAAATCCTCTATTATTTCCTCAATCTCGTAAAAATACATATCAACCATCAATTAACCAACAATTAATTTCTCTCGGGTCTAATCAAAAACAAGAATTTCATGATTGTAATCTTAAAGAAGCCTTCAACTTAAAAGAACCTTTAAAAATAGGTATTCCAGGATTTTTTTATGGTAAAACATGTTTTCCATATGATTCACGCGAAGCAAAAAAATATTTATTAGGTAACTTACGCGCAAATAAACATATAGATATACGAAAAGTAGTCCCTCCTAAACAATTACTATCTAATTGTTGGTTTAATACTATGTTTGTTACATTTTTTATTAGCGATAAAGGGCGTTATTTTTTCCATTATTTACGACAACTAATGATAGAAGGGAAGCAAAAGAACGGAATTGAAATTCCAAGAGAATTAAGAAATGCATTTGCGCTTTTCAATTTTGGTATAGACGCAGCAATACAAGGGAATAAATTTGCCTATGAAATGAATACAAACTCAATTATTCATAAAATATATAAATCTATTCCTGATAAATATAAAAAAAACGAAATAGTAGATATTAATGAAGCCGGAAATCCGTTATTATATTATATTGATATCATAAAATATCTACAAAATAATGCAATTAACTTAATAAACCTGAGGGATACTAGTAAAAATTGGAAAGATCATATCGCCAAGGCTTATAAAAAAACGAAAAAAATACCCCATATCATTATTATGGAATTTTTTGAAGAAAATGCAGCGTTCAATAAAAAACCAGTTTCTTTTCGTATGGAAGATGCAAAATTCGAAATAGATAGTGCTATTTTAAGAGATATTTCTAAACAACATTTTTGCTCAGTAAACACAATCGAAAAAAGGCAAATAGGATATGACGGAATGAGTCATCATAAATTAATCTCTTTAGACTGGAAAGATAAAATGAACTCAGATTTTTTTTGGCAATTTTCCGGAACGCTCGAAGAAACAAATGGAAATCCCATGAGATGGAACTTTATGAGAAGTTATCAATTACTTTTTTATTACCGTATAGAGTAAGCTACCGATGAGTAAGCTACCGATGAGTAAGCTACCGATGAGTAAGCTACCGATGAGTGTTCATAATTTGTTGGACTATTTTCAATCCACCGATAGATGATGGTTCGATCTCATGGGTCAAATCTGATTTTTCGGTCATTTCGTCGCTTATAGGAATAAATTCTATATTTTTCTCTCGACATAAATCTTGTAATTTATTATTCCATATTTTAATAAGAGGGTAAAAAGGTTTATAACGATTACTCTGTGGATAATATATATCAAATACAAATATCTTCGGTTCATCAAATTTTACCAATAAACTATTGATTAGTTTTTTATATTTTTCAAAAATAATATTTAATTGATCTAGATTTGATTTTGGTATATTTTTATAAAGATAATAATAAATGATATCATTTCCACCTGCGGAGACGTAAATATTCGTATTTTTAGTATTATATTTATAAGGAACTTTTTCCAATTGATATAAAACATCTATAATCACTGCTCCATCTTGTGCTTCGTTAATAATATTCGGATTTTCCAATTTGAGTTGTTTTTCGATGGAAACGTCTGGAGTTGGTACATATAAATTATTTTTAAATACACTGTCGCCTAATAAAATAATAGTACTATTATCGGTAAACATCTCTTTTATAGTTAAACTCTCTTTTTTAGTTAGATAATAACCATATAAGCAGGTAAATATTACTATAATTACTATATATATTGAATAATTCATATATATAGTGAACATATTTTATATCTAACTTGATAATTCATATAACGGTGGTGGAGTATAGGTTGGTGCGGTTATTTCCAAATAAACAGTATTAGATATTAATTTTATTGGCGGATTTTGAAATTTACTTTCAATATTTATTACTCGTATAGGAACTGAAAAAGGATATACTAAACTGTCGATACCAGAAAATTGGACTGGTATTTGTATTGGTAAAATAATAGTAACACTAAAAGAACTATTATATATAACATCTACGCGTATATCATTATAAGTAACATAAGTAGACCCAAATGGAAAAAAATTTTCTCCGTTGATTACCAGTTCGCCATAAGTATTACCAGTATAACTAGAAGTAGATAGACTACTAATCTTAGGTAGTCCGCTCGGATTAAACCCTTTTACTAATCGACTAGGAGGAGTAACAATTGGACTTATTTTAGGGACACATGCCATAATATATTTATATATTTTATTTTATAGTTAATTTATCGCCCAGTCATCGTTTTTTGCGCTCAATTTTCCTTTTATACTTTCTTTTGAGAGATAAAAAATAATATAACCCATAAAAATTCCTACAAATCCGCCTATAATCACCTGAAAAAGAGTATGATGATCAAATACGACTCGTTGATATATAGTACATAAAGATATTAATAAGTAAATAAATAATTGGGAGTTATTTTTTACTGTCAAAAACATAAACATGAGCGAATAAAAGCAGGATTGAGCATGTCCAGAAGGCATACCATAAATATCATATGGAAACCCGTTTTTAATAATGAATCGTTCTTTATTTTCTAGTAATAGTTTTAATTCTTTTTCCGATATACCCGGTCGTGGTTGGGTTAAAATACCTTTAAGACCAAAATTTATAAAAGTATTAATAATATATCCTATAACAAAATAGAATAAAGAAAAATATTTATTGCGAAATAGATAAATATTATTTAAAAATAACATTAATGGTCCATATTCGCCATGATAGTTTATATATATTGATACCCACGAGTTTTTTTCCATATAATATAACCAGTTTTTAATATTGATATAAACATTCACACATTAACGTGACACACCAATCTGAACCATTTAAATTTAAAATATTACCCTTATCATCTAATAATTTTACTGCCATTCGATCTATATCTACAGGACCAAAATAAACCCGCTTATTAGACTGAAGCGATCCACTAAACTCTATTATTTGCGAACCTGTTGGAACTGTGGTAGATGTTTTTACAGGAAGAATAGCTAAAATATCACCTGATGTAGGAGCGGTGGCCAAATAATTAGTATTATTATTTCTATTTTTAGATATTTCATTAATAGTATAAATCTGTGATTGTGTTAATTGACGAGGAGCACTAGCGGTAACTTGTGGAATAGTAGTATATGAATCCTCATATTTATCTCCAATTAATAACCCGTTTAGTGGATTAGTAGTTTGTAATTGGGTAATCGCTTGGGTAGTAACGCCACCAATTAGTTGATTTAAATTACTAGATTGCTCTTCAGGAGGAATACATGTATTAAGTAAATCATTAGAATAATAATTGGGAGGTTTTACCATTTTATTTGATTGTGAAACTGAAACCAGACTGTTATTAACATGATTCTGATTATAATCATCGATAACTAAAATTAAATATTTTGTCCCATTCAAATTGGTAATTGCAGGAGCCTCGTTGCCTGTCTGTAAGACACTTATATAAGGTAATCTAAACCCAAGTACCCATCCTAATGTGTTATTTAAATAATTAGATGTTTTACTGTAACAGTTATTTTCACACTGTAGTTTACTGGTAAAGTCGTAAAATAATATTTGTGTTTCTTCTGTAACTACGAAAGTATCTGGGGAATAAAATTCATCTGGATTCGGTTCTGTATAACTGGCACCATAAAAATAAAAAGTGATTTTTGCATTTAAACTATTAATTACAAAATGGGTATTACTTCCGTCAGGATTAATAATTCCTCCTCCACTAAATCCTGCCGCGGTAAACACTCTTTCTAATTCTGTCTGTATAGTAGTAAGATTATAATTACCTGAAGTAATAGATATCGGTATTTTTCGTGTTGCGTGTACAATCCAAAAACAAGTATTTCCGTAATATCGATCAATTACATACCAACTCTGAGGTATTTGATATGAATATAAAGATAAACTAAGCGCATCTTTTAACGTATCAGATAAATCGAGTGTATAATTTGAAGCACTTGATTCGGGTCCTGCTGTAGCTTGTCTAAATTGACTATCCAAATTCACAAATCGTGTGATTGTATTTTTTAACGTAGGATTTAATGAATCCTGTTTTACTCGTAAGTTATAAGTATCATTAGTGGCGATTTGTTCTTGATTCATCGGAACATGTTGATTCCCATAAACTTGTACTTTTTGTTGTCGATTAGTAATTTTATTTGTTTGATTTTGATCGCTCTGTTGTGGATATTGATTCTCATACCAGTTATCGGTTTGATTTCCTCCTTCGGGATATTCTGCGTCAGAGGGGTCACTATCGTCATCGTTCATATTTTGATAAGTTTCTACTACTATTTTATTATTAGAATTATCTTTTTTATCAGGAACAACTAGACCCTGTGCATATTGTAGTAGTTGACTTCTCAATTCAATAAAAAAAGCAGATACTTCTGGATTCGATGCTTTAAATTGGTTGATTAATTTATTTGTTTTCTTAGTAATTTCAGACGGTTCTAATTCTTGGACTTCTATAATAGCCATCAATTCAGAAATTGTGTAATTGGCTATATTTGTATCCATATAGATATCACGAGTTGACATATATATATTGTAGTGGTTTATTTTAAATGAAAATTTACAGAATTAGATTTGAAATATCGGATAAAACATAGTTGAATAGCTTTTATTATTATATTCAATTGCATTTTATTTATTTTTTCGTTTTTTTTCTTTTTAATATAGTTTTGTGTAATAATAGTAACCCCCATACTTCGTTTCATATGATTTTTCTCTCGAAATAAAATATATTCTATTGTTTCTACAAGACTCGGCGATAAATAATATAATTTATCTCTATTCAATCTGAATTTACCTTTATAGATAAAACGATTATAATTTTGATCTGAATGTATACGATGGTAATTTTTAAGAAGAGGTCTATTCAATACCATACCTATTCCTTCAATTTGGTTTTGTGTATTATTCATTTCAATTATAAAAACGGTTAAATCATAAGGAATTTTAATTATTTCATGAGAAGATCCATAAATACATCCATCCGTTGTTGACATTCTGGATCTATATAATTCATTTTCTAACCAGGTTTCATCTGAAAAGCGTGTTGAAGCTAAATACATTATTTCTTAATTAAAATAAATAGGTAATTAAGAAATCAATTTTAAAAAAAAATAATTTTATAATTTAATGGATAATACGTGTTGTATATGCGGAACTGTTCGAAATTGCGGAATATATTTGGATAAAGTATTTGAAAATATAGTAAAAATTGGCTCTATATTCGATAAATATGAAATTATTATTTTTTATGATATTTCTCTCGATATATCTTTAGAAAAATTAAAATTCTGGCAGAAAAAACTACCAAATATGCAGTTTTATAGTAATAAAAATACGCTTTCCAAATATAGAACTCATAACTTGGCAAATGCGCGTAATTTTTTATTAAATTATGTAAAAAAAAACCATACTACGTTTAAATATTTTATTATGATGGATATGGATGATGTAAACGCCAAGAATTGTCAACCGGAAAATTTAAAGTCGTATCTAGATAGAACCGATTGGGATGGATTATCATTTAATACGTCGCCTATCTATTACGATATTTGGGCACTCTCCAAAGCCCCGTTTACATTTAGTTATAATCATTTTACGAATAATTATACGTATCATAATATTATCGCAAAGTATATAGATCATTTATTGAAACAATTACCTGAAGATGGACTTTTATCGTGTATTTCGTCGTTTAATGGATTTTCTATTTATAGAACAGATAAATTTTTACAATCAAACTATGATGGTAGACCTAGACCAAATTTATTACCGAAATCATTATTAGATCAACATAAGAAAATGACAAAATCCAATATTATATATAAAAAGTATGAAACTCTCGATGGTAGATATGAAGATTGTGAACATCGTGTATTTCATATATTAGCTATTAAAACCGCTGATGCAAAAATCCGTATCAGTCCAAAAATTTTATTTTACTAATATTTAAATTATATATTTTATAAAAATATTGAATATAGTATATATAATAAATGGATGAGAAACAATCAATAGTTTCTACTAATATTTTTCAAACGCATAAATCGATGGCTTATATAAAAACGAAACCTAAGCTTTTAACAGCCGTAAATTCGTGGAAAAAACATTTAGATTTTAACTATTATTTTTATGATAATAATGAATGTGAAGAATTTATTAAAAAAAATTTTACTGATGAAGTTTATGAAGCTTATATGCGATTACCTATAGGTGTCATGAAAGCAGATTTATGGCGTTATTGTGTTATATATCATCATGGCGGAATTTATGCAGATACAGATACTATTTGTATGAATAATCCGAAATTATTTATTAATAATAGTTTATTAACTGTGGCTCCAGAAAACGAGACACATTTATGTCAGTGGTGTTTTTCTGCGCCGAAAAACTCTCCAATATTGAAAAATATAATAGATTTATCAGTTAAGAGAATTTTGTTTTTAAAAGAAATAAAGGGTGAACATATCATTCATGCTATTACTGGTCCTGGAGTATTTACAGATGGAATTGACAAATATTTAAGACAAACAAAAATACCTGTTTTCAAAAATAAACTAGATTATCAAAAATTACGTAATAAAACAATTATGGTGTTTAATACAAATAATTTTCATAATAAAATTATTAAACATCTATTTTGTGGTCAAGATAGTGATGGATGGGTTAACGAACGTAATAAATATCTAATTTAATTATAAACTCTTTTTTCATTCCATAAAGCAGAATAATGTGGTGTTTTACTATGTTTTCCACATTCCTCTAAATACCCATCATATTGTTTCAATATACAAAACCCCTTATAGATAACATATCGGTTATTAAAATTCTCAAGTACGGTGTGTCTTAAATCAATAAACTGCTTATCAGATTGCGATAAACAATTCGCTAATAAACCAGGACCTGTTATATCTAAACAACTATTTCCATAAAATTTATTTGCGACATGAGTTACTATTTGACGAATGGCTTTAAAACAACTATTATTTCCTTTATCACATACCATAACTGCATTATAAATATTATTACCATCTATATCTAGACAAAAATGGTCAGATTCCATTAAATTTATAAAACGAAAATTATGATGAGGCTTATATTTAATATCTAAGTAAATACCGCCGTAAATATATAATACACAATACCGCCATAAATCTGCTTTATAAGCCCCGGGTAATAACTTTTTATATGAATATAATACGTCTGGTTTAAAATATTTGGAAATAAAGTTTTCGCAATCGTTATCATCAAATAGATGATAATTAAATCTAGGATTTAGTTTTTTGATTTTAGTAACAGATTTCGCCATATTTGGAGGTAATAATTTTGTATGCCATGTTTGGAAAATATTCAATGGAATTACTGGATTAAAATGAATCTTTATTGGAAATGGCTTTTCATATAATATTTTTTTTATAAACACCGTCTTTGTTAAAAGACCCATTTCTTTTCTTTTTATCCTTTCCTTTTTTTTATCGATAAAATTCATTATATAAGACAAAATATTTTATTTTAATTAAACGTTCGAATAAGCTAGTATTAATTATAATTAATATTTTACTAAATTGGATGTAAAGTAACTATCTGCTTCTATCTCTAATAAATCATATCGTTTATTCTTAAGACTATTTTGTAATCCAACCCACGGGGTAAATTGATTTAGTCCTTTTAATCCCTTATTACAAAAACTATTTAATAATTCAGTATTATAGCCGGATAACATAGATATATTTTCATAAAAATGTAAGCAAGGAAACCCGTTGGTAGATCGTAAGTTCCATAAAATAATATGAGGAGGTTTTAATGGTTTTCCATAGTGTGTTATACCTATATCCTCATATTTTTTACGAATTACATCTACTAATATATGATCTTTTAATGAATTATCTGATGTTCCATTTATTTGCATATCAGATAAAATAACCAAAACACTTTCTTGTATTTCATCATGCGATAATTTAGATTGAATGGACGCATCTATAATCATATCCAAAGCTGAATAAAAGTTTGAGGTTCCTCCCCAATCACATTTTGAAATCATATCTACTTTAGATATAAAATCTGGACAGTTACTTAAATTCAACCAATTTGGATGTTCCCCGAACGTCATTATACGGTTTCTCAAGCTGGATACTTCAGAAATTCGGATACCAAGTGCAATCGCTATATCTTTTGATAATCCATCCATCGAAAAAGAAACATCTACCATAGGGATAAAATTTTGAAGTGGATTAGGTTCGCATAATTGACTTTTCCAAAGTGAATTTAACATATTAATTTGTGTCTGTAACTTAGCAGGAGTATCCTGTTGGGGTTGTTGTTGGTTTTGTTGTTGGTTTTGTTTATATAAAAGTTGTCTCGCTTCTTTTATAAAGAAATCTAAGCTTATCCTTTTACCGTTTATTTCTTTTCCATTTTGTATTTTCTTATCAAGAAATATTTTAAAGTTATCAGCACATCTTTTACGATAATTATTTTTATCTTCCAAAAAAGAATGGGTTTGCTTTGCGAACGTTAATGATGTTACATGATTGAAATCAATAGACTGCCAATTATTTTCACACTGTTTTATTTGGACAGTATCTAAATATTTATTTAGTTTTGAACATAATTGTCGATATTTTGTATATGACTTTTTGATTGCATCTGGGTTTATATCGTGAAACTGAAAATACTCAGGAAAAAATGAAAAAGCCAGCTCTTTAAATAACCATCCATATTTTGATTTTTCACGTGGTACCCATCTTGCAGCTAGACTAATTGGTAGACCTTTATCATAATTTTCTAAATCTTTTCTCAGTTGGTAATTTATCAAATCAATACAAAATGTTATCATTCTTTTATAATTTGGATTTGGATCTATAGTGTGTTGAGTTTTACAATAGTCGCAAAATAACTTAATATCTTTCCACGAGCCTAACATATGAGATTTTTCCGTGCGTAATAGTAAATTTATTGCTATTTCGGCTAACTTTGGGTAATAAATCGACCAAATATAAATCATCATATATGTTAATTGGTATTCCCCCTTTCCAGCAATAATATCGCGTGTATATCCTATCATCTTGAAAAGAGTTATTAAATAACATAAGATATCTGATGATTCTTTTTTATCATTATCATAATTATTTTTTAACTCATATAAAATATTTTTGAACTTATCATATAATGCAGATAATTGTATTCCCTTCACACGAACCATTTGAAAATTTAATTGTAGAATTTGTTCTTTTATATGATTCGACCATGTGAATTCTATATGCCCATTAATACCATATTTTGACGGAGTAATATTATCTAATGACATGATAAATGCATTCATTATAAATTAATATTACTAATCTTTAAATCGTTTTCTGATTGTTTTTTTCTGATTTTTTTTTTGTGGTAATGGAATTCTATATTTTTTAGTTTTAAATTTATTATCTTGTACTATCTCTTGAAAAATTAAAATAATCTCATTTAAATCATGGAACATCGTAATTGTTTTTTGAAAATAAATATCTTCTATATAATTAATACTGGATAGGTAGTTCAACTCTTCCGGTCCATTTTTTAAATAAGATTTTACATTATCAACATCTAAAAAAAAATTATATTTTAAAATGGATTTTATTCTATATTTTTTTTTATAACAAATAATATTATCTTTTATTAAGTGAATCATCTCTTCTTTACTAATTTTATTTGGTGTATTAAATAAAAACGTTTCTTGATTTATATGGCTTATCGTAGTTTCTTTATTCAAATAAAGAAAAGTTATATTCACGTAATTTACATCATCCTTATAAAAATCTTTATATAAGTTATCTATTTCATCAAATTTTTTTATCCATTCATCATCTAGTGTATATGTCATAAAATATAATGATATTATACAATTATATTTTAAACTTATTATAATTCTTCATCGTCTGAAGTTTCATCCTCACTATCGCTATCATCATATTGATTGTAATCATAGTTAGGAAATAAATATATTTTTTCATATTCTTCCTCCCCCCATTTTTCTATATATTCATTCACCCATTTTTCATAGTTTATACATAAAGTATTGAAAATAGCTATATAATCTTTTTTATATTTGAGGGAAGGGGTGGAGGATTTATTAGAATAAACACCCCCTTTAACTAGCTGCACCCATCCTGGTAATATTTCATCAATTTTTATAGATGTTGCAACTTGGACTTGGTTTACCTTATCTGTATAATTTTCTTCTATTATATTATATGAAGAACTAGTTTTATCAACTAAAGAAGGAAAATTATCGATTAATAAAGATTCTTCGATTTCTTTTAGTTTTTGTTCTTCTCTTACAGTATTTATAAATTTATTATCATTTGATTCATATTTTCCTCCAAATGAGGGATTACTATAATTCCTACGATTATTTCTTGAATTATTTCTTGAATTATTTCTAGGGAGCTGTTTTTTATAGTCGCTTGAATTATCTTCTAATAAACTAGAAAATCGATTGATTTTTTTGAACATATTGGTCATCTTTCTTTATACTATTAATTATACGTTGTTTAAATATAATTTTTAAATCAATTTTTTTTAGTATTCTAATAAAATAATTTAAAGATATATATCTACTTTATATATCTCCTTACAGCTAAAATCACCTTATGTTATATTTGGACCCAACTATAAAATCGTATATATATATTATAGGAGATAGCAATAGTTATTTTTAACTTTAATTTCGGGCTAAATTAAAAAAAAATAATTATATAAAATTATATAAAATTATAAAAATTATAAAAATTATAAAAATTGATATTGTTTAAATATCATCAATATTAATTTTGTCGTCATCGTCGTCTGCTATTTTTGTAATAGTAGCTGGTAAATTATCGAATAATTCTGAAGAGTTATCATCGGTAAATACAATTTCATTTTCTGTAGTTGATATTTTTTCTTTATCTTCGCTTACGAAGACAGACCAATCTTTATCGACCGTATTTTTTAATCGAGATATATCACTATCGGTATATACCTCTAATAAATCACAATTAGGTAATTTTATTTTACCTTTTACTTCTCTATATTCGTCTGATTCCCAGGTACGTTTTCCAGCTAGTATCCAGGTGTCTCTCGTTATAAAATTATCTCTTTTTCCTCTGCCTCTAAATTTACCTCTGATATGACAGAGTCTTTTTTTTTTATCAATACAAAGAACTTCTACTATTCCGTTACCATATAAAGCAGTTACTTTTGCATAAAGTTCCTCCTCTGATTCTGCGTAACGAAGTTTATGCGTTGAGACAGCCGTAATATGTTTACGAGCTTGACCTTTCGTTTTACTACCACCAATTGTATTTTTCACCATGATTATTATATATCATAAAAAAATATAATAATTTTGTATTCAATTTTTTTAATAAATTAACAACCCATAATTAATTTGCAGTTATTATATAACTCTATATCCTTTTTATTAGATAAAACCCCAATTGATTTATCTAATATTTCATTTGATTGTTCATCTGGTTCATATCCATAATGATTATAAAAATCTTCCATTTCATCATCGTCTATAAACTCAATCCGTTTTTGTTCGTGATTTTCTTTTATTTTATATTTATCAAAACGTTCTTTCCATATAGGAGTATTATATGCGTAATATTCCCACCTGTAAAATAAAGCATTTTTTATGCATGAAACATTTCTTTTTAACGGGAAAAGACTTATATCTGTTTCAATCATTTCTTTTCTTCCTTCTGATAAAATCATTCTAGATGGACGTTTTGAAAGAAGGGGAAACTTATCTCCTCCACGAGGTGTTAAATCACACTCAATTGTATTATAATCGAGTTCTATATTATCTTCTAGTTGTAGAAGTAAATTTCTTCCAATTGGTATCTTATTTGATACAGCGTAATAGTGTAGCATATAGACAATTAGTTTTGTATTAGGAGATATAGAATTCATTTTCAGACTTTTTTCGAATTTCTTCCTTTCAATTTCTATATTTTTACCAAAATGAAGACATATTTCATCTAGATAAGAAGGCTCATATACGTCAATTAAAAGTGTAATTAATTGTTTATAATTTTTTTTCTGTAATAAATTTTTTATATTTCCTTTTTTTTGTTTTTGATTCGCCGCTAAATGAATATCATAACTCCATTTTCTAACCAGTAAATTATGAATAATATAAGGGATTATTTCTTCATTCATATTTTTCAGTTTAGTAAATAAATAGGCTTCCAACGTTCGATTTAAAGCTGCATAATAGAAATAATATATCTTCCATATTATTTGTTTTAACTCTTCTTTGAATCCAGAATGATATAATTCAAATGCCCAGAATAAAGCAGATTCCTTCTTTTTTAGTAGAGATATTACAAGCGAATATTCAACTTCTTCTTTTTCGTATAAATAACGGGTTAATTGAAACATATTTTTATTTGAATAACGATTAATAGTAATTTTCATTTCAATTATTTTAGAAATAATGAATTACTTTTATCTTTATTTATAGTATAATGAGTAAAGCTACCGTTGGAGGGAAAAAAAAATTAACTGCTTGGAATAAATTTACTAAGCATGTCTATGCTGAAGGACGTAAAAAAAATAAAAAATATGCGTATAAAGACGCTCTTCGGGATGCAAGTGAGAGAAAATCCGAGTATAATAAAAAGTGGAAAAATCAAAGAGGTGGTAAGGATGAAGATGAAGATGAAGATGAAGATGAAAAGGATGAGGATAAAAAAGATGAAAAGGAAAAGGATGACGATGAGGATGAAAAGGATGAGGATGAAAAGGATGAGGATGAAAAGGATGAGGATGAAAAGGATGAGGATGAGGATGAGGATGAAAAGGATGAGGATGATGAAGAGAAAAAGAAGAAACATAAAAAACATAAGAAGAAAACCAAGAAGAAGAAACATGACGAGGACGAAGATGATGATGAGGATGAGGATGAGGATGAGGATCAATCTGGTGGTAAAACCAAAAAAAGAAGAAAATGCAGAAAATCGACAAAAAAAACAAAAAAGACAAAAAAGGGTAAAAAGGGTAAAAAGGGTAAAAAGAGTAAAAAAACAAAAGGAAAAGGAAAAAAGACAAGAAAATCTAGAAAATAGATAACGTATTTATATAAAATATACTTTTACTGAATAAAAAATATATTTTATGATTCGAATTATAGTATATCTATTAGTTGTTTTATAGGAATTTTATCTATTTTATCAATATAATTCCAAGAGAAGTGTTTTTTAAAGAGATTTTCAAATTCTACTATATTATAATTTATTTTCTCTCGTTTTTCGGGAATAGGATGAATATTTTTGGATAAAATAATCAATAATTCATTTAAAAAGGTATCTTCTAATTCAGTTATCTTTAATAAATTACCTATTAAATGAATAAATATCACACTAAGACTATAATTATCCCATGTATAAGAAAATGGAATAAAATCGCTCATAACGACCGATATATCTTTATTTAAATACTTTTCTAATAAATTATAAGTTATCTCCCGATATTTCTTTTTATATTCTAACGGGAAAAATGATAATATTGTCGATTGTGATAAAAATGTCTCTCCAACTATTTCAATTATATCATATGTTACTATTTGTGTATTAAATTCCAATAAATGATATAAAAGATGTATTTCTATAGGAAAATAAACTAAATTCGTTTTTCTTTTTATGATTGTCATTAATTTATCTGAGGTTATTGACTTATAATCAATTGCGTCTTCAAAATGGACTAATAAAGGAGATTCATTATAAAATATTATATTATAGGGATTCATATTTAAAAAACATATGTTTATCTCATATAAGTCAAATAAATTTGATAATATTATTGGATAGTTTGTTATAATAACAGATATAAATGCCTTTATTGTACTAATTGTAAATATATAATCATTTAAGTCATATATCTTAATATTCTTATCAAAATTATAGGTTATCATATAATATTCATTCGAATAGTCCATATTTTCATATTCGCTCGATATCTCGCCAAATTGTAATTTATCTATTTCATTTATCGATTCATACTTATTTTTATAATTTTTTATACTTTTTAACCGGTTTAATATATTTAGTTTATTTACTAAAAAAAAATCATTTTTCTCGATAGATTTATAATAATCAGGAGTTTTTAATGGACGATTATAGTGTTTTTGAATATAATGTCGAATTCCATCTATTTTAATACTCATAATAATTAAATAAGTACTTATTATTTAATTAATTTTTATACGATACATCTTTATTTACGAAACATCGATTTTTATACGTTTTTTTTATTTTCGCATAAATTTCTCCCTTGCTAAGTAGACCTTCTAAACGATTTACTTCTTCTTCTATTATTAAAGAATTTTCTTTATAAAACGAATCAAAACCATCAGAAGGCTTCAATTTCATTATATTATGCGATTTAATCGCATTATCTATCATTTCAATCAAAGGCTTAGATAACGCGATATAATTGCGTCGCTGTTTTGCTTCTTTTTTTTCAGCGGGTTTCTTTCTGAAATAATATCTAGCACTTTTAAACATCTTATCTTTACAATCTCCTTTATATCCTAAAGATATTAATCTATTTTCCTCTCGATTTATAAATTCTTCATTCGACTCACACCATAATTTCCACTCTTCTTTGAATGTTTTTCGGTCGTCAAATTGATGAATTTTTGAAAAAGATATAAGATCTTCTAAAAATAACTCGTCAAATTTATATCTATAAATTGTATTATTTATTTGCTCCATAATTGTTTTACTAATTTATTTTAAATTTATCCTAGTTTAAGTATTCAATTTTTTAATTTAATCTCCTTTCTTATTAATATTTATACTTATTGAAAATAAAAAGTATTTTAAAAAAAATTGATTGTGTTTTCGTTTTATTTATTATAATCATAATACTTATATTTATTTAACCTAGCTATCAAGTAATAAACCTATAAATCATTATGGCGTGTTCACTCGGAACACATTTTGAAAGTGAGGTAGTAGAGAAAACAGAATGTGTCATTTGTTATGAAGAAATTAATGATGGTAAATGTAATTCTGTAGTGACAGAATGTGGTCATAAATTTCATACAAATTGTCTTATGAAAAATGTAGCATTTAATGGATTCGGATGTCCATATTGTAGAACAAAGATGGCAGAAAAACAAGCAGATGATTCTGATTCTGATGATGAAAGAGAAGATCCGCGCGATTGTTCGTTATATAGAGATACCTTTTATGGGGTAAAAGGTAATAATTTCAGCGATTATGCTCTTGCTTCATACAGGATGTTGTTTCAACGTGCAAATAATGAAGTGTTGGAAGAAGACACATTTGATTTATCAGATGCTTATCTAGATGAACTCTCAGAAAAGCTGGAAAAAAAGGGTATTGATAAGAATTACATAATGCGATGTATTCTTACCCAACATCCTAATTTTAGTAGAAAATTACGAATATTTGAATTTGGAGATATTTTGTTTGATCTAATGTATGAAATAACTGAACCATTAAAATAAAAAGCCTATTATTCTTAAAATTATAAAATTTTTAAAAAGTTAAAAAGACTCCTTTTTTTTACTTTTTAAAAATATTTATAATTGATATGAGTAAATCATTCAGTTTATTTAGTTATCCTTATTTAGATACAATTAATCAGTGTTATCTTACAATCATAATAATTAGCGGAATACCGTTGGGGCCACTTCAGCGACGGGTACGAAGAATCCAATTCAATAAATTAAGTCCATTTAAACAGGGAACCGCATGTAATCCCATTCAGAAATGTGGATTAGGATTATTATCATTTCATCCATATTGTAAAACACCTTTTATGACAGTTGACGAGTTACCCCAATTATTTTCTTTCTTACTAGATAAAGGATATCAAATAGATACAAAATTAACCAAAATGTTGGAAAATAGCGATATACAGATTTCAGATGAGAAAAAATTGATTGCGTTTGTGAATTATAAATAAAATTATAGGATTACATATGATTATACCATATAAAATAGTAAGACCGATTACCACGATGATTATATTAAATCACGGTATTACAGATATTATTCACGCAAGAACATTTCACTTATTTCGTCCACTGGTTCGTGTTAATTTATTATCATATGGAATAACATATATACTACCAAATGAAATAATTTTACCAGGATTTTTTATATTATCTAGTGTTCATTTTCATCGCGATTTTCCTCCTATTTCCAAACCATTCCAATTATTTTGTTCACTTCTGTTTATATGTTTCCTTTTTAAAGAACCGACACTTCTTTTTTATTATATGGTTTTTTTACATGTACCAAATCATTTTCGAATGGCATGGAAGTATTGTAAATATTTTCCGATAGAAACAATATTTATATTTTTTTTGTCGGGTCTTTTTATTGATAATATAATCCCTTATCTATCTAGTAAACATATAAAATTAGGATTATCTATAATAATGGGTCATATAGTCTATCATGAAATATATATAAATTCAAATATTATTAAAAAAAAATGATTATAAAAATATCTCAATACTTATTTATATAATCATATGAAGACTATAAATTTATCCGACTTTTCAGAATTTAACCATATACCTATTTCATTCAAAAATATAAATGAAAATAACGAAGAATATATTTTACTCTTAGACTATTTAAACCAAATGGATAACACAGAGAAACAATCGATGTTAATTGCTTCAGATCATCTAGGGTCTTCTTTTAATATATTCAAAAGTAATGGATTTTTAAAATGGCGACAAGGGAAATAATTTTATTTCAAATTAAAGCGCGAATCTAACTCTTTTCGTTTTATTTTTTTGGAAAGGTATTGATCGTCGCGTTCCTCTATTTGTAATATTAGATTTTAAATTACCTCCTTTTTTTATTTCCTTTTCTTTTTTATCGGTATCAGATTTTTTTATAGTTTCTTTGGATTCATCCTTATCTGATTTATTTGTCGTACTTGACTTTACGAATTTATTTATTTGATCACTTGTTCTACCTGTTATATCCTTTCTCTCGTTCATTAATTGATTAAAGTTTTTTGATGCACCATTTACAGAATCCGCCGTTGTTTTTATTATTTCATTTGTAGCGTTTACTGTAGAAATTGCGGCATCTCCTGCTGTACTAAGTGACCTGGCAGTTCCAACTAAAATCCCATAAAAAGGAATCTCTTCTATAGTATTCAATCCTATTTTAACTGCAGAGCTTCCTAATTTGGAACCAATCGTTTCCATTTTTTCGCTAGCGGTATCTACCAAAGGATCTATAAATGGAGCAGATGCCTCTACAGCAATTCCTCCTATTTCTGCATATTCACCTATTATTTCTTTCATTTTTTCCTGGTTTTCTGGCGTTGTAATCGATTCTTTTATTTCGTCTAATTTTTTACCGACGTCTTTAGAATTTGCTATATCAACGCTTGCCATTTCACCGAGACTTTCTGCTGCATTTATAGTTATTCCTGATACAATATTACCTGTCGCATTCCAAACTTTATCTGCTGCATTAGATAAATCCTCACCAACGCCAGTAGCTGTTTTTGTAACTATATTATTCTTTGCTAAATTGTCATTTTCTTTATTTACTTCTTTCATAATTTCTTTCGTCTGCTTATCCTCTGTAGGAGCAGAATCTTTTTCGTGTGTGGTATCGTCTTTTTTAATATCTTTTTCACTTGAGTTATCATCATTTTTAATATCTTTTTCACTTGAGTTATCGTCTTTTTTAATATCTTTTTCACCACCTTTTATTTTTCTTCGAGTATATTTTCTTTTATCTTTTAATTTTTGTTTTTGTCTTTTTGTCTTACAAACCATTATATATATTTATATGTTTATTTTATATTTATCTCTTTATTTTTATTTTCTAGTTGTTTTGATTTCATTAAATTCTTATATTCAGCAAAGGATAATTTCATTTTTTTACTTGACGACGATTTATCTATTTTTTTTAATATATTAAAATTTTGTAATTTACCTTTATAACTATAACTATTTGATTTTTCTTTTAAAATAACTTTATGTGATTGAGCCGGTTGCGAAATATTAGTGGTGGGTCTACTTTGTTTGGGGGGAATTGATTGTGTTGCACCCATACGATTAGTTACCAAATCGTTATTATATGTTTTTAATTTTGCAAAAACATTTTTTTTCTCTTTTGGAGCCTTATAATTTTCATCTAACTCTTTTCTTTCCGCTTCTTTTCTTTCCGCTTCTTTTCTTTCCGCTTCTTTTTTATCTTCTATTTTTTTCAAATTTTCTTCGTATATCTTTAATTCATCATTCATATCTATAAAAATCGATTTACAATTATTTTGAATTACAAATTTTCTAGCAACTGTTTCTAAAAATCGATAAGGAACCGTGGCATCACTATAATATTCAAAGTGTTCTTTTTCTATATTAAAGGTAAGAATTATATTACCCATAGGTGTATATTCCATTACGAATGTATTATTCAGTTTTTTTATTTTCTCTCGAAATATATATTCAGAAGCCTTTTCTTCTGGATATTCTTCCCCCTTTTCTTTTAATTCGTCGTTCTTTTGAATCAGTAATTCCTTCTCTTCTTGAGAGAAATAATAATCATATGATAGATTTTTATATTCTTCTCTATATTTATCTTCGAATTTTATCACAGGAATTTCTTTCACCGATTCAATCTCTTGTATCTCTACCTTTTTATAATTACAAAATACACTATGATATAAATATAACTTGAATAATATTAAATGTTTATATGTTCGGTCCAACAGTTGAAATTTATATAAAAATCCGAAAAATATCATTAAAAAAAATATAGATTGATTTGGTATTTTTGGGTCAAAATCCAATATCGTTTGTGTAAATAATTCTATTATATTCATTAGTCTAATAATCAGTTTATAGATTATTATTTAAGTATTTTTCCTCAAATAACCGCGTCACTTGTTCACTTAAATCTGGAACCTCGATTAGTTCATAATTTTGATCCTCTGCATTCGGATGTAATCTTACTAGGAATAAATCTTTTACGATATATCCATAATTTTTTTCCAATATTCTTTTATAAATATTCAATTGTAAACTATAATGCCAGAAATTGGTGTCAGGTAATTCTGCGATACATGGAGTGTGTGAAAACTCGTTCCAATTATTCACTTTGGTTATTCCTTTACTTCTTTTCCAATCATAAATATCGAGCGACCCATCGGGATTTTGATATATCATATCTATCGATCCAGCGAGTTTCAAATCTTCGTCATACACCGTCCATTCTGTGCGAAATGGTTTGAATTCTGGTGTATCAATAATAAAATTTAAGAAAAATTGCCATTCTATTTGATAATTTGTTTTCGGATTGGCTTCATAATTTCGGAGTAAATTTGTATGTGTGTAATTCGGCATAATTTGCGTGTTATTCATAAAGCATTCTATATTAAAATGTAAGTCAGTCCCTGATTGTGATTCTCGTTTTCCGTTTTCATTCCATAATTGTTTGATTTGCTCTGCAGTTTGTCCCCAATATTTATTCTCCGAATTCCAATTTCGGCCCTTCATCATATTTTTTATCACTTTATCTGCGTCAAATTTTTTGAAATGGGTATGTATCCATGTGGTGACCGAAGTATATTTACTGTTTGGATCACTCGTAATTTCATATCGATGCCCTTCTTCGAAGAAGAGAATATTTTCATCGCGTGGATGAGGATTTTGTGATTTCAATACTTGTTCCATTTAAATATAATTATATCTCGAGTTATATACTTATATTTGAATCAATTTTTTATTAAATATCTTTTTTGGTTTCCAATTCTGTAACTCTCTTTTTCAAGTCTTTCATTTCCTTTACGAGAATCCCGATAAAATTATTATAGTTGAGTGATTTTGTGTCTGTACCTGAAACAAAAAATGGATATATTTCTTCTACCTCTTGGGCGATAAACCCGAGTTGTTTTTGATCTTGTTCTTTAAAATTAAATTCGACCGGTCTTAAGTCGTCTACGTGATATCGATCGTCTAAATCGATTATATTTTCTTTTTGATTACGATCGGATGTGGTATAAAATGCAGCCGCATTAACATTACCGACAACACCTACGCCGCCCGATACTTTTAATGCACCAGTTGTTTTACTCGTAGAATTTGTAGAATTTGTTATACTTACTGTACCGTTTGCACCAATATAAAGATCCTTAGCAATACCTACCCCGCCCGTTACTTGTAATGCACCACTTGTTGTAGTCGTAGAATTTGTAGCATTTGTTATTCTTACTGTACCGTTTGCACCAATATAAAGATCCTTAGCAATACCTACCCCGCCCGTTACTTGTAATGCGCCGG
>Ga0233439_10002509_pt1 | contig 20605 bp, 16 predicted proteins | sample SI_123_September_6_FD_182713 | JGI IMG/M metagenome (GOLD analysis project Ga0233439, IMG submission 182713) | Seawater microbial communities from Saanich Inlet, British Columbia, Canada - SI_123_September2016_100_MG | ecosystem: Environmental > Aquatic > Marine > Inlet | place: Canada: British... | reverse complement strand
GAATGATTGCGCGGAAAATCCACGACATTCGAGATTTTTGACGTAGCAAAAGGCAAATAATCCCAACTGACTTGTATCAGGGGCGCTTTCCATACAGAGGCGCGCAAAGGCAAATGTCCGAAATAATCAACGCTGACCGGGACTTAAGCTAACGCTATCTTAACCTTATTTGCCCAGCATCCAGACTGGACGAAGTGGTCTTGCGGACTATTGCTGCCCTGGCGTTGTTTTAGGCATAAATTAGTGGACGATAAATGTTTTTCATAATTGGATTAGTAGTGGTTTTTGGCTCCGTGGCTGGCGGTTATGCACCGCATGGAGACTTCCGGGTGCTCTGGCAACCATTAGAATTCCTGATCATTTTGGGCGCGGCAGTGGGTGGGTTCATCATTTCCAACCCGAAAGACGTAACCATGGCCACGGGCAAGCATCTGGGCCGGCTGCTGAAAAGCGCGCCCTATGGAAAACAGGATTATGTGGAGCTGTTATGTCTGCAGTTTTCCCTGTTCAAGCTGGCGAAAAGTAAGGGTGCCTTGGCTTTGGAAGCCCATATTGAAAACCCGGATGAAAGTGCCATTTTCTCCATTTATCCGACTTTTATGAAGAACCATGATGCCTCTGATTTCCTTTGCGATACCTTACGCCTGATCACCATGGGCACGGAGAATCCTCATGAGCTTGAAGCTATGATGGACGAGGATATTGAATCCCGTAAACATGAGGCCCATTCAGTTGCCCATGCAGTTGCAGGTTTGGGCGAAGGGCTTCCTGCCTTTGGCATCGTAGCGGCGGTGTTGGGCGTTATCGTCACCATGGGCTCTATCTCGGAACCGCCCGAAGTTCTGGGTGGATTGATCGGTGCTGCCCTGGTCGGCACGTTTTTCGGCATTTTTATGGCCTATGGCGTGGTCAGCCCCATGGGAGCCTATCTGACCAGTTATTGTGATGCGGAATTCAAATACCTGGAGTGTATGAAGGCTGGTGTGCTGGCCCATGTTCAGGGCTATGCCCCGGCGATCTCCGTTGAATTCGCGCGCAAGACCTTGGCGAGCCACGACCGGCCGTCGTTTACGGAATTGGAGGATGCGACCTCTGAATTGGCACCGGCTTAGGCGCTGACTTAGGGGGCGGGAAGACTTAATGGATATCTGGATCGCGGCAGAATAAGACATGTCAAACGGCCAAGGCACAATTGTAATTAAGAAGATCGTCAAGGGTGGCGGTGGCCATCACGGTGGCGCGTGGAAGGTTGCTTATGCGGATTTTGTGACCGCGATGATGGCCTTTTTTCTACTGCTGTGGCTGTTGAATGTGACCACGGATGAACAGAGACATGGCATAGCTGACTATTTCGCACCATCCGCTGCATCTAAATCCACATCGGGCAGTGGCGGTCTCATGGGCGGTACGTCGATGTCGGTGGAAGGTGCCCGGGTTGGACAAAACTCGCCGCCAACGGTTGTGATGGAGATGACACCGCCCCGGCAACGAAAGCCTGCCGCGGAAGATGAGGCGGACAGAGAGGGTGAGGCGGGGCAAGAATCCGGTGAGTTGGAGGAAGAGGAACTCCTCCAACAGATGGCGGAGCGGGAACAGGAAGAGTTTGATAAGGCCGAGGAAGCCTTGCGCGAGGCCATGAACGATTCGCCCGGTCTAGCGGATATGGCGCAGAATTTGATTATTGATAATACGCCCGAAGGCATGCGTATTCAGTTGGTGGACGCGGAAAACACCTCGATGTTTCCCTCCGGCGGTTCAAAAATGCAGGAAAATCTGAAAAAGATACTGGAAACGGTAGCCGACATTATCCATCGGATGCCAAACCAGATTGCTATTTCCGGCCATACGGACTCGGTGCCTTTTCGGGGTCGGAATGGTTACAGCAACTGGGAGCTTTCCGCCGAACGCGCCAATGCGTCCCGCCGGGCCCTGGTTGATTTTGGCGTGCCCATAAGCCGTATCGCCACCGTCAGCGGCAAGGCGGCGACCGAGCCCTTGGTGCCCGAGGATCCAACCCTGCCGACCAATCGCCGTATTTCAATCGTACTGCTGCGAGAGGCCGCGATTACGCCATCCGCACCCCCTGGTCCCATCGATAATTAGCGGCAATATCCGGGCCGTCCGGACTTCCCATCCAGAAATCCGAGTGGCATTGAGGTAATATAACCCTATCTGTCATGATAACGATGATGCAAAGGGAAGGGTTTCAAGGTGCGCGCGATATCCATAGCTAAGCTTGATAAAGACCGTGGCCAGCAGTTCTGGGCGGAAGAGGCACCAAATGCCCTTGATGCGCCGGAACTTTACGACGGTATTCGGATCAAACGTCTGATTGCCTACGGCATCGATCTGGCAATTATCGTCTGTTTATGGCTGGCATTGTGGATTTTCGGCAGCTTTTTTGCCTTGATCACCTTGGGGCTGTTGTTTCCGGTTTTGAGCCTGGCAGCTTTTTTGCTGCCCTTCGCCTACCACACCCTGACGATTGGCAGTGCCTCGAATGCCACGGTGGGTATGCGGGTGATGGATTTACGCGTTGTGGCCTGGAATGGCCAGCGTCCCGGCTATGCCCAGGCGGCGCTACAGACAGTGCTGTTTATCGCCTCGGTCGCCCTCACCAATTTTCTGATTTTGGCGGTTTCGTTCTTTAATCCCCGTGGCCGCTGCCTGCACGACCTTTTGGCCGGCACCGTAACCGTCAACGATCTGCACCTACGTCGTTTGTATGGGCCGAAATAGAATTTCCTTAATTCTTGAACCCGGCCCGCCAACGCCGGACCTGGGACAGAGCTGCGGTGATTTTCAAATCCAGAAAGATGCGGCCCAGGGTCGCCGATGCACCATGGGGTTGGCCGCGAACGCCATTCGGGTAGACCGCCATGAGTTCCGAGGTATCCCGCAGGTCGCCATGGCCGGGGATGGCGGCGGTAGAGAGGCCGTTTTGACGCATCCAGGCGAACTGTCCGTTTGCTTCCGGATCATAATAGTCTGATAGATGCAGGGCGCGGGTGTTCGTGCCGGCCCATTCCTGGTTCAATTTGTCCGCCACGGCGTTTTGACTGCGTTGATTGCCGCCGCTATCGCCCAGAAACAGAATTTCAGTGAAGCCGTGGGCCTTGAAACTGCGGGCAATGTTCTCCAACACCGCTTTAAAAACCGGTTCCGGTAGGCTGACCGTGCCCGGAAACTTCATGTGCCCTTGGGGTGGTTCGATCTGTCCCTGAGGCACGTAGACCACGACAGGCGCGACCAAGGCATCACCAAGGCCCTGTGCCACCGCTGCTGCGGTATGGCGCACTATGTGGTTGTGTTTCGCGGTGATCAGATGCGGGCCGCCCTGTTCGATGCCGCCCGTTGGGACGATTATCGTTCGTACGCCCCGTTGCAACGCCATCGCCACTTCCGCGGACGTCATTTCCTCAATAAATAGTGTGTCACCGTATGACGCAGCGACCGGCAGGATAAGTGCAGTGACGGCCACGGCAATTGCGGCGAAAATCCTCAAGTGCGGACCATTATGCGCAGGCGAGGGCGTAGACGCCTTGTACACCGTTGGGGAGCTGGTGGGTTTGCCAGCTTTTGCCGCCGTCTTCCGTGCCAAAAATTTGTCCCCGCCGTGCCGCGCAATAGACCCTGTCCGGTGTCGTGACGCTTTCCGCCACGGCCATCAAGGTGCTGTCGATAGAGACGCCATGATCAAAGCGCGACCAGGTGGTGCCGAAATCATCACTGCGGTAGAGCGAGCCTTCATCACTCGTCGCGGCCACGGACAGGGCGGCATACATGCGGTCTGCATCATGCTCCGAGACCATGACGTCCCGGGCATAGGTCAGGGGCGAAAAACGCCCGATGCCGAATTCGGTCCAATCCGTGCCTTGATCGTCGCTGCGGAATAACCCCATGCGATTGGCCAGCCAGATCGTGCCCGGATGACGGGGGCTCAAAGCCAGGGCGTGGGAATCCATCATGCCCTCAATTTCATTGTCGGAGACGATGGCGCTTTTCAGATGAGGTTGTTCCGTCATCTCCAACAGAGCCTTGTTGCAACTCTCCCAGGTTTCCCCGCCGTCGCGGCTGCGCACCAGACCGCCGATTTCAAAGGCCACGATGATATGGTCGGAATTCTCGTTGGATACGGAAATGCGGATCACCCGCATGGGGAAATTCGCCTTTAGCGCACCATCGGGTGAGCTGATGGCGAGGCGCTGCCAATCTTCGCCACTATTACGGCTGCGGAACACGGTCGTGCCCTGGGTGCCCACATACACCGTCTCGGGATCGTTCGGATCAAGGCAGATGGACCAGACAACACTGTCTTCCTCCGACGTTCCGGCCGGCAATGGCAGGGCCTGCCAACTTTCCCCGCCATCGTCGGATCTATAGGGGCCGGCCTGGGTGCCCGCGTATACGGTTTTCGGTTGATCCGGGCGAATGGCGACATAGCGAACTTCAAGAGTGGCGGGCAGACCCTCTGATATGGCTTGCCATTCACCTTGTTCGGGATCAAAGCCGAAGAAACCCTGAGCCTCATCCGCAACACCAACCCACTGTCCCGCACCTACGAATACTGAATATGCCATTCTCGCTCTCCCGCCTCGGTTATCTCGATCCCGTGATCTTCAACATGTTAACGCTGAAACACCCTTGGCGTATAGGCTCAGATTTATGGTGCCGCCTTACTGGGGTCACCTTACTGGGGCCGCTTTACTGGGGCATTAGGCGCAGGGTGCCTATGGCACCGACCATATAATCTTCCGCGTTGGTGCTCATGGGTAAATAGTTGCCCTGGGACCAGGCCGTGGCCATGTCACTGTAATGGGCCGATAAAGGATTGCCGGACTGGCCCGTTGAATGAATGAACAGGGACCGGTTCGGATCGTCCAGGTCATAGATCGCGCGCAAACTGGGGCCATGGATCGATGCAAAGGGCCAATCCGGGTCGAAAATCCGGAAATCCCCGACATTCACCGTGTAGACACTGCCCGAAACGGGCACGGTTGTATCGAACAGATCTGCCAGATAGTCGACCTTGCCGAAGGGACGATGGCTGGAACGCGCCATATGCTCCCCGCCCCAGCGCCAGGCCGCGACATCGCTGCCATGGCGTGCTTCAATCCAGGCAACGGAAAGATCCAGGGCGCGGACTAGCATTTCGTCGCAGCTCTCAATTTCCTGGCTGCGTTTGTCATCGCACCAGGCTGGGCGATCCTGCAACACCCGCAGCACGAAAGGCCCGCGCCGGCCCCAGACATCCGCCTGAATGCCGCTGAGTTCGTCTGCCGTGATCAGTTTGGCAAACTGCCATATCCAGGCATTAAAGATCAGGGGGGCGGCCTGATCCCGGTCCATCTCACCCTGCCATGGTTGCAGCAACGCAAAGGCTTTTTTCGCTAATTCGGAATTTGGCTTGATCGCCAGTAATTTGGGCAGGGCAGCCAGGGCGAAGGGGGAAATTGCATCGGCCTGTATATCGCGAAAGCCATCTACGGAATGGGTCGGGCGCGCCTGCAACAGGGCCTTGATACGTCGGGCGCGAAAGCCGGCAGCCCAATCGAAGGTGATGTGATGGGGGTAGTCATCATCGATAATTTTGTGGTTCGCCGTGGCGATGATGCCGTTTCCGGGATTATAGGCACGGGGCAATTCATCATAGGGAATGATACCCTGCCAATCATATTTGGCCTGCCAGCCCGGCTGGGGCATGGTGCCCATGACCTTGTTCTCCGCTGATCGGACGGGAACGCGCCCAGGCGCGATGTATCCGATGTTGCCGTTGATATCGGCGTAAACCACATTTTGCTGCGGGGCGTGGAAATCCGCCAGCGCTGCGACAAAATCATCCCAATTCTGCGCCACTGCGAAGGCCAGACCAGCCTGGGGCGTTAGGTCATCATCGCGCAGTGCCGTCCAGGCCAGAGCCAGAACGTAGCCTTTCGGTAGAATGGCGGCTGCGCCACGATGGGCATCACTTAACACCGGGCCGTGCCGGGTTCGGCGCACCGTCATGACGACATCGGCGGCGTCCTTGACTTTGATGATTTCTTCGCGGGTTTCGAAGGCGGCAAAACCATTGGGTGTGAGATAGCGATTAGGGTCGGTGGGGTCCAGCTTCTCAAAATACAGATCCTGGACATCCGGGCCCGTATTGGTAAAGCCCCAGGCAATGGTGTCATTGCGTCCCAGGACAAACATGGGAACGCCGGGCAAGGTCGCACCGATAATATTGCCCTGGTCCGTGCGCTGATGGGCCAGATACCAAATTGCCGGCGTGGATAGGCCCAGATGCGGATCGTTGGCCAATAGTGGTTTGCCTGTCGCACTGCGCCTGCCCGAGACCACCCAATTGTTGGAGCCGGCCCCCTCACCCAGGGGTAAATAGGCATCGGCCAGGATCTGCTTCAGGCCTTCGTCAGAAAGAATATTGTCCGCCAGGTCGCTTCCGGCGTCCGCTCCCCCCTCAATGCCCCCTGCCATGTCGGGGCCCATACCGAGTGCCGCCAAAACGCCTTCCGGCATGTCCTCACCATAGGGGGCCAGGAATTCATTGATGCCTGCTTCCCCGACGCGTCCAGCCAGGCGCAGGCGGGTCAGTTCTTTGGCCCAATTGCCGCCCAGATCCAGGGCCATGACCTTTATCCATACAATACTATCGGCTACACGCCATTTTTCAGGCTGGTGCCTCAGGATCAGAAACTCCGGCGGCAGGGGGCCGCTGCGGTTGTCCAGAAACGCATTCACGCCTGCGGCATAGGCCGTGTAGATCGCCAGCGCATTCGCTGAGAGGTATTGCATCGAGGCTTCCGCATGACGGTACAGACCCAACATGCGCAGAAAACGATCGATGCCCAATGTGGCCGTGCCCAAAAGTTCGGACATGCGCCCGGCACCAATGCGACGGTTCATTTCCATCTGCCACAGCCGATCCTGGGCGTGGGCAAAGCCCAGGGCATAGGCGGCATCGGTTTGATTTATCGCCGTAATATGGGGGACGCCGTGGCGGTCGCGAACGATGTCGACTTCGGCGCTTAACCCCGGCAGCACGACTGTGCCGTCGGTCTGCGGCAGTGAACCCCGCAGCCAAAGATAGCCCCCGCCGCCAATCAGAATAAGCAGCAGGATTAAGGTTAGGACGCCGCGGCGGAACCATTTCATGATGTGTTTCTTACTCTCTTGCCGGCCGGTTGCCAATAATTGAGGTGAAGACGAATTGCCATATGGACGCCAAGGCATGACCCTGTATAGTCCGACCACTGCGAATATAGGGAGAAGGTCATGAGTGAGAAAGTCGCCTTTATCGGGCTTGGGGTTATGGGCTATCCCATGGCGGGGCATCTGGTTGCCAAGGGATATGATGTCACGGTTTATAACCGCAGCAGCGCCAAGGCGGCGGCCTGGGTGAAGGAACATGGCGGGGCCAGTGCGGCTACACCACGGGAGGCAGCGGCGGGGTCAACCATCGTCTTTGCCTGCGTCGGTGCGGACAATGATTTGCGTGACGTCGCCTTGGGTGAGAACGGCATTTTTGCCGGCATGGCCAAGGGTACGGTGTTTGTGGATCACACCACGGCCTCGGCCGATGTGGCCCGGGAAATTCATGGTCTCGCCAAGGCGCAGGGTTTGGGCTTTATCGACGCGCCGGTATCGGGCGGTCAGGCGGGCGCTGAAAACGGTGCCCTAACGGTGATGTGCGGTGGCGATGGCGATGATTTTGCCAAGGTTTCCGATGCCATCAATAGCTACGCCAAAATGTGCCAGTTGATGGGCCCCGCAGGTTCGGGCCAGTTGACCAAGATGGCCAATCAGATCTGCATTGCAGGCGTGGTTCAGGGCCTGTCAGAGGCTATGAACCTGGCCTTGTCCGCCGGCCTGGACGGGGCGCAGGTTGTTGATGTGATTTCCAAGGGGGCTGCGCAGTCCTGGCAAATGGAAAACCGTTATAAAACCATGTTGGCGGATGAATACGAGCATGGCTTTGCCGTGCAATGGATGCGCAAGGATTTGGCGATTTGCATGCAGGAAGCCAAAAATCTGGGCATCTCCCTGCCTGTCGCCGCCCTTGTTGATCAGTTCTATGGCGAGGTTGAAGCCATGGGCGGGGCGCGCTGGGACACCTCTGCGCTGTTGGCGCGGATGGAAAGCCTGCGACCCAAAAAATAATCCCAAAAACACGCAAAAAAAGGGTGCCAGTTAAGGCACCCTTTTTCATGTCTAGAGCAATTCTAAGTGATTGGAAAAATTGCTCGATCCTTAAGAGTCGGAGCATTTCCTAGTCGGAAATGTTCTAACCGGTTCGGCTGTTACCGTTTGTCCACGGGGACAAAGGGGCGCTCTGTTTCGCCGGTGTAAAGTTGCCGTGGCCGGGTGATCTTCTGGCTTGGATCCTCGATCATCTCGTTCCACTGGGCGACCCAGCCAACTGTCCGTGCCAAGGCGAAAATCACCGTGAACATCGAGGTGGGGAAACCCATGGCGCGGAGAATGATGCCGGAATAGAAGTCCACGTTGGGATACAGTTTCCGATCAACGAAATAGGGATCGCTCAGGGCGATCTTCTCCAGCTCCATGGCTAATTCCAACAGCGGATCATTGACGCCCAATTCTGCGAGAACCTTGTGGCAGGTGGCCTGCATGACCTTAGCGCGGGGATCGTAGTTCTTGTAAACCCGGTGGCCAAAGCCCATGAGGCGGAAGTTGTCATTGGGATCTTTGGCCCGCTCCAACGCGCGGCCGACGTTGCTTACATCGCCGATCTCGCCCAGCATGCTCAACACCGCTTCATTGGCACCGCCATGGGCCGGGCCCCACAAGGACGCAATGCCGGCAGCAATACAGGCAAACGGATTAGCACCTGAAGAACCCGCCGTCCGCACGGTCGAGGTCGAGGCGTTTTGTTCGTGGTCCGCATGCAGGATCAGGATCTTGTCCATGGCCTCGGATAGGACCGGGTTCATATTGTAGGGTTCACACGGCACCGCGAACATCAGGTGCAGGAAATCTTCCGCATAAGACAGATCGTTGCGCGGATACATAAACGGCTGGCCGATGGAATATTTATAGGCCCAGGCCGCAATAGTGGGCATTTTCGCGATCAGACGATAGCTGGCCACCATGCGTTGGTGGGGATCATCAATATCAGTGCTGTCATGATAGAATGAGGATAAGGCACCGACCACGCCGACCATAATGGCCATGGGATGGGCATCCCGACGGAAGCCCTTGTAGAACTGCGCCAATTGTTCATGCACCATGGAATGATAGGTGATGTCATGGACGAATTTGTCCTTTTGCACGCCATTCGGCAGCTCACCGTTCAACAGCAAATAGCAGGTTTCCAGGAAATCACTTTTGTCAGCCAAATCATCAATGGGATAGCCCCGATGCAGCAGGATACCCTTGTCGCCGTCGATAAAGGTGATCTTGCTTTCGCAGCTTGCCGTTGAGGTGAAGCCCGGATCGTAAGTGAACTGATCCGTGGTGCCATAGAATTTGCGAATGTCGATCACGTCCGGCCCTAAAGTGCCTGACATCACCGGATATTCGCTGCCCCCGTCCGCGCCGCCAATGGAAACCGTCTTTTCCGCCATTGAATCTCTCCAGTCTTTTGTGCTTGGCCGGCCCGTCCAAAACGTGGGCCGGCAAATTAGAAAACATCTCGTTCGTTGAGCCCATTATAGCCGAGGCAGAGCCATTAGCGTAGGGTCGATTTTACCACATAGAACAAAAAGTGAATTCGATCTGGTTACGCCATATGGTCGCCAATTCGATCCAGGCTTTCCGGCTGGCCTAGAAAATACAAAACATCGAAAATTCCGGGCGAAGAATTCCGTCCCGTCAGGGCGGCGCGCAATGGCTGGGCCAATTTCCCCAGCTTCAGTTCTTCCGCCTCCGCCAGACCGCGTATGACCTCCGTCAAGGTTTCCACATTCCAGTCTTCGACGGCACTTAATACCGCATGCGCCCGGCTCAGCAAAGCCGGGGCATCGCCCGTCAACAAACCGGCGGCTTTGTCTTCCATGGGAAGTGGCCTGTTATCAAGCAGGAAACCGGCCTTATCGGCCAATTCCACCAGGGTTTTAGCACGCTCTTTCAACGCATTAACAGCCAGGGGCAGGCGGGCTAGTTCTGCCTGGCTCAAATCCCGGCCTTCCGTTTTCACCAATTGCTGCGCCAATAATGCGCACAAATCGCCCTCGTCCATGGCGCGGATGTAATGGCTGTTCAGGCTTTCCAGGCGGGGAATATCAAATCGGGCCGCTGATTTGCCAACGCCGTCCAGATCAAACCAGGCAATGGCCTGATCCGTATCGATAATTTCCTCATCTCCATGACTCCAACCCAGGCGGAGAAGGTAATTACGCAGGGCGGCGGGCAGAATGCCCATCTCTGCATAGGCTTCTACGCCCAGGGCACCGTGGCGCTTTGACATTTTTGCCCCATCGGCACCGTGGATCAGCGGGATATGGGCAAAAAGCGGCACCGTCCAGTCCATCAAATCATAAATCTGCCGCTGGCGAATGGCGTTGGTCAGATGATCATCGCCGCGAATGATGTGGCTGACCGCCATATCATGGTCGTCGACCACCACGGCCAGCATATAAGTGGGCGTGCCGTCCGCCCGCAGCAGGACCATATCATCCAATTCGCTGTTCTGGACCGTGACTACGCCTTGCACCAGGTCATTGACCACGGTCGCACCTGTTTGCGGCGCTTTCAGGCGGATGACCGGTGACGCGTCGCTGGGTGCCTCGGCAGGATCTCTGTCCCGCCAGCGCCCGTCATAGCGTAGGGAGCGTCCCTCGGCTTTGGCGGTTTCGCGCATTGCCGCCAATTCTTCCGGAGTGCAGTAACATTTGTAGGCATTGCCGGCGGCCAGTAACTGTTGCGCCACCTCCGCATGACGATCGGCGCGGGCGAACTGCGAGATCGGATCCCCCTGCCAATCCAGGCCCAGCCAGTGCAGGCCCTCGTGGATAGCGGTCACGGCTGCATCGGTGGAGCGGGCACGATCCGTATCCTCGATCCGCAGCAGCATCTCACCACCATGATGCTTGGCGAACAGCCAATTGAACAGGGCCGTACGCGCCCCGCCAATATGAAGAAAGCCCGTGGGGGAGGGGGCGAAACGAGTGATGACAGACATGGCTTTGGCTTCCGGATTGTCGGCTTTTCAGAACAGGTTATGATAACGCGTGGCGTTATCTATCACATCACCCTGGCGGAGGCCAACGGCCCTGCTATCAGAAGCTTTCGCGGCTGAGCGGGAACGCTGGCCCCTATGGCTGCCGGTTCTGCTTGCCATGGGCGTCGCCGTGTATTTCGCACTGCCGGTGGAGCCACCCTGGTATCTGGGACCGACCATGCTGGGTGGCCTGTTGTGCCTGGCCATGGCACTGCACCGACGGGGCAATGTATTGCTCGTCTTAATGGCGGTGATCGCCGTTGCCGCCGGTTTCTGGGCCGCACAAAGCAGCAGCGCGCGTATTGCCGGCCCCGTACTGAAAAGTAAAATGGGTCCGGTTGGCCTCACCGGCACAATTACGGATATTGAGACCAGGCCCCATGGTCTGCGTCTTTCGTTAAGGGATAGCCGGATTGCCAAACGCCCGGATTGGCAGGCGCCAAAGTTGGTGCGGTTGAGCCTGCGCTACAAAGGCGAGCCATTGCTGGCGGTCGGTGATCGGGTGCGCCTGCGGGCGGTGTTGATGCCACCCGGCGGCCCGGCGGCACCCGGGGCCTATGATTTTGCCCGCGCAGCCTGGTTCAAAGGCATTGGTGCCGTCGGCTACGCTGTTTCCCGTGCCGTCGTGGTGGTGCCGGCCGATGCGAGCAGCCTGGCCGCCATGGCCCAGCGCATCGCCGCCTGGCGTCATGATCTGGCCGATCATTTGCGCCGACAGCTTCCGGGTAAAGTCGGGGCCGTGGCAGCCGCCTTGATGACCGGTGACCGTGGGGCCATTCCGGAAACGGATATGCAGGCCATGCGGGATGCCGGTTTGGCCCACTTGCTGGCCATATCCGGTTTGCATGTGGGGTTGATTGCGGGCTGGCTGTTCTTTTCCGTGCGCCTGTTTCTGGTTTTGATCCCAACGTTGGCTCTGCACGCGCCAATCAAAAAATGGGCCGCCGCCATCGCGCTACTGGGTGCCTTTGCCTATATGTTGTTGACGGGCGGGACTGTGCCCACGCAAAGGGCATTTTTGATGCTGGCGTTGATGATGCTGGCGATCATGCTTGACAGGGTGGCGATATCCTTTCGCCTGCTGGCCTGGGCCGCGGTCGCGGTTTTGTTATGGGCACCTGAAAGCCTGCTTTCGGTCAGTTTTCAGATGTCTTTTGCCGCCGTCGTTGGCCTGACCGCGATTTATGAAGGCTTGGGGCCGGCCATGATCAGATGGCGATCCGATGCCGGCCTGGCCCGGCGGTTGAGCCTTTATTTTGGTGCAGTGTTGTTGACCACGCTGGTTGCCTCCACCGCGACGGCACCGTTTGCCTTATATCATTTCAATCGGGTGGCCATGTACGGCCTGGCAGCCAACCTGTTGGCGGTACCTTTGACGGCGCTGTTTGTCATGCCATGCGCGCTGTTGGCCTACATTCTGCTGCCTTTTGGGTTGGAGAAACTGGCCCTTGTGCCCATGGGCTATGCCATTGAAGGGATTTTAGCTATCGCCCATACGGTTGCCGCCTGGCCGGGTGCGGTAACTTTGGTGCCGGCGTTTTCCATCGGGGCCCTATCCGTGATGACATTGGGTGGCCTATGGCTGTGTCTGTGGCAGGGGCGGTGGCGTTATGGGGGGGTGCTGGCCATTGCTTTAGGGGTCGTGCTGGCCACTATGGGTGATCCGCCGGATATTCTGATCGATGGCCGGGGCAAGGCCATGGCGGCGCGGCTGCCCGATGGCCGGGTTTTGGTCGCCACCCCTTATCGGCGAAATAGTATGACGCTTTCGACATGGCTGCGCCGTTGGGGCACAGCGGAACCGGTGGAGGATGATCGGGTTATGCGCTGTGATCGACTGGGCTGCGCCCTGCTGCATGAAAGTGGCGCGGTGGGTTTCGCCCGTGATCCCAGGGCCTTGGAGGATGATTGCCGCATTGCCGATCTGGTATTGTCCGCCATGCCGGTGCGCATTAACTGTCCGTCCGCACAAATGGTCATCGACCGTTTTGATTTATGGCGACGGGGGTCTATCGCCGTGCGTTGGCGTGACGGGGTGATCAGTGTCCAGGGTGCCAACGATGACCGCGGCGACAGGCCCTGGAGCAAAGCGAAGCCGGCAAAGAAGTAAGTCTAGTCGTGCCGCATTACTACTGTCGCACTAATATTGCCGCATCAGGCCAATCAGTTGACCCTGGATTTTCACCCGGTCGGGCGGGAAAATTTTTGTTTCATAGCCCTGATTGGCCGGTTCCAGGGCGACGGAATTGCCCTTGCGGCGCAGACGTTTCAATGTCGCCTCAATGTCGTCGATCAAAGCCACGACAATAGCGCCATTTTCCGCCGTGTCGCTGCGTTTCAATATCACCGTATCGCCATCCAGGATGCCCGCATCGATCATGGAATCTCCCGCGACTTCCAAGGCGAAATGTTCGCCGCGTGCCAGCATGCCGCGCGGCACATCGACAAAATTCGACGGATCGCGTAACGCTTCAATCGGCGTGCCCGCTGCAATGCGACCGTACAGCGGCATGGAGACAATATCATCGGAATCCGCGCCAATCCGCGAGACGCCGGAACTGAATTCCCCCATGATGACGTTGGGGGCCATTTTTTCGCCCCCCGGGATAACCGCATCGGGTAACTGCAAAACTTCCAGGGCCCGGGCCCGGTGGGCCAGGCGGCGAATGAAGCCCCGTTCTTCCAACGCCGTAATGAGACGATGAATGCCGGATTTCGATTTCAGGTTCAGGGCGTCTTTCATTTCGTCAAATGACGGGGAGATGCCATTTTTGCGAATATGACCATGAATAAAGGTAAGAAGTTCGTGTTGTTTCCGCGTCAACATGTGTTTTTGACCTTCTTCATTCATGCATCCCGTCAAGCTTGTCAAAGCGCGCCGATGCACAACCATTTTTATAGAACAAAAGCAAAACCTGCATTTATGTTCTAGTTTGGTTCTCAATTGCGGTCAAGAAAAATGTCGTCATTGTGGATAGATTATCCACAGGCTGGATCTGAACCTTGCTCAAATTCCTGTCGTTTCCCCATTCAGGGGCAGAATTTCAACCCTTTCACCGGCCTTGGCAGCCGGTGCATGGGGCGGGCGTATAACCAGGCAATCGGCCTGTGCAAGCCGTGACAGCATGGAACTGTCCTGTTTAACGAACGGCGTGACCACAAGGTTACCGTCTTCGTTCACGCTACTATTGGCGCGCAGGTAATCCTGGCGTTGGTCGTTGGCAGCAAGATCCTGGCTCAATCGGGCGGTTTGGGATACGGCATGGGGGTCCAGGCCTAACATGGCGCGGATGGCCGGGCGTAGATAGACGATACCGCAAACCAGTGAAGACACCGGATTTCCCGGCATGCCCATCATCGGCGTCTCGCCGATCTGGCCAAAGATGAGCGGTTTGCCCGGCCGCATGGCGATGCGCCAGAAATTCAGCTCCAGGCCGTCCTGGCCCAACACTTTGCGCACCAGGTCATGATCCCCCACCGAGGCACCGCCCAAAGTGACCAGCATATCGGCCCCACGGGCACCCGATGCCAGGGCGCGCAGGCTGTCTTCATCATCGGATGCGATGCCGAGATCAATAGCTTCCCCGCCCGCGGCCTTGATCAGACCCATCAGGGCAATGGTATTCGATGAAATAATCTGGTTCGGGCCCACAGGTTCGCCGGGGCGGACAATCTCGTCCCCCGTGGCCAACAGGGCGATCCGTGGTCGTCTGGTAACCGTCAACCAAGGCACGTTCATGGCGGCGGCTAAGCCGACGTCTCGCGCGGACAACACCCGGTTGGCGGTAACGCCCACATCGCCAAACTGAAAATCCAGTCCCGCAGGCCGGACATATCGGCCTTTGGCCGAGCTTTCTTTCATGGTGACCTGATCGCCGGATACCTCGGTGTCTTCCTGGATTACAATGGTATCGGCCCCATCGGGCATCGGTGCGCCGGTAAATATACGGGTGGTTTGACCCGGCCCCACGGTGCCCCTGAAGGCGCTGCCGGCAGCGGATTCACCAATTTGTGTCAGCGTGGCGGGCACATGTGCCACGTCTTCGGCCCGCACGGCATAGCCGTCCATGGCGGAAACATCGGTTGGCGGTTGGGTCAGGCGCGCGGTCACATCTTTTGCCAGCACCCGGCCATGACCGGCGGCGAGGGAGATGTTTTCCGTGGGCATCCGATGCACCCCATCCAGAATGCGTTGCAGGGCCTCAGCGACAGAGATCATATGGTTATTCGCTTTCAGATTTTCTAGCTGGCGTCGTAACTGCCTGATTTGCCGCCCGATTTATGGATCAGGCGCACATCACACAGCTTCATGCCGCGGTCCACGGCCTTGCACATATCGTATATTGTCAGGCCGGCAACACTGACCGCGGTCAAGGCCTCCATCTCAACACCTGTGCGGCCGGATAACTTCACCTCCGCCCGGATCTCCACGCAATTGGCGGCCTCATCACAGGTTAGGTCCAAACTGACCGATGATAGTTGCAGGGGATGGCACAGCGGGATCAGATCGGCGGTGCGTTTCGCCGCCATGATCCCGGCCAGGCGCGCCACGCCCAGGACATCACCTTTGGCCATTTCACCTTGCCGGACACGCGCCAGTGTTTCCGGCGCCATTTCAACCCGGCCTGCCGCGCGGGCAATCCGCTGGGTCACTGTCTTGTCGCCGACATCGACCATATGGGCGTTGCCGGCGGCATCGAAATGGGTCAAATCAGCCATGGCTTAGGCTCCCGTAGAGATGGTTTCGCTTGGGTTCAGCAGGTTTCGTACGGCGGCTTCCACATCCCCCTGGCGCATAAGGGCTTCACCAACCAGGAAACAGTGACAACCTGCTGCGTTCATGCGGGTCAGATCATCGTTGCTGTTCAAACCGCTTTCACTGACGCCCAGGGCATCGGCGGGCAATTGTGCTGCCAGGGCCTCTGTCGTGGCCAAGTCCGTGACCATGGTTTTCAGGTTGCGGTTGTTGATACCAATCAGGTTGCTTTGCAGCGTCAAGGCCCGGGCCATTTCGTCCGCGTCATGGACCTCGATCAGAACGTCCATGCCCCAATGATATGCGGCGGCCTCCATCTCCCGGGCCAGGCCGTCATCCAACGCTGCCATGATTAAAAGAATGCAATCCGCACCTAAGGCCCGCGCTTCGGCCACTTGGTATAGATCGAGCATGAAATCCTTGCGCAATACGGGCAGATCAACCGCGCCCCGCGCCTGACCCAAAAAATCATCGTGGCCTTGAAAATAGGGTTCATCCGTTAACACGGACAGACAGGATGCCCCGCCGCGTGCATAGGCCTGGGCCAAAGTGGCCGGGTCGAAATCCGCCCGGATCAAACCCTTGGAGGGGGAGGCCTTTTTGACCTCGGCAATCAGGCCGTGACGGCCGGCGGCGACCGCACGACGCAAAGCATTGGCAAAGCCACGGACGGGGTCGGCGCCCTTGGCCGCTGCCTCTACGTCCGCCGCTGTCCGTCGTGCTTTGCACGCGGCCACATGGTTCCGTTTGTCATCGCATATGCGCTTCAGGATATCGCTCATTCGCTGGCCGCCACTGTGCGGTTGGAAATTTCCACCAGGCGGTGCAGCTTTTCCAGAGCCAGGCCCTCGTCAATGGCCTTGGCCGCAATGGCCACGCCCGTGGGCAAGTCCGCAGCCTTTTCGGCAATCATCAAGGCGGCAGCGGCATTGAACAACACCACGTCACGATAGGCACCCGTCGCACCTTGCAACAACGCGTTCAGGGCAGCGGCATTTTCCTCCGCCGCGCCACCGCGTAAATCTTCCAAAGTCGCCAGGGGCAGACCCGCTTGTTCGGGGGAGACCTCAAATTCCGTGATCTCGCCGTTATCAAGAGCCACCACATAGGTAGGCCCCGTCGTGGTGATCTCATCCGTGCCATCGGCGCCATGAACCACCCAAACCTTTTCGGATCCCAAGGTCCGCAGGGTTTCCGCCATGGGCCGTATCCATTCCCGGCCAAAGACGCCGATTAACTGCCGCTTCACGCCTGCGGGGTTCGACATGGGCCCCAGGATATTAAAGATTGTCCGCGTACCCATTTCCACCCGCGTCGGGCCGACATTGCGCATGGCACCGTGATGGCGCGGCGCTGCCATAAAACACAGCCCCACTTCATCCAGGGCAGCCTGTAACAAGGAAAAATCGGCATCTACGTTGATGCCCAGGGTGTTTTGCACATCGGTGGTGCCGGTTTTCGAAGATGCGGCGCGGTTACCATGCTTGGCGATGGGCACGCCGCAACCAGCGACAACAATGGCCGTTGCGGTGGAGATATTCAGGGTGTGTTTACCATCGCCGCCCGTGCCGACAATGTCCATGGCACCGGGCGGGGCCACAATAGGCGTCATCCGCTCCCGCATGGTCATGACGCCACCGGTGATTTCATCAACACTTTCCCCGCGCACCCGCAAGGCCATCAAAAAGGCACCCATTTGCGATGGTGTTGCATCCCCCGACATCATCACGTCAAAGGCAGCACGCGCCTGCTCCACATTCAACGAGACGCCATCGGCAACGATCGCGATCAGTGCTTTGAAATCCGGCATATCCGCAGCCATGGCCATTTATGGTTCTCCAACCCTATGGGGTGTTGCAGCAAATAATTGCCGCGCGGCACAACAAACCGTGCCAATTGAGCGGCGTCAAGGCCGCTTTAAGGCGCTTAGCCTTATTATTGGAGAAGCTTTAACCTATCCCGTAATTGGAATGTTCATAAATTTGCCAGGCAAACAGATATCAGCACGACGGATTTTCCACCTGCTACGATCTATTCGGGCCACCTGTTACGATCCATTCGGGTCTTTATTATCGCACCTTGTTACAAGTGTATGATACAGCGAATCGAAGGGAAAATCGCTGAAATACAGTCGATTTCCTCGTGCCTTACTGACTTGGTGGAACGCGGTCCCGGCGATGATCGCCCGAATTGCCCCATTCTAGATGACCGCGCCGGTGATGCTTGACGAACCATGCTCCATCCCTGATATGTCCCTGATATGTCGATGTGAAGCCAAATTGTGGCGAGGGCATTGGAACAGGGAGTTGGCCGCTGGCCCAGAGGATGCCGAAACAGATGGCGCGTGATCTGCCTGATGGGCCTGATGCGGATCCGGATGTGAGGGTCGAGCCATCTGTGGACAATTTATCGCTTGCGCGGAAGAAGCGGCCCGGATCTGCTCGATCAGGGCCAACTCGGCCCGCACGGGCGCGGCGGGCGCGGGGGCGGCGATCTCGATTGATGGCGAAATCATTTCTTATTTCATTGGCGGGCTTTGCCGTTGGCATCGGCGTGACCACGGCGCTGACCTTTATCACGCCTGGCCTTGATTTGAGCATTGGGGGCGATGGGGGAGAGGGGTCGACTGTGGTCGTGGTGCCATTGGTGGAACAACAGAATGCCCTACTTCAAAAAAAGCCAGCGCCTCGACGGGACACAGCCGCATCCAAATTGCCGCCCGCCCCGCCCAAGCCGTCGCTGGAGCCCTTACGCCCATCTTCTCAGCCAGAACCTTTAAGACCAGAACCCTCAACCACCAGGACCCAGGCAGGTCCGGCCATGCCGGCGGTCAAACGGCCGGAGATAAAGACCGCGCGTCTTGAAAAGCCGGCGGCTGCGGTTCCAACCGTGGTGGTGCCAGCGCCCGAGATTGATGAACCCGTCGTTCGTCCCGTCGTGGTCGATGCGGCGGAAGCCCAACGACGGGAGCGGATTGAGCATGAAAACGTCCGCCAGGCGAATTTAACACCACCGTCTCTGTCGCCCCCCGCATCACCACCGATGCCTTCCACCACAACGGATGATGCGCCCGCATCGAACTCCATTTCCGCAGATCCCAGTGCCGCAAATGCCAGTGCTGGCGCGACCGGTGCGCCCCGTTCCCTGGCCATTGCGCCACAGCGGACCTGGCAGCGTTTTGCCGCCCTCGCCCCGCCTGCCAAGGGCCGGGCGCAAGTGGCCATCGTGCTTGATGATATGGGCTTAAGTCAGTTTCGTTCCGACCGGGCCATCGCCCTGCCGCGCCCCATAACCCTGGCGATCCTGCCCTATGGCAACCATCTCGACGGCCTGGTGGCCCGGGCCCGTACGGCGGGGCATGAAATTCTCGTGCATCTGCCCATGGAACCCCAGGCGGCAGATGCTGATCCAGGCCCCAATGCCCTGTTGACGGGCCTGCCCATACCGGAGCTGGACCGCCGGATCGCAGCCAACCTGGCCAGATTGGATGGCTATGTGGGCATTAATAACCACATGGGCAGCCGCTTCACCGCCTCGTCGCGGGAGATGCGCCGGGTCATGCGGGCCTTGCAGGCGCGGGATCTGTTGTTCCTTGACAGCCTGACCACGGGCAAATCCACCGGCCACAGCCTGGCCCGTGAATTCGGTATTCCTACCGTGGTGCGTGATATCTTTCTCGACAATGACCGGAACCCGGCCAAGATCCTTAAACAGCTGGAACGCACCGCCGCACGGGCCCGAAAAAACGGCTATGCCATCGCCATCGGCCATCCCTATCCGGAAACTTTGAATGCCCTGGAAAGCTGGCTGCCGGGCCTGGCCAAACGCGGTATTGTCCTGGTTCCAATATCCGCTTTGGTCAAACAACGAGCGTCAGGGGCGTCGGGGGCACCGGGGGCACCGGGATAAAGCAAGCCACATATGCGCGCCCAACCCTTTCATCCCCCCTTGACGCAGTCCCCCAAGACAGTTACTTGTGCTCCCCTTAGGTCCCCATCGTCTAGTGGCCTAGGACGCTGGCCTCTCACGCCGGAAACAGGGGTTCGACTCCCCTTGGGGACGCCAATTATTTCAATGGTTTAGGTGTTATGAATGTGGCGGGCCATTGATTTTGTCCAAAATATGTCTAATAAGCATAGGCGAGTGGCGGCGACCTGCTGCGGACATCGAACCTGATTTCAGCAACGGTCATTTCCTTCCGAAGGCAGAGGTCGTACGTTCGAATCGTATCGGGTGCGCCAATTTATTCAATAAAACAATGAGTTAAAACAAATGGTGCCGCGCACTCTTTGTCGCTTTTCGCCCGGGCACCCAGTGGGCACCTGACGGAAGCTCCTGGGGGACGGTCGCGTCACGAAGCCAATGAGGCCAGATTACGCAGCGGCGTCCTCTTGCTCTTCAGCTAGAATTTCGGAGCGGACGTACTGCTTGAACATTTCAACACTTGTGAAGTAGCGGAACCCGGCAGCATTGGCGCGCTCGAGAACCTCTGGTCCTTCACTGATTAGCACTGCGACCGGCTGGCTGTACTCCTCTTGCAGACCGTTTGGCCAGGCGAGGTCAAGAATTGCAATTGGCCGCCCTTCCTCCGGCTCAGATAACTCAAAAAGGTATTCCCCATCGGGCAGCCCTTGATCAACAATCCAATCGTTGCACGCGAGGATTTCAGC
>Ga0233439_10002505_pt1 | contig 20617 bp, 18 predicted proteins | sample SI_123_September_6_FD_182713 | JGI IMG/M metagenome (GOLD analysis project Ga0233439, IMG submission 182713) | Seawater microbial communities from Saanich Inlet, British Columbia, Canada - SI_123_September2016_100_MG | ecosystem: Environmental > Aquatic > Marine > Inlet | place: Canada: British... | reverse complement strand
TATCACGGTCCCCCACCACCACATTGCCAGCACCCTTGATTTTTGCTTCGGAGATGGAAAACGGGGTTGAGCGTGCGGGCAAGGCGCCAAAGATGCGATCAATAATGCGCGCAAATTCATCTTCCGTGATATTGCCGACCGCACCCACCACCAGATTATCGCGGGCAAAGCGATTTTTCACGAAACCGGCCATATCCTGTTTCGTGATCTTTTTAAGGCTCTCAACGGTGCCAGAAGCAGATCGGCCATAGGGGTGATTGCCAAACACCAATTTACGAAAGGAACGCCTTGCCGTTGAACTGGGCCGAACGGCACGCCGCCTCGCCGAAGAGAGCAGCTGTGCCCGAATGCGGGCCACCGGTGCAGCGTCAAAATGGGGCTGGGTCAGGGCCAGGGACAGAAGCGATGCCGCCATGTTGCGATTTTCGGCCAACGATTTCAGGGAACCGCTAAAATTATCCCGCCCCGCAGAAAACCGCATGGAAATTGAATTGTTTTCAAGGCGCGCCTGAAAATCTGATGATGAATATGGACCGGCCCCTTCATCCAACAGGCCCGACACCATTTCAGACACGCCTTCTCTGCCAACAGGGTCAAGGGCCGCACCGCCCCGAAAGGCGAAATGCAGGGTAAAAATGGGCACCATGGAATCTCTGATCAGCCAGCCATTGATACCCTTTTTGCTGGTGACCTGCTTGATCCCCATGGCCTGGGCATCCTTGATTGCACCCAACACCAAACAGCCCGACACCAAAAGGACACCCATGATCAGCGAAAGAGACGCCCGCTTCATTGACAACATTGCCATTTATTGATTGCCCCCAAACACGCGAACGGGCTTATCCCAGACACTGCTTTTTTTGTTGCTGGATTTTGCAGATGATTTCCGCACCTTGGGCAGCAACAGGCCTGTCACAGAACGGGATTTTTGAAAAACATGCCGCGCGGCATCAAGAATTTGCTTTGTGGTGACGGCCTTCATCTTTGCCGGCCATGTTTCCACCGATTCGATTGTTTGCCCCGTGGTTAAGGCCGTGCCGATGGCGCTGGCCCCACGACGCAGGGAATCACGCGCAAAAACAGCGCCTGCAAGAGACCGTTTGATGGCCTTTGCCAGCTCATCCTTGCTCACCCCATGGGTCAAGAGTTTATCAATTTCTGTCTCAATGGCTGCTTCCAGCGTTTCAAGCGAAACCCCACTTGCAGGCCTTGCGGAAATGCCAAATGCGGTCGGGCCTAACATATCGGCGTCGTAATAGCTGCCAACACCAAGGGCTAGTTTTTGTTCAAGCACCAGCGCGCGATAAAGGCGGCTGGTCGCACCAGAGCCCAAGATCACATCCAGAATTTCCAGTGCATCCGCATGGCTTGATTTTCCATTAGCCCTGGAGGGTGCCAAATATTCCCGACTCCACTGGGGTTCCCGGACGCGGCGGCTTTCAAACGATACCCGGCGTGCGGCCCGCTGTGGGGGCTCTGCCAACCGAACACGGCGAATAATTTTTGGGTTGGCCGGGATCGGCCCATAATATTTATCGACCAATGGGCGAACTGTCGCCATGGTGACATCCCCGGTAATAATCAAGATGGCATTGTTGGGCGCGTAATGACGGCGGTAAAAACCAATGGCATCTTTCATGGTCAATTTCGACAATTCATGATTCCAGCCAATGATGGGGATGCGGTAAGGGTGATTCATATACAGCGCTGCCGCCATATGTTCATCCAACTGGGAACCGGGGCGGTTATCGGTACGCGACCGGCGCTCCTCTATGACCACCTGGAGTTCCGGCACGACTTCTTTCGCATCAAAGACAAGGTTTGCCATGCGATCGGCTTCCATTTTCATCACCAGTTCAAGGCGGTCCTTTGCCACGGTCTGGTAATAAGCGGTCGTGTCGTTTGAGGTATAGGCGTTGTCGCGCCCACCGTTGCGCGCCACGACCTTGGAAAATTCATTGGGGGCCATGGTACGCGTGCCCTTGAACATTAAATGTTCCAGATAATGCGCTAACCCCGATTTGCCCGATGGGTCATCAGCAGAACCGACTTTGTAAAACAGCATCTGGCGCACCACGGGCATCCGGTGGTTTTCAATCACCACCACCTTAAGCCCGTTTTTCAGGGTGAAGCTTTCAGGGTTGAAAATTCCGGCGTTTGAGCCTGAAACAGCAAAGAGATAAACCGCCAGAAAAACAGAGATGCCAAACCCACGCATTAGACACAGACCCCTAAACATCAACGATCCAAACATTTATTCATGCCCCAGATGGGCCATAGCCTGATTATGCTGTATCTATGGCAAAATCAGGGCAAGAAAAACAAACAACGCCCCGATTAAAACAGGTTGTTGAACCAATTCGAAGAGAACAGACCCTTTTTCTTGCGGGTGATGGTGGGAATTTCACCCGCATCCGCTTGGCGGCCAAGGGCTGTGTTCCCTTGCAAACGCCGGGCTTCCTTGCGGGAATTGATCACCAGACCTGGCAGGGGTGGCTTTTTCCAAAACAAAATCGCATCCGCAATGGTTTTCTGTTTTTCTGCAAATTCTTTACTTTCCCGTTCCACCAGCTCGCGGATTTTAGGATCGACCGCGCCATCGCCTAGCTTTCGCAGCAATGCCGTTTCTTCTTTGCTGGCACCCTTTATTTGCAATTTCTTGCGATTTTTAGCCCCACCCCGGCCATCGGAATCAAGGACGATTTGGCGCGCCCGGTCTCTGGCACGGGGCTCTTGAGGACGCGAAACCCCAGGACGGGGGGCTTTTAACCCATATTCCCGGGGCATTGAAAGCGGCGCGCGCACCCTAACCTGAAATTCATCAGGGGCTTCGCGGGTCAATCCTACGGCTTCGCGCACACCGGAACACCCCGGCAAGACAACAAGGCCCCCAAGCGCCAAAAGCACCGCAAACGGAGCAGCGAAAGATGTGACGCGATGGGCCAAACTGGAAAGGTTCAAACGGATCATCCCTTATATCCAAAATTCACGGGCCAAAAAAAGCCAACAACCTATATATATTTACTCATTCTTGATCGCCAAGGAAAGCATCAAGAAAAAGAAGCCCAACACCTATGAAAATAGCCGAATCTGCCACATTGAATGCAGGCCAGTGCCACCCTAACAGGTGAAAATCGAGAAAATCAGCAACCGCGCCATAATGAAGCCGGTCTGCAACATTACCAATAGCCCCACCGATCACCAGCCCAAGGGCAGCCCCCACTACCATTTTTTGGGCTCTAACCATCCAGATGCAGAGCCCAACAACAACGGCCATGGAAAGGGCGCTGAGAATCCAGCGCGTGGCATCCCCACCAGCACCAAAGAACCCAAAGCTAACGCCGCGGTTCCAAACCATCACCACATTAAAGAAAGACGTAACCTCGATTGCCTGGGGCGTGGCCATAAGCTTGTCCACGATCCACCATTTTGAAAGCTGATCGGCCGCAAAGACCCCAATTGAGATCAACGCGCCCGCTTTCCAAATCTTAGCCATTAATCAGCGACCACATCGGCACAGCGCACGCACACGTCATCGGGCTTGGTTGTGCCCACTTCGTCCAGCACCTTCCAGCAGCGTCCGCATTTTTCACCACTGGCCAGATCAGGAACAACCCCGACACCGGGCACATCATCAAGGGAAAATGCACCATCGGGTGGCGTTTCAGATTTCAACGTGACGCCCGATGTAATAAACAATTCTGCGCCATCCAATCCATCAAGGGCTTCAAGCAAATCTTTGGGCCCATAAAGGGTGGGCCTTGCCTGCAGGGATGACCCAATGCGTTTTTCAGCCCGTTCAATTTCTAATGCACCCGTGACAACCCGGCGCAAATCGCGCACCGTTTCCCAGCGCTTGGAAAGTGCAGAATCTGTTCCACCCGCGTTCCAGTCCTCTGGAATTTCGGGGAAGGGCTTAAGGTGGATGCTGTCATCATCGGATGGGAACCGGGTCAACCAGGTTTCTTCTGCCGTAAAACAAAGCACCGGGGCGATCCACGCGGTCAGGCAATGAAACAGATGATCCATGACGGTCCGTGCGGCGCGGCGACGGATGCTGTCAGGGCTGTCGCAGTACAGGGCATCTTTGCGGATGTCGAAATAAAAGGCCGAAAGGTCCACAGCACAGAAATTATGCAGCGCCGAATAAAACCGATGGAAATCACTGTTATCAACAGATTCTGCCAACAACGCATCCAGTTCAAACAAGCGATTAAGAACCCAGCGTTCCAGTTCAGGCATTTCTGAATATGCCAACCGTTCTGATTCTTCGAACCCACCAAGAGAGCCCAAAAGATAACGCAACGTATTGCGCAGGCGACGATAGGTGTCTGCCTGATGTTTAAGAATGTCAGGCCCGATACGCAGGTCATCGGAATAATCTGATGCCACCACCCACAGCCTTAAAATATCGGCACCGTATTTATCAGCGACTTCCTGGGGTGCGGTGACATTGCCAAGGGATTTCGACATCTTGCGGCCCGATTCATCCATGACAAACCCATGGGTCAGCACAGATTTATAGGGTGCGCGATCGCGGGTGCCACAGGATTCAAGCAGCGATGACTGGAACCAGCCCCGATGCTGATCGGACCCTTCCAGATACATATCCGCCGGCGAAGAAAGTCCGTCGCGGGCTTCCAGCACAAAGGCATGGGTGGAACCCGAATCAAACCAGACATCCAAAATATCATCGACGCGATCATAATCTTCGGCATTATATTCAGGGGATAAAAACCGCGAGGGGGGGGCGATAAACCAGACATCGGCACCTTCTTCGGCAACCGCATCCACAATTCGTTTCATCACCGTTTCATCACGAAGCGGCAGGCCTGTTTCTTTGTTCACGAACACCGTGATGGGCACACCCCATGCGCGTTGGCGCGACACGCACCAATCAGGACGGCCTTCCACCATGGCCCGGATGCGATTGCGGCCTTGTTCTGGAAAAAAGCGCGTTTTATCGATGGCACCCAATGCTTTTTTCCGAAGATCATTTGTCTCCATGGAAATAAACCACTGCGGCGTTGCGCGGAAAATCAGCGGGGCCTTTGATCGCCACGAATGAGGATAGGAATGCACCAGCTTTCCCCGGGCCAACAGATTGCCCGCCCCGGTCAAGGCATCACAAACGGGACCTGGCGCCTTGAACACATGGATGCCCGCAAACAAGGCGACCCGGTCATAATACAGGCCACCGGGATCAACGGTTTCTGGCGTTTCAATCCCGAATTTCTGGCCAATTTCAAAATCATCGACGCCGTGTCCCGGGGCGATATGAACAAAGCCTGTGCCCTGTTCGACCGTCACATGATGGCCCGATAACAACGGCACATCGAAATCGTAATGCCCATCTGGGTCGCACCCGCGCAATGGATGGGCAAGGATCGCACCTTCCAGATCAGAGCCCTTTACATGGGTTTTAACATCATGACCCGTGATGCCCGAATTTTCCAATGCATCAACCAGCAAGGCTTCGGCAAACACCAGCGTTTCACCAATTTTGGCGGTGCTTTCGGCACCAATTTCGGTGACCTCAATCACCACATAATCAATATCATCCCCAAAAGCTACGGCACGGTTGCCCGGCAGGGTCCAGGGCGTGGTGGTCCAAATGACGATGGCGGCGTCCTTGATGGCCGCATTATCGGTTTTGACGACCGGGAATTTCACCCAGACCGTGGTCGATGTGTGATCTTCGTATTCAACTTCGGCCTCAGCCAGGGCAGTCTTTTCCACCACCGACCACATGACCGGCTTCATGCCTTTGAACAGGCCCCCGTTAAGCAAAAACTTGCCCAGTTCTTCAACGATGGTCGCTTCGGCCTTATGGGCCATGGTGGTGTAGGGATTATCCCAATCCCCCATGATGCCAAGGCGTTTAAATTCATCCTTCTGGATATCAATCCACTGAGCGGCAAAAGCCCGGCATTCATCGCGGAAATCAATGACCGGAACCTGATCCTTGTCCTTGCCTTCGGCGCGATATTTTTCTTCGATCTTCCATTCAATGGGCAGGCCGTGGCAATCCCAGCCCGGCACATAATTGACATCAAAGCCCTGCATCTGGCGGGTGCGATTGATCACATCCTTCAAAATTTTGTTCAGCGCATGGCCGATATGAATGTTGCCATTGGCATATGGCGGCCCATCATGAAGCACGTATGAAGGGCGGCCTTTTCCCGCTGCCCGCAATTTCTTCCATAGATCAATGCGTTCCCAACGCGCCAACCATTCTGGTTCGTGCTGGGCCAAGCCTGCCTTTAGGGGAAATTCCGTTTTGGGCAGGAAAACTGTGGATTTGTAATCGCCACTCATCAATTTGCTTTCGTCATCATTTATCGGGTTGCAGAAAACGGCATAGAAGCGCCGCCGTCAACCTTGGGATTAATCAGACCCGGCACCAAGAATGGCCCGGGCATCGCTGACATCTTTATTCATTTGAACAATCAAGGCATCCACATCCGCAAAGGCCTTTTCCTCACGCAGATAGGCTTTGAACAAAACCCGAAGGGTCTTGCCATACAGATCGCCGGAATAGTCCATCAAAAACACCTCAAGCCGTGCATCGCTGCCATCGAATTGGGGGCGGGTGCCAAAATTGGCCGCACCATCCATCCAGCGTGTTTCTGCCCCTTCATCGATGCCCGCACGCACGGCATAAACACCGGCTTTGGGCCTCAGGTAATCCTCCATGCGCACATTGGCGGTCGGAAAACCCAGATCGCGGCCACGGGCATCTCCATGAACAACTTTCCCATCGACCTCCCATGTCCGGCCCAGCAAATTAGCTGCCGCCCCGGGATCACCATCCGTGATATGCCCCCGGATGGTGTTCGAAGAAATCACAGCACCATTTGTCGTCATGACCTGTGGTATTGGGCTTACCGTATAGCCCCCCTCAGACGCCGTGGCCTCTAACAGGGCAACATTGCCTTTGCGTCCTTTGCCAAAGGCAAAATCTGCGCCCACCATCACGTGGCGAACCCCAAGACCGGCCATCAAGATTTTGGTCACAAAATCTTCCGCCGGTGTTTCGGCAAACGCCTTGTCGAAATGCTGAACGATCAGCCCATCAACCCCCAGCCCTTCCATCAAATGGGCCTTGGACCGAAGTGACGTCAGGCGGAAGGGTTCGCTGTCAGGTTGGAACAGACTGCGCGGATGGGGCTCGAAGGTCAGCACCACCAAAGGCACACCCATAGCCTGAGCAATATCGCGCGCACCACCGATCACGGCCTGATGGCCTAGATGGACGCCGTCAAAATTCCCAATGACGGCAACCCCGCCACGAAGGTCTTCGGGCACGGGATCGGGATGGCGAAAAATGCGCATGGTCACAGATGGTTCCAGTTTTATTTTTTGCTCAGGTCACTTCCATGGCCATACAGCCACCATCGACAAACAGGTTTTCACCCCAAACGAATGCCGAATCACTGCTGACAAGGAACAATACTGCCTTGGCCATATCTTCTGGATCACCAGATTTCCCGGCCAGATTTTTCACCGGACGGGTGGGATCAAAATCTGCTTTTCCCACGGGAGAGCCGATCTTGTTCGGGGATATAGAATTGACCCGAATATTATGGGGGGCCAACTGCACCGCCATGGAACGGGTCAGGTTAACCACCCCGCCCTTGGCAGTAGTATAAGCGATGGCCCGAGGACGGCCGCGCCAACCAGACGTGGATGAGATATTAACAATGGCACCGCCATCGCCCTGATCCACCATCTGCTGCGCGCAATATTTACCCATCAGGAACGGTGCACCCAGGGTTACGCTGATCACCCGGTCCCAGTCTTCCTTGGAAATATCGAGAATGTGCTGATTATCGGAAATGGCGACATTGTTCACCAAAACATCAATGCGCCCCAGCCCATCAACGGTTTCCTTGACCAGCCGTTTGACATCGTCTTCATCCGCAACATTGGCTGCAATGGCAATGGCCTTGCCGCCCTTATCGGTGATGGCCTTGGCAACGGCTTCGGCACGATCCAGTTCAAGATCGACCACAGCAACGCCAGCCCCTTCGTCAGACAGGGTATGGGCAATCGATTCTCCGATATTGCGGCCAGCACCGGTTACAATGGCGACCTTATTCTCCAATTTCATCAAGTGTTCTCCTTGTTTTTTGGCGCGCCATTCAACCAGCGCGGTGTTGCCCGGTCTATCATCCAGGCCTTATGTGATGGCACGTTATAGACCTGTTTGTATCCCTAGTTAAAGTTCAGGAGGTGCAATACTATGTTTTTGGGTCAAAATGGCCTAAAACACGTTGAATTCAGGGAAAAATTTAGGAAAGATACCCTATGGCTTCCAGAAGACCCCCGCCCAGAATACCCAAAATACGCGAACACGCGATTATCACCCTTGGTGATGCGACCGTCCTGACGGGGCATGTCTTCATAGAAGCAACTACCCGTATTCAGGATCTTTTGAATGGTCCGGAACCATTTTTCGCGTTTATCAATGACGATGATGAAATTCAGCTTTTGAACAAACAATGGGTGGTTCAAGTCCGGCCATTCGATAAAACCTAATCATTTAATCGCTTTCAGGGAGCACCCATGACCGCCACCAAACTTTCCATCGGCATTGAACGCTATGACCGACATTTTCCATTTTTCGATGGCACCGTGATCCCCCCCGATGGGGTGGAATTGGATGTCTATCAGGCCGGCCAGTCCAGCACCTTGCGCGATGGCGATGATCGTCATGAACGTATGCTCCATGGCGGGGAATTTGATATCGCTGAATTTTCCATGTCGACCTTCCTGATGGCCAAAGGCCGGGACCTGCCCATTGCCGGTATCCCGATTTTCCCCCGCCGCCTGTTCAGCCAAAGTCAGATGTGGGTCCATCCCGATTCCAACCTGTGGCATCCGAAAGATCTGGTTGGCAAAAAAGTCGCCCTGTCTTCGTTCCAGACCACCCTTTCGCTACTGGCCAAGGGCGATATGAAATTCCATTACGGCGTCAATTGGGAAGACATCCACTGGCTTGTCACCACCGATGAAAAGATCAAGTTTGACGTCAAGGAAGGCGTGAAACTGGATACCATTGGCAAACGGTCAGATCTGGGCCGGATGCTGGAAGATGGCGAAATTGACGCCTTTTTCCTGCCCCATCCCCCCCATTCCGTGGTCTCTGGTCAAACCGCGGCACGCAGGCTGTTCGCCGATTGCAAGGCCGAAGAAATCAATTATTATGAAAAACACGGCGATTTCCCGATCATGCATGTGGTGGCCATCCGCCAAAGCCTGTTGGAAAAAGAACCCTGGGTCGCCAAGGCTGCCTTTGACATGTTCAATCAGGCAAAAGAACTCGCTGAGACCTTTTACGAAGACCCCAATTGGTCGCGCCTTGCATGGGGACGCCATTACTTTGAAGAAGAACGCACCCTGTTTGTCGATGACCCATGGGAAAATGGCTTCAAGCGCAACAAGGCCAACATAGAACGCTTCATCAAATATTCCCACGATCAGGGTTTAATCGATGCGATCTATCCAGCCGAGTCGCTGTTCACGGAAACCACGCTGGATACGTAATCCTTACGGGGCCAAACTTAAGGCGCAAGTTTGGCGATCTGGTCCCAATCCAGCCAATCGTTTAAGGCCGGTGTTTCCGGCAATACCACCACGCCGTTCTCAACGGTGAGCGGGTCTTTCACACACGTTTCTGTCAGTTGCAAAAAGAAGCTTTCTTCTGATGGCAAGCCGTTCTTATGGGCGGGTAATGACCCCGCAAGGCCAAGGGCGGCCACCGCGCCCAAGGGGCTGGTCGCACCAAGGCCAATATGAACGCAGGCACCTTGAGCTGCGGCTTGATCCATGATGGCGCGGCTGTCGCCAATGCCGGTTTTCGGCACCTTGACTGAAATACAATCGGCATCATGGGCCAAAAACATCTGGGCCTCCAACAAGGTGCGCGCCGTATTGTCGACCAACACCGGCAATTTAGATGCTGCGCGCACCCGTGCAAAAGACCGGTCCGGCACGCATTCGGTTGGGTCTTCCACCACACTGACATCAAATTCGGCCAGCATTTCGGTTAACGGTGCCACTTCGGCTTCGGCATAATTACGGTTGGCATCGGCAGAAAGCGTCACGCTGTTGCCCAACGCCTTCCGTATCCCGGCCAGCACTTGGCGATCGGTCTCAAACCCTTGGCCAACCTTCACCTTCAACGACGTAAAGCCATGGCGGCCAACCACGGTTTCGGCTTCCGCCACCATGGTCTCAACCTTGTCCCGGGTCACCGTCCAGGCCACGGGCACTGGCTTGGTGGCCCCTAAAAATTCGCCAAATGGTTTGCCCGCCGTTTGCGCGCGGATATCCCAAATGGCAGAATCAATCATAGATTTGGCCAAAACGTGTTCGCGCACATAATGCATAAAACTGCTCACCGCATCTTCATCGGCAATATCCAGTTTCATGATTCGGGGCATCAACACTTCATCCACCACCACGGCGATACTTTTCAGTGTCGCCCCGGTCCAGGCAAGGCGTACCGGCGCTTCGCCAACGCCGATCAACCCTTCATCGGTTTCGATTCTAATATACATGGCATCCAGCCCGGGTTCTGCATGGCCGGCCCAACGGATGGGATGGTGATAGGGAAAATGAACGGGGAATAATTTGTAACTGGTAATCTTCATGGGGGTTTTTACCTTCCTACTGCGTAGCTTTGCATGAATCGTGAGGTCGCCGCAGCCTTGAGCCACGGGCCATCAATGGCGGCTGCGGTCACCCGGCCAATGGACCAAGAGGGCCCGGTTTCTATCTGGTGCCCTCGCCGTTTGAGCTCTGCCACTGTTTCAGGCGCGAAGCCCCCTTCCAATCCCAGATGCCCGGGGTAAGCCGTGCGCGGCCAAAAGGAATTTGGAAAATGGAGCGTTTCAAACAAGGGCAAATCAATGGCTTCTTGCAGGTTCAGCCCATGGTGAACATGGCGCAAGAACATGGTCAGCGGCCATTGGTCCTGAAAATCACCGCCGGGCGTGCCAAAGCTGAGCCACGGCTTGCCGTCTTTTAAGGCCAAAGATGGCGACAGCGTGGTGCGCGGCCGTTTGCCCGGGGCCACCCCATTGGGGTGGGTTTCATCCAACCAGAACATCTGCGCCCGGGTACCCAGCGGAAAGCCCAGACCCGGCACCACCGGCGATGAATGCAGCCACGCACCTGACGGCGTGGCCGAAACAATATTGCCAAAGCGATCCACCGCATCAATGTGGACGGTATCGCCCTTTTGGCTGCCCAATGCCGCACCGGGTTCCCCGGCACCGGCACTGGCATCAGGATTGTCGGCGCCGCTTAACGCCACCCCGGCACCAAAGCCCGGGATTTCGCCCGCGCGTTGTTCCATTGATGCATCATTGCCCACCAGCGCGCGGCGCGCATCGTTGTAGACATCGGACAGCAACACATCCATGGGGACGTCTGCGAAATCGGGATCACCATAGAATTTTTCACGATCAGCAAAGGCAAGCTTGGCGCATTCCACCACGGTGTGAACAAAATCCACGCCCAACGGGTCCATGGCGGAAAGATCAAAGCCCTTTAACAAGGCCAATTGTTGCAACATGACCGGGGCTTGAGACCATGGCCCGCATTTGGCCACGGTCGTGCCGCAATAATCATACGTTAGCGGGTCTTCGTAATGGGCGGAAAACTGGGCAATGTCTTCGCCGGTCAACAACCCGTTGTGACGCAACCCCGATGTATCCAGCACCGATGCATTGCGACAAAAATCATCTATGGCTTCAGCAACAAAGCCTTCACGCCAAATTTTGCGCGCTCGGCTGATGACCTGTTCACGCCCGCCCTCGGTGCCGGCTTCTTTGAGAATGCGTTCATAGATATCTGCCAAAGCAGGCAATTTATAAAGGCTGCCGGTCTTTGGCACGGCGCCGTTGACCAGATAGGTTTCCCCCGATGTTGGCCATTCGGTGGCAAAAATATCTGCCATGGAATCAATCGCTGCCACCACACCGCCAACCACCCCATGGCCATTGCGGGCATAGCCAATGGCCGGTTCTAAAATCACATCCAGGGGCAAACTGCCGTGATCGCACAGCAACATCATCCACGAATCAAATGCCGCAGGCACGGTGGCGGCCATCAAACCGGTGCCCGGCATAATGTCAAAACCGGCATCGCGGTAACGCGCCACGGTGGCGGTGGCGGGTGCCGGGCCTTGGCCTGCCAGCGCCGTGACCTTGCCACCTTTGGCCGAAAACAAGATGGGCACTTCGCCCGCAGGCCCACAAAGATGGGGATAGATCACCTGGAACACAAATGCCGCCGCCGCCGCCGCATCAAAGGCGTTGCCACCCTTTTCCATCATCGCCATGCCAGCCTGCGCTGCCAGCCAATGGTTGGGCGCCACCATGCCGTGGGTGCCGACCAATTCCGGCCGGGACGTGTGCATGCCTTGATAAATTTCCCCTGCCATCATCTTAATCCCGTTTTGGCAAATCGTCGGTGGTGCCCTTGAAGGCCATGAACCCCCCATCGATCAATAAATCGGTGCCAGTACAAAAAGACGCCGCATCGGATGCCAGATACAACGCCCCTTCGGCCACTTCCAAAACCGTGCCGGTGCGGCGCGCCAGATAAAATCGCCCGCGAATTTTGTTGGCATTTTCCGGCGTGCCATAACGGTGTAATGAGCGCGGCGTATCGATGGCACCGGGCGATATGGAATTCACCCGAATATTATCATCGGCGTGATCGATGGCCATGACCTTGGTCAATTGCAAGATGCCGCCCTTCGATGCGCAATAGCCTGAGCGCAACGGTGCGCCAATTTGTCCATATTGCGACGCGATATTGATAATCGCCCCGCCGCCTGAATCTTTCATGGCCGGGATGGCATATTTGCTCATCAGGAAACAACCGGTGAGGTTAATTGAAATTTCGCGGGTCCAATCTTCCAGGCTGCGATCGACGACGGTCGCATCGGGCGATGATCCCGCCGCCACATTGATCAAAATGTGCAAATTCCCAAATTTCTCGACCGCCAACTGTACGGCGCGCTCGGCTTGGGCGGCATCAGAGACATCCAGCGGGCAGGCCACAGCCGTGCCACCACCCGCCCCGATATCGCTGACGGTTTGCTCGGCCCCTTCCAGATTAATGTCGCCAACACAAATTTTAGCCCCATGGGACGCAAAATGGCGCGCAATTGCCCCGCCAATGGCCCCGCCAGCGCCGGTAATCAAGGCCACTTTTCCGGCCAATCTTTGTTCCGACATTCTCCCCCCTTGTTTTTCTTCTTAAAGCAGGCCCAAGTGTCGTCTAAAATCAATCGCTGGGCAAGAAGCTGCAAAAAACAGAAAAAGGGTAGAGACGATGAAAGTTATTTTTAATCAAGGGGTGAACAAAATAGACATATCAGGCTTGCGCGCATTGGCCCCCGATGTGGATTTTGTCGAAACCCATACAGCCGATGATGTCGCCCGTGAAATTGGCGATGCAGATTCCTTAAGCATTACCAACCGGGTTTATCTGGCAGACATGGTGAAAGCCGTGAACGAAAATGCGAAGACCCTTAAATGGATCAATTTCAGGACATCGGGGATCGACAAAGCGTTGAAACATGGTGGTTTCCTGCCCGGCACTGTGGTCACCAATGCCACCGGCCTATCCGCCCCCACTTTGTCTGAACATGCCTTTTCGCTGTTTATGTTTTTGGCCCGCAACTTCCGGGCAACGGAAGAAGCCAGCACCCGCCATGACTGGATCCGCGATGGGGTCAGCCCCAGTGTCTTTTCTTTTGCAGGCCGCACCATGGCCATCCTTGGCATGGGCCAAATTGGCCAATCCATGGCGCGCAAGGCAAAAGCCTTTGAAATGAAAGTGATCGCCGTATCACGGGATTACAAACCCGATGATTCTGTCGATGAGGTTTTCCCCCGCGAGCGCGTGAAGGAAGCCCTGGCCCAAGCCGATGCGGTTTTGATCTCTATGCCATCCATCCCTGAAACCCATGGCTTCATGGACGCCGATAAATTATCGGCCATGAAAAAAAGTGCCTATCTGGTCAACATTGCGCGCGGCGCATTAGTCAATGAACCAGACCTGATCGCCGCGTGCAAATCCGGGCAAATTGCAGGGGCCGGGCTGGACGTGACGGTCGAAGAACCCACCCCTGCCGATAGCCCGTTATGGGATGTGCCCAATATCGTGCTGACCCCGCATATCGGCGGTGTGGGCGACCATACCCCGGACCGGCAATTCGCCAGAATTGCTAGAAACATTGAACTGTACCAGGCGGGAAAACCGCTGGAATTTACGGTCGATTGGGAATCAATGGTGGATTAAAGGGCCTATGTGCGCACGATTTAAGAGCGCGCTAACGCACGACTTTAAGAGCGCGCTAACGCACGACACTTTTCAGCGGTTTGCCATCTAGATAAAGCCGCAAATTTTCGCGCACAAGCTTTGCCAATCCCTGTTTTTGGGCGTCGCCGCCTTGGCCCGCAATATGGGGGGTCATCAATACATTATCCAAATCCCATAACGGGCTATCGGGGCTTAAAGGTTCATCGGCGAAGGCATCGATGCCCGCCCCTTTGATCCACCCCGCCGCCAAGGCTTGGGTCAATGCCGCTTCATCGATCACTTGGCCCCGGCTGACATTGACAACGATGGCGTTCGGTTTCAGCAACGCAATTTTATCCGCATCTATAAAATTCCGGGTTTCATCATCCAATGCCATGGCGATCATCAGAACATCGGCGTGTGGCAAAACATCGCCAACATCTTCGCGTTTCACCACCCGATCAATGAAGGGCGCGGGGGTGGCGGCGCGGGTCACGCAGATCACCTCCATATCAAAAGCCTTGGCTTTGCGGGCAACGTCTTGGCCAATGCGCCCCATGCCCAAAATCACCATGGTGCCACCGGTGGCCGGAATCAGGCCCGGGGAAAATTCATTTCTGGCCCAATCATGATTGGCCCGAAACCCTTCATAGGGATGAAAGCCCCGCATCACACCCAGCATCAACGCCATGGCATGGCCCGCCAAAGCGGTCTGGCTAATATCGCCAATATTGGTGATTAAGACGTCTTGGGGCAGGCCATGTTCTTGCGCGATATCAATGCCAACGGTGGCAAATTGTATCCATTTCAACGCCTGCCCGTGTTTTGCAATGACCGGGCCGGTTTCTGGTGTGAAGGCAGAATTATAGGTAAAGAACACCTCCGCACCGTCCAAGGCCCCGGCCAGTTCATCGGGATTATGCGCCCGCACCACTTCCACATCCGGGAAGGCCGCCAAAAAATCTGCATCCACCACATCGTGGTAATCCCGCAGCATCTGGGCAATGCGCAAGGTCATGACCTATTCGACAAATGCTTCTAGCATTTCTACGGGGTCGCCATAGCGTGATGCCTGCTCGACGACGCTGGGTGATTTCAGTGCCATCAAGAATCCATTGTCGATCAGGGTCACATCGCCCACGGTCACCGTGGTGTCAAAACAGGCGAGATCCTGATGCAAGGGGGGTTCTTCCCAATTGGGCACGACGCGGCGCATGTGATTGGACGGCGTCGTGTAATTAATGCCCCAATGCAGCGCACCGGCCGAATTTGGCCCGGCAGGATAGGCCGTAAAACGCGGCGCCTTTGGATTATGGCCACAGCCCAGTTCCGTCACCTTGCCGCCGACAACCATGTCACGCAGGATATCTGCTTCGCGGCTTTTGCCATGAACGGCGACCACTTCGGTGTCACACCATTCCACGCCAATTTTTTCCTCAAACGGGTTTTTAAAGCCCACGGCCCATTGCGGGTAAAGCATGCCTTCCATCTTTGCCACTTTGCCCGGTTCGCGTTTAAAGGTTTCGCGATCATAAATATTGGGGCCATGGGATGGCAGGTAATGCACATAACAGCCCGGCTCTTCCGCCGTGGTGGAACCGCGCCAACGGTTGGTGTCCAACATGTTATCCGCCATTTCTGCCGTAAACTTAATAGTGACATCACTGCCGCGCGGGTCTGAAAAATGCATGTCAAAATCAACACCGCGGGGAAACAATGCGGCATTGGCCCGGGTGATTTCACCCACCAATCCAACCGGGAACCGCGCCTGCGGGGTGTCCAAAAGATCAAGGTTTCTGAAATAGGTAATCTTCACCCAACGCTGGCCTTTTTCTTTGCGCAGTTTCACGAACAACGGCGCGTTGACCGATGCGTACCAACTGCCGATGACAAAATCTGCCTGCTCCACCAGCGCACGCGCTTCATCGGGGCAATCGGTCAGCTGCGTGGTGGGGGCCATAAATTCACGCACGGTCGCGCCGCGTGCAGCTGCAATGCCAGAAATGGCATCAACAACGCGCCGGTCCAGCAACGGGTCTGTTAAGAACAGAACATTTTCGCCTTCGCGGATGGCGAACACCTTTGACAGGTTTTCCATCGCCTGAAACCGGTTGCGCAGGGCCAAAGACGGCAAAATATTTTCAGGCGGCATGGCAGTTGCCGTATGGGACGTACGAATATCGTCTAAACTTGGTGGAACGTAGCTTGAATTGGTCACTGTTTTCTCCCCTTAACGAATATTTTCGCTTATTCTCTAATGCCAATGACACAAACGCAACGATGATGGTGAACCCCTGAAATGACCCTGTTTATTAACGAAAAACATGTCGCCCAATTGATTGACGAAGGCCACGCCACCATGGGCGATTTTGTCGCGGCCATCGAAGGCGCCTTTATCGATCAGGGAAATGGCGATTTTGACATTTTGCCGCGCCAGAATTTTGAAGTACCCATACCGGGCCGGGCCAAGGGCGGGTCCTTAAAGATCGGCGGCGCCGCCCTGAAAGGGGTTGGTGCCATGGGCGCATCGCTTTATTCCGGTGGCTATGGCGGCATGAACCTCTGGATCACCCTGTATGATACGACCACCGGAAAGGTGCCGGCCATTTTGCATGGCTCTTGTATTGGCCAAATGAAAACCGGATCAACATCGGCCATGGCCGCCAACCACATGGCCCGCAAAGACGCCACCCGGGTCGGCATTCTGGGTTCTGGCGATCAGGCACGGACCCAATTAATGGGGCTGTGTGCCATCCGTGACATCACAACTGTGCGCGCCTACAGCACCACCCGCGAAAATCTGGAATCCTACATTGCATGGGCAAAAGGTGCGTTTCCTGATCTGGATATTGAGGCCGCAGACACAGCGGAAGACGCCATCCGGGACGCCGATATTTTTGTGACCATCACCAATGCGGCTGATCCCATCATGAAAGCAGACTGGATCAAACCCGGCGCACATGGGTCCATCGTTGGGGCCCATTATCCAAAAAAACGTGAAATTGATGCCGCTACCTTGAACAACGCGCGCGTCATTGTCGATGATCTGGAACAGGCCTTTAATGAAAAGGGTGAATTGTTGATCCCACTGGAAAGTGGCGAGATCACCCGCGATATCGTCCAGGGCACCATCGGTGATGTTCTGGTGGGCAAGATCAAGGGCCGGGAATCCGAAGACCAGATCACCCTGTTCTTATCGGGCGGCACGGCGCTGGAATATATTGCCGTTGCCAACATGCTCCATAAAAAGGCTGTGAAGGCTGGCATCGGTCAAGTTCTGGATTACGAAGAAAACCGCTAAAGAAAAAACCCCTCAAAGCACGCTATGCGCTTCAAGGGGTTTTGTTATTTAGGTATTTTGCTTAACAACCCGCTTTGCAATTGCCTTGGCCGTCAAACTGCATGGCTTTGCCGCTGGTGGCAATATGGACCGATGCACCCTTGATCAATTTCTTGAACTTGGCCACCCGGGTTTTCTTTCTAAGCTTGCCGCCCTTGGTGGATGCTTCATTGGCATGAACCGGAACACCAAGCATGTCACATTTGCGAGAGGCGTGCTTACTTTGCGGTCGGCATGATGAATTCGGCACCCCGGGTCATGGACTGGGGCCAGCGCGAGGTCACCGTTTTAAGCCGTGTATAGAACCGCACGCCCTCGGCGCCATGGATATGATGATCCCCAAACAGGGACCGTTTCCAGCCACCGAAGCTCATGAAGGCCATGGGCACCGGGATGGGGACGTTAATCCCCACCATGCCCGCATGCACACCCTGGGTAAAGGCATGAGCGGCATCCCCACTTTGGGTAAAAATCGCCGTGCCATTGCCGTATTGATGATCATTGACGATCTTCAGCGCGCCCTCAAAATCATCGGCCCGAACCACGCACAGCACTGGGCCAAAAATTTCATCGCGGTAAATATCCATGTCTGTGGTGACTCGATCAAACAGGGATGCGCCGGTGAAAAACCCGGCTTCGCTGCCTTTGGGCCGAAAGCCCCGGCCATCAACCACCAGTTCTGCGCCCGCAGCCACGCCGCCGTCGACATAGGCCTCTACCCGATCACGGTGTTCTTTGGTGACCAACGGCCCCATTTCAGAATCGCCATCGGTGCCAACGCCGATCTTTAAATCGCGCACCCGGGAAGCCATTTTTTCGACCAACCGATCCCCGGCATCGCCCACCGCAACAGCAACCGAAATCGCCATGCAGCGTTCCCCTGCCGATCCATAAGCAGCGCCCATCAGGCCATCCACGGCCAGATCAATATCGGCATCGGGCATCACCACCATATGGTTTTTAGCACCACCCAATGCCTGAACCCGTTTGCCCGCGTCCGTGCCGGTGCGGTAAACATGTTCGGCAACATTGGTAGACCCCACAAAGCTGATCGCGCCAATTTCAGGAGCGGCCAAAATGCCGTTCACGGTTGTGCTGTCGCCATTAACAACGTTCAACACCCCATCGGGCAGGCCTGCTTCCGATGCCAGCTCTGCCAACATCAAGGGGGCGGAGGGCACCTTTTCAGAAGGCTTCAAAATGAAACAATTCCCCGCCGCCACGGCCAGCGGAAACATCCACATGGGCACCATGACCGGAAAATTAAACGGTGTGATCCCGGCGCAGATGCCAATGGGTTGGCGCAGGGAAAAACTATCCACCCCGGTGCCAACATTTTCGGCATATTCACCCTTTAACAAATGGGGAATGCCACAGGCAAATTCCACCACCTCCAGTCCACGGATCAAGGACCCGCGCGCATCATCCAAAACCTTGCCATGTTCCTGGGTGACCGCCGCACACAGCGCATCCATATTGGCTTCAATCAATTCCTTGAACCGGAACATCACCCGGGCACGGCGCAGCGGCGGGGTTGCGGCCCAACCGGGAAAGGCATCTTTAGCCGATGCAATGGCCGCATTAAGATCTGGCCCATCGGCCAGCGGCACCCGGGCACAAACATCACCCGTGGCAGGGTTTGTTACCTCGCCAAAGCGCCCAGATGCGCCCTTAACCCGTTTACCACCAATAAAATGATATAAATCATCCATCATTTTCTGCTATGTCCATGCTGTTTCCGTAACGCAGCGGAGATTAGAGCCCCAATCGTCAAAGGTCCAGACAGGTATCATACCCGCCATGAACACCGCCCAGCCCCCAAAACCAGCGGCCCCGCTATCCAAATTCGCCGCCGCCACCATTGCGTGCGGCGCTTTCATGGGCCTGTGCGGGATCATCCTGGGCACACTGGCCGCCCACGGCGCCCATGTGGAAGCCCAGCCCTTGTTAAAAACCGCGTCCACCTATGCTATGGCCCATGGCATGGCCATGATCCCGACGGTTCTGGCCCGGGAACGATTGGCCATTGATTTGGTCGCTTGCAAAATACTCACCACCGCCATCCTTTGTTTTGGCTCCGGTGTGATTTTGTTCTCTGGCGGGCTTGTCTTGATGAGCATCGGCCTTAATTTAAATATCGTGCCCGTTGGCGGCGTGCTCTTGATGGGTGGCTGGTCCGGGCTTTGTGTTGGCGCGCTCATCCATTTGCGCTGCAAGCAATAACGCCCCTCTTTAAATTTTCTGAAATCACGAGTGAAAATGATGGCTACAAAACCTAAAACCAAAAAACCTGCTGCCAAGACATCCAAACCAAAAGCGCCAAAAGCAAAAGCGCCTGAGGCAAAAGAATCAAAAACGCCAGATTCGGGAACCGATTCCAAAAGCGATTCTGGCAGCGAAGGCAGTAGCAAAAAAGCATCTGCGCCCAGCCGCCCCATCAGCTATTTCTCATCCGTTGCCACCGATGATTACCGGTCGGGCTGGGATGAAATTTTTGGGAAGAAAAAAGCAGCCCCCAGAAAGAAAAAGCTGCCCGCCACCATCACCTTGAACACCGATGATCTGGATCAGGATTTGCGCGACCAGCTGGAAACCGCGTTTCGCAAACAGGTAAAGAAAAAACGCCTGAATTACGACAAGCTCGATGCCAACGACCAGATCAGCTGGGAAATCGCCTGTCATATCTCTGAAGACTGATCTTCAAAACATCCATCAAACACGAAAAGGCCCCAGGTTTTATCCGGGGCCTTTTTGATAAGTGGTAGGGGTAGGGAGAATCGAACTCCCACTCTGTCACCAGAACGGGATTTTGAATCCCGCGCGTCTACCAGTTCCGCCATACCCCCACATATTAATTCTCGCCCGTAAAATGCTTATCTGGTGCGGGTTCGTCAACCTCATTTCGTGACCTGACCAAATAGCCCCCCATTGCCCTGAAGCGCGCGGGCGTAT
>Ga0233439_10002503_pt1 | contig 20624 bp, 18 predicted proteins | sample SI_123_September_6_FD_182713 | JGI IMG/M metagenome (GOLD analysis project Ga0233439, IMG submission 182713) | Seawater microbial communities from Saanich Inlet, British Columbia, Canada - SI_123_September2016_100_MG | ecosystem: Environmental > Aquatic > Marine > Inlet | place: Canada: British... | reverse complement strand
AAGCTCTCCGAAAGCGTTGATAGATCGGACAATATTTTTGTGTGGCTCAGCCCGGTCGACAGTAACGAAAGTGTGTTGACCGCTCCATTCGTTCAATTGACTGATTGCTCGTTGAGTGGCTTCAAATTCTGCGACCAGTTTGAATCTTGAAGAGCGAACTGGAGGCGGTGAAACCGTGAGCTGTATTTGGTGATCGCCAAACGAGAGATGTTGAGATTTGGAATCCTCTACTCGAATTTCGTCACCTAAAGTCGACTTCGCACATGCAATAAATGCGTCTATATCCTGATTCGACGAAAACGAAATAACATCGGCCAACAATAGACTATGAAGCAATTCATAACGCCAATTGCTCGGAAGTATTTCGAAGTCTGACGGCCACGGCCAAGGAGTTTCGAATGATTGGTGAATAATCGCAGTGGGTCGCTGTTTCCGAACGTACCCCGAAACCAGCATCAGTTGATAATCGCGACATAGCAGCGCAATTTCTTCATCGCCGGCAAGTTCGACAACAGTCGTGGCAAACGATTCGTTTACGGCTTTATATCCCCGTTCCCACGCATCGTGTTCATCGGATCCGATGTTTGGAGTGAACGTCGGGCTCCACGATCGGTGCAGCATGAACCATAAGAGAGGATTGCAGATGACGTTGTAGAACTTGTGATGAACGCGTCGGGGCAACGATACGAACCTTGTTGCCCAATCTTTGGGAAGTACATCGTTCTGTATTAGGCCGGCGGGATCGCCTAAAGTATCGGCGGCTTTGCGATCAGCAGCACTGACAGCTCCCGTCACCCATGAAATCTCGACATCAGAGAAGGCTTCAAACTGTTCAAACCCGCGTGATGGCTCCGAACGTGGGGCGAGTTGCCCAGTATGATCTTCAGTGAACGACAAAGGACCGCGGTTTGCAGCAACAATTAGTTTGCGATTGCCTAACAAACGTCGTGCGGCATACGACAAACTAGTTGCCGGTGTACTGTCGATATGAGATTTATCACCGCTCGTTGGAGCCATGTAATTTGCCCTGCCGGGATGCCCGCTACGACGAATCTTCGTAGCAAGTCACGGTGGTCGTAACGATTCTGAGACAAATTCAATCACTCGAAGTGGTCCCCGTCAAAGTTCAAATGACGCAAATCAACTTTGACACACAAATTGCCCCATAACTAAAATCAGTTCTTCGATTAATTTCAGATGAACACTTTGCGTGCAGTTCGGATACAAAATGACATCCAGTCCTCCAAAAACAGCAGATGAACTACGAGAGGCATTTCTTTCGTACTTCGAAGGTCATGATCACCTTCGAATGCCCTCGGCATCGCTGATTCCTGCCGCAGACCCAACGCTGTTGCTCATCAATTCTGGAATGGCTCAGTTCAAGCCTTATTTTTCTGGTGAAAAAGAGCCACCACACCCACGCGTAACAACTTCACAGAAGTGTTTCCGCACGACTGACATCGAAGAGGTTGGTGACGATACTCACCTCACGATGTTCGAAATGCTGGGGAACTTCAGCTTCGGCAACTACTTCAAGAAGGAAGCATGTGCCTGGGCGCTCGATCTGCTGACGAACAGGTTCGGCCTCGATCCGGAACGGCTGTATTACACCGTCTACACAACTGACGACGAAGCCGAGAATATCTGGAAAGAACTCGGTATACCGGCTGATCGCATCTACCGATTCGGTGATGAGGACAACTGGTGGGGGCCTGCTGGTGATGAAGGTGTTTGTGGCCCGAGTTCAGAGATCAACTACTACCGCGGCTCGCTAGACGATGTGCCAGCGTTCGATGATCCGATTCGTAATGGCGAGTGGGGACCGAACTATCACGACGATTTTGTAGAGCTCTACAACCTCGTTTTCACTCAGTTCTACCGTGATCTAGACGGCAACGACACAGTTCTCCCAGCTAAGAACATCGATACCGGCATGGGATTCGAGCGCATGCTCGCTGTGTTGCAGGGTGCTCCGAACGTATATGAAACCGATGCTTTTCGACCGATCATCGCGCATGTGGAACAGCTGTCTGGAAAAGAGTGGGGACAAGACACCGAGACCGACCGGTCGATTCGAGTAGTTGCCGAACATTCACGTTCTGCTTCGTTCTTGATTGGTGATGGCGTAATTCCGGGCAACTCGGGACGAGGTTACGTACTTCGCCGACTAATCCGTCGAGGCATGTTGTTTGGTCGAGAGCTGGGAGTGGACACTCCAATGCTTTCTGTAGTCGCCAAGACAGTGTCCGACCACATGGGTCACGCTTACCCAGAGCTTGTTGGCAACTACGAATTCATCAAGGATGTTCTAGAGCAAGAAGAATACAGTTTCTCTCGAACACTGGAATTCGGTGCGCTCGTACTTGCTGGCATGATCGACTACCGCAGTGAGAATCCAGACGCTGCTGAACTTCTCAAAGACGGAAAGACGCTGAAATCTCCCGCTGGTGATGATGGCCGTTCTGTTGGAACGCGACTCGCCATATCCGAACTGGAGCGACTCGTCGAAGCGGGTAACACAGACGACATCGACGAATGGCGCAGTAAAGTTTCAGGCACGGAAGCATTCGTTCTCTATGACACTTACGGCTACCCAGTGGAAGTTTCCGAAGAGGTAGCTGGAGAAGCCGACCTATCTGTGGATCGCAGGGGATTCGAAACCGAAATGGAAGCCCAACGGGAGCGCGGTCGCGCTGCTGGCGGATTCGGCGGTAACGCTGATTCGACCCGTGTATATGAAGATCTCGGCGTAGAAGACACCCCGTTCGTTGGGTACGAGACACTCGTTTCCGAAACATCAATAGCCGCAATCGTAAAAGACGGTGTGGCTGTCGAATCTGTTAGCGAAGGGGACGAAGTCGAGCTAATTCTTGGTGAGACACCGTTCTACGCTGCTCGTGGTGGTCAGGTAGGCGACACCGGAACTATCGTTGGCGACAGCGTCGAAATATCTATTACGGATACGCAGGCCCCTTACGGACATGTGAATGTGCACTACGGAACCGTCACAAGCGGTTCTCTGACCAAAGGTGCCAAGGTGACAGCCACCATCGACGGAGAGCGTCGAGAGCGCATTCGTCGTAATCACACAGCTACCCACCTGATACACGCTGCCTTGCGAGAAATCGTCGGTAGCCACGTTCGTCAGGCTGGATCAGTTGTTGATCCCGACAGGCTCCGGTTCGACTACACAAACATGCAGGCGCTCACTCGTGACCAGATCAAGGCTGTCCAAGATCGGGTCAACGAGAAGATTCGCTTAAACCGCGATGTTGAAGTGCACTGGACAACGTATGGCGAGGCTGTCGAAGAGGGTGCATTGGCGTTCTTCGGAGATACCTATGACAACGAAGTTCGGACGATCAAGATTGACGCCCCATGGAGTTACGAACTCTGTGGTGGAACTCACATGGATCACACCGGCGGTATCGGCACGTTCGTTATCACTTCGGAAACCGGAATTGGTTCAGGAATGCGACGACTTGAGGCGATCACCGGGGTTGCTTCAGAAGAGGCGATTTTCGACCGATTCGGCGCACTCGACGATATTGCAGCGAAGTTCCGCGTCGGTGTTTCGGATGCAAGTGGCAGAGTTGATGCACTGGCTAGCGATTTGGCACAAGCCCGCAAGCAAGTCGCTCAATTAGAAGAGCAGCTTCTGCAGGCCAGTGTTGGTGGGGGTAGTTCCAACAATTCATCCAACAGCTTTGATATTGATGCTGACGGTACTTCGATTCATGTCGAAGTTAGTGAGGTTCCAGCGTCCAATGTTGGAGCTTTGCGAAAAACGGGCGATCATCTTAAGAACCAGATCGGCAAGGGCGTTGTAGTTCTGGGCAGCGTTATCGACGGTCGACCAATGGTGGTTGTGATGGCTACCGACGACACTGTGAAAGCCGGAATTCATTCCGGGAATATCGCAAAGGCAATCGCTGGTCGTATGGGCGGTGGCGGCGGTGGAAGTCCGGCTGTAGCTCAGGCTGGTGGAAAGAATGCAGATCAGCTTCAGGATGCTCTCGGGTCGACTGAAGAGATCATTCGTGATTCTCTGAACGGATCGGGGAGCTAGCTATCGCTGATCACGGTCGCCTGCTGGGTGTTGATTACGGTGAAGCTCGTATTGGGCTTGCTATAAGCGATCCCACGGGTTTAATTGCGACGCCAATCGACGCGATCAAAGCAGCCGGAAATCAGGATGCGGCGAATATCGCACGTGCTGCTGTGGAGCAAGAGGCTCGTGGAATCGTTGTGGGACTCCCGCTTTCTTTAGATGGTTCGCAAGGACCTGCAGCTCGAAAAGTGAATGCGTTTTGCGCTCGACTGCGTAAAGAGACCGATCTCTCGGTAGTCACCTGGGACGAGCGTATGACGACTGTCGAAGCTCATTCACTTCTTCGAGAAGCAGGAAAATCGCCTTCAAAGGCACGTGGAGCAGCACGGGGCAAGATAGACTCAGCCTCTGCGGCAATCATCCTCGACTCGTACATGCAGTCGAACTAATTTAGTCAACTATCTACGCCCTCTGGGCACTCGGAGAACTATGAGCAGCAATATCGGCGTGATGGGTCACCCCATTGGTCACACAAAGTCCCCTGTTTTCCAGCAGGCTGGTTTGGACGAACTCGGTATTAAAGAGACGTTCGAGGCTTGGGACGTTGCGCCGGAAGATCTCGCAGAAAAAGTTGCTACGTTCCGAGAAAGCGGTTTTCTTGCTGGGTGCGTAACGCTGCCACACAAGCAGGCAGTAATTCCAATGGTGGATGAACTGACTGAGGCTGCTCAGGCCGTTGGCGCTGTCAACTGGATTTTCAATCGTGACGGCAAGCTTGTTGGACACAACACCGACGGGTCAGGATTCCTACGAGCGCTGAAAGAGAAGGCCGGATTCGATCCTAAGGGCGTTGATGCAGTTGTATTTGGTGCCGGTGGTGCTGCTCGGGCAATTGTTTACGCACTGAAGAATGCTGGTGTGAATCGATTAACCATTGCGAATCGAACCGTAGAAAAAGCACAGGCACTGGCATCCGAATTCTCTGAAGGGCGATTCAAACCAAATGCCATCGACATGAGTCGTGATTCGCTGTCGAACTTTGTTCCTTATGCAACGTTGCTGGTGAACACGACGTCATTGGGAATGGCCGGTGGTCCAGCTGAACTGGCAACTCCGGTCACTGCCGACATGATTTCCGCCGATGCTATTGGATATGACGCCGTTTACGCTCCTCCAATGACCAAATTCCTACGTGAGGTCGAAGAGGCCGGTGGTGAAGCTGCTGGTGGAATGACGATGCTCGTGTTCCAGGGAATTGAAGGATTTGAGATGGCGACTGGCCAGAAAGCCCCGGTCGACACAATGTTTGCGGCTATCGAAAAAGCAATCAAAGAAGGCTAGTCGGCACTACTTACTGGCAACTGCCTATAATCGAAGGCATTAATTCCAGTTTTCCATTGCAGGGTCGATTACGACCTGATTCAACTACCGACTGCGGAATGCAGTCTTTTTGAAAAATAACGAGATTCAATACGAATGACGACATTTCGATACCTCACGGCCGGTGAATCACACGGTCCCGGACTCACAGTAATAGTTGAGGGCATCCCGGCAGGACTGGAAGTTACCGAGGAGTACATCGAGAAACAGATGGCTCGGCGACAGAAGGGCTATGGCTCTGGCGGTCGTATGAAGATCGAGAAAGACCGCGCCGAGATTCGTGCAGGTGTTCGCCACGCTACTTCGCTTGGGTCGCCAATTGCGATGTGGATTGAGAACCGTGACTTCGCCAATTGGACCGACGCTATGTCGATTTCAGAAGTTGCTGACGATGTTGATAAGAAGGTCTACACGAAGATCGTTCCGGGTCACGCCGACTTCCCTGGCGCCTTGAAATATGTTCAGCACGATCTTCGGAACGTGCTTGAACGCGCTTCAGCTCGTGAAACTGCGGCTCGAGTTGCTGCTGGTTCAATCGCACGACGTTTGCTCGAAGAGATCGGGATATCTATTCACTCACGTGCGGTTGCTACAGGCGATCAGGACGGTCGCTCAGTTGCGACAGAGGATGTTGACTGGAACGCTGTCGAAGCTTCTGAAGTTAGGGCTTCTGATGATGATGCAGATGCTCGATTCAAAGCAGCTATCGATAAATCTAAAAAAGAACGCACAACCATCGGTGGCGTGTTCGAGGTAGTGGCATTCGGTTCACCAGTCGGACTGGGCAGTCACGTTCACTGGGACCGAAAGCTCGATGCACGCTTAGCGCACGCCATGATGAGCATCAACGCTGTGAAGGGTGTTGAGATTGGCACTGGCTTTGCGAATACTCAGAAACCCGGCCGTGACATTCAAGATGTTATCGAGCCAGACCCTTCCGATCCTCGGAAATTCAGGCAGATCACGAACCATGCTGGCGGTATCGAAGGCGGCATGTCGAACGGTAACCCGATCGTTGTCAATGTAGCTATCAAGCCGATTGCGACTATGACTAACCCGCTGCCATCGGTAGATATTAATACCGGGGAACTAGTAGATGCGGCGTACAACCGCAGCGATATTTGCCAGGTTGCACGAGCTTGCCCTGTGGGTGAAGCGATGATGGCGCTGGTACTAGTTGAAGCAATGCTTGAGAAGTTTGGCGGAGATTCGCTGGACGAGATCAAACGCAACTATGCCGGGTACGTCGAATCGCATCAGGCGTTCGGCAATCCTGAGTAATTTCTTATTGCTCTCGGGCTTAGGCTCTGGAAGTTTGTAATTTTGACCGAACCTGCGTCTTCAAAACCGAATATTTATCTGATCGGACTTTCTGGGACAGGAAAGACTCGTTCAGGTCGGCGCGTGGCCGAGCTTCTTGGCTGGCCGTTCGTAGAGATGGATGGCGTGATCGAAGATCGAGCAGGAAAGCCTATTCCACGTATATTCGAAGAGAACGGCGAAGATTATTTCCGCGATCTTGAATCGCAAATATTGGTCGAAGTTGCTGAACGTGGTGGCCGGATAGTTTCGACCGGTGGTGGTGTTCCAATTCGCAGCGAGAATAGCGACGTGATGAAAAATTCAGGACTTATCGTTCGATTGGCGGCGAGTCCTGAGATCATTCATCAGCGACTCGTTAGTTCGACGACCCAACGCGGCCGAACTGTTCGACCTCTACTAGGTGATGACGCACCGATTGAAAAGCTGCGAGATATGTTGGCCGATCGGGAACAAGCGTATTCGGTAGCTCACGTAATCGTCGATACTGAACTCAAGTCACATGACGAAGTGGCAGAAGCTATATCTAATGCTTGGCACATGAGTGGATTTGCGGAAACGAATGTCTAATCAAGATCAAAATCTGGCAGCGACCGTAAACACGACTCAGGGTAGTTACCGAGTAATAGTGGGTCGCGATGTCATTGATGCTCTTGGACTTGAGCTTCAGAAGACGGGTCTGAAGGGCAGGGCGTTCCTCGTTGTCGATGAAGTGATGTTCCCGAACCCAAGTCGCCGCGCCCAAGAAGCACTAGAACGGGGCGGATACGAAACTCATGTTCTTGCTTTACAAATCGGCGAAGCCAACAAAAATCTTGAAACAGTCCAGACTGTGTACGACTGGCTAGCTGATCTCCGTGCAGAACGCTCTGACATCGTTGTAGCGATGGGCGGCGGTGTTACGGGAGATCTTGTGGGTTTCGCTGCTGCAACATGGCTACGTGGAGTCGCAGTGGTCCAAGTTCCAACGAGTCTCGCAGCCATGGTCGATTCGTCGATTGGCGGCAAGACTGGCGTGAATATTCCGAAAGGCAAAAACCTTCTCGGCGCATTTCACCAGCCAAAGTTGGTGTTGCAGGATGTTGGGCACCTGAAGACACTTCCAGCCAGAGAGATGTCGGCTGGTTGGGCTGAAGCTGTGAAGCATGGCTTAATTTTGGACGCACAGCTGCTGGATACTTTCGAACGACTTGCACCTCAGATGAAGGCGCTCGAAGGCGATGAACCTGTGGCCGCGATACGTCGAAGTGTGGCGATCAAGGGCGAAATTGTTTCTGCCGACGAATTTGAAACCGGCGACCATCGTGTTCTGTTGAATTATGGTCACACGATTGGCCACGCTATCGAGAAGGTTTCGGGATACGGAACTTACTTGCACGGCGAGGCGGTGGCTATCGGAATGATGGCTGCGGCTGGAATTGCCGAGCGGATGGGGATGATCGACACAGAGTTGGTAGATCGTCAGCGTCGAGTGCTCGAAAGTTATGACTTGCCAGTTCGGGCTTCAGGGCTAGATGTCGATTCGTTGATAGACGCCACGAAGTCTGACAAGAAATCTCGTGGTGGAACGATTCGCTGGGTGCTGCTTGAAGGGCCTGGCAAGGCGACGACTCGTCGTGATGTACCTGAAGAAGTAATTCGAGAAACTGTTCTAGCGATTCTCGACTAGATTTCTACGATCAGATTTCCGGCTTTCCAGTCGGGTAATTCAGCGACGATCTCGCCTTCCGGCCCAAACAGTGCTGACCAGCCCGGAAAGTCTTCATCGACTGTTGCTCCAGCTTGAGTAGCTAGAGCAATACTTATCCCAAGTTCTTTCGCCCGACTACTGTGCTTTTCGATACACGAAGTTCGCCACCAGTCGAATCCGCTCTGCCAAGACGCATCGTCGGTCTTACGTTCTCCGTATAGTCCGGGAGCGGACGAATGGAACACGACGCCTGCTCCAGACTCCGAGGCGGTTACGAACTCGTCTGCCACCTCATAGTCGGCACAGACAGCGATTCCAAAGGGTTCTGCGTCAACTTCTCCCTGATATGCGTCAAGACCGGCTGTGAACGCACTCTCGTTGTCCGCTAGGTGTCGCTTTCGATAGATACCGAAAATGGCGCCAGAAGAAGCGTGAATCTGAGATATGTAGAAATTGTCATCGGTGCCGAGTTCAGCAATACCGAATAGAATATCGACCGAGTGCTCTTCGCCATATTTGACCAGAGCCGCTATGTAAGGCGAGTCGAGATCAAGACAATATTCGCTATGAATGGCAGGGTCGAGATAGCCCGTGAGCGACATTTCAGGAAAAACTACAAGATCACAGGCGGCGTCTGATGCTTCTCGAATCACTCGCTTGTGAATTTCGAGATTAAGTTCGATTTCCGCCTTTTGGCAGTTTATTGATGCTAGTAAGACTCGCATTCGATTTTTCCTAAATAAAAACACCCCAACCAGGAATCCTGGAAAGGGTGCGTTTTATATTTCAGGTAGCCGAGGCTACGACCGCATCGGCGTTACTTGATTCCGCCAGCAACCGCAGGAACGATGCTGAGCTCATCCCTGTCGCTGACAGCGCTGTCCAGACCGTCAAGGTAACGAACGTCTTCACCGTTTAGGTAAATGTTCACGAAGTGACGGAGTCCGCCTTCATCGTCGATCAATCGTTCTTTCATTCCAGGGAATTCCGACTCAAGCGCCGCAACGATCGCACCGATGGTTGCACCATCAGCGTCGACACTAGTCGCGCCATTTGTCAGTTTCCTGAGAGGAGTTGGAATTTTTACTGTAACGGCCATCAGTTTTCCTGTTTCACCCGAACCTATCGGGGTTTTCTCACTAAGTAGTGAGAGATAAATTTTTTCTACAAGTATGTTAGACGCAAATTTTGCGAAATCGTTGCAAGATGCTCGCCAATATCAACCAGCGAGAATATCGCCTTCCAGCGCACTGACCTCGACACCTTGCTCGGTTACCCAAGCAAGTCCGCGGTCGATTTCTTCAACTGAACCTTCAAGTTCGAGCACGACCCAGCTAGTGTCCTGACCGACATCCGCACGGCGAATGTTGGTTACTATCTCGAACTCTTTCCCGAGTTCGTAGATAACCGGACGTTGTATGAGGTCGGTTCTGAACGTAAATCTGACTCTGCGAAGAGGCATTAGTTGACCGCCGTTCCCATGACAATTTCGTCGAACGATCGAACGGTCGGATCGATTGTCTTGGTTGATACAACGTCTTCGATAGCCTCAAGAGTCTTTAGGCCAGTTCCAGTGATAAGTGCAACAGTCTCTTCATCAGGACCGATTACGCCTTCACGAGCGAGTCGTCGAAGCGTTGAAATAACTACGCCACCGGCAGTTTCGGTGAAGATTCCTTCGGTTTCAGCCAGAAGCTTCATGCCTTCTGAAATTTCGCTTTCAGGGACGATTGTTCCTGAACCACCAGTTTTGTTGGCGATACCAACGCTGTACATACCGTCGGCAGGGGAGCCGATGGCGAGCGACTTAGCGATAGTGTCGGGAACAACTGGCTTAGGGTGAGCCACGCCTTCAACGAAAGCCTTTGCAACCGGTGAGCAGCCGAACGGCTGGGCGATGTGCATTTTAGTGTCGGCGCTATCGATTATTCCGAGCTGGGCGAACTCCTGCAGGCCTTTGTAGACCTTGGTGAAGAGCGAGCCTGATGCAACCGGCACGACTACGTGCTGAGGAGCACGCCAGCCGAGTTGTTCGGCGAGTTCGTATCCGATCGACTTGCTGCCCTCGGAGTAGTACGGACGCATGTTGATGTTTACGAACGCCCAGCGTCGGTCGTCGCCGAGTTCTGAGCAAAGTCGGTTCACATCGTCGTAGTTACCGTTTACGAGAACTACTGATCCAAATACTGCTGCGCCAAGGATCTTGCCTCGTTCGAGGTCGGACGGGATAAACACCATAGTGTTCATTCCGGCTTTTGCACCGTGAGCAGCTGTTGCACCGGCGAGGTTTCCCGTTGATGCGCAAGCGATGGTGTCGAAATCGAATTCAACCGCTTTGGTTGAAGCAACTGAAACCACGCGATCCTTGAACGAATGCGTTGGGTTGGCTGCGTCGTTCTTGATCCACAGATTGTTGAGACCTAGCTCCTTACCGAGGTTGTCGGCTTTGAGGAGCGGCGTCATGCCAGCGCCGATGTTGACTGCATTGTCCCTGCTAGCAGGAAGAAGCTCGTCGTATCGCCAGATGGTCAATGGACCGTCTTGGATCGATTCTCGGCTAATGTTTTTGGCAATCGCGTCGTAGTCGTAGTTGACTTCAAGCGGGCCAAAACAAAAGTCGCACACATAGATCGGCTCTTGTGGGTAGTCGCGACCGCATTCTTTGCAGCGGAGGGACTGGACGTTTGGCAATTTCTAAACTGGACCTCTCAACGGAAGGAGTTGCATACATCACTTCCGGCAGTCCGGCCGGGAGTGACAACAGCAGCTCCTGATCCGAAGCTCGTTGATTCACCGACAACCTGAAGGATTCATAATTGGAATCTGAATGCTTCAGGGAGTAGAACTAATTATTAATAGTATGGGTGAGATTCCATAGCGTCAATTTGTTAGGCATGGTCAATCTCGGTAATAGCGAACTTTACCGCGGCTGAAACGTCTCGGTTGAAAAATCACGTGAGCGCTCCGCTCGCTTCGAGATCACGCCGATCGATGAATTTTCTGAGTGTGCTGTGCGTTCCGTCTCTATCTACCCACCAAATAGATGTGGCGTAGTTATCGACGAAGGTTCGATCGTGCGTAGCGGTAACTACGGTTCCCGAGTACTGGCCAAGCGCTTCTTCGAATCGTTCTCTTGAGGGGATATCGAGGTGGTTTAACGGTTCGTCGAGCAGTAGCAGATTTGGTTCTTTCACAACGATTCCTGCGAGAGTGAGTCTAGAACGCTCCCCGTAGCTCAGATTCGTTATAGGCGTGAACACTCCGTCTCCTTGGAAAAGGAAGAAATGTAGAAAATTCCTTGCTTCGGTATCGGTGATATCGGTGACGGATCGAATGAATGCCAGTGGAGTTCGAGATCCGCCGAAGTCTTGGGATTCCTGCGGCATGTACCCGACAGTGACACCGGTTCCCAGCTGCATTGAACCTGATCCGAGTTCAAGTTCGTTTCGGAACAACTTAAATAGCGTGCTTTTGCCTGAGCCATTTGCGCCCATGAGAGCGATTCGTTCACCAAAGCGTAGTTCAGCGTCGAGAGAGTCGTAGATCGGCGATGAGTCGTAGCCAACCGTCGCCTGATCGAGCTTTATTAGCAGATCACCGCTGCGATTCGCTGAATCGAGTTCGAGTTTCATTTTCCACGCCTGTTTCGGCTTCTCGACTCTATCTTCAGAGGTCTCAAATCTCGAAAGTTTCGATTCACGGGTTTTCGCTCTTCTAGCGATAACTTTGGAAGTGTTTTCAGGTGCCCAGTATTTGTAGCTGGTGTCCTTTGGCTTCCGTTTCGCGGCCATGTTGTTGGCGGCTTCTTTTTGTTTTGCGATATCAGCCCGAATTCGCCGAGCCTCTGCTTCTTGTGATTTCCACTGATCCAATTGATTAGCGCGTTGAGCATCTTTCGATTCAACAAATGCTGAATAGTTCCCTGCGAAATTCAGGATCGAACCATCGAGTTGTATTTCGACAATTCGAGTAACTGTTTGATCGAGGAACAAGCGGTCATGCGAGACGATCAGAGTCGTTCCTTCGTAAAGATTTACAAAGGATTCGAGCCATTCGAGCGCCGGTAAATCGAGATGGTTGGTGGGTTCATCAAGTAGAAGGATTTCGGGTTCAGCCGCAATGATTCCCGCTAGCGCAACTCGTGACTTTTGACCACCGCTAAGTGTCGATACTTGTTGGTCGAACAAGATGTCATCAAGCTTGAGTGTTCTGAGTGATTCATCGAGTCGATCGAGAATGTGTTGAACTCCCGACTGTTCGAGTATTTCAAGCGCGCTGGTGTACTCATCGAACAGGGTTTCGGCTGCACCATGTTCGCCTAGTAGAGTTTCTAATCTGCGTACTTCACGGAGTGCGGATGAGCCACCATTAACGACAGAACAAGCGGCAACTTCGACTGTCATCGATTGGTCCGATATTCCCTGTCGTAAGTAGCATAATTTTGATTTTGCACCCTGGGTAATCGAACCTGATTCTGGCAATAAATCGCCAGCGACGAGATTCAATATCGTCGATTTCCCGGATCCGTTGGGACCTACCAGAGCGAGCTTTTCGCCCCGGTTTACGTGAAATGACACGTCTTCAAGGATGGTTGTGGGACCGAATGATTTTGTGATCCCGGATAACTGCAGCATGACCTACACCATGACGAGCGCGCTCGTAAAAACGAGTGCGTCTCGATCAATTCTCATTTGTGAGTGGAAATAGGTTTACTTTCGCAGGTCGCCCTCGCAGTTTGCGAATCCGATTCAAGGTCACGGTGATGTCGTGAAACGCCCCAAATCGAGTCCGATGCGTGCAGAATGCCACCAGCATATCGAATTCCGGCTCTGGTCAACGAGTAACAGGTGAGTATTAATGATTATCGAATGGAACGCACACATCTTCAGTACTGACACTGATCGGTACCCGTTCCATGAACGCGCTGCGTACGAACCACGCGAGGAGATGCGGTTCGATGACCCGTTGGGCGACTACATTTCGAGGATGGAAGAAGAGGGGATTGATCGTGCTGTACTCGTTCATCCCGAGCCGTACGGAGACGACCACCGGCTTGCGCTTGATTGCGTTGCTGCTCGGCCTGATCTGTTCAAGACGACAGCCTTGTTCTATCCAAAAGATGATGCTGCGCCGGCTAAGCTAAAGGCTTTGGTAGCTGAACATGGTGAATCGTTGGTGGCGTTCCGATTTCATGCTCACGAGGGCAAGCGTGAATATCTCGATTCTTTCCGAGACCCGAACGTGAGAGAGCTTTGGAAGACCGCTGGTGAACTGGGCCTAATCATCGAACTCCACATTGGGCCTGACTATTCTGCACAAGCGACTGAACTGGCTCGGGAATTCCCAGATTTCACAGTGCTGGTCGATCACATGGCTGAGGCTAAGTTCGGTTCAGCTCCTGAATTTTCCGACACGATTCGCATGAGTGAACTCGACAATGTTTACATGAAGCTGTCGGGTCTAAATCATTACGCAACCGATGAACCGCTTTACGAAAGTGTGATTCCGTTTAGTCGGTGGGTTGCCGATTCGTTCGGACCCGATCGAATGGTGTGGGGAAGTGGAACGCCGGCAATCGTGGATACGCATCTGGCTCACTGGTCGGAAGATGATCGCTCGAAGGTAAAGGGCGGGAACCTTAAGCGATTGCTTGGTTTTTAGGGGGCTACAGCGACGACTGTCGCGCCAATTCCTATGCAAGCAGCTCCAATGATTCGATTTCTCGATATTGATTCTTTCAGTATCAGAGCGGCCATCAACACGCCAAATACGATGCCTAATTCTCGAAAAGGCCCGATGTAGCTAACGGGCGAAAGTCGGAAGGCCGAGAGAATAAGACCGTACGCAGTGAACTGGAGAACACCGCCTAAGATTCCGATTTTCCAACGCTGACGAATCTCACCGATGAATTCTCTACGGGCGTAAGAAGCCCGCAAAAGTGGGTATACACCTACCGAACCACCAAGCTGCAACATGAACATGTAGAAGACGGGTTCAACGTGCTCTACCCCTCGTTTATCTAACGATGAATAGCTGGCAATCAAAATTCCGGTCATGATCGCAAACATGACTCCTCTATCAGCAAGAAGAGCTTTTGGTCTTAGCCATACTTTCAAGCCCTCTGACGACGACGATCCGACAGTGACGACACCGAGGAAGATTAGGACAATTCCAAGCCCAGCGATCAGCGTTACGGATTCTCCTAGCACACCGATGCCCAGAACAGGGATCAGTGCCAGCCCTAGTCCGCGTGCAACGGGATAGACGATTGAAAGATCGCCATGTTTGTACGCTCGGCCTAGAGTGAAGAAGTAGGCGATGTGAAGGGCGATTGTCCCTGCGATGAACAACCAGCCAATTCCGTCAGGCGGGCTGGTAACCAAAAAATAGATTGCAACAGGGGTAACAAGAACTGCAGCAGAACCGGCCATCATCCAGTTTGCGAGTTCAGGTTTTTCGGAGCGCCTGACTAGGAGGTTCCACGATGCGTGGGCAACCGCGGATATCAGGACGAGAACGACCGCTAATCCGGTCATACAGAAAGCCTCAGCAGATACTTACGCCGAGTGATTAACGGCTTTTCTGTTCGTGGTCGGCGGCTAGGGCCCAGTCGACTCGAAGTTCGACATCACCGTCGGCCCAGGGCTTCGTGATGTATTCGACAGCGCCTAGTGAACGGGCCATTGCCATGTCTTCAGGGCGACCTTTGGCGGTAACCATGATTACTGGGATTGGGCTGGTTCGAGTATCGGCTTTCAACGTCGCAAGCGCATCGAATCCGTTGACTCGAGGCATCATCACGTCGAGAAGTACGAGATTTGGAGATTCGGCGACTGCAAGATCGAAGACTTGATCACCATCTTCGGCTTCGATCACATCGTGACCGGCGTCTTCGAGGATGGTGGCGAGTGCTAAGCGCACGTCAGGGCTGTCATCAACTACAAGAATTCGAGCCAATTACTTATTCACCCCTAATAAAGCCGCGTAACAGCGTGACCAACCCACACCGAGCGGGCACATCTACCGCCGTATATGTGATTCTTCCACAGTTCGGCAGTGTTTGCACCCGATTGGAACGCTAAGATGCAAGATAACACCATGATCAACATATTCTTTGTAATACATTGGTACTACAAAGGCCGTTTCCCTGCGATGCAATAAGGATCTCTATGCACTATCAAGATGAGCGAACTACCGGCTGCCGAATCTCAGATTCATGGACATATAGGGGTTTAAAGACTGTCGTTTTAGAGAACGAAATTGTGAAAGTTTCGATTCTGGCCGACAAAGGTGCGGACGTATTCGAACTTGTTCACAAGAAGTCTGACACTGAGTTCATGTGGAGAACGCCGTGGTCGGTGAGAAACCAGAGCCTTTCTACGCCGCCTACTGGTAATGGCGACCACATTTGGCACGACGCTTACATTGGCGGATGGCAGACGATTGCTCCGACTGGTGGACCACCTCAGGAATATGCGAACGCCGATCTGGGGCAGCATACCGAGGCGACTCTTATGCCGTGGGACGCTGTGATTCTTGAAGATACCCCTGAACGCGTTAGCGCAAAGTTCACGGTTCGAACGGTGAGAACTCCGTTCTGGATCGAAAAAACAGTAACTATCGAGGCAAATAGTCCCGTAGTTACCGTGACCGACACTCTAACGAACCAAGCAGAGGAAAACGCAGAGGCTGAATGGGGACAACACGTTACGTTGGGAGATCCATTCCTCACGCCGAATTGTCGATTAGATATGGCTCCTGCAGATCACTTTGTGCCTGAAGGGGGCAGCAGGCTCAAGGATGGGCATGTTGGTGTTTGGCCAATTGCTGAAGACCCTGATGGGAATACTGTCGATCTGACCAAGTTTCCGCCAAAATCTGATCGACTTCAGGACTACTCGGTTTTCAAGAATCAGACCGAAGGCTGGTATGCCATCACGAATCCTGATCGTGGTGTTGGTTTCGGCTTGTCGTACCCAGTCGAAACCTTCAAGTACCTCTGGTATTGGCAGGTATTTGGTGGTGCGATGGGATATCCGTGGTACGGACGAACCTACAACGTTGGCTTAGAGCCGTTCACGAGTTTGAGCGCTGGTATTCCTGAGCCGGGATCGGATGAACGCACTGCGATCGTCTTCAAGCCGGGCGAAACCCGAACGGCTACAGTTCGAGCCGTTGTGTATGAGAGCACAACCGGCGTTTCACACATCTCACAAGATGGACAAGTAACGACTAGCTAGTCAAACCGTGAAAACAAAAAAAGGGGCGGGAGTTCTACATTTTGAGTAGATATCCCGCCCCTTTTTTATTGACTGCTATCTAGCTTTTTAAGCTTCAGCTAGCACGCCTTCATCGGTTTGGTGTGCTCGAATCCAGTCCCAATCGAGCGGAACGCCGATTCCGGGTCCATCTGGAGCGTAGACATTGCCTTCGCTATCGATGCCATCGAGATCGTCGTTGTAACCGAGGTATACCGGTGCTTTAGTAGTTTTCACCTTCGGGTGAACCAATCCAAGTTCGAAGAAGTTGGTGTTTCGGATCGAAGACATGATGTGACGGTGAACTGGACCAGGGCCGTGAAGTTCGACGTCTAGACCAAATCCTTCTGAAGCGTGTGCAATTTTCATCGCACCGGTCACGCCACCGTCTTCGTGAGCACCAGCTCGTACGTAGTCGGTGCCATCAGCAACGATAAAGTCGACGTGTTGTTCGAGTAGTCGAATGTGTTCAGTCTGAAGAAGCGGTGTCTTGACCATCTGACGTAGTTTGCGGTGAGCAAATTGAGATACACCACCGTCCTGATACGGGTCTTCCCACCAGAAGAATCCTGCTTCATCGCAGGCCTGCCCGAGTCTTAGGGCGTCACCGAAGTTTTTGACCTCACATGCAGGGTCGATCAAGAGGTCCATTCGGTTTTCAAATTGTTTGCCGAGATTCAGAACGTTGTCGACTTCTCGTCGGATATTACTTCCGGCCAGTCCCCAACCATGAACTTTGAACGAACGGTAGCCCATCTCGTAACACTGTTCGGCAAAATCAGCGAAGTCTTCTTTAGTTTGCAGTCCGCCGTTTTCATCACCGTGAAGCGTTGAAGCGTATGCAGGAAGAGCTTTCTTCTCGCCTCCAAGCAATCGATAGAGCGGCTCGTCGTAGAGTTTTCCTGCGATGTCCCACAAGCAGATGTCGATCACGCCGACGCCGAGCATCGCGCCATGACGCAATCCACGTTTCGTATCGTTGTAGATCTTCTCTCGGTTGAGAGCGTCCTTGCCGATTAGGTACTGGGCAACAGTTTCTACGTCGCCAATCGCTCGGCCTATCTCTGGATACTCACCAACGATGCCTTGATCGGTGTGAATCTGAAGCACAGTGCCTTTTTGCTTCATCTTCGATCCGGCTTCGTAGACCATGTTGAAGGTGTTGTAATCCTTGCCAACGTTTTCGAGCTCGTGCTCGTAAGTAGTGACAGTGACTTTGGTGATCTTCGGGCTGGCTTTCATTTCGAACTCCTGATTAGGCTGAAATTGCCTGCTTATGAACGATGTAACGGGTCGGGCTTGTGGTCAGGTCAAAGGAACAAAATACTCTGACTTGAAATGATTTCGCGGCGGGATGTTAGCACTTAACTGCATTACAAATCCTTATGTAATAGGCGATTGCGGGGCAATGCGCCGCGTGTAGAATTCCGTCGGAAATCAAGACCCATAGAAATCGACTGTGAAACCAGATGCAAGCAATCGTCTATCACGACAATAAAGATCTACGTCTAGAAGACATTCCGGAACCAGTTGCTGGTCCCGGCGAAGTAAAGCTTCGAATAACCGGGACATCGATCTGTGCTACCGATATCGAAGAGTGGCAGTATGGTCCGCTCTGGGTTCAGCACGGTTCACCGAACGCAATGACAGGCAAGCAGACTCCGTTAGTTCTTGGTCACGAAACAGCAGGAACGGTCTACGAACTTGGCGAGGGTGTCGACAACGTTGCCGTTGGAGATCGCGTTGCGATCAATACTGTTCTCACGTGTGGAACTTGTTTCTGGTGCATGCGTGGCCAACAGGCCGTTTGCCCGAATATGGCAGTAGCAGGCTTCATGGCAGATGGGGGCTTGGCTGAATTCATGGTTTGGCCTGCTGAGAAGCTTGTGCCTATGCCAGACACTATTTCCGATGCTGAAGGCCCATTGCTTGAGCCGGCTACGGTTGCAGTTCACGGTGTTCGACGTTCAGGTGTGAGACCCGGAGACAATGTCGCTATCGTCGGTTGCGGAACCGTCGGACTTCTTACGGTCCAAGCATTCAAGGCGGCTGGTGCGCGTGTGATTGCGCTTGATGTGCGAGAGCAGAGTCTAACTCTGGCCAAGGAATTAGGAGCGGACGAAGTGTTGAGTTCGCTCGATGAGAGTGCAGCTAGTGCAAAGTTGCTGGAGCTGACTGGCGGGATTGGTCCCGACATTGTCGTCGAGACGGCAGGGGCTAATGAGACTCCCCGCATGGCAATCGAGTGGACGCGTCGCGGTGGAACGACGTTGCTGCTTGGGATTTATTCAACTACTCCCGAGATCAACTTCAATAACGTTGTAGGACCTGAAATTACAGTTATTGGATCGGTTGCCACATCACCTGGCGACCTTGAAGCAGCAGTTGAACTGGTGGGTTCAGGCAAGATCAATGTGAAGCCGTTGATTTCGGAAATTGTCCCTCTTAGTAGGGCCATGGAAGACGGATTTGAACGAATGCTCGATCCGAACAAAGATATTTATCGAATCGTGATTCAGCCGGGATCGTAGGAGAACGCCGTTATGCACTATCAAGACGAACGAACTACAGGCTGCAGGGTTTCCGATTCATGGACGTATCGCGGTCTCAAGACAGTCGTGCTCGAAAATGAACTCGTGCGAGTTACTGTGCTCGCCGATAAGGGAGCTGACATATACAGCTTCGTACACAAACCGACCGACACAGATTTCATGTGGAAATCACCGTGGGGCGTTCGTGATCCCAAGATGACGACTCCACCAACGGGTGACCCGAGTTCGATTTGGCTCGATTTCTACGAAGGTGGCTGGCAAACCGTTGTGCCGCATGGCGGATACTCAGATCAGGTCTATGGTGCCGATTTTGGAATTCACGGCGACGTGAGTCTGATTCCGTGGGATGCTCAGGTCATTGAAGACACCGCTGAGAAAGTCAGCGTGCGGTTCAGTGCTAAGAGCGTTCGAATGCCGATGGCTGTATCGAAAACACTATCGCTTGTTTCAGGATCAACAACGCTCAAAGTTGAGGAGTCGGTTACTAACGAAGGTGAAGAAGATCTCGACATCGTTTGGCTCGAGCATATTGCCATCGGGCCTCCGGTTTTATCGGACAAATCACGGCTGTATGTCCCCGATTCAAAGCTTCTTAGCCATCCTGAAAGTATCGACCCAAATTCCAAACTTGAACCTGATTTCAGTGGGTCATGGCCTAACATGAACGCCAAAGACGGTTCTGTTCTCGACTTCACCAAAATCCCTCCAAAAGAAGATCGCTCTTTGGACATGGCTTACATGACTGAGATGTCGGAGGGTTGGTACGCACTACTGAATGAAGAGACGAATATTGGTTGGGCAGTCAGCTATCCAGTCGAGACGTTTAAGTACCTCTGGTACTGGCGGAATTTCGGTGGTGGATACGGCTATCCGTGGTACGGAAGGTGCTACAACGCCGGTCTTGAGCCCTGCACAAGCTTCGGAAATGGCGGTATAAAGCAAGCGCAAGAAAATGGAACCGCGCTGAACATAGCCGCTGGCGACACAGTATCGGTGACGATTACGGCAGGGCCATTCACCGGATCTGGCGCAGTGAAACGTGTTGATCCCGATGGTAATGTGTCGTTCGAATAAATATCTTTCAGCACAAAATATTTCAACTTAAAACAAGTAATAGCTAACTCACAACTAAGGAACTAACTGACCATGCGAAAGCGAATGTTTGGTGACTCGGGACTAGAGACCTCCGTAATCGGTTACGGCGGCTGGCCAATGGGTCGAGGTATGTACGGCGATTTCGATGACGATCAGGCTATTGCAGCTGCTCGAACGTCTTATGAGAACGGCATCACGCTATTCGATACCGCAGCTGTTTACGGCTGGGGTTACGGTGAAACTCTGATGGGCAAGGCGCTCAAGGGCATTCGTGAAGA
>Ga0233439_10002502_pt1 | contig 20627 bp, 18 predicted proteins | sample SI_123_September_6_FD_182713 | JGI IMG/M metagenome (GOLD analysis project Ga0233439, IMG submission 182713) | Seawater microbial communities from Saanich Inlet, British Columbia, Canada - SI_123_September2016_100_MG | ecosystem: Environmental > Aquatic > Marine > Inlet | place: Canada: British... | reverse complement strand
GTGATCACCAAACCGGTGGCCCGGCGTCTTATGTCACGGTGAAGGAAACCGGGCGGCGTTTGGGCTTCATCACACCGCTGAGCCATAATTTCTGTGAATCGTGCAATCGCGTACGCCTGACCTGCACAGGCACCCTTTTCATGTGCCTGGGCCAGGATGACGCGGCCGACCTGCGCGCAACCTTGCGTGAAAACGCCGATGACGATGCCTTGAAACAAGCCATCCTTGAGGCCATCGACCGCAAACCAAAGGGTCATGATTTCATCATTGACCGGGATGCCGATAGCCCCGCCGTGGCCCGTCACATGAGCGTAACGGGCGGCTGATCTGGACGTGGTGGCCCCATTCGAAACACCACCTGACAAAGAATGAAGCTGCGGCCTCATTTGTGGGCACGTGTCGTGGCTTTCTGTCTGCTGGCCCTTGCGCACACTGGATTGGCGGCAGGCGCATGGGCGAAGGAGAGCCAGCGTGCTGTTCATCTAAGCGTTCCTTATTTGGACAAGGCCGTTACCCCCGCCGCCTCCGCCGCCATTCGTGCCGTCCGGCAACACGACCCGCGAATTGTTCGCGAAGACCTGGGCCAATCGGTGGCCCACGACCACCGATACATCAGGGCTGCGAAAAAGGCGGTCGCACGTTATGAAAGGGCGGCGGATCAGGGTTTCATCATGGCCCACTACAATCTGGCCCGGGCCCTGGCCGAGGGCCGTGGGATCAAGCGGAATTATCGCCGGGCCCTGGCAGGGTTTCGCCTTGCCGCCGAACAAGGCAATGTGCCTGCCATGCTGCGCCTGGCGGAATTCCATTTGGCGGGTCTGGGCACGGCAGAAAACAGAGTGGAAGCCCAGGCCCTGTATTACGTCGCCGCCGGCATCCAAAATCGCGGTGCGTCCCTGGCCAAGGCGATGCTGGCAAAACATCTTGATCATAGCCAATTGGAACAGGCCCGCAAACGAGCCCGTGTCATAAGAGCCCGCATGCCGGCACTGGACCTGATCCTGCAACGGGCGCAGGAGCAGGCCCTTCTGGTCGCCGCAGCCGAAGGTGACATTGGCAAAGTACAGAGCCTGTTAAGAGACGGCGTGGACGCCAACGCCATTAATGCATTGGGCCGAACCTCCGTCATCGCGGCGGCCTGGCGCGGCCATCATGCCATTGTGGGCGAATTGCTGAAGGCCGGTGTTGAAATCGATGCCGCCGATAATCAGGGCAGAACGGCACTGACCTGGTCAGCCATCAACGGTTATTCCAAAATTGTTGATACTTTGCTGGAAGAAGCCGCACTGGTGGATGTACGCGATAATAAGGGTTTGACCCCTTTGATCCGGGCCGCCTGGAATGGCCATGAGGGAATCGTCAAATCCCTCATCGAAAACGGTGCCAATATTTCCGCCGCCGATGATCGTGGTATCGATGCCCTACAGCGGGCATTGGCGCAAAACGAACGCGGTATCGCGGCATTGCTGCGTGCGGGACCGAAAAAAACCATCCGCCGGCGCGGGGAGGTCTTTGTTATTCTCGCCGGCGACAATGATAAGGTCGGCGCCCTGGCCGTTGTGGAAGGTGTCGGCTCGAAAGAGGGAATAATTCTGGATCAGGATACCCAGATGATCCGTTTTGGCACGGACGGCAGGATTGAAAAGGGTTACGCCAGCAAGGCTTTATTGGAAAAAGAATTCGGCAAAATATTGGCCGGTCTGCCGCCCTCATCCACCGATGAGGCCACCCGAAAGTCACGGGCCGGGGACGATGCTGGTCTGCCGGACTATGTCATCTATATATTGCTGACCCTTTTTATTGTCCTGCTGTTTGTCGGGCTGCGTTGGTTCATCATAAATCGGCGCTGAAAATACTGCTTATTCAAGCGTCACCTTGTGGGCATAGGACTTCCCGTCACTGATGGTGATTTGGCTGAAGCCAAGCATTTTTGCCAAATCAAAGAATGTAAACAGGTCTTCGACGGCCATATTTCGAAACAGGGCGCTACCACGCGCCGCCGCGGTCAACTGCGCCATAACAGCGCGCGCCCTGTGCAGAGTGGCAAAACTGTTTCCGTCCAAACCGACAATTATGAGCTTTTCCGCTTCCGCGCCTTTGGCGAAGATGGCATAGCGTGGGGGGTAGTTCCTTTGGATCTGCCCGTTGGTTTGCGCGACGATGAAGCCAATGCGCATTTCCCGATGGGCCGTATTCATCACCGGTGCCCGGGCGCGATAAACTTCCGTGCTGCTAATTGAAGGATAATAATATCCGCTGTGACGATCCTGCGTCGCATCAGCGGCTCTGACGATCGTTGGCGCGGTGGCGAGGGCCAAAAACAGGACAACCGCTATAAGAGCGGACAGAGAATTTATCTTATGTATTTGTGACGGCATTAATTCTTCCCTATGGAAAGGCGGTTATCTGTCATTATGTCCCCAGCGCTATGTCTTGGCCAACGAATACAAAATTGCAATGACAGGTTATATAGTGCGCCCATAGGATGATGACGAAGATGAGAGGCGATGGATAGCGGATGAACCGCAATAAAATAACTTTTATGGCCAGCGAAACACCTCAGGCAAATGCCGCCCTGGTAAAGCTTCGCGACCGCTATGACGACGTCGGCCCGGAAAATGCAGAGGTCATCGTGGTTCTGGGCGGCGATGGTTTTATGTTAAGCGTGCTGCACGACACCCGTCATATGGACTTGCCGATCTATGGCATGAACCAGGGCACTGTCGGCTTTTTAATGAACAGATTTTCCGAAGATGATTTGCCCGCGCGCATTGAGGCGGCGCAAATGGCAACCCTACACCCCCTTGCGATGACGGCGATCGATGGCAGTGGCCTTGAACATGAGGCAATGGCCATCAACGAAGTTTCGGTTTTTCGGGAAACCCGTCAGGCTGCGAAAATCCGCATATCCATAGATGGCAATGTTCGCCTGGATGAATTGGTCTGCGATGGCGTCCTGGTGGCCACCCCAGCCGGGTCCACGGCCTATAATCTGTCCGCCCACGGCCCCATTTTACCCCTCGAGGCCGAAATTCTGGCCCTGACGCCCATTTCGGCCTTCCGACCACGGCGTTGGCGCGGCGCCCTGCTGCCCAGCACCGCCCATGTCCATTTCGATGTGTTGGAGCCCGAATGGCGTCCCGTCTCAGTGGTTGCGGACAATCAGGAAATTCGTGATGTCCGCGCCATAGACGTGGTCGAAAATCTGGCGGCCCAGCTTTATCTTTTGTTCGACCCGGAGCACAACCTGGAAGAACGAATTTTGAACGAGCAGTTTATTCCATGACCGTGTTGGCGATCAGCGGCTTGGTGCATGAAACGGTCACGTTTCTGCCTGAAGAAACCAACTTGGCGGCCTTTGAACATCGCGCCAGCCGTGGTGATGAAATTGCCACAACCTTTGTGGGCTCCAATACGGTCTATGGTGGGTTCCTGTCTGTCTGCCAGGATAACAACGTCACGGTCGAAGGTTTGATCTGCGCTGAATGTGCCCCCTCGGGCCCTGTCTCAAAGGCCGCGTTCCAAGCCCTGTCGGATGAATTGGTATCCCGTGCCACCCTGTGGCGGGACGAAGCGGACGGGTTGTTGCTGCACCTCCATGGTGCCATGGTCGCCCGCGGCGATAACGACCCGGAGCTGACCCTGTTGTTGCGCTTGCGAGAGGTTCTGGGCCCTGACTATCCCATTGCAGTCGCCATGGACCTACACGGCAATGTGAGCGCGGAAAAGGCTTTGTTGGCCGATATCGTCTGCGGCTTTCGACGCTCTCCCCATACGGACATGGCGGAGACCGGGGCGCGGGCGGCATCTTTGTTGCTGGCCAAAATGACGGGTAAAATCAAACCGGTGACGGCTGTGGCCCGCCCCGGTTTGGTACTGCCGTCGATCTTCACCGCCACTGACGTCTCCCCCTTACGGGAAATCATGGCGGAGGTGCGGGAGGCCGCAAAGCAGCCGGGCATCTTGGACGTGACGCTATTTATGGGCTTTGCCTATGCCGATGTGCCGGAAATCGGCGCCACGGTCCTGGCAATTGCGGATGGGGACGAGGCCCTGGCCATTCGCACGGCAGAGCGCATCAGCGCCCGCCTGGTAGAGGAACGGGAGGCTTTATATAACGCCGCACCGTTGTTTGATCCCGATACGGCCCTGGACAAGGCAGCGGAGTTGTTGGCGCAAGGCGTTCGGCCCATCGTGTTGTTGGAGCATGCGGATCGAGGCAACGATTCCACCCATCTTTTGCAAACCATGCTTGACCGTGGCGTGCCGCGCACCGCCGTACCTTATTTACATGACCCTATCGCTGCCATGGCAGCGGGTTCCTCCGGCTTGGGCGGCCAGTTGATGACGACCTTGGGTGGTAAATCGTCGGAAATGGCTGGATTTCCAGTACTTTTTACAGGCTTCATCAAATATACCGGTGAGCTGCGGTATTCCATCACAGGGCCTTATCGTACCGGGGAAACCAACGATCTGGGCCTGTCCGCCGTCATCGACAACGGCAAAATCGCGGTCATCGTAACCTCCCACAGCATGACCGCCGTAGACACCGACCCCTTTACGCAATGCGGCCTGGATATCAACGAATTTGATATTATCGTCCTGCGCTCGAAAACCCATTTCAGGGCTGCATATGAACCTATCGCCGGTGCCATTCTGATTGTAGATACGCCGGACTGGGGCCCTGCCGACCTGATCGGCCTGCCCTATCGCAATGTCCCACCGGGGATCTTTCCGATTACCATGGGACCACCCGACGACGGCATAATAGATGGACTGGATGATGTCTGATACCCAAGTGCCCAGCTGGACCAACGTCCTGGAACAACGCCCAACCTTCGTAACAAACCTGGAATGCGGGTTAAGCGGCGAAGAGGTCGCAAGCGACCGGTTGCATGGTCTGTCCTCGGTGGGCCGGCCATTTCTCGTGCGCTACAACCTCCCCGCTTTGGCGAAAAGCCTGGACAAGGAAACCCTGGCGGCCCGTCCCCCCGATATGTGGCGGTACCGGGAATTCCTGCCTGTGCGGGAAACCGCGAACATCGTCTCGCTCGGGGAATGCATGACGCCCTTAATGCCCGCACCCGGTGTCTCGGGTGATCTGTGGATCAAGGACGAGGGTCGCCTACCCACCGGGTCTTTCAAGGCCCGTGGTCTTTGCCTGGCCGTGTCCATGGCCAAGGAACTGGGCGTCACCCGCATGGCCATGCCCACCAACGGTAACGCCGGCGCAGCCCTGGCCGCCTATTGCCGATCCGCCGGGATCGAAGCCTTTGTCTTTTGCCCCGACGACACGCCGGAGACGAATATCAGGGAAATCGCCCTGCAGGGTGCCCATGTCTACTGCGTCAATGGCCTGATCAACGACTGCGGCAAAATCGTCGGCGACGGCAAGGAGGCCATGGACTGGTTCGATGCCTCTACCCTGAAAGAGCCCTATCGGATTGAGGGCAAAAAAACCATGGGGTTGGAGTTAGCGGAACAATGCGGCTGGCAATTGCCCGACGCTATTTTCTATCCCACAGGTGGCGGCACCGGTCTGATCGGCATGTGGAAGGCCTTTGACGAGTTGGAAGCCATGGGTTGGATTGGCCCCAAGCGGCCAAAAATGATTGCCGTACAGGCGGCGGGTTGTGCCCCTATCGTCAAGGCCTTCGATGAAGGTGTGGAACATGCGGAACTGTGGCCCGATGCCCATACCATGGCGGCGGGCATTCGGGTACCCGCAGCGGTAGGTGATTTCCTGATCCTGCGTGCGGTGCGCCAATCAGGCGGTTTCGCCATTGCCATTGACGACGAAACAATTTTTGCCGCACGCGATGACATGGCCAGAAATGGCGGCCTGTTGTTGTGTCCCGAGGGTGCGGCGACTTACGCGGCCTGGCGCCAGGCTGTCGCCGATGGCCGGATCAGCGCCCAGGATCGCAGCATCCTGTTCAATTGCGCCACAGGCCTGAAGTATCCCATGCCGCCCGCAGGCATACCCTTGGATCGCCACCAACCCATCGATTATGGGGCGATGTTATGAGGGATAAATACCAGCCAAAGCTTGAATTATTACCCATAGATATCCGAGGCTATCGCGCCGGCAACACCGGCATTGATTACGTCCACCGTTTTAGCAGCGGCAAACCAGGCCCAAATGCGCTGATCAATGCCCTGACCCACGGTAACGAGGTTTGCGGCGCACATGCCCTGGCAGCATTGTTTGAAAATGATATCCGCCCCAACAGGGGTACCTTGACCCTCAGTTTTGCCAACGTGGACGCCTATCATTCGTTCGACATGGACAATCCCGGTGCTTCCCGCTTTGTGGATGAAGATTTCAACCGATTGTGGTCAGACGAAATTCTGGGTGGCACCCGGCAGTCATCGGAATTGACCAGGGCGCGGCAAATCCAACCTGTCGTGGCTGATGCGGACTTCCTCCTCGACCTCCATTCCATGCACCTGCCCTGCCCGGCGTTGATGCTGTCGGGTACAGCTGCAAAAGGCCGCCGCCTGGCCAATGCCATGGCCGTGCCGGAATATGTGGTGGCAGATCCCGGACACGCGGCCGGCCCCAGACTGCGCGACTATAATGCCTTTGCCGAGACGAGGGCGGAGCAGACCGCTTTGTTGATCGAATGCGGTCAGCATTGGGCAGCGGACACAGGTGCTGTTGCCGTCCATGCCGTATTTCATTTCCTCGATGCCCTGGGTCTGATCGAAACAGAAGCGGCGGCACCTTTTTTGGCGGCCCATCCCCCGGCCCAACAGATGATCGAAGTCGTAGGCCCGATCACGATCCAGACGGAGGCATTTCGTTTTAGCGACGATTACAATGGCCTGGAGGTGATCCCAAAAGCCGGCACGATAATCGGCCATGACGGGGCCCAGCCGGTCCTGACGCCGCACGACGATTGCGTCCTTATTATGCCGACCCACCGGCCCCGCCCCGGCCAAACCGCCGTGCGTCTGGGAAAGTTCATTGATTAAGCCGTCTTTTGGGCAAATTACGCGGCTGGCTTTCACCCTTCTGCTTGGGGCCATCGGCGGCGCGGTATTCTTCTATCTCGATTTACCCCTGGCCTGGATGCTGGGCAGCATGACATTCACGACCATTGCGGCGTTCGCCGGCGCACCTGTGCGTCTGCATATGCCCTTGCGTATGGCTATGGTCGCCGTATTGGGTACATTGCTCGGCAGTGCATTCACGCCACACATTCTGGATCAATTGCAGCATTGGGGTGCCGGCGTGCTGGTGATGGTCGTGTTCGTGACCACCATGACCGCCGCTTCGGTCGGTTTTCTGATGTGGTTTGGCAAGATGGACCGTACCACAGCCTATTTCGCCGGTACCCCCGGTGGATTGGGGGAAATGACCATTATTGGCGAACAACAGGGCGGCGATCCGCGCACCATCGCCTTGGTTCATGCCACGCGCATTTTCGTTGTTGTCTTCCTTCTCCCCCTGTTTCTGACCACGGTGCAGCATCTGGATATCCCCAACACGGCAAGGGTGTTGGCCAGTCGCCCCACCGCGCATGGCGGGGAATTGGCCATTTTGGCGGTCTGCGCCGTGATAGGCTTTTTTCTGGGTCAGTATCTGCGCCTGCCTGGCGGACGGATTTTAGGGCCCATGTCGGTGTCCGCTGCGGCCTATCTAAGCGGCATCGTACATGGCCGCCCGCCTGCTGAATTAATCGCTATAGCACAAGTTGTAATTGGCTCCGCCATTGGGGCGCGGTTCGTCGGCCTGAACCTGCGTCAGACGGGTAAACCCATATTCCTGGCCATATGTTCAGCCATCTTTATGCTGGCCATGGCGGCAATATTCGCTTCAGTCATCGCACCCTGGCTTGGCCTGCCCATGCATGCATTATTGCTGGCCCTGTCTCCGGGGGGGTTGGCGGAAATGAGTTTAATCGCCCTGGCTTTGGGGGTCGATACGGCATTCATCGCAACCATGCATCTGGTCAGAATTCTACTGATTGTTACCCTGGCACCAATCTTTTTTCGGGTATTAAACTGGGGTAATAGTGGCAAATAGCTGCGAAAACAGATGCGCTCCCGGGTAAATTCTTAAGCTAATCTTTACTTCATCGGCGCATCATTCCGATGGCATTTCCCGCATCTATTCTCTGTGCCAATTATGGCCGGGTCAGTCGGATTAAAATAATAATGATAACACAAGAAATTCAGCTCACCTTAGCGCGTCATAAACGTTGGCTGGACGGCCATCCCGGCGGTTCACGGGCAAATTTTTCCCTGCAAGAACTGGAGCGTATGGATTTCGGCAACGCCAATTTATCAGAGGCCAAATTGACCGGTGCCAAGCTGGCCGAGGCGATGCTGTGCGGCGTGAATTTTCACAAAGCCGACCTGTTTGCCGCCGATTTGCGGAACACGGATTTACGGGGCGCGGATTTGTCCAATTGCGACCTGCGCGGGGCGCAGTTACGCGGCGCGGATTTAACAGACGTCAACCTGTTCGGTGCCGACCTGCGCGACGGCACTTTGATGACGGCGGCGGAAGAGGGCGGCACCAAGGTCGCTAATGCAGAAATGAGCTCCTTGGAGCTGGAACGCGGCTCCCTCAAAGGGGCAAACCTGTCCGGCGCGCGACTGTCAAACTCCGTCCTGACGCAAACCGATCTATCCGGTGCCATTTTAACGAACGCGATACTAACGGATGCGGACCTTAGTGGCTCCATGCTTGATGGCGCGGATTTAAGCGGCGCGGACCTGACAGGTGCGAGCCTCGAAGGCGCGAATTTAGGGTCTGCGAAGCTGACCGGAATTAAAGTCAAAGACACCAACATGCGCGGTGTAAAATTAAGCAATACATCCATGGAAGGTGTCGACCTATCGGGCGCTGACCTGACCGGTGCAGAGATCGTCATTTCCGTCGATAGCCTGCCCGATGATCTGCGTGATACCATTCGCGATCATGAGAAATGGATGGCCAGCTTTGGTGCCGAAGGCAGACGCGCGGTACTGGACGGTGCGGAACTGGACAACGTTGATTTCTCCGGCATCAACCTTTCCGGTGCCTCCCTGATCGGCGCGACCTTGACCGGTGCGCGGTTTATTGGTTCTGCTCTGAATATGGCGGATCTATCTGGCACCAATATCTATAAAGGCAAACTGGACCGGGCGGAAATGACCGGCATAAATCTCACCGGTGCGGACCTAACCGAGGCGAGCTTGGAGGCAGCCGACATATCAGCGGCGGATATTAAGGGGCGGGACGGCAAAACCACGGGCCGTTCCTGGCCAGCCAATCTGACAGATGCCAATCTTAGCCGCTGCAATCTTGCCGCGACCCTGTTGTGCGGTGCAATTTTGTCAGGCAGCAATTTTAACGGTGCCAATTTACGCGGCGCAGACCTGTCCGGTTCCGCCATTGATGGCGCGCGCCTGCAGGGTGCCATCATCACCGAGGCGAAATTACCCAACTAAACCATCTTCCCCATTTCCGCTATACAGGTCAGAATACGGGCCAATGGAGAGGGTCTGTGATGCGAGATGATGTCCGGGAAACTTGGTACCGGCAACGGCGCGCCCTGGAACAGGGCCATCATTTTTCCACGCCGGACGGCCTGGTTCGCCATCCCAGGTTCGGCCATATATCACCCGCGATGTTTTTGGCGTCGGGCCTCCTGCAATTGTCTGGGCTCTATGGGCGGGGTCGGTCCAATGCCATGGCTGTCAGCCTAAAGCCGATCACCGTTCATCTTAAGAATTTGCCCGGTGTCTTTGACGGTTATCGTATATTACAAATCAGCGACCCCCATCTTGACCTGGTACCGGAATTGGCCGGTCGGATCGCCGCTTTGGTCACGAACATCCAGGCCGATCTGTTGCTATTAACCGGCGACTACCGTGATCGTCACGACACACCGGTCGAACCCGGTCTGGCCCTTTTGGAGCCCATTCTGGGGGCCATCGAGGCACCCGATGGCCACTACGCCATATTGGGCAATCATGATCCCGCCGATGCTGTGCCTATATTGGAAGCCATGGGCCTGAATGTTCTGATCAATCAGACGGTAGCCATAGTCAGAGATGATGCGACGGTGCATCTGACGGGTTTGGATGATGTGCATTATTTCTATACAAAGCAGGCCCGGAACGCCTTGGAAGCTGACATTCAAGGCTGTCGCATCGCCGCGGTACATTCGGCCGAGGTGGCCGATATTGCCGCTGCCGCCGGCATTGACCTTTATCTTTGCGGCCATACCCATGGCGGTCAAATCCGCCTGCCCTGGGGTCCGCCGCCAATAAATAATTTGCGTCGCTGCCGTGCCTATGGCCATGGCATGTGGCGTCATGAGCAAATGATCGGGCACACAACGTCTGGTGCCGGGGTCACGACAATTCCCGTGCGCTATAACTGCCCGCCCGAAATAACCTTGATAACCTTGCGCCAGCAGGATCAATAGGGCTTGCAATTGTCCATGACACGATGCCACCTATGTATGAACTGGCATCGGTTAAAATATGAGACAGACACAACATGGAAAACAACGAACTAAGCCAATTGGGTCGTGCCGTTGAGGCACCCGACAGCCCGGAAGATGCTGTGTTGGAGCGGGTCCCTAATCCCCATGTCGGTGATGATTATCTGATCCGCTTTGCCTGCCCGGAATTCACCTCTGTTTGCCCCGTGACGGGACAGCCAGATTTTGCCCATCTGGTGATAGATTATCTGCCCGGTGATTGGATTGTCGAAAGCAAATCGCTGAAGCTGTACCTGGCGGCGCACCGAAATCATGCGGCTTTCCATGAAGGCTGTACGGTTGGAATAGCCAAACGGCTGGTCGATTTTCTGGGGCCGAAATGGCTGCGCATTGGCGGCTATTGGTACCCGCGTGGCGGCATTCCCATCGATGTTTTCTATGCGACCGGAGAGCCGCCGGCAGGCGTTTGGATACCCGATCAAGGGGTCGCGCCTTACAGAGGGCGCGGGTAGGCAAAGAACCAAGGAGCCTTGCATGAGCATCTACGCCTCCGTCATCGAGATGATCGGCAACACGCCGATGTTGGAATTGCGTCACTTCAAGACCGGGCCTTGCAAGTTACTATTGAAGTTGGAGGCGCAGAATCCCGGCGGCTCCATCAAGGATCGCATCGGCCTTTCTATGATCGAAGCGGCGGAGCAAAATGGCGACATCCAGCCAGGTGGCACCATTATTGAGGCGACGGCCGGCAACACGGGCCTGGGCCTGGCCCTGGTCGCGGCGCAAAAGGGCTACAAGATGCTGGTCATCGTGCCGGACAAAATGAGCCAGGAAAAGATTTTCCACCTCAATGCCCTGGGCGCTCAGGTCATGATGACGAGATCCGATGTCACAAAGGGCCATCCGGAATATTATCAGGATGTAGCCGAGCGTCTTGCGGGCGAGATGGAGAATAGTTTCTGGGTTAACCAATTCGCCAATCCAGCCAACCCGGCCGCCCATGAACAAGGCACCGGGCCGGAGATTTGGGAACAGACGGCGGGCGAGATCGACGCCATGGTCTGTGGTGTCGGCTCCGGCGGGACTATTACCGGCCTGGCGCGGTATTTCAAAGGCGTGAAACCGTCCGTGGAGATGATCTTGGCGGATCCCGAAGGGTCCATCCTGGCAGGCTTGGTCAACGATGGGGTGGCGGGTGAATTGGGATCTTGGGTCGTTGAAGGCATTGGTGAGGATTTTGTGCCGCCCAATTGCGATATCGATCTGATCACCAAGGCCTACTCCATCCCTGATTACGAAAGCCTGGCGACGGCGCGGGAACTGTTGGCGGTTGAAGGCGTTTTGGCGGGTTCCTCCACCGGCACACTTCTATCTGCCGCCCTACGCTATTGCCGGGAGCAGACATCGGCGAAGACTGTGGTCTGCCTGATGCCCGATTCCGGCAATAAATACCTCTCGAAAATGTTCAACGATTTCTGGATGACCGATCAGGGATTTATCCAGCGGCCCCAGCATGGCGATCTGCGGGATCTGATCTCGCGTTCCTTTGATGACCGGGCCGTGGTCGCAGCCAGCCCTGATGATACGTTGTTGAGTGCCTATGGCCGCATGCGGATGGCGGATGTCAGCCAGCTGCCGGTTCTGGACGGCGACAAAATTATAGGCATTATCGATGAGAGCGATTTACTGTTGTCCCTGTACCAAAACCAGGAACACTTTGCCGATCCGGTTTCAGGTTTTATGACGGACCGGTTGGAAATGCTGGCCCCGTCCGAACCCATGGAAAACCTGCTGCCGATCCTACGCGCCGACCGGGTCGCCATTATTGTCGAGGACGGCCACTTCCTGGGCCTGATCACCAAGGTTGATCTATTAAACCATCTGCGCCGTAACGCAGTAGTTGAAGCTTGAACTTAGAAAGAGCCCGAATATGTCACGCAACCGCCACGGCATCGCGACCCGCGCCATTCATGCAGGCCAGGAACCCGACCCCACGACAGGCGCCATTATGGTGCCAATCTATGCCACCTCCACCTATGTGCAGGAAAGCCCCGGTGTCCACAAAGGCTATGAATATTCCCGCAGCCAAAACCCCACCCGTATGGCCTATGAAGCCTGTGTGGCTGATCTGGAGAACGGCGCGCAGGGATATGCCTTCGCCTCCGGCCTGGCATCATCCGCCACAGTGTTGGAACTGTTGGACAGCGGCGATCATGTCATTGCCATGGATGATCTGTACGGCGGTACGTATCGATTGTTCCAGGATGTGCGCAAACGCTCTGCCGGACTCGATTTCAGTTATGTCGATCTGTCGGATCCAGAGGCGTTGGAGGCTGCCATCCGGCCCGAAACCAAGATGATCTGGATCGAAAGCCCGACAAACCCCATGTTGCGCCTGGTGGATTTCGCCGCCATCGCGCGTATAGCTGCACCCCGGGGCATATTGACCGTGGCGGACAATACCTTCGCCTCCCCCGTGGCCCAACGGCCCCTGGATTTCGGCTTTGATATGGTCATGCATTCGGCGACGAAATACCTGAACGGCCATTCCGACATGGTCGGCGGCATGGTCGTGGCCCGGGATGACAAGGACCTGCGGGACCGCCTCGCCTACCTCCATAACGCAGTTGGTTCCGTCGCCGGGCCGTTCGATGCCTTTTTGGCCATGCGGGGCCTGAAAACGCTTCCATTGCGCATCCAACGGCACAGTGAAAACGCCATTGCCATTGCCGAGTTCATGGAGGCTCACGAGGATGTTGAAACGGTCTATTACCCTGGCCTCCCCTCCCATCCGCAACATCAACTGGCGGTGCGCCAGATGGATTATTTCGGCGGTATGGTGACGGCTGTTCTCAAGGGCGGGCTGGAAAGAAGCCGCCGGTTTCTGGAACGGACGGAATTATTCTCACTGGCGGAAAGCCTGGGCGGGGTGGAAAGTCTGATCGAACATCCCGCCATCATGACGCATGCGTCTATCCCCCCCGAAATTCGGGCTGAACTAGGCATATCCGATGGCTTGGTGCGCCTGTCCGTGGGCATCGAAGATGGCGAAGATTTGCTTAATGACCTAAAATTCGCATTAAAATAGCTTTTAATTATGGTTAATTAAGGGTTTTTTCTAAGAAACAAGGTTAACGCGTCCAATGCGCAAGCCGGGCAGCATGAAAGGATTGGAGGAGCTGGGCCGGGTCCGCCTGTCGCCGTCGTTCTTCATGCGGGATTTCCTTTATAGCGAGATTTCCGTGTTTTACGGCATTCCCAATATCCCCGATAACCCGGATCTGGCCATCGCCGCAGGCAGCATGCTGTGCCGCGAGATATTGGAGCCGTTAAAGGCCAGTTTCGGCGATCTGTCCATCCGTTCGTCATACCGCAATGCGGCGGTGAACGCGTTTGGCAACGCCAACAACCTGAACTGTGCCAGCCCCGAACGGGCCAAAGGCCGCCACGTCTGGGATCATCGGGATGAAAACGGCCATATGGGTGCTATGGCCTGTGTGCTGCTGCCCTGGTTCACGGACCGGTATGCCCAAGGGGCCGATTGGCGCTCGCTTGCCTGGTGGATCCATGACCACCTGCCCTACAGCCGCCTGCAGTTTTTTCCCAAATTATGTGCCTTCAACATCAGTTGGTCAGAAGCACCGGAGCGTCATATTTCCAGTTATGTCGCCCCCCGCGGCCTGCTGACCAAACCGGGCATGGGCAATTTTGCGGGAGATCACGGCGATTGGTATCAGGACTTCCCATCCCTTAGGGATTCACCAGCCATTTCATAATATGCTCGGCCACGCCCACAACCGTGCCGTCCTGGTTCGTGGCGGTCAATGCAGCCCGGCTACGCCCGCGCTCAGGCTCCAACGCCTTCACCTCATAGACAACGGAGATGGTATCGCCAATCTTCACGGCCTCGGTAAAACGCACCCGGTCATAGCCGATGGACATGGGCGTCAGATCATCCCGCTTGGAAATGATGCGCGTTGCCAACAATGCCGAGGCGGTGGACATAAAGCCGACTAACAAAGCGCCATGGGCTACCCGCTCGCCATATTGGGAATTTTTCATGAACTCTGCATTCACATGCGGTGCGGCAAAGTCTCCCGTAATGCCGGCGAAACCATAGATATCGCTTTCGCCAACAGTCTTCGCGAATGTTGTTGTGTCTCCTACGACGACAGGTAGATCAGGCATGGCGGTGCTCCTAAATTATGATTAAACACGTCGGCGAAACGGGCCGATGGTCGAGGCCCTCATGGCTCCGGCGTAAAAACGCTGCTGGTCATCGTTCCCCGCGATGCCACCAAAAGGCAGCCATCATCGACGGCGCGCCAATTGTCGCCGACATCGTCCAAAGGTTCCGACAGGACCAGTATGTCCTGCTCATCCTTCGCATCGTCCAGGCCGGCTTCGGCCAGGGCATCGCCGCCCAGGCCAATGTACATGCTTGGCGACTGGCGGTCGGAGGAATAGCGTAGGGCGATCAGGCGTTCGCCGTCGCTTAGAACCAGGGAAATGCGCAACGGTGCCGCCCCCTGGGTGTCGACGCCGGCATCCTTGGTCAACCTTTCTATATGACCAACCATACGGCGCAGGGCCAATTCAGCATCCGTCTCCAAACCCAGACTGAGGGCAAGATAGAACATCACTTCGCTGTCCGTGGTACCGACACGATGGCGGTAGAGGTCCGGCTCTATCAACATTTCCAACTGCCTGCGGATCATGGTGTAACCGCCAATCTGGCCGTTATGCATGAACAGCCAGCGGCCATAGCGGAAGGGATGGCAGTTCTGCCGTGCCGTGGAGGTGCCGGTGGAGGCGCGAACGTGGGCCAGAAACAGGCCGGAGCGGATTTGTTCGGACAATGCCAACAGGTTCTCGTCATTCCAGGCGGGCAGGACGTCACGGAACAGGCCTGCGTGCGGCTGGGCATCATACCAACCGATACCAAAACCATCGCCGTTTGTGGTGGCGATGGATTCACGGGCATGCAGGCTTTGATCGATTAAAGAATTCTCCGGCTCAAACAGCAGCTGAGACAGGAATATGGGCGTTCCGGAATAAGCCAGCCAACGGCACATTTGCTACTCTCCCCTACCCATTATGCCCTATCCCCCGACCGCATCCGCCAACCGGCGCATGGCGCTGAGGTGCTGGTCGATATGGGTGAAGCCGCTTTCCGAGGTGCGGAAGGTAACGGAGGTCGCGCCCATGTCGCGCCAGGCTTGGGCTTCCGATAGCCATTCGTTGGGGCCGCGGTCTTCGGCGAAAACTGTGGCGTCGATACCCAATGTGCCGGGGTCCCGGCCTGCGCCCACGGCGGCCTCCCTAAATACTTCGATTTTGGCGCGCATGACATCGTCGGGCTTGGTACGGGGGCTCATCAACCAGCCATCGCCAATGCGGCCTGCGCGGCGGATGGCGACGTCTTCCATGGCACCAATCCAGATCGGTATGGGGCGCTGAATGGGAAGGGGGTTCATGCCCATGTCGGACATTTTGTGCCACTTGCCGTCGAATTCCACCAACTCATCCGTCCATAGCGCCCGCAACAGGGCAATCTGTTCCTCCATCCGTGCGCCCCGGTTGGTAAAGTTCATGCCCAGGGCCTCAAATTCAGATGCCGACCAGCCGACACCAACGCCAAGCACCATGCGGCCCCCGGTCAGGATATCGATCTCCGCCGTTTGCTTGGCCACCAATTCGGTCTGCCGTTGCGGCAGCACCACGTTGGCGGTGACCAACTGCATCTTGGTGGTGAAAGCGGCAATCCAGGCGAACAATGTCATGGGCTCATGAAAACCGTATTCAATGGTGTAATGCACCGCCCACGGTGCATCCTTGGCGTCTTTTGCGCCCAGGATATGATCCACCAAGGTCAGGCGTTCAAAACCAAGGTCTTCTGCTGTGGTGACAAAGTTGCGCATGATGGCAGGGTCGTTGCCAATTTGGGTTTGGGGAAATGATACGCCAAAGTCCATGATATCCTCGCTGTTCAATTTGTAACAATCATAACGGCTGTTTCCTTTTTCACCACCTCTGGTGCAGAATAGCGTCATGGTTAAATCAAATCGCATACTGACCGTCGGCGCGGCGCAACTGGGCCCTATCGGCCTGAACGAAAGCCGGGAGGCGGTGGTCGACCGCCTGTTGGCGTTGTTGGAGACGGCGCACGACAGGGGCTGTGACCTGGTGGTCTTTCCCGAACTGGCCCTGACGACATTCTTTCCCCGTTGGTACTTTCAGGAACAAGGCGCGATTGATCGTTTTTTCGAAACCGCCATGCCAGGTCCCGATACCGCCCGCCTGTTCGAACGGGCAGCAGAATACGGCATCGGCTTCTGCCTGGGCTTTGCCGAGTTGGTGCAGCAGGACGGCGAAACAATGCGCTACAACGCCTGCATTCTGGTAGATAAAGAAGGCACCATTGTGGGCAAGTACCGCAAGGTGCACCTGCCCGGCCATGCCGACCATCTGCCGGAACGGAAATGGCAGCATCTGGAAAAGGCCTATTTTGACGTCGGTGATCTGGGCTTTCCCGTCTGGCGCACAATGGGCGGCATCATGGGTATGTGCATCTGTAACGACCGGCGCTGGCCGGAAACTTATCGCATGATGGGACTGCAGGGGGTGGAGATGATCATGCTGGGTTACAACACGCCGGCTACCGAGCCACCCTGGGGTTTTGAGCCGACCCATCTGGCCAGCCTGCACAACAATCTGTCCATGCAGTCAGGGGCCTATCAAAACGCCACCTGGGTCATCGGCGTGGCCAAGGCGGGGCGGGAGGAAGGCTGTGACATGATGGGCGGGACGCTGATTGTCGCGCCCACGGGCGAAATCGTCGCCCAGGGCCGCACCCTGGATGATGAATTGGTGGTAGCCGATTGCGACCTGGATGCGTGTAATCACTATAAGAACACGGTGTTCAATTTCGCCGAACACCGCCAGCCCGATCAGTACGGGCTGATAACGGAAACAGCAGGGGTGGTTCTGCCACCCGAATAGCCAAAACGGTTAAGGGAATATAAGCACGATGAAATTGATCGGCGTCGACGTCGGCGGCACCTTCACGGACGTCATGTATGGCGATACGGAAACCCAGGACGTCGCCATTCACAAAGTCCCCACCACCCCCGATGACCCCTCGCGCGGCGTGATCCAAGGTATGGTGGAGATTTGCGAGCGGTTCGATGTATCCCGCAGCGAGGTTGACCACGTCCTCCACGGCACCACCATCGCCACCAATGCGGTGCTGGAATACAAAGGTGCCAAAACAGGCATGGTCACCACCGAGGGCTATCGCGACATTTTGCATATTGGCCGCCACCAAAGGCCACAGCATTATTCCATCATGCAGGACGTCCCCTGGCAGGACCGCCCCCTGGTGCAACGGCGTCACCGCAAAGTGGTGGCGGAGCGGTTGAGCCCCCCCGACGGCGCGGTGCTGGTACCTTTGGATGAAGAGGCCGTGCGCGGGGCGGCGCGGGAGTTGAAAGCGGCAGGGGTTGAGGCCGTGGCGGTCTGTTTCCTGTTTGCCTATATTAATCCCGCGCACGAAGATCGCGCAGCCGCGATTATCCGGCAGGAATATCCTGACTGTTTCGTTACAACATCATCCGCCGTGTCGCCCCAGTTCCGGGAGTTCGAACGCTTCACCACCGCCGCCATGAACGCCTTCATCGGCCCCAAGGTGCGGACCTATGTACGCGATCTGGAAGCCGCCATTGCCGACAATGGTTTCAGGGCAGACTTGCATGTCATGGGATCAAACGGCGGGGTGGCCACATCAGCCATGGTGTCGGACCGGCCGGTGCTGACCTTGCTGTCGGGACCGGCCGCAGGTGTTTTGGGTGGTGCCATGGCGGGGGAGAAGTCCGACCGCAAACGCCTGATCACCTATGATGTGGGCGGCACCTCGGCCGATATTGGTCTGATCGTGGATGGCCAATTTGCCGAAGCCACCGCGCGGGATACCTGGATCGGCGGCTACCCTGTCATGGCCCCCATGATCGATATCCACACCATCGGCGCGGGCGGCGGTTCCATCGCCCACCTTGATGCGGGCCAGGCATTTCGCGTCGGCCCGCAATCAGCCGGGGCACAGCCGGGCCCCGCAGCCTATGGACGTGGCGGCACCTTGCCAACTGTAACGGATGCGAATGTGGTCCTGGGCCGTCTACAGCCGGGCAACTTCCTGGGCGGGGAGATGAACCTGGATGCACCGGCAGCCCATAAGGTCATGAGCGAGTTTGCCGAACAATTGGGCATGACGGTGGAGGCTGCCGCCGACGGCGTGTTGACCATTATCAATGCCAACATGGCCAATGCCATCCGCTCCCGCACCGTGCAAAAGGGCCATGACCCACGGGAATTCTCCCTGGTCGCCTTTGGCGGCGCGGGGCCCCTTCATGGAGTAGAAGTCGCCCGGGACCTCGGTATTCCGGAGGTCATTATCCCGCCGTATCCGGGCATAACGTCGGCTGCCGGGCTACTGACCACAGACCTGAAATACGACGCCATCCGCACCGAATTCCAAACCAGTGGTGACGTTGATGGGGACCGCCTAAGCCGCGACTTCAACGTCATGCGCGACGGCCTGGCCGCGCAGTTTAAAATCGATGGCCTGGATGACGCTGCCATCGCCTATCAACGCAGCGGCGATTTGCGATATGTCGGCCAGGGCTATGAACTACGCGTGCCGGTCGCCGATGGCCCGGTGGACCAGGCTAGCCTGGGCGACGTTTTTAAAACGTTTGAGGCAATTCATACAGCCGAATACGGTCACGTGTTCGAGGATAGTCCAATCGAGATCGTCAACATTCGCGTCACCGGCATTGGCCAGATGCCGAAGATCGAACTGCCCACATTGCAACAGGGCGGCGTCCTTAAAGACGCGCTGTTGGATGAGGTGCCATGTCATTTCCGGCTCGATGGAGAGCTGGCCGCCATGGCGACGCCCCTCTATGCACGGGACAAACTGCCCATCGATCAAGTATTCGAGGGACCGGCCATTGTGCTGCAAAAAGATACCACCACCGTCATCCCCCCCGGTGCCAAGGCGACGGCGCAGCGGGGGGGAAATCTGTTGATCGAGACAGGAGCCTAGATATGAATATCCAGAAAAACGCGCCAGCGGTGGACCACGTCACGGCTTCGGTTATTCAGGGTGCCTTGGAAAACATCGCCATCGAGATGGGCTATAAGTTGATGCGCATGTCGTACTCCTCGATCATTCGGGAGTCGGAGGATTTTGGCGCCGGTTTGGTGGATATCCAAGGCCGTGGCCTGGCGGAATCCGCGCAATCAACGCCCCTGCAATCGGGCCCTATCCCTGGTTATGTACGCGGCATTCTGAAAACCCTGGCGGATCGGGGGGAGAGCATAAACCCCGGCGATGTGATCATGCATAACGATGCTTACGCCGGTGCCTCCCACGTGCCCGATGTGGGCTTCATCGTGCCGGTGTTTTACAAGGACGAGCTGATCGCATTCTCGGCCACCACGGCCCATCACCTGGACATCGGATCGTTGACGCCGGGCAGTTGCGGTATCGTCGATGCCATCGATGCCTATGCCGAAGGGTTGCAGTTCAAAGCCATCAAGGTTTACGAGGCCGGCAAAAAAGTCATCCCCGTCTGGCATATCCTGCGGGACAACATTCGTGTCTCGGACCTGGTGGTTGGTGATATGGAGGCGCAGATCGCCGCTGCCCGCATCGGCGCCGAACGCTTGGTGGAGCTGATCGACCGCTATGGCAAAAGCACCTTCCAGGCCGCCTGCGACAACGTCATGGACCATGCCGAGCGCCTGATGCGTCAGGCCATCGCGGCCCTGCCCGACGGCACCTACGCGGCAACAACATTTATCGATGGCTATCTCGATGATCCCGACCCCAGCCGGAAGGAGCTGCCCCTGTGCGTCGCCATTACCATTAAAGGCGATGAGATGGTGGTGGACCTAACGGGCACCGCGCCGCAGGTTCCCGACAAGCCCATCAACATGCCCCTGCACGGCACCGTCGATATTGCCATCTGGCTGACCGTCCGCTCGGTCCTGCTGGACACGGCGGTGCACGGCCATATCCCGGTCAATGACGGTCTGGTTCGCCCGATTGAGATCATCGCGCCCGTGGGCTGTTTGGCCAATCCCATCTTTCCCGCACCAACCATTGCCAGGTTCTGCCCC
>Ga0233439_10002497_pt1 | contig 20656 bp, 15 predicted proteins | sample SI_123_September_6_FD_182713 | JGI IMG/M metagenome (GOLD analysis project Ga0233439, IMG submission 182713) | Seawater microbial communities from Saanich Inlet, British Columbia, Canada - SI_123_September2016_100_MG | ecosystem: Environmental > Aquatic > Marine > Inlet | place: Canada: British... | reverse complement strand
GATGGCAGCCACGAACACCCGACCCAGGCCCTGCTGGACGCCCTTACCATCCGTCGACGCAAGGGGCGCCTTAATGACCTGAGGGTCGCCATTTGTGGCGATATTTCCCACAGCCGGGTTGCCCGGTCCAACATCCACCTGTTGACCACCATGGGAGCGCAGGTGCGCGTCGTCGGTCCGCCAACCCTGATCCCGCCCAAGATCGATCGCATGGGCGCAGAGGTTTTTCACGATATGAAAGAAGGCCTGAAGGATTGCGATATTGTCATGATGCTGCGTTTGCAGCTGGAACGCATGCACGGCACATTCGTGCCTAGCCTGCGCGAACATTTTCATTTTTATGGCCTTGATCGCGACAAGCTGGCACAGGCCAAACCCGATGCCCTGATCATGCATCCAGGTCCGGTTAACCGTGGCGTTGAAATAGACACCTCTGTTGCCGATGACATCGACCGGTCTGTCATCACCGAACAGGTCGAAATGGGGCTTGCGGTGCGCATGGCGTGCCTTGAAGCCGTCACCTTGGCGAACCCATCATGAATGCAACTGCTTTCATCAATGTCCGGCTCATCGATCCCGAAACCGGGCTGGACGAGCACAGCGCTTTGTTGGTCAAAGACGGCCAAATCGCCGATTTCGGCCAGGGGCTTTTTGCCGATGGCGTGCCTGAAGGCATTGAAACCATAGACGGGGCAGGATTGGTCTTAACGCCAGCTCTGGTGGACATGCGGGTCACTCTCCATGAACCCGGTGAAACCCAAAAAGAAACCGTTCAAACTGCCGCCGATGCTGCCGTTTCCGGGGGCGTCACCACCCTTGTCGCACTGCCGGGCGTTGATCCAGTGACCGATGATATTGCGCTGGTGGAATTCATGATTGCCCGGGGCCGAGAAACCGAAAAGATCAATGTCCACCCTTACGGCGCCGTTACCATGGGTGCAAAGGGCGAAAAACTGACAGAAATGGGCCTGCTGACCAATGCGGGTGCTGTTGCCTTCACCGATGGGGTTCGGGCCATTGCGGATCCACTGACCATGCGGCGCGCACTCGCCTATGCGTCCAGCTTTAATCTTTTGATCGTCCAGCATCCGGAAGAGCCAAACCTGGCGGCAGGCGGACAGATGAACGAAGGCGAAATCGCCACGCGCCTTGGTCTTCAAGGCATTCCGGGCTGCGCCGAAGTGATGATGATTGAGCGCGACCTGCATCTTGTTGAACTGACCGGGGGGCGCTATCACGTCGCCCATATTTCCACAAAGAAAGGCATTGATGCCGTGCGTCAGGCGAAAGCACGGGGGCTGAACGTCACCTGCGATACGGCACCACCCTATTTTGGCCTGAACGAATTGGAAATCGGTGAATACCGCACCTTTGCAAAACTTTCCCCGCCGTTGCGTGCCGAAGATGACCGATTGGCTGTGGTGGAAGGATTGCGGGACGGCACCATCGACGTTATCGCGTCTGACCACCTGCCCCAGGACCCGGATTCAAAACGCCTGCCCTTTGATCAGGCCGAAGTGGGCATCACCAGCGTTGAAGCCCTGCTGCCCATCGCACTGGAACTTTACCACAATCAAGTATTGCCCCTTGGCGGACTCCTTAAAACCATGACCGCCAACCCGGCCAACCTTTTGGGACTGAACGCCGGGCACATCACAAAAGGCGCACCTGCCGACATCATTTTAATTGATCCAGATATGCCATGGCGGATCAGGGAATCAGACATCATCAGTAAATCAAAAAACACGTTGTTTGATGGCCGCCCGGTTCAGGGCCGATGCATCCGCACGGTCCATCAAGGCCAAACCGTTTATAAATTCGAAACCTGATACGGGGACATAGAGACATCATGGCGGATATCATCTGGATCACTGTGGCAGCCCTTGCCATTGGCTATGGCTTCGGTTCCATTCCATTTGGCCTGTTGCTCACCCGGTTAGGGGGATTGGGCGATATTCGAACACTGGGATCGGGCAACATTGGGGCCACCAACGTACTTCGGACTGGCAACAAGACCATCGCACTGTTGACCCTGCTACTGGACATGGCCAAGGGGGCCGGGCCGGTGCTTTTGGCGATCCACTTCAGCCCAGATAACACCCTTCCCTATGCCGTGCTTGGGGTGGGTGCCGGGGCGGTGATTGGCCATGTCTTTCCCCTATGGCTTCGATTTAAAGGTGGCAAGGGTGTCGCCACCTTGTTTGGCGTTGTGGCGGGGCTGTGCTGGCCCGGGGCTTTATTAGCGCTTGCAACATGGCTTCTCAGTGCCATTGCCTTTCGCATGTCATCGGCCGCCGCCCTGGTGGCACTTATCGCAACACCCACCTATGTCTGGTGGTTTTATGACAAAATAACCGCTGGTGTGGTGCTGGCCTTGGCCATTTTGGTCATTGCGCGGCACCGGGAAAACATTTCACGCCTGATCCAGGGCAATGAACCCCGCATTGAATTCAGCAAAAAAGACGCTGCTGAATAGAAATTGACAAGCAGCTTCGCTTCCCCCAATTTAATACCGTTATGGTAGAAACAAAAACGCTTAGTACCGCCGAAAGAGTTGACTGGCTGCGTCTGATCCGCTCTGAGAATGTTGGCCCGGTGACCTTCCGCCAATTGATCGAACGTTTCACAACCCCAACAAATGCCCTTGATGCCTTGCCTGAACTCGCTAAACGCGGGGGCGGAAAACGAGCTATCCGTATTTGTACGAAATCCGATGCTGTAGCCGAGATGGAAAAGCTGGACCGCGCGGGCGGGCAGATGATTGCCATATGCGAACCCCAATACCCAGCCGCCCTTGCCAACATTCCTGACGCACCGCCGGTCCTGTCTGTTTTTGGTCAAGTGCATCTTTTGGAGCAACGCATGATCGCCATCGTGGGTGCCAGAAACGGGTCTGCCAATGGCGTCCGCTTTACTGAAACCCTTGCCCGTGAACTGGGTCAATCAGATTTGATGATCGCATCGGGCCTTGCCCGTGGCATTGATGCTGCGGCCCATCGCGGGGCCCTTAACAGTGGCACCGTTGGCGTTATGGCCGGTGGCGTGGACATCATCTATCCCCGTGAAAACGATTCCTTATATGGGCAAATTTTAGAATCCGGGGCCTTGATTTCAGAACAACCCTTTGGAACCCGTCCCCAGGCACGGCACTTCCCAACCCGCAACCGAATCGTTTCTGGCATAGCTTTGGGCACCGTCGTTATCGAAGCAACGCTTCGATCTGGCTCCCTGATCACGGCACGCCTTGCAGGCGAACAGGGACGCGACATCATGGCTGTGCCCGGCACCCCCATGGACCCCCGGGCACGGGGCACCAATAAATTGATCCGCGAAGGCGCCGTGCTTGTTGAAAGTGCGGATGATGTTCTAGAAGCAATGATCCCCATCCTGCGCCGTCCCATGACAGAGCATGACCCAAGCCCTTACCATTCCCCCGAGCCAGTAGCCGAGATCAGCGAAATCGACATGGATGAGGCCCGGGAACAAATAATAAATGCCCTAGGCCAGGCACCTTCCACAATGGACGATATTGTGCGGACAAGCGGCGTTTCTTTGCAGTTTTCTGCCATGGTTTTTCTGGAATTGGAACTGGCTGGACGACTGGATCGCCACCCCGGCGGACAAGTTTCGCTTGCTTTTATCTGACGGTTAGCCCATTTAAGCGCCCCATTGCCCCCTTTTCTTGTTTCGGGAAACCCTGAACGGCCACATGCGGCCAGATACAAATGAGCAAATTGCGCGGAATATGAATCTCGTTATCGTCGAATCACCGGCTAAAGCCAAAACCATCAACAATTACCTTGGACCAGATTTCAAGGTAGTCGCCTCTTTTGGCCATATTCGGGACCTGCCACCCAAGGACGGATCAGTCCGGCCCGACGAAGACTTCGCCATGTCCTGGACCCTGTCGCCAAAGGCCGATGGCCGCGTCAAAGACATGGTCAAATTCCTTAAAGGGGCCGACACCCTTTACCTTGCCACTGATCCGGATCGCGAAGGCGAGGCGATTTCATGGCATGTTCTGGAAGTACTTCGGGAAAAAGGCGCATTAGAAGGCGTTGCCGTCAAACGCGTTGTCTTTCATGAAATCACCAAAAGCGCCGTTCTTGGTGCTGTCGCCAATCCCCGTGATCTGGACCAGCCCCTGATTGAGGCCTATCTGGCACGCCGTGCCCTTGATTATCTGGTTGGGTTCACCTTGTCGCCGGTATTGTGGCGTAAATTACCAGGCAGCCGTTCTGCGGGCCGCGTACAATCCGTAGCCCTACGCCTTATTTGCGAACGCGAATCCGAAATAGAGCTTTTCAAGCCCCGTGAATACTGGACGGTCGAAACCGCCTTGACCACGGCGGCCAATGTCGGGTTTACAGCCCGGCTCACCCATCTTTCAGGCGACAAACTCGGCAAATTCGATATTCCCGATCAAGTCACATCGGATGGAGCTGTTGCCACAATCAAGGGCGATATCCCCTATACCGTCACCTCGATTGATCGCAAGAAAACCAAGCGTAACCCACCGGCACCGTTCATCACCTCCACATTGCAGCAAGAAGCCTCTCGCAAGCTTGGCTTCGGCGCACGCCACACCATGCAGGTTGCCCAGCGCCTGTATGAAGGGATGGACATTGGTGGCGAAACCGTCGGCCTGATCACCTATATGCGGACAGACTCGGTCAATTTATCAGGAGAAGCCCTGACCCAGGCCCGCGATCTCATCACCAAACATTTTGGGCCTGAATATCTGCCCGACAGTCCCCGCACCTATCGTTCATCTGCCCGCAATGCCCAGGAAGCCCATGAAGCCATCCGCCCGACCAATATGGCCAGGCGCCCCGAAGACATCCGCAATGTTTTGGATACCGACCAGTTTCGCCTCTATGAGCTGGTCTGGAAACGGGCCGTTGCTTGCCAAATGGAAAGTGCACGCCTTGACCAGGTGGCCATAGAAGCAACCGGCACCGGGGCATCTGGCAATACCATCCTTCGGGCCAATGGATCTGTCATTTCCTTTGATGGTTTCTTGCGGCTGTATCAGGAAGGTCGCGATGACCCCACTGACAATGGTGCAGATGGTGCAGATGGCAGAGATGCCGGTGACGGCGATCGCCTGCTGCCCAGCATGAACGAAGGGGAAACCCTGACCCTTGGCACCGTCTCCCCGGAACAGCATTTCACCCAGCCCCCGCCGCGGTTTACCGAAGCCTCACTGGTTAAACGGCTGGAAGAACTTGGCATTGGCAGGCCTTCTACCTATGCCTCCATCATATCGGTCCTGCAAGACCGCGATTATGTCGTTTTAGAAAGCAAACGCTTCACACCAGAAGACCGGGGCCGGGTTGTCACCGCCTTTCTGTCATCGTATTTCCCCCATTATGTGGAATATGATTTCACGGCACAGCTGGAAGAACAGCTTGATGACATTTCCGATGGCCGGGCCAATTGGAAATCAGTCTTAAGCGAATTCTGGACCGATTTCATCAAAGCGGTCGACGAAACAAAAGACCTGACCATCACGGAAGTGATCGACACACTGGATGAAGACCTTGGCCCGCATTTTTTCCCGGTTTCCGAAGAAATGGCCGCACCCAGAAAATGCCCGGGTTGTGACGATGGACGCCTTGGACTGAAGCTCGGAAAATTCGGGGCCTTTGTCGGGTGTTCCAATTATCCTGAATGCCGCTACACCCGAAAACTGATCATTGCCGGCCAGGAAGATGAGAGCGATGCAGCCCTTGCCGCAGGCCCCATTGAACTTGGCCTCAATCCTGAAACCGGCATCATGGTCACGGTTCGCAAAGGCCCATATGGGCCTTATATCCAGTTGGGCGAAGCCATCCCAGCGGAGGGCAAAGGAAAAACAAAGACCAAGGCGGTTAAACCAAAACGCACATCTCTTCCCAAAGGTATGAGCCCCATTGATGTTACCCTTGAATCTGCGCTTGGGTTGTTATCGCTGCCCCGCGAAATTGGGCCGCACCCCGAAAATGACAAGCCCATTATTGCCGGCATCGGTCGCTTTGGCCCCTACGTTGAGCATGATGGCAAATATGCGTCTTTGCCCGCCGATGACAACATTTTGGAAATTGGCATCAACCGTGCCATTGATCTTTTGGCCAATGCCAAGCCAAAACGCGGCGGCCCAAGTTCCGGCAAGGAAATTGGCAAACACCCCGATGATGAAAAACCAGTGACCCTGCACAAGGGACGCTACGGCCCCTATGTCAAACATGGGCGTACCAACGCAACCGTATCCAAGGACGTCGATCCTGAAACGCTAACTCTGGAACAAGCCCTGGAATTGATCGCCGCAAAACTGGTCAAAGACGGTGCGAAAAAAGCCGCGCCCAAAAAGAAGGCAGCCCCAAAGAAGAAAGCCAAGGCCAAGAAAAAGGCAGCCCCTAAAAAGAAGGCCGCGCCAAAGAAAAAAGCCGCCAAAAAACCCGCGGAAGACCCGACAGAAGCCTGATTTCTGCCGAATTTGAGGCCCAAGCATTTAGACAAACCTGGGCCAGAGTCATGCTATGCTGTGTTCGATCATGCAAGCGATACCTTATAAAGACAAAGCGATCCGATCTTGGCTTTCCTATACTGGAAAGGCCTTCGCAATCCTTTTTTTTGGCCTTATTTTTATCCTGCTGTCGGGATGCACGGGAGTTTTTGCCCCCAGTTCAAAATACCAGTCCGATCAGGCTGAACGGGTATTTTCAGCAGGGTTCGAAACCATCCAGGACAAATACATCGAAGCATTGCAGCCAGTTGATTTTGCACTTCACGGCGTAGAAAACATCGATGTCATCGACCCGGAACTGAATGTAACTGTCGCCAACGCAGTGGTGCACCTCACCCGTGGCACGGCGAAGGTTGAGACATTCACAACGCCCCAGTCTGGCGATGCCCATGGCTGGGGCCGCTTCGCTGCCCGGTTCATTAAAACCGCACGCAAAGCATCCCCACTTTTGCGCAAGGCATCAGCAGAAACCATTTACAAAGCCGTCTTCAACGGTGCCCTCGACACCCTTGATGTCCCGTCCCGATATGCAGGCCTGGAATCAGCACAGGATTATCGCGCCAAACGCGATGGATTTGGTGGCATCGGCATCCGTTTAAATTTTCATCACGCCGACGTGGAAATCATTGCCATTATGCCCGGCACCCCCGCCGAAAAGAGTCTGCTGCGTGCAGGAGACATCATCACCCATGTCGACAACACCCCCGTCAAAGGGCTCGCCAACCGCCAAATCATCCAGATGCTTCGGGGAAAGGTCGGCACTGACGCCCTGATCTTGGTCAAACGAAAGGGCCGTGCGCCCCTTCGGGTTAATCTGACACGTGCCCATATTGTTTCACAGACGGTCCACCTGAAGCGCGTTGGTCATCTGGCGATCATCCGCATTACCCGTTTCAACCACCACACAACGCGCAATCTGACACGTACCCTGAAACGCATCGGCAATCACCCCCACGGCATCATTTTAGACTTGCGTGGCAACCCCGGTGGTCTTCTTGATCAAGCCGTCTCCGTTTCTGATTTATTTTTAAAATCAGGCAATATTGTTTCGACACGGGGACGTCATCCAGAAAGTTTTCAGCTTTTCAAATCCACGGATCATGAAATGGCTGCAAACATTCCCATGGTGGTTCTGATCAACGGCCAATCTGCATCCTCTTCAGAAATTGTTGCAACCGCGCTGCAAGACCATGGTCGGGCAGTGGTCATTGGCACAAATTCATACGGCAAGGGCACCGTTCAAAACATCTCCCGACTGCCCAATGGTGGCGAAATGATTTTGACATGGGCACGGTTTCACACACCGTCGGGCTACATGCTGGAGCAGCTTGGGACCATGCCCAACATTTGCACCAGCTTTATCGAACACAAAGATATTGCTTTATCAGACCCAGATGGCAATCGCTGGATCCGGGCCCATATTCAGAAACAAATCACAGAAAACATCATCTTGCTCTCGGCCTGGCGCACCCATTTGCGTTTCGACAAGAAGTCGGAAACAAACCTGCGTCAAAAATGCCCAAAACAGACAGAAAAGTCAGGGTTTGACCTAAAAATTGCAAAGTATTTGCTCGAAAACAAGGTGCTTTACGCCCAGGTTTTGGGCAGTTCCATGCCTGCCATCGCACATTCCAAGACCCACTGATCACCCTCGCACTTGACATAAGCCAGAACCTGACTATCTTCCCGATCCTGATCTTCAGGCTCCAGACAAGGATAAGACCATGGCCAAGTCAAATACCATTAATATCAAGCTCGAATCCACTGCGGACACGGGGTTTTTCTATGTTGCAAAGAAAAATCCACGTACCCTGACCGAAAAGATGGAAAAGCGTAAATACGACCCGGTTGCGCGCAAACATGTCATCTTCAAGGAAGCAAAAATCAAGTAATCCCCATTTTTGATTGGGCTTGATTGAATAAGGTTATGCCTGCCCACGTTTGGGTGGTGCAGCAAAATAAAAGCCGGCATTGCCGGCTTTTATGCTGTGATTGGATTTTATCCTAGCGCTATGACGCCTTAGCCTCTGGCGGCATTGGATGTCATTTCCAAATCATCAGATGACTCAACCACCTGGTTTCGGCCTGCCCGCTTGGCCGCGTAAAGTGCCTGATCTGTCCGCGCCATCAGTGCTTCTCCGGTAATGGAGTCCTTTTCAACAACGCTGAGACCGATACTGACGGTCACTGAAATATGCTCGCCCTCTTGTGCGCCCGTAAAGGGATAGCCCTCAATCACACTTCTTAAACGTTCTGCCACTTTCAGGGAAACCTGGCGACTGCACTCGGGCATAATGATGACAAATTCTTCGCCGCCCAAACGCGCCGCGGTATCAAATTCCCGAAGGTTGAGCACCATACAATTCGCAATCTCCTTGAGCACCCGATCACCAGCGGCATGACCATAGGTGTCATTGACCTTTTTAAAGAAATCAATATCCAGCATCAAAATGCTCAACGGTTTGCCGCTGTTAACCGCATCTGCAAGCGCCGTATCCAAATGGGCACAAAGGTAGCGGTGGTTATAAAGGCCTGTCAGATCATCGGTAAGCGCCATGGACAGAGAGCGCTGGTAATTTTCCCGGAGCCGTTCACGATAGCGTTTCTGCTTCAGCTGTGAACGCACACGCGCTTTCACCTCATTGGCATCAATTGGGCGGATCAGGTAGTCGTTAACGCCCAGCTCAAACCCCTTAACCAGATCACTCACTTCTTCTTCATCGATGATCAAAAGAATGGGCAGGGTCCGGTATTTTTCGATTGTCCGCAAATGCGAACAGAACCTCAAACCATCATCTTCATCAAGATGCCGGCTGGCCAGAATGATATCGAATGCCGCACCATCAAGGCTCTCAACGGCATCCGCCGCCGTTTCCTTACACACAACGCTATGGCCATCCGAAGACAGCATATCTTGCAACCGTTCCCCGACATAAACATCGGGTTCCAGCACCAAAACATTGCCAGGAGAGGCATCATCAATGGCGAAACCGTCGCCGTCCATCATGCCGAACCGATCACATGTTTCTTCTCTCAAGCGCCATTCATCCATGGCCCTTTTCATGCGCACCAGGGATCGAACCCGTGCAAAGAGTGTCAGGTCATTGACCGGCTTGGTCAGGAAATCATCGGCACCCGCTTCAATCCCTTTAACCCGATCATCGGTTCCGGAAAGTGCTGTAATCATAACCACCGGAATATGGGCTGTTTCCGGGTTTGCCTTCAGCCGACGGCAGGTTTCAAACCCATCCATTTCAGGCATCATGACATCAAGCAGGATAATGTCCGGGGAATCTGAAACAGCACATGCCAGGGCATCGGCGCCGCATTCTGCCATCATCACCGTGTAATATTCAGCGATCAGTTTGGCTTCCAGCACCTTGAGATTGGTAGCAAGGTCATCGACGATGAGAACCCGAGCAGTCATGGTTAAGCCAAAATTCTTTGGATGGTTGAGATGAAATTATCCACCGAAATGGGTTTTGCGATATAGGCTTCACAGCCGCCTTCACGAATTTTTTCTTCATCCCCCTTCATGGCGAAAGCCGTCACGGCGATGATGGGAATGGATTTAAGATCATCATCAGCTTTCAGGATTTTGGTGATTTCCAATCCGGAAATTTCGGGGAGCTGGATATCAAGCAGGATTAAATCCGGATGATGTTCCCGGGCCAAGCCCACGGCTTCACGGCCATTTTTTGTCTGGACTGTTGCATAGCCATAGGCCTCCAAGAGATCATGGAACAACTTCATGTTCAGCTCATTGTCTTCAACGATCAAAACTGTCTGCACCATAGGACCCCCTGATCCAATCATTTAAATGCTGTGCAAATATCTCCGTAAAACGCCATTTAGCGCACGCAAATACCCCAACATTCAGCAATCCACTCTGAATGTCCCCATATTGCAACAAATATTGTTAATTTTTGGTGATAGATCCCAAATTTAGGACTGTTTTATGCCCAAATCTCACTTCCAACAACTCTCAGTTGCACCCTGGAATCAAGAGTCACATTTAGGGCGTTTCAGAGCCGTTATTTTTTCAAGGCTCGCATTGACACTGAAACTTCCGTAATCAAGCTCGAACCCATCGGCCACGCCGTTATCAAACAAACGAAGCCCCAGTTCGTAATCAGGGGTGGATTTGGCACTTTTTGTCGGAAAAAAGGCCAGCCGCATATGCCATGAAGGGCGATTGGTCAGGCGGCGTTTGGCCCATTTTTTTGGAGGCGTTTTAATCGGTGCGAAAATCATCGCATTGACCTCTAAGGGGCCATCACTATTGGCCCCATCAAAAATCACCCGGTTGAGCCATTTTTTGCCTTGGCGCGCCGCACGGATCAGGTCAATCACATGAACCGTCGGGAAAATGGTTTTCCGGGACAAATCGAACCGCATCCCCTTGGGCCGGGAAAAATCTGCGTGCCCTTTGCCGCCTTTTCTCGCAAGCTTTGCCTTGCCCTCCAGATCATCGGTTACCGTCCCGTCGCGGGAATTTCGACTGGTAAACCGATATTTCAGGCCATCCAGCGTTTCAAAACTTGAAAAATTGGATTCCGTCGCAATGCGGTTTCCCTCATTGTCAAACAGGACCAGCTGAACCCGCTGTACCATCGTCCACCCGGAGCAGGACCTGGCCCACTCCATCACCATGGTCCCTTTGGCACCCGTGATGTTGCCGCCTGAACGGACATGGCCAATTTTCATGGCATAGACCGCTTTATGAGGGGCCAGATTAATGGGTTTAGAGGCTGGCGCCGCATTCCCTGCCCCTGTCATCAATGGACCAAGCCCGATCAGGCCACCAAGCACGATCGCTTTGATATAGGGGACCCCACCTTGGCACCATTTATGTGACGATTTTTCCATATGTCCTCTCAGGTTTCGGGCTGATTGGGCCCTGAATGAAGGGTGTTCATTCCTATTGGCACAATTATGGCATTCTTTTCGGAACGGAGATAGAGATGGCGCACCAACCAACACCCCATCATACGGCCCACCCCCCAGGCGGCAGTTCTTGCCGCATGTTGGGTGCAAAAATGACTGAAAATTCAAAAATGGTAAAAAATTCCGATTCGAAAATCATATAACCAATTGAAAAATATGAATTTTCTGTTTGGCACGGGCTTTGCAGATGAATTGGTGGCGGTATAGGTCTGCGATCAGACGGCCGCTGGCATTGATGAAGATGAATTAATGAAACCGCTAGACCGGTTAAAGAAACTTTAGATAGAGATTGAAAGCATCATGACGCGCAAACCGTTTGACACCGAAAAGAGCACTGTTCCGCACGCTTCTGCGAGTGAGTCCTCCCTCATCTCTGATATTGGATCAACTGCGAGCAAGCTGCTGTCAACCATCAGCCAAGGCCGGAAGAACCGCAAAAAAACTGACGGCGAACTTGCCACGCCGCTGGTGGAGCAAGCGCTTGATGCCGCATCGGAAGTTGAAAACTTTCTGACCGAACAATCGGCGCGCATTGCCTATCTTGAAAACCTGACCCTGACCGATGAATTGACTGGCCTGTTCAACCGTCGCGGTTTCAACGAACAAGTGCGCCGCACCCTGGCATCCGCCAGTCGATATGGCGACGATGGTGTTCTGGTCATTTGCGATCTCGATAATTTCAAGGAAATCAACGACACCTACGGTCATCTGGTGGGCGACATCGTTCTCAGGCATGTTGCCAAGGCCATTGAGGCCCAGGTTCGTGAAACAGATTTGGTTTCCCGCCTCGGCGGTGATGAATTCGCTGTTCTTATGGTCCAGACCAATTGGCGCGATGGCCTTAAACGCGCACAAATGCTCAACCGGGTCATCAACCGAACCATTGTTACCTATGATGGCCACGAAATCACAGTCAGTGGCAGCCTTGGGGTTGAACCCTTTGGCCCTGCAGACGAAGAAACAAACCTGATTGCCCGCGCTGATATGGCGATGTACGTCAACAAGCGCAAGAAGGCTTCCATCGCGCTCAACACGGCCGCAGAATAAGCCGGTAGCCGGTTATAATCCGTATTATGAATTGAAGTCTGGGCTCTATGCTCGGCTAACGACGCGGCTAATTGCCAGATTGATTAAATGCAATCTGATCAAAAATGGCCCGATCAAAGGCCGTCTCGGCAAAATTTCCCTGATCAAAGATGGCCTGATCAAAAACAGACGCCACCAAACAGGTCTCGCCAGTCCGTTTCGGGCTACAGGTCCTGACGAGCCATGCTGAGCCATAGCCTGCATGGCGTGCCCGCTGGCGCAGGTCCCGGGCATCTCTTTGGGTCAGAGGCCCGCTAACCACGCGATATACCGTACGCCCCTTAACAAAGGCCGATATCACCTCGGGTTTGCCATTCAGATGATCAATCGAATTTGCGGCATGGTTTGCGGCTTGTTCGGCATCGGCCGCGCTGGCATAGCTGGCCAATGAGACATAATAATTCAGATTTTCCGGGGTCAAATTCCCTTTACGACCACTGGCATCCTCACGGGCGGCACCATGATGAACCGTCGCGGTTTCAGGGGGCGAAATATGAAGGGCATCAAGAACGGGGGATGCGGTCGATTTTTGGATCTTCTTTGCGGCCCCATTCCGGGTCGGGTTCATTTCCGGTGAAAATGCCGGTGACGCCGTAATAACATCGCCCGGGCCGGCTGCCGGGGCAATACTGGCAATGGCGGCCAGTTCACTATCACTCGGCATGGCAATGGGCATATCCACATTCAACACCGCATCTGCTCCCAAAAGTGCAATCTGATCCAGATCCCGCACCTTTTTGTCACGACACACGGGCTGGCCTTCAATGGCCCGAAACAACGAACAATCGCGTTCCGTCGCAGCCGATAACAAATGATCGGTATTGGTTTTCCCAGTCACCACCAAACTCAGACCACTGATGGCCTGATTCACCATGGAAACCTGCTGTGGCAAGCCCACGCAGCCCGCAAGCAAGACCGGAAAAAGGAATGGTATAATGCGCTTCATAGCAGAGTCCCCCTCGTGACTCATTTTGCACAACGCATGAATACTGCGCCATAGGACACTGATTTTACTATTATTTTTGTAGCTGACAGGCGTTAATATTAGATAAAATTTTATCTAATTGGAAGGGCATACCCAAAAACCCCACCTTTCTGCCGTTTTAAGGGCTATTTTTCCGGTTCTTCCGTCTTTTTATCCGAAACCTTGACCGGAGGGGGCGCAAATCGCAAATGCAATTCCTTGAACCGGGCATCATCAATTTGTGCTGGCGCGCCCAGCATCAAATCCTGAGCATTCTGGTTCATCGGGAACAGGATCACTTCGCGAATGTTGGGCTCATCGGCAATGAGCATGACCATGCGGTCAATCCCCGGCGCTGACCCCCCATGGGGCGGTGCCCCATAACGGAGCGCCGACAACATGCCCCCAAAACGGCTTTCCAGTTCATCTTTCTCATAGCCCGCAATCGCAAAGGCCTTTTCCATGATCTCAGGTTTGTGGTTTCGGATGGCCCCTGATGACAGCTCAATGCCATTGCAGATGATGTCATACTGCCATGCCTTGATATCCAGCGGGTCCATGGTCTCAAGCGCTTCCAGCTCACCCTGGGGCATGGAAAACGGATTATGGCTAAACTTGATGCCACCGGTTTCATCGTCATGTTCGAACATCGGGAAATCAACCACCCAACAAAATTCAAAACAATTCGGTTTGAGCAATTCCAGTTCATCCCCAAGGCGGGTGCGCGCATTGCCCGCAAGCTCTGCTGCTGCCGGGGCATCGCCTGCGGCAAAGAACACCGCATCCCCATTCCCTACTCCGGTAATTTCGCGCAATTTAGCAAGCCTGGCTTCATCCAGATGCTGGGCAATGGGGCCCTTGGCCGTGCCATCATCGTTGAAGATGATATAGCCAAGTCCACCGGCACCCAGTTCCTTGCGGGCCCAATCATTTAACTTGTCAAAGAAGCTTCTGGGCTTGGATGCGGCCCCCGGGGCTGGAATGGCCCTGACCGCGCAGCCTTTGCCCACCAGCTTTGCAAAGAGCGAGAAATCAGACCCGGCAAAGACATCACTGACATCACTGATGAGAATGGGATTGCGCAAATCTGGCTTGTCGCTGCCATATTTCAGCATGGCCTCATCAAAGGGAATGCGCACAAAGGGTGGTTTTGATACTTCCCGGCCATCGGCGAATTCTTCGAAAACGCCTGCCAAAACAGGTTCCAATGCCGCGAAGACATCATCTTGGGTGCAAAACGACATTTCCACATCAAGCTGGTAAAATTCGCCCGGCGACCGATCTGCGCGCGCATCTTCATCCCTGAAACACGGGGCGATCTGAAAATATTTATCGAACCCTGCAATCATCAAAAGCTGCTTGAACTGCTGGGGCGCCTGGGGAAGGGCATAAAAATGGCCCGGATGAACCCTGGATGGCACCAGATAATCGCGCGCACCTTCCGGAGAAGACGCGGTCAGGATTGGCGTTTGGTATTCACGGAATCCCGATCCCGTCAAACGACTGCGAATGGATGAAATAATATCACTGCGCAGGATCATGTTGCGCTGCATTTTTTCCCGTCTGAGATCAAGAAAGCGATAGGTAAGCCGGGTGTCTTCGCCATAATCATTATCGGAATTAACCTGCAATGGCAGTGCATCGGCCTCGGATAGAATCTCAAACTGTTCTATCGCTACTTCCACATGGCCGGTGGGCAATTTCGCGTTGATGGTCTCATCACTGCGCGCCACCACTTTACCAACGATGCTGACCACAAATTCAAGGCGCGCGGCCTCCACCGCCTTGAAGGTATCGGCGGACGAATCGATCACGCACTGGGTCAGGCCATAATGATCCCTAAGATCAATAAACAAAAGATTGCCATGATCCCTCTGGCGATTAATCCATCCAGAAAGCCGCACCGTTTCACCGATGTGCTCTGGTCTGATATCCCCGCAGGTATGGGTCCGGTAAGGGTGCATTTCGCTCACAAATTTTCTCCAAGACGCGCTTATGGGTTCGCTTGGGAAAAGCCATGCTTAGGGGGCAATTGTCAAGAAAAGACCTGCATTTTGGGCAATTCTCACGAAATCCGCCTCCCAAATGATAATTTGGTGGCTTTGTTGTTCAAAGCCGAATGTTTTCGTGTATAGCTTCCCCCCATGATCATCCTCAAAGATACCGAATCCTTGGCCCAGTTCTGCGACTCGCTAACTGGCGCCGATTTTGTCACCGTTGACACTGAATTCATGCGCGAACGCACCTATTGGCCGGAACTCTGTCTGGTCCAATTGGGTGGGCCCGATGAAGCGGCGATCGTCGACCCATTGGCCAAAGGCATTGATTTAAGTCCGCTGTTCAAGCTGGTCAATGATGAGCCCGTTCTCAAGGTTTTCCATGCAGCCCGTCAGGATCTCGAGATTTTTCACCATTTAACGGGGAAAATCCCAACCCCCATTTTTGATACACAGGTTGCCGGAATGGTGTGCGGGTTTGGTGAGTCTGTGGGGTATGAAACCCTGGTTGCAAAGCTTGTGAAAACCAGTGTCGACAAATCCATGCGCTTTACCGATTGGTCTCGCCGGCCTTTATCAGAAAAACAGCTCCAATATGCGCTATCAGACGTCACCCATCTGCGGGTTGCTTATGAAAAGCTGGCCCTGAAAATGAAGCCGACCAATCGCCATCAGTGGGTCGAAGATGAAATGGCCATCCTCAACTCTCCCAACACCTATCTGCCGCCCCCCGAAGACGCGTGGCGCCGGATCAAATTTCGGGGAAACCGCCCCCGGTTTATCTGCGTCCTGCGCGAACTTGCTGCCTTGCGCGAACGCATGGCCCGGGAACGCAATGTCCCGCGCAACCGCATTATGCGCGATGATATGATTCTTGATATTGCCGCCCGGGCACCAGAAACCGCCGATGCCTTGGCCCAAACCCGTTCTGTCGGCCGATCCGGTCTGCCTGCCGCATTAACCAGTGCAATCCTGGAAGCCGTGGCAAGGGGCAAGGCCATCCCCGAAGCTGACTGCCCGGTGGTCGAAAAGAAAGCGCCCCTGCCCCACGGCACCGGCCCCTTGATGGATTTGCTAAAGGTTCTGCTTAAAATGAAATGCGAAGAAAATGGTGTCGCCCAGAAACTGGTGGCGTCATCAGCGGAACTTGAAAAAATTGCCGCAGCCCCGGTTGGCAAAGAACCCGATAGCCGTGTGCTTACGGGTTGGCGTCGTGAATTATTCGGTGAAGATGCGCTTCAGCTTAAAACGGGCCGCCTCGCCCTTTCTGCCAAAGGCAGCGCAATACAGATCATTCCGCTTCAAGATTGATCGACTGGCATAATATTCCCGTAATTAATGCGCAATAACCGATTGTCGGCCCAAACGCCTAGCCAAACCCGAAAGGCGTTGCTGGCAAATATCGCTGATGAGATAGGCGTGTTCTTCAGGCAATCTCAACGTCAATTCCTTATGGCTAAGTTCCAGATTGGCATTTTCTAAAATGCCATCAACCCCGCCCGAAAGTGTGTTTGCAAATTGCAAGGCACGGCCAATCAGCATGGCGTGATCAAGGGCATATTCGCCAATCAACGGGGCAACCTGATCCTTGAACGACCCACTGACCTCGCCGCCATACCGGGCACTCACCGCAAAGGCCAACATGATGCGTTCAGGGTGGCTGATCCCAGAAAACGACATATGCAAAACTCTGGAAAAACTACCATCAGCGCGATAATCAGGGTGATCGCGCCAACAGATTTCCGAAAGCATCGCAGCGGCCCGGCGCACGCGCGTGTAGGCAGGGTCTTCTCCGGGGAATAACGGATCAATCCAGTGCCCCATAAATTCGCTTGTTCCCCCGAACCGCGACACCCGCCCGGCCCAATCGGCACAGCCAATGACAAGCGGGTCACGGGCACGCTCAGATTCCCCCAATTGTTTATAAAGCCACCCTTCCCGGAGCCCATGGGCAGAAAAAATAACCCGGGCCGGATTGGCCCGTGCCAGAAGGCCTTCCATGACCACGGCTGCCAATGGCAAGGTCGAAAGCCTGCTCTTTGAAATACCCGGAATTTGCCCAAGGGATTCCGGCCCAAGATTGGCAACCAATCGCAAGACATCCAACGCTTCCTGGCGGCTCAGGCTATAGCCGTGGATCACATGCAGGGGGTAATCGGTATGGGCCATGTGCAGCCCGGCAAAGGCCCGCCATGCCCCCCCCACGGGATAAAAATTGCGCCCCACGACATCGCCCAACCAATCCACCTGGGATAATGCCTTATCCACCAATGTCCGGGCTTTTGCCATGTCTCTACCGACAATGGCATCAAGACGCAGCACCCCCAATGGCAAGGTTGTCTGCTGGCCGATGTCACCCCTGTTAAGGGCGACAATTTCAAGGCTGCCCCCGCCCAAATCCCCCATCATGCCATTGGCATCAGGAATGCCAGAGATCACGCCAAGCGCAGAGGCTTCGGCCTCTTCGTCTCCGCTGAGAACCGATACGGGTGCGCCGATTATTTTTTCAACTCTGGCCACAAATTCATCGCCATCATCGGCGCTGCGAACCGCCTCTGTTGCCAATACATGCCAGGATTCCACACCCAATTTTCTGCCAATGCTGACAAAACGGCGAAGATGTAGGATCGCACTGCGAACACCATGGGGGTCCAGACGAAAGCCTTGCCCCTCTTGTTCGCGCCCCGGGCCAAACCCCCGGCCCAAGCCACACAATGCCCGTTCATTGGAAATAGGAACCGGAACCCGTGCCTGATCTCCATCCCCCACCTTGAACACGACCATGCGGACAGAATTGGAACCGATATCAACAACCGCTTTCAGGCCAGAACCATTTGGTTGAGGGGGCTCTTGGGAATCAAAAGAAGACACAATTATTTACGCTTTCTAATAAGGCTTTTTAAAATTTTGCTTGAAGTAGGCCCCTTTGTCGAGCGGCCAGAGAGCGATGGGTTGGTCATAAAATATTCATGGGCACTGAATGGCACGCCATCTGTGTTTTCTGTATCGGGCTTGAGACGCTGGTACCCACCATCTGGGCCAAGCGACCAGCTTTGGACAGTGTCTTTCAGGTTTGCAGCCATGATTTCATCAAGCACCTGAGCATGAACCGTGGGGTTTTCCAGAGGGACCATTGTCTCAATACGCCTGTTAAGATTTCTGGGCATCCAGTCCGCAGAAGAAATAAATACCTTTGCGTCTTTTGATGGCAGCCCTGCCCCGGCCCCGAAACAAATGATGCGGGCATGTTCCAGAAACCGTCCGACGATGCTTTTGACCCGGATATTTTCCGACACGCCCACAATGCCCGGCCGAAGACAACAGATGCCCCGAACCACAAGATCAATTTTCACCCCTGCATTCGATGCCCTGTAAAGCGCATCGATGATATCGCCATCAACCAATTGGTTCATCTTGGCCCAGATTGCCGCCGGTCGGCCCGAGCGGGCATGGTCTATTTCACCATCAATATGGGCCATTAAGGTTTCGCGCAAATTAACCGGGGACACAGCTATTTTTTCAAATTTTTCCGAACGGGCATAGCCCGTCATCAGGTTGAACAACCGGGCCGCATCCCGACACAATGCCCGGTCACTGGTAAACAGGGAAAGATCGGCATAGGTCCGTGCATTCACCGGATGATAATTCCCGGTCCCGAAATGGGCATAACTTTTCAAGCCCGATTTTTCCCGCCGGGTAATCAATGACAGTTTTGCATGGGTCTTTAAATTGACAGACCCAAAGATCACTTGGGCACCGGCACGTTCAAGGTCGCGGCTCCAGCGGATATTCGCTTCTTCGTCGAAACGGGCCTGCAGCTCCACCATGACCGTGACCGACTTGCCTGCCTCTGCTGTCTTGATCAAGGCACCAATGATCGGGGAATCCCGGCTGGTTCGGTACAGCGATTGTTTGATGGAAACCACCGATGGGTCATCGGCCGCCTGATGCAGGAACTGCACCACCACATCAAAACTTTCATAAGGGTGGTGGACAATCATGTCCTTGGCCTTGATGGCCGCAAACGCGTCCCCACCAAAGGCCTCTATGCGTTCTGGAAAGCGTGAATGATACGGTTTGAATTGCAATTCAGGACGTGCGTCCACCAGTTCAAGGATGTCTGCAAGTCCGGCCAAACCATCAATATCAAAAACATGGGCGCCGGAAACATCCAGGGCGCTGACAATAAAGCCCCGCAATTGAAGGGCGATGGGTGTCATGAAGGTCAAGCGGATCACGGACCCCCGTCGCCTGCGTTCCAGTGCCGTTGACATGACCCTGACCAGGTCTTCTGCCTTTTCCTCTAATTCAAGTTCGGTATCCCTGACAACGCGGAAAACCCCCTGATCAATGACCTGATAACCCGGGAACAGACGGTCGAGAAACAGGATGATCAAATTTTCCAGCGTAATAAATCGCGTGGCGGTGCCGGGAATGCGGATAAACCGATTTAATTGTGACGCCAAAGGCACCAAGGCCCGCACCGGCTCTAAATCATCGCCATTCGTTTTATTGGCCTTCCCCTTGCCCGTTGCCAGGCTCAGCGCTTTCAGTTCCAGAATTAAACTAAGCCCCAAATTCGGAATAAAAGGAAAGGGTTGTGCCGGATCAATGGCTGTGGGCGTCAGTACCGGAAAGACCTGCTCCATGAAATAACGCTCTAACCACACCCGTTCGGGCTCGGTAATATCACCTCGGGACACCACGGAAATGCCCTCTTCGCGCAGGGCGTCACACAAGATGGCCCAGCACCCCTGTTGCTGTTCCAAAATGATCGCTGACGCATTGCTAATAGCGGCCAGTTGTTCCTGTACCGTCATCCCGTCATCGGCACAATGATTGTGGCCCCCGCGCTGCTGTGCCATCAGGCCAGCGGCACGCACCATATAAAATTCGTTGATGTTTTTTGCAGAAATGCTGAGAAAACGCACCCGCTCTAAAATCGGATGGGCCGTATTCATGGCCTCTTCGATGACCCGCCTGTTAAAGGCCAGCCATGATAATTCGCGGTTGATAAACCGTTCCGGGCCAAGGGGCAGGCCGGAAGATTTTTCTGAGGCGAATTTATCCGTCATTTCCAAAACCCGATCCGTTTCTGAACCTCACTTAAACTTTATCAATTATAGATTTTGTTGCAGATAAAAGCCAGATTGG
>Ga0233439_10002494_pt1 | contig 20690 bp, 19 predicted proteins | sample SI_123_September_6_FD_182713 | JGI IMG/M metagenome (GOLD analysis project Ga0233439, IMG submission 182713) | Seawater microbial communities from Saanich Inlet, British Columbia, Canada - SI_123_September2016_100_MG | ecosystem: Environmental > Aquatic > Marine > Inlet | place: Canada: British... | reverse complement strand
ATTTCCCACATGACGAACAGCGAAACAACGCCAAGTAAGCCCAGTATGACGCTTTGGCTTCGCGTAACTGTACCACGCAGGGCCAGAAAACTTTCGCGTGGCGGCATGAAGAGTGGTGCATTGCCTTTCAAATTCTCAGCATCGGCGACCATAATAATATCTCCGGGTCCTGAGTCTGGTGATTTTATTTCATTCATAATCTATTACCCGTCATTTGATCCGCAGTGGAGGTCACGCAATTGGCACGCCTGTGCCAGGCTTGGGAGCATTGCGATAATCATGAAGCATGTTCTCATTCCTTGCCCGCCAGGAGCGGTTGTTCCCAACCGAAGAGACTCTTATACAAACCGAGCCCGACCATGGGCTCAACGGCCGCCACACGTGGATCCCCGTAGCAATGGGTATCCAAAAAATCGCGTAGATCATCCGGCGTTTCACACACAATCTCCGCTAACAAGTCGAATCGCGAAGCGACCCGCATGACATAGACGACCTCATGACAATCCCGAAACATCTGGGCAACATCATCAGCACTCGCATTTTGGGAAACGTTGATCCCTAACATTGCCCATGCCGTATAACCAAGCGCCATGGGGTTCGCGACAGTAATAAAATGGATTAAGTTGGATTTCCTCATGCGGCCCACACGCGCACGCACAGTCGCCTCAGATACGTTTAACTTTTTGGCAATGGAAGAATACGCTGCCCGGCCATCCTCTTGTAGCATCTCCACGATTTGTCGATTGAGGCCTTCAATATTCGGCATTGGCGAATAATCAACGGCTTCAGCTTTGAGATTGGAAAACCGCATCCGGCGACCACCTTTCAACTGATCGCCATTTTTCAACTCAGCCGCCTGTTGAGAACTGCCCGCTGAACCATTGTCCAGACGAGTGGATTTCTTGGCATCAGTGCCCCTAGATTTCTTGGCTAACCTACCGTCCTTCAATGTCATCGACGCTCACCATATAGCTCCCAATAGGAGGGACTCAACGTACATAACCACCGCCTGTCGGCCCGTTTTCTGGCTTTCGCAATCAGGCAATGTGGTAACCCACCACTAGGTGAGTTTGTTTTCTCGAATATCGTCAATTAATCAACATAACGATAATGATTTATTTGTCAAATCTAATATTTATGACGATATTCGTTGAAAATTTCAATATTTACTCAGTTATCGCAATGTAGTCTCTAGGCTCTGCGCCAGAGAGTGTCGTGGATAATTTTAGATATGAACGTCGTTGAGAATAGCTAAGCGCCTGGAAAAGCTCACGTGACTTGGTATTTTCAGCGGGATTAACGAACGTTAGAAAAGACCAAAATCGCTCATTCTCAGATTACCAACTAATGTCACCCTTCTTAGGCAACGGAGCTTTGTTGTTTGAAAGCTTGGCCATTGCAAAGGTGCTGTTCTTGATTGAAGTAGCCGTGGAGTGCTACGCGAACAAAAGCACTTTTTCGAAGTATTGCAATGGTTCTAAATCTCACCATCGCTCGTTCTCGACGCTGGAATAACTGATGTGGGTTCTCGACTCGGTCAGATTTCCGGAACGGGGCGTTAGCAGAAGTGTTTTGATATACACCATCACTTCCGCTATTGGGGTTTAACCGGACGGGATCAGGCCCACTATTGCTTTCTTTGACAGCCGACTGGTCCGCCAGTTCAGTTCCCTGATACTTCTTTTCTTTTCCCTGTTATGCGTCTTAGGGAAATGCGCCCAGAAACCCAGTGATATTGCGGTTTTGCAGGTCTTCGAGGAAGCAGAAATGGCCAAAATTGTAAAAATTCCCTGTTCTTTCCCTGTTTAACAGGGGAAATCACCGGAGACGAGTTCGCTCATGACTGCGTTCACCACCACCGCTTCATCTTCTCGAATCGCTTGATTGTGACGCCATAATCAGTTGAGTTCGATAAGTCTATGCTCGCAGCATGGAGTTTCTGATCAGACAATATCATTACTGTCCCATCAACCATGGTGTAGTTAACCACGGTCAATTACTATTCCTCCAATCATGGTGTAATTGGCTACGGTCAATTCGGTTAATAGGCCAATCAACAGTCTGATGCCCATGAACTACAGTTCTGCTCGATCTAACCGCAACGTGCGCCGCCGCAAAATTACATCATGGCTGGCGTTAAGTGCGCTTATCCTCAATCTCATCGTCGGCGTCTCCGTGCCCATGGCGGAGGCTGGCGCACTCACTGCCGTATCCGATACCGAGCTGACAAGCACCATCATTATCTGCACGCCCAACGGGCTGCGAACCATCGTCCTTGACGCCAATGGCAACCCCCTTCCCGACAACAAGAGCGATGCTGATCTTTGCGCTTTCTGCCTGCCGTTGAACGGCGGACAATGCGGAACCGTCAACGTACCACTTGCCGTTGTTGTTTCGGCGGAGCCTCAGGTGCGCATCTTTAGCCCTGAACACGTCAGGCAAACACGATACAGTATATCCCTGACTTCGCGCCCCCCGCGCGCTCCTCCCGCTTTCTCCTGAAGCCCTGACGCAATGCCATGCGTGGTGTTTTCCTGTCCATAACAGGAAACAGATATCCGTGCGTGCGCTGTTAGCAATCAAGATTAAAGCGAGAAAACAAAATGAAACAAACCATGATTCGACGTGGCGTCGGCACGTGCGCCGCCGCGACCCTTGCTACATTGTTGGCAAGCCCGGCAACTGCCGGTGAACCCATCGTGCTCGATGAGGTGACCGTCACGGGCACCCGCGAGGAACAACCTAAGGCAGAAACAGCAGCTTCGGTGCAAAGCGTGGGTGGCATCACTCTTCGCGATTTGAAACCGGCCCACCCCACCGAGGCTCTTGGGCGGGTTTCCGGTGTTCATATTTCAACCACCAACGGCGAAGGCCACATGGCGGCAATCCGCCAGCCCATAACCACGAGTCCGGTTTATTTGTACCTGGAAGACGGTGTGCCGACGCGCTCCACAGGTTTCTTCAACCATAATGCCCTTTATGAGGTGAACGTGCCGCAGTCCGGTGGTATCGAGGTCAACAAGGGTCCCGGTTCCGCATTACAGGGCAGTGACGCCATCGGCGGCGTTATCAATGTGTTGACCCGAGCACCATCCATCGAACAGGAAACCGAAGCCTCACTGGAATACGGCGCGCACGGATTCATGCGGGGGTTAGCCAGCTTCAGCGACAGTTGGGGTGACAATGCCATCCGTACAGATTTGAACCTTACGCACACTGACGGTTGGCGCGAAAAGACGGGCTATGATCGCCAGAGTGCAACCCTGCGCTGGGATACCTTCCTCAAGAATGGAGGGTTTCTGAAAACCGTATTGTCGGCATCCAATATCAACCAAGAGACTGCCGGCTCGTCGCGCCTATACATAGATGATTATAAGAACAACCCGACGGAAAACTATACGCCGATATCCTACCGCAAGGTTCAGGCCGTTCGTTTATCCTCAGCTTATGAAAACGAAAGCGAAAATACCCTGTTGAGTCTAACGCCGTATCTGCGCTGGAACAGTATGGACATGCTGCCTAACTGGTCGCTCAGCTACGATCCTGTTAGATATACCACAGGCCACATGTCGGCGGGCATGATGGGCAAGTACCGCATGGATTTCGCACCGTACCGTACCCGCGTGGTCGTGGGCGGCGACCTGGACTACAGTCCCGGTTCCCGCGAGGAAGACAAGATTTCCAGAACCAAGGTCGGTAATGTTTATACGGACTATGCGTTTGACGAAACGGTCTACGATTACGATGTGACCTTCATGTCGGCATCACCCTACGTTCATGTTGAAACATCGCCGGTTGAGAAACTGCGTCTTTCGGGCGGCCTGCGCATCGACGCCATGCGCTACGAGTACGACAACAACCTGAGCATTGATCTCACCAGCAGCAAACACAAACGTCTGGGCGACAACACTGTCAACTTCCTGCATGCCAGTCCGAAATTTGGGGCGACCTATGCATTCATGCCGAACCTCAACGGTTTTGCCACCTACAAGCAGGCCTTCCGGGCACCGTCGGAATCGAAGCTCTTCCGTTCCGGCAAGAACATTGATTCCATGCACCTGGATGCCGTCAAGGTAGACAACTACGAAATTGGCGTGCGTGGGAAACCGAATAGTGCGCTGTCTTATGAAGTGTCGGCCTACTACATGGTCAAGAAAGACGACATCCTCACCTACACCGATGCAAGTAATGATCGGGTGAACATGAACGCGGGTGAAACGCTGCATCGCGGTGTGGAAGCACAAATCGGATATATCTTCAATCCACAATGGAATTTGGAAAGCGCAATGTCCTATGCCATGCACACATACGAAGATTGGGTCACCGATGAGAATACCGATTACAGCGGTAATGAAATGATGTCGGCCCCGCGTTGGATAGGCAATTTTTCCCTCGGTTACAGCCCTTCTTTTCTGCCGGATGCGACCTTGCAACTGGAATGGGTCAGCATGGGTGATTACTGGATGGATGAAGCCAACACTCACCGTTACACCGGTCATAACCTGTTCAATATTCGTGCCGGGTATGACGTCACCGAAAATGTCCGTATATTCGGGCGCCTCATGAACCTGACCGATGAGCGTTATGCAACGTCTGCCAAGTATGGCTCTAACGGGCATGAATTCGCCCCGGGACTGCCGATGAGCGCCTTTATCGGCGTCGAAGCGGCGTTCTGATGTTTGGCGCGCGGAAGATATATCGCGCACTGGTATTCACCACCTGCCTTTTGGCAGGTGGTGGTGCCGCTGCCCAACATACCAACCATGATCAAAACAAGGCGGGTGCCCACCCACCGGCTCAATGTTTGCAGGAAGGCACCTTACCGTCGGTTATGTGCGCCGAGGCCCCTACGCCCACCGTGGACGGGCATGGCAGGTGGTGGCTGACCTGGACTCAGCAAGGCCATGTATACGTGGCTTCGGCGCACAACCCTGCAGATGGATTCACGCGCCCCGTGCGCGTGACGCAAAGCGCTATGCATGTGGACAAGAATGGTGAAAACCGGCCCAAGGCAGTGGTCGCTGAAAATGGTGATGTCTACGTATCCTTCACGGCCAAGGGGAAACGCGAATACACCGGCGTGATCTATTTCTCCCGCTCACTTGATGGTGGGAAAACTTATTCTGCACCACGACCAGTAACGGACGAGGCTGAACCCGGTAGCCAACGCTTCGATACAATTGCCGTGACGTCATCAGGTCGAATCTACATGGCTTGGCTGGACAAACGTGATCTGTTCGCAGCCAAGAACAACGGACAGGTCTATCGCGGCGCAGCTCTTTACTATACATGGTCTGATGATCGCGGAGCATCTTTTGCGCCAAATACAAAAGTAGCAGACCATAGCTGTGAATGCTGTCGTACAGCGATGGCGCTCGACGGGGAGACGCCGGTGGTCGTTTGGCGCCATGTGTTTGCGCCGAATATTCGCGATCATATGGTGATACGCCTGAACACCAACAATATACCCGTGCGTTTGAGCGACGATCATTGGGCAATTGATGGTTGCCCGCACCATGGTCCAGCCATTTCCATAACCAATGCAGGTGTCCAACATGTGGTCTGGTACACCGATGGCGAGGTCAGGAGTGGGCTGTTCCATGCGCGCTCGGATGATGGCGGGAAAAGCTTCAGCGCACCAAGTGGTTTTGGCGCGACGGATCGGCAGGCCTCCCATCCCCACGTTCTGGCAATCGGTAAAACCGTATTCCTCGCATGGAAGGAATTCACCGGCGAGGAGAGTGAGCTCTACGTATCGCAATCGGCGGATGCGGGCCGGACCTGGTCGGTGCCCTTGCGTGTCGCGCAAACGCCGGGCCCCAGCGATCACCCATTTTTAATTCATGCCAACGGCTGGGTTCACGTTAGTTGGACAACCATGATCGAGGGGTGGCGCAGTATGCGGATAGCGCCACTCGTCGATTCGCATTGAGACGGGAGGGTGCTATGTGGCGCGTTGTAACATTCTGCATCACAGTTCTATGCATGTGGGCAAACCCCACTCATCCGTCATCTGCTAACGAGCCGATTGCATTTAACAAGGGTGATTTTGCAACCATTCGCGAATGGCACAAGGGGGACATGTTAGTCGTGGCGTTCTGGTCGCTAACATGCGCTCCCTGTTTAGCCGAAATGTCGATTTGGCATGAAATCCTGGAAACTCATCCTGACCTCACCGTCGTCCTTGTTTCCACAGACAAACTTGAGGATAGCGAGCGAATAGAAAACCTTCTTGAACGCCACCAGTTGACCGGGGTGGAGTCATGGGTATTTGCCGATCCGTTCGTTGAACGCTTGCGCTACGATGTGGACCCGAAGTGGCGCGGCGAACTACCCCGCACCTACTTCATTGATGTGAGCGGTAAGCTTCATGCTCATTCAGGCATGGTCGATCCCGCAACACTGAAATCATGGCTGACGGCGTCAGGTGTGCCATGAGACTCGAAGGCAGCAGTGAAGCAGGAACGGGTTGGGCAGGACGTTGCTTGTCGACGACCTTTGCTCTGGCGTTGCATGGGGCGGTGGTTATTGCTGTTGCGGTCTGGCAAAATCTTTCCTTCAAACCACCGCCACCACCAGTTTACTTTGAAATTATCAGTGAGGTCGCCTATCAGTCCTTATTCCCAACTCCCGAACCAGAGCCCACCCTTGATCCGGAACCTGAGCTTGAGCTTGAGCCAGAACCGGAGCCGGAGCCGGAGCCTGAATCAGAAGTAGAGTCTGAGCCAGAACCAGAACAATTCCTGCCGGAAAGCACCAACCCTGCGATAGTAGCGATGGAAACACCACCTTCTAAACCCACACCGCCACAGATCGAGCCCACGCCTCGGCAGGTAGAGCCGAGAATGCACGTAAAGGTCATAAACGTGAATAGTTCGCCTGCCTCATACAACACCCCATTGCCTCTTCCCTCAGCAGCGCCTCTCTATACGCCACCAAATGGTCAAGCAGCTTACTTACATAATCCAAAACCAATATATCCGCGTCAAGCTCGCCAGCGCGGTATGGAAGGCGTGGTATTTCTGCGGGTTGAAGTGGCGTCAAAGGGCCACCCCCTTGCTATTATCATTATGAAGAGTTCGGGATTTTCTGTTCTGGACCGAGCCGCCATCCAGGCCGTTGGAAAGTGGCGCTTTATTCCCGCAACCAAGAATGGGATATCGGTTACCGCAAGTGTTGAAGTTCCCGTGCGCTTTCAATTGGCGGATGGCTAATTTCCGACACCAAAAGAATGCCTCAACAGCCCAAGTGATGGCTCTCACGGCTCGCTGACATCTGCGCTGGGGTCGCACTAGCAAGCTAAGTGCGCAAATTCACCACGCCACGAGCTTCCAACTCCTTACGGTGTTCGAGCACACCATCAAGCCAGTCGGGATCCATCTCAGGCACTGATGACAGTAACAGGTCTGTATAATCGTGATGGGGTGGGGTCAGGATTTCGTCACGCGGGCCTTGCTCAACAACCTTGCCTTGGTACATGACCACGATTTCATCGGAAATGGCCTTCACCGTGGCCAAGTCATGGGTAATGAACAGATACGAGACGCCCAGGTCGTTCTGCAAATCCTGTAGCAGTTTCAAGATGCCCTTGGCCACCAGTTGATCCAATGCTGATGTGACCTCGTCACAAATGATCAATTCAGGCTCGGCCGCTAGCGCACGCGCTATACACACCCGTTGCTTCTCACCGCCCGACAACTCGGACGGGAAACGGTCCATATAATTTTCACCAAGCTCGATCTTCTCTAGCAGCTCTTTTACGCGTGCCTTCTTGGCATCTCCTTTGAGGCCGAAATACAGTTCCAGCGGCCGACCAATCACATCTTTGACCTTCTGGCGCGGGTTCAGCGCCACATCAGCCATCTGATAAATCATCTGGATACGGCGAAGCTGGTCCTGTGGACGATCCTTGAACGATGGTGCCAGGGGTTCGCCATGGAACAGGATTTCGCCCATTTCAGGCGGCAGTAACCCCGTAATCACACGGGCGGTTGTGGACTTACCAGACCCGGACTCGCCGACCACGGCAACGGTCGTGCCTTTGGTGACCGCCATGCTCACATCTTCCAGCACACGTACACCGTTGCCATAGCTGGCGGTGATGTTCTTAACCGTCAGAATATCATTGCCCAAGCCTTCGATATCCGCCTTGTCCTGATGGACCTTGCGAACGGATAGAAGCTCGCGGGTGTAATCTTCTTTCGGGTTTTCAATCATCTGACGGGTCTCGCCAGTCTCAACCTCGTTACCGTATCGCAGCACCATAATCCGGTCAGCGATCTGCGATACAACCGCTAGATCGTGGGTGATATAGAGGGCGGCGGTATTGTGCTCGCGAATAGCGTCCTTGATGGCGGCCAAAACCTCGATTTGTGTGGTCACATCCAGTGCCGTGGTCGGCTCATCAAAAATAATGAGATCAGGATCACACGACATGGCCATGGCGACCATGGCCCGCTGTAACTGACCACCCGAAACCTGATGCGGGAAGCGACGACCGATGTTCTCAGGGTCTGGTAAATCCATGCTCTTAAACAGGTCTTTGGATTTCTGTTCGGCGGCGCCAAAGCCCATAACCTTGTGCACCACAGGTGTTTCGGTGAACTGCTGAACAATGCGGTGGGCAGGATTGAACGATGCGGCGGCGCTTTGCGCCACATAGGCCACCCTGACACCGCGCATTTCGCGCAAACGGTCTTCGGACGCCATCGCCATATCGACACCATCGAAATTGATGGAGCCACTGACGATGCGACAGCCCGGCCGCGCGTAACCCATGGATGCGATGCCGATGGTCGATTTACCCGCACCGGATTCACCAATAATACCAAGAACCTCACCCCGGTTAAGCGACAGCGAAACCCCATGGACGATACCGTTCCATTGTTCTTCCTGGTAGCCTTCGATGACCAGGTCTTTGATCACAAGCAGTGGTTCAGACATATGTTTTTTCCCTGCTCAAATCTATTCGATATCACGGATGCCGGATGCCTTGTGCAGGAACCAGTCAACAATCAGGTTCACCCCCACGGTCAGCAAAGCAATAGCACCAGCCGGAAACAGCGGAACAATGATGCCCCAGTTAATGCCTTCAGCATTTTCGCGCACCATGCTGCCCCAATCAGCGGTGGGTGGTTGCAGGCCCAGGCCCAAAAAGCTGAGGGCGGCAATAAACAGGAACACAAAGCAAAACCTGAGGCCGAACTCAGCCAGCAAGGGAGCCATCGTGTTCGGCAAAATTTCATGGCGCATAACCCACCACAGGCCTTCGCCACGCAATTTAGCCACCTCCACGTACTCCATCACCTCCACATCCATGGCGACGGCGCGCGATATACGGAAAACGCGGGTCGCATCCAGTAACGCGATAACGACGATCAATATGTGGACTTCGGTGCCCAGAACCGACAACACCATCAACGCAAAAATCAGGGTGGGGATCGCCATGAGAACTTCCACCGAACGGCTGATTATCTGATCCACCGAGCCGCGCAATGTGGCGGCCAGAAAACCCAGGGAGATTCCAACGGCAAACGCCAGCATGGTGGTAACCAGGGCGATGCCGATAGTGTTTCTGGCACCGTAAATAAGTCGTGTAAAGAGATCGCGGCCAATATGGTCCGTGCCCAACAGCGCGGGCGGATCGTGTTCGGGGGCTTCTGAATCCCAGAAACCACCTTCCCAGGTATCGCCGATAATCTCTGTTTCGCTATAGGGCGCGATGACGGGGGCGAACACGGCGGCCAAAACATTCAACAGAACGATAATCATCCCGAGCTTGGCGGCGACCGGCGCTTCAATGACGAGTTTCAATGCTGAGTTCATGATCTGCGCCTTACTTCGGATGCCGGAGCTTGGGATTGGCAAGGATCGACAGCACATCAGCCAACAAATTCAGCAACACGTATGTCGATGCGAAAACCAGAACGCTTGCCTGCACCACAGGAAGGTCGCGTTTCGATACAGAATCGACCAGCAACTGCCCCACGCCCGGATACCCGAACACAACTTCCACAACCACAACCCCCACAACCAGATAGGCCAAGTTCAGGGCGATCACGTTGATTACCGGGGACAAGGCATTGGGAAATGCGTGGAACACAATAATGCGTGGGCGGCTCATACCTTTGAGGGTCGCCATTTCAATATAGGGGCTCGCAATCACACTGAGGATCGCGGCACGGGTCATACGCATCATTTGCGCGATAACCACCAAAATCAACGTGAGCGCCGGCAGCGATATAGAATATAGCTGCTGCCACAGCGTCATATCGGCGGTCGATTTGGAAAAGCTGGGAAACACATTGAATTCGACCGCCAGAAAATAGATCAGGATGTACGCGATAAAGAATTCCGGAAAGGAAACAAAACTGAGTGTGACCATGGAAATGGTTTTATCAAACCAACTTTCCCGGTAGAGCGCTGCCAGAACCCCAAGTGTGATGGCAATGGGGATAGCGATAATGGCAGCCACCGACGCCAGGAAAAGCGTATTAACAAGGCGGCCACCCAGCAGATCGGCAATCGGACGTTTGGTCGCAAGCGACGTGCCCAGGTCGCCCGACATCAAATTACCAATCCATTCCAGGTAGCGGGTGTGGGCGGGGCGGTCCAAACCGAGTTGGGCCCGAATAGCGGCGACGTTCTCATCCGTCGCGGCTTGTCCCATCAAGGCCTCGGCCAGATCGCCGGGCAGCAGTTCAACGCCCAGAAAAATAATGAGCGAGATAACGAACAACGTTACCAAACCGAACGCCAATCGTTTGGCGACCATGGCAATCAATTGATCCATACGTTTGCGCTCCGCTTATCTTTCCATGGGCTACGTTTCTATCTTAGCCCATCCCCAATTACCTATGAGTGGAACACAAAACCGGGCCGCTAAACAAGTATTCAAACAAGATCGGACCTACCCCTAATGCAGTATACCATCTCTGATATACCGATTGCCGGGCCGCTCAACTAAAGTATGGCCGCAATTACATAAGCTGTTATGGTGTGTCACATCATCTGATATGTGCATATTTCCGGCGCTAACCCGCCAATTATAAAAATTGAGGATCAAGTTATGAACGTGCTTACAAACCTGGGAACAGAGCAGCTACAGGAAAAGGATAATCGGTTTATCCATCCATGGCAGGAAATCAAAGGCATTGGCACCACCAAGCGTACCGTCATCAAGAAAGCCGAAGGTATTTATCTGCATGATTCCGATGGCAACAAGATGATCGATGGCCCGGCTGGCATGTGGTGCGTGAACGTGGGCTACGGCCGCACAGAAATCGCTGATGCGATCCGTGATCAGGCGCTTGAAATGCCTTACTGTTCACCCTGGTCGGAAACCAGTGCACCGGCCGCTATTCTGGCTGACAAGCTGGCGGAGATTTCGCCGGGCGATCTGAACAATGTGTTCCTGACCAATTCGGGCTCCACAGCCGTGGATTCAGCTCTGCGGTTCGTCATGTTCTTCAACAACGTGCTGGGACGGCCGGAAAAGAAACACATCATCAGCCGTCACAAGGCTTATCACGGCTCCACCTTCCTTTCGTCCTCTGCCGCTGGCAAAGAGCGCGACAAGAGCTTCATGGACACCAATACGGAACTATTCCACTTCATTTCAGATCCAAAGCCATACGTGCGCCCCGAAGGCATGAGCGTAGACGACTGGCTGGAGTTCCTGGTCAAGGAATTCGAAGACAAGATTCTTGATCTGGGTGCCGACAAGGTTGCCGCTTTTATTGGTGAGCCATTGTTAGCGTCGGGTGGCGTATCTGTGCCGCCAAAGGGCTATCACAAACGCTTCCTGGAAGTCTGTCGCAAGCATGACGTGCTGTATATTTCCGATGAAGTGGTAACCGCTTTTGCCCGCCTTGGCCATTGGTTCTCATCAGAAGAAGTCTTCGATATCGTGCCCGATATCATCACCACGGCCAAAGGCCTGACCTCGGGCTATCAGCCATTAGGTGCCGCCTTGATTTCTGATCGGGTCATGAGCCAGATCCAAGGTGATGATGCCCCGGACTCGTATTTCTCCAACGGTTTTACCTATTCGGGTCATCCGGTGGCTTGTGCTGCCGCCCTCAAAAATATCGAGATCATTGAACGTGAAGGCATTCTGGAACATGTGCGTGAGGTAGCGCCCTATTTCCAGGAAAAACTTCGAGCTTTGAGCGATCTGCCCATTGTTGTTGATATTCGGGGTGAAGGCCTGCTCGGCTGTGTCGAATGCGATATCAGCGACGGCCATGAATCGGATTTGGCCAAGGATCACGAAATCGGCAAACGTATCGACGCCCACTGCCATACCATGGGCCTGATGCTGCGTCCGATGATCAACATGTGCGTGTTCTCGCCACCCTGCATCATTACCAAGGACCAAATCGACGATATGTTCAGTATCCTGCGCAAGGGTATCGAAGCCACTATGGACGATCTGCGAAAAGAAGGTATTTGGCAGGGGTAAACCCGCAACCTTACGAAAACGCAAAAAGGGCCACCAGATAATCTGGTGGCCCTTTTTCTGTTGGGGAGGGTGTCTTGTTAAATGCCGGTTCGGGTAAAACCGGTTCAGGAGTACTTGAGAGAGTTGATGATTGAAGTATCACCCAAATCTTTCGCATCCACTGTGATCCGTATCACAACCAAGAAATTATTATTTCAGCCCCTCAAATTTGATCAGTCCGCGTCATAGGCAATCAACGACATGAAATCGCCCTGTTGAATGAGGCCCGGATGGTGGCGCCCGATCAATCGGCCATCCCGGCCCGCTGAATAAACCACAGGCTCACGTTCCGGGTGTTGAATGTTATGGACCTGCGCTAGCGGATCGCCCTTGGATACGGGCTCGCCCAGGTTCACCAGCATTTCGAACATGCCGTCATCGTTGCTCTGGTTAAAGCAACCATCGCCGGCGGAATCCATGAATCGTGTTTCCGGGGCCGCCGGAATATCGCCCGAGTCAGGCAAAATACCCATGTGCACCAGAAGACGCATCAATCCGTCCTCGGCAATCCGCACATTATCCGGCAACGCCGTACCACCACCGCCCAATTCCGTCGACAGGAACACCTTGCCCATATCTTCCACCGCCGTATCCAGCATGCCGCGGCTGTCCAGTTCCACCAGAACAAGACTGATGGGGGCGGCAAACGCCAACAGGGCTTCTTTGCAGCGTCGAAACTGATCCGCATCATCCAGATGGTGAATGGCCGCGAAGGCATCAAACATCAGGGTTTTACCACCTGAATGAATATCCATCACCACATCACATTCAGGCAGGATGTGCCTGGTCACATAATCGGACACCTGATAGGAAACAGTACCATCGGCATCGCCCGGAAAGGCGCGGTTCATGTTCACATCGTCGATGGGTGATACGCGCGCGCCAGCCCGCACCGCCGCATAATTCAGAAACGGGATGGCAATAACCCGGCCATTCATTTGGGCGGGGTCCAGCTTACGCATCAACTTCATGGTCGCAATGGGGCCTTCGTATTCATCACCATGATTGCCGCCCGAGAGCAGCAGTGTTGGACCGTCACCATTCTTCACAACGGAAATCGGCATGCGTATAGCGCCCCAGGCTGATTTATTCGTGGAATGGGGTATGTCCAGATAGCCGAACTGCTTGCCGTCGGCATTCAAATCAATACTGGGGTTAATTTTGGATTTCTTGCTCATCGTCATGTTCATGCTCGGGCCCTTTGCGGTGGAATATACGTTATCTGCTGAGTACTTGATAATGTTTGATAACGCTACACAAGCGTTTAGAAGATTGACAGACAGGGTCCACATACCCATCTTAGCCCCAAGCAGCGGTGCCTTCGGGGCCGCAATTTCCGGCGCCTCAGCAATGAGGGCCAACACAGGTGTACTCGCTCTGAGCCAAGGAGGCCGCACCGCATGACAAGAACATCAAGTTTGAACAGCCCGCTGTTGCTCGGCTTTGATCGTCTTGAACGCGTCCTGGACCGCGTCTCCAAGACATCGGGCGAGGGTTATCCTCCCTATAACATTGAACAAACCGGCGAATACAGGTTGCGTATCACGCTGGCCGTAGCCGGTTTTTCCATGGATGATCTACAGGTTACCATTGAAGACAATCAACTGGTTGTTCGGGGCCGTAATAAGGAAGACGAGTCTGAACGCGTGTTCATCCACCGGGGTATCGCCGCAAGGCAGTTCCAGCGCAGTTTCGTGCTGGCCGAGGGCATTGAAATTCTGGGCGCCTCACTAGAGGATGGACTCTTGAACGTTGATCTGGAACAGTACGTCCCGGAGCCTGAAGTACGGACCATCGAAATCACCAAGGGTTCCCAAGCCAAAAATAAGGACAAGAAATTGTCCGCACCTAAAACAAAAACAATTGAAGTAACGACTGAGGAATAAGGATCGAATATGTCTGCACGCGATAGAATTCCTTCAACGATCCGCCCCAGCCGCGCGCTCCGCCTGTCCAAACAGGATTTCGCCCAGTGGGGTCTGGACCAAGCTGCCTACGTGCGCCCGGCATCTAATCAGTCTGGCCAGCCATCCGTCACCGGCGACATCAAATACACAGTATATTCCGCTGATGGTCGATCACTGGGCACCCTTCCCTCACGTGAACTGGCCGTCGCGGCCATCGTAGGTCAGGGCATGGAACCGCTTAGCGTTCACTAAGCAACCCCATATCGGCCTGTCGCCCGCACCAATATATCACAGCAATAAAATGGGGTTTGTTAGCCTGGGCGTGTTCCCCATCACATACACGTTGGCCTAACTTTGTTAGTTTGAGTTCAATTGAAATCAGGCAAACGACAATGATGGACGCGATAACAACAGCAACGATGGGCATGCGAATGAACGCGGTTTCATTCCAAAAGTCTGCCGTGCGCGTTGTTCAGCAACCCGTAACCCCCGTTCCAAAAGCTGGGCTTAAAACTGAAGCTACGGACATCACCGCAGAAATCATCAATCTAAAAATCGCCGAAATCGGCTACGCCGCCAATGCTACCGTCATCCGAACAGCAGGCGATATGAGCAAAACGCTGCTCGATATATTGATTTAGCTTAAAATCATCAACAGCAACGTATTGATTAATAAGCATTTCACTCAATGCTTATGTCATGGGATGTGGATTTATGCAGCGCCAAACAGGACCGGATGCGCGGCGCGGAGTGCCCGGACCACGTGGTGAAGAAGCTTGTCGGGAGCGAAGGGCTTAACCACGTATTCAGCGATCCCGGCGGTCATCGCCTCTTCAAGGCGGAATTTTTCGGTATGGCTGGAAATCATCAAAATTGGAACCGCCGGATTACTCAATTCCTTACTCCTGCGGATCATATACGTCAGATCAATGCCGGTAATCATAGGCATTTCATAATCCGTCAGGACCAGGTCAACGTGCTCCTCCGCCAATATCGTTAATGCCTCGACACCGTCTTCAGCTTCGAGAATGTTCCGAACGCCGAAAAGAGTGAGCGCCTCGCGGATCATTTTACGGTTAAAGCGGCTGTCATCGACGATGAGATAGGTCAAATCTTGAAGATTCTCGATATGTTGCTCCGAAACTTTAAAAATCTTGCGGGGGCCAGTCTGGGGCGTTAACCCCGCTTCGTTGTCCTGAGCGGGTTCTTCCACTCGACTAGTCGCTTGTAATGTCATGTTAAACTCCATTACCTCTAATTCATCCGACGACGGATAGTCCGTGAACCCTAGGCCTTGCCATGGGTTGCATCATATATATCCTAATTTTTTATGGGTTTCTGTGACGACGCTCACAGGCGTTTGTGGTTTTCTCAAAAATGCGGGGTACAGCGGAATTCATCAGGCTCCGGGGGCCGTCTTACATGGCCTTTGGCGACCATGATACTCACCCGATCATGCCTCATAGTACAGACTTCAAGAGCCATGTTAAATTTCTCTTATGGCAAGAATGTTACCTAGCGTCTCAAAGTAGATATTTGAATGCGTGCTATCGATCAGAATGCACCTTGAACACCGAACCAGCCAAAAAATTGAACAATGATTGTATTAGTATTATCATGTCATCATATTGATGACATTGGATGTTAGCGATAATGAGCAATGCTTAAAAATCTTTCACTTAGATCCATTATTCTACTGGTTTCAGGTATAATCGGTCTATCTGGCGTGGCTCTTGCCGTTCTTCTTGGTTATACGATCCGGAATGTTAGCTCCATTGAAGAGAGCTGGTATACATACCAGGCTGACCGTTCAGAGAAAGCCCGACTTGAAAGTGTGCTCCGTGCCGCCATTGGTTATGGTGGCATGATTCATGATTTCAAAAACTATGTACTACGCCATGAAGATTTTCGAATGGATCTTGTTCAGGCAGACATTGGTGCAGCACGGGCTGTAGTTGGACAATATCGATCCTTGGGCTTGAGCGAAGCTGAAAAGGTTGCTCTCGAGGATATTAGTAGTGTGCTTAATAAATACAATGATGCCTTGTTCACCACACGTGAATTAATCACTGAGAATGCCACAACCAAAGAGATCGATAAAAAAGTAAGGATTGATGACAGTATCGCCCTCAGAAGCCTCGATACATTGAGAAGTGAGGTTGACCGTCTATCGGGTGCCGGACAGACATCTCGTAAAGTCAAAGGCCGAATTGTTGCTAATCTTCGAGCAGGAATGGGTTATGGCGGGATGATTCATGAATTTAAGAATCTTGTTCTGCGATCTGATCTTCCACGAGTTACTAAAATTCAAACTCACATTGCCAGTATAGAAAATAGTATTCTTGCTTACCGTGAATTGGGCACAACTACTGCTGAGAAAATAGCCCTGGATGATATCGAAAACACAATATTCCAATATAAGTCGAAATTAGAAAACATCATTGAGCTTGTTAAAACTAAATCGGCAATTTCTAAAATAGATCAGGCTGTAAAAATCAACGACTCTGCCGCACTACGAGGGCTTAAGACGCTCGATAAAGAAATTGCTTTGCAGGTCGATACGCTATCCAAAAACGTTGGCGAAAACCTGACTTTCCTGGCCACCGTGGTTCCAATTCTCAATTGGAGTGTTTTAACTATTATCATCATGACCATGGGGGCATCTATATGGTTCTTCCATACCTATATCATCCGACCAATTTCTACGACAACGGCCTTAATGAATCTTTTGGCGAAAGATGAAACAGCAATCAGCATTCAGGGATTAGAAAGGAAGAATGAAATTGGGCAAATGTCTCGCGCACTGGAATCTTTCCGTGAGAATATCATCAACAGAAAAGCCGCAGAAGAAGAAATCCGAAATTTGGCACTATCGGATTCATTGACTGGATTAGATAACAGGAAAAGATTTGAAGAGAGGTTGAGTGAAGCTATTAATATGGCTAAACGCACCAATTCTACTTTGGCTTGTTTGATGATCGATCTGGATAAATTTAAACCCATTAATGACACCTATGGGCATGCTGCTGGTGATGAAGTGTTGAGAATTGTTGCTGAGCGATTGAACCTTGTCTCACGTGATACAGATTTTGTTGCAAGATTAGGTGGAGATGAGTTCGCAATGGTCGCAACAGCTATAGAAGATATTGCCAGTGCCGAATTACCCGCAAAACGTATAGTGGATCAGTTGGGGTTGCCCATATATTTTGAAGATAATGAACTTAAAATTGGTGGTAGTGTGGGAATTTCTATTTACCCAAATGATGCGCAAAATATAGAGGGCTTATTAAAATTAGCAGATGATGCCTTATACGCATCAAAAAAAGCCGGGCGTAATACGTTCCGTTTTGCCAAATCAAAGACGCCTAAATCAAAGAAAGAAGCGAAATCTGACAGCGAAAAATCTTAGTTGCAATAAATGCTTTCTATTATTTAATCAATTTCACTGATGCCTGCTTGTGGGCGCTGAGCCACAAATTCTACTCAGCTATCCTGAATCAGCTTAACGATCGTCTTATGGTTCTCGTGAAACCGAACCCCGACAAAATCATCATCTACCCATGCAGGTTCACCATGAAATTCGCCGAATTGTGGAATTATCAATACGATCAGGGGTTGTTCATTTACATCCAACTGACCTAAACCTTCCTTAATCTGCAATTTGGCGCCACCGGCACTGATGTCAAATATTACCGCCTTGAATTCAGAATCGCTTATTCTGACCATGGCATCCATCATCAATGGATGACGCTCCTCCTGACGTTGGTCAATAGCTGGCTCGATCACTTCCTGCTCTTCAATGATCGCTTCCTGCTTCTTGGAAGAAGCCGGGCGTCCGTCGACGATAGATTCGAACGCTGAACGCATGTCTTTCATCTCTCTGGTCAACCGACCCGACGATGACAAGGCATTTTCGAGCGATACGCGTAAATCCTCTAATTCAAGCTCTTGCGCCTCCATGCGGAGACGTATGGTTGCTAATTCATCCACTGGATACATCCGTTTCGTTATCTACGCTCACAACAAGGTCGCAAGTTCCTTACAATAACATTACAGAATGATGATAGCATTCTCCCACGGCACCCCGTCAACTGTTTAGGCTGCTTGGCGGCGGAGAGGGGAAGTGATCAACGACGTTAAATTATGCCCGCACAAGAACGGCATGCGAACGTCGTTAACGCATAACCCCGCCGCCATCAAAGGGGATGGTCTGGCCGGTTACGAACGACGCTGTGTCGGAAGCAAGCATCAATACAAACGCCGATGTTTCCTCATACGTCGTCATGCGTTTCACCGGCACGTTATCTTTTGCCTGTTCGATTTGCTCCGGTGTAAACAACTCACGAACCAGGGCGCTATCGACGAATCCCAAGCCAACGGCGTTAACCGTCACATGCGGACCCAGTTCAAGCGCCATGCTCTGGGTCAGCATGTTTAACCCGGCCTTGGAAGCCGCGTAGTTGGCGTTACCAATTCTGGCTTGAATGGCTGTTGCTGCGGAAATATTTACGATCCGGCCTTGGCCCGCCGCTACCATAAGACGACCAACAGCCTGTGACAGCAGGAACGGCCCTTTCAGGTTGACACCCATGGCCTGATCCCAATCTTTCTCGCTCAACTCAAGAAATGGCTTATCAATGCTGAGCCCGGCATTGTTGATGAGAATGTCAACGCCGCCATAGGTCGTCACCACCTGCTCAACCATGGCTGTGACGTCATCCAGTCGGGCAATGTCCGCGTGGCAGGCGATGGCTTGACCGCCCGTTTCCGTGATACGTTTCACAGTCTCGTCAGCGGCGGCGGCCGACGACGAATAGTTGACCGTCACATTGGCACCTTCACGGGCAAAATCCACCGCAAGCTGATGTCCGAGCCCGCGACCTCCGCCAGTGATCAAGACGGACTTATCTAAAAATCGTGACATATCATTTTCCCTTTTGAAACTGACCGTAATGATAGCAAAGGACTTCGTTCATGGCTGCTACTTTCCGTCCATAGCGAACATTACTGGGCATGATATCTGCCAAAGCTCCATACCCAGTCGGGGCCTAACCTCTTCAAAACCGCATGTCAGATAGAAATCGATTTATCAGCGATCTTCGCCAACGCCATTGTCGGAAGTTATGAGACCATCCACCAGTTCCACCACCCGGTGGCAACGTTCGGCCAACTCCTGCTGATGAGTGATCAGCACCAGAGTTGTGTTCAGCCGGTCGTGAAGTTCAAACAATAGGTCCATTACCACCTGTCCGGTAGTCCCATCCAGGTTGCCGGTAGGCTCATCGGCGAGCAGTATGTCGGGCCTGGTGACAACGGCGCGGGCTAGCGCCACCCGTTGTTTTTCGCCGCCGGAAAGTTGTCCGGGATAGTGCCTGATTCTTTTTTCAAGGCCGACCGCCACGAGTTCTTCCTCGGCGCGCTGAAAGGCATCGTCGACACCGGAAAACTCAAGAGGCATGGCAACATTCTCCAGTGCCGTCATCGTCGGAATAAGGTGGAAGTCTTGAAATACAATGCCAACGTGGTCACGCCGGAACAGGGCCAGGGCATCCTCGCCCATCGTCGAAATGTGCCGCCCGGAAACCCGGACCAAGCCGGATGTCGCTGTTTCCAGACCCGCAATTATCAACATTAGACTGGTTTTGCCGGAGCCAGATGGACCAATGATGCCAAGGGTCTCTCCGTGTTCAACCTTCAGGTCAATGCCGCGGAGTATGTTGACCTCACCTGCACCACTGGTCAGCAATAGACGAAGGTCTTCAAGCTGTATGGCCGATGGGCTAACGCTGTTGTCGATTGTCAAGGAAACTCCGCTTGAGCTGGCATTCAAGTGTATTCTGATACGTCCTAACAGTAGGGTTGTCAATATAGCCGCCAGTCCCAACTTCTCTGACTTTTTTCTACCTTCAACACTGTCTTTTGACATATCCATCACCGCATGGCGAAGGCCATCAGCAACCCGCGTTCTATTGCCTAGACAACCCCCAGGTCGTGTACCATCTTGACTGACGCGCCTTTCGACAGGGCACCAGAGAGGACAGATGGCGATTTTCAACCACATCTCACTTGCGGCACGCATCGCGACACGGGATTTGCGCGGCGGGGCACGTGGCTTGTGGTTATTGATCGCAGGCGTCTTCGTCGGAGCGGCGGCTGTAGCCCTGGTGGGGGCGACGTCGCAAAGCCTTATAGATGGCGCACGCCAGGGTGCCCTGGAAACCATAGGTGGGGACCTGAGCCTGCGTTTGTATCACCGCCCACCCAGTGAAGCTGAACTAACA
>Ga0233439_10002492_pt1 | contig 20696 bp, 16 predicted proteins | sample SI_123_September_6_FD_182713 | JGI IMG/M metagenome (GOLD analysis project Ga0233439, IMG submission 182713) | Seawater microbial communities from Saanich Inlet, British Columbia, Canada - SI_123_September2016_100_MG | ecosystem: Environmental > Aquatic > Marine > Inlet | place: Canada: British... | reverse complement strand
CGTGCCGGCCAAGGGTAACCTTGTCACATACATTGAGACAATGAGGGCCGACTAAGCGCCGGGGTACGTATTCATCTGATTTTTTTGATGGCCGCTTTTGGCACTTATCGAGTATCAACCGACGTTAAGCCGATGTCCACTTTGGCTCTAGCTTCGAGCATCGCCAGCTGGTTTGAGAAATCCTGCATGGAACCATCAAGATCGCAATAATTCTGCGGGCACAGTGCCCAAAGCAGCCGCTGTCAGACAAACGAGAACTGGTCTGAAAAACCCCGTAACCCATATTTCTCAAGCCGCAAGTTGACGCCACTCGGCCAGAGCGGTCGCGCGACCCTGCGTGAATATGTCTCGGCGGTTGAGGTGACGGTCTTGATTGAAATGATTGAGAATGGAGGCGTGAGCGGAAGCGAATTTCTGCTGGCTCTTGATGTCCCTGAACCTGGCCATCGCGCCCTCTCGTCGCCGGAACGGCTGGTGTGAGTTTTCGGCCCGGTTATTGTGCCATCGCCTACATTCCTGACGCTCCAGATTCCCAATCACTTTCATCGCCGCACCGTATGAGCGAAGACGGTCCGTCATGATCGACCACCGCCCGCCTCAACCTGATTTGCTCTGACACTGCTCCTGCGATGGGTGTTCATAAAACCCCTGCGATATTCAGAAAAATTGGCCTCAGTTTCACGCCGTTCTGTTGGTTTGATATTTGTGTCCGCAAAATATTCCAAATCCGGACAGATCATTTGGTACATAAACCGGACAGACCACATGTTACTGACAATCATGCCAACGAGCGCTTGCATCAACGCCGTGGTTTGGTTATACACCGTTCGCAATCCACGGAGCTGTATGATGAAAAAAGATATCCACCCCGATTACCATGAAATTACCGTGGTTCTGACCGATGGCCAGGAATTCACCACCCGTTCGACCTATGGGGAGCCTGGTGCCGTCCTGAAATTGGATATTGATCCCTCCACCCACCCGGCCTGGACCGGCGGGCCGCAGCGTGTTCTCGACACCGGGCGTGTTGCCAAATTCCGGAACAAGTTCAAGGGCTTTGGCCTGGACTAGACCGGCGACCTGGCCACCGGGCTACTTCTGCGAAAATCGCTGATTTTACGATTTCTGATAGGCTGACAAGGCACTGATGCGCCCGGAAATAGTGCTTCAGGCAGGCGTGGCCGCAACCATACCGTCCAGCCGGGCTATTCGGCTATATAAACGCTCGCTCCGCCGCAGCAGATCGCCCAAATATGGGGGTAACTGTTCAGGGTCGATTTCGCCATCGGCCAGGCAAATTTCCGCACCCCCCAGGCGCCAGTCATCCTCGCGCACTTCCTCGCGGGTCAATTCACCCTGATGTACGGCCCGCTGAACCAGCAGCCAGGCCATCATATTAGTCAGGCGCGCGGTCAGGCGCATGATTTCGACTGAGAAATTTGCTGCGATGTCGATGGACAGCTCCCGCGATTCCTCCTCGCCATAGTCGCGCAAATAGTCACGCGCTTCGCGGGTTAACGCCAAGGCTTCATCAAATGTGCGGCCAAAAAAGGCCGGAGCCGCAGATTTCACCCGCACGCCGTTATCTGTACTGTCCATGGCACCATTATGGCCACAAAGGATTAACAAATTCAAATCCTTCAGACTTGAAAAATCCCTGTGCCTCCTTACATCCAAGGGGTCCGGACGCCAATAATGGGTCCGGTTCTAGACGCGGGCCCGGCCAATGACGGCGGGTCTTAGAAACATTGGATATTGCTTCGAAAGGAGGGTATCGCGCCATGCGTAGATACGATTTAGCACCATTATTGCGTTCATCTGTAGGCTTTGACCGATTTGACCAGCTGTTTGATACAGCCAAGCGTAGCGACACAGCCGCAAACCCCTATCCACCCTATAACATCGAAAAAGTGGAAGATAACTACCGCATTTCCATGGCGGTAGCAGGCTTTAGCGAGGACGAGATCGAGATTACCGTAAAGGACAATACCTTGGTCGTTGAGGGTAGTCCCCTGGCAGAGCCGGAAGGCGTATCCTACCTCCACCGCGGTATCGCTGGGCGCGGGTTTGAGCGCCGCTTCCAATTGGCAGAAAACGTCCAAGTTACCGGTGCCAACCTGGAAAACGGTCTGTTGCACGTGGATTTACAGCACCACACCCCGGAACATATGAAACCACGGCGCATAGAGATCGAAAAAGCCGCCTGATTTCATTACAAAATTAGCAAGATTGAGCCCGCCATCGAAAGATGGCGGGCTTTTTCGGATTTTGAGTTGTCATTCGGTCATCTGTTTACATTGCGTTAATAATCTCTATATATAAAAATATCTTTATGTTATTCGTCGCAATTGGGGGGCGGATTTTCAAACCATATTCGGTAGAACGCTATGGAATCGTTATTACAGGGCCTACGCGCAGCGGCGGAACCGACACGGTTACGACTTTTGGCGCTTTGTGCCCATGCCGAACTGACCGTGACGGAATTAACCCAAATTCTGGGGCAAAGTCAGCCGCGAGTATCCCGCCACTTGAAACTGCTTTGTGAGGCCGGATTGCTGGAGCGCCATCGCGAGGGGACCTGGGCTTACTACCGCCTGGCTGATAGTTCGGAATGTGCTCATCTGGCCCGTACTTTGGTTGATCTTGTGCCTGTCTGTGACGATGCCTTGAGCCGGGATCTGGGGCGGTTGGGTGCCATCAAGCAGACCAGGGCGGCGGCGGCAGCGGAATATTTTCGCGCCAACGCGGATCGTTGGGATGAAATTCGCTCGCTCTACCTGCCCGAAGCTGAGGTTGAGGCCGCGCTGTTACGTGCGGCAGGCGATGGTCCTATCAAAGATTTCCTCGATATCGGCACCGGGACGGGGCGCATACTGGATGTCTTTGCGCCGCATGTAAGCCGGGGTACGGGGCTCGATCTGTCCCACGAGATGCTGCAAATGGCCCGGGCCAAGTTGGAAGAGAACGGCCATCGTCATTGCCAGGTTCGCCATGGCGATATGTATAATCTACAGCTGCCCAGCAATGAATTCGACCTCGTCGTGGTACATCAGGTTCTCCATTACGCTGAGGACCCCGGCTCCGTGATCGCGGAAGCTGCCCAGACCCTGCGTCCGGGTGGCAAGCTGTTAATCGTCGATTTCGCTACCCATGATCAGAATTTTCTACGCGATGAACATCAACATCGTTGGCTGGGGTTTGAGCAGGATCAGATCAAATCCTGGTGCACGGCGGCCCAGTTACAAAACCAAGCACCAATAGAATTAGCCGGTGGACGCCTGACCGTGTTCATTTGGCAAGCCGTGCGCAAAGAGGATACGCCGTTATGATGCCGCCCATCCAGGATAGCCGGGTGTTCACATCCAACAACATGGGGCCCCTTTCGGTCTCGTTCGAATTTTTCCCACCAAAAACGGAAGCCATGGCGGATCAGTTGTGGCGCGCCATGCAGCGTCTGTCACCGCTTGGCCCAAAATTCGTCTCCGTCACCTATGGGGCGGGGGGCAGCACGCGGCAACGGACCCATGACACTGTTGTCCGCATTCAGGGAGAAGGCGGCCTGCCGTGTGCGGCCCATTTGACCTGTGTCGGATCGAGCCGAGAAGAGATCAATGCCATCGCCCAGAATTACTGGGACGAGGGGGTTCGTCACTTGGTGGCCCTGCGCGGCGACGCACCAGAGGGCGACGAAAACTATCAGGCGCACCCGGACGGCTATGCCAATGCGGCCGAGCTGGTGGTGGGCCTGCGGGACGTCGCGGACTTTGAAATTTCCGTCGCCGCCTATCCAGAACTACACCCAGACTCGCCCTCCAGCCAAGCTGATCTGGATAATCTGAAACGTAAGATTGATGCAGGCGCGAACCGTGCCATCACCCAGTTTTTCTTTGATGCGGATATCTATCTGCGCTTTTTGGAACGTGCGCGTGCCGCCGGCATCTGGGTCCCAATTGTGCCGGGCATCCTGCCGGTCAGCAATTTCGTCCAGGCCGCCCGCATTGCGAAAGCCTGTGGGACGACCATGCCAACCTGGATGGCGCATTTGTTTGAGGGGCTGGAAGACGACCCGGATACCCGGAAAATGGTGGCTGTCACGGCAGCCGCAGAACTTTGCCGGAAGCTGCAAACAGCCGGCGTTACTGATTTTCATTTCTATACATTGAACCGGGCGGATCTGACCTATGCGATCTGCCATATATTGGGCTTGCGTCCACAAAGCAGTCACATTGGGGAGACGCCGGCATGACCGATCTATTGGAACATCTACGCCAGGAGGTGTTGTTGTGCGACGGTGCCATGGGCAGCCGGGTACAACAGGCCGATCTGGATATTGAGATCGATTATTGGGGTCAGGAAAACTGCACGGAAATTCTGAACCTTTCCCGCCCGGACATCGTGCGGGAAATCCAGGCAGGCTTCGTCGCCGCCGGGTCTGATATTCTGTTGACCAATACCTTTGGTGGCTCCCCCATCACCCTGGCAGAGTTTGACCTGCAGGACAAAACCCACGAAATCAACAAGCGTGCAGGGGAGCTGGCCCGGGAAGCCTTGGGCGAATTTCATCGGGACGGCATTTCCCGCTATGTGTTGGGCGACATCGGGCCTGGCACCAAACTGCCCAGTCTGGGTCAGATTGACTATGATGAGTTGGAGGCGGCGTTGGCCGCGCAATCGGCGGGCCTGTTGGCAGGCGGTGTCGATGGCATCATGATCGAAACAGTGCAGGATATCCTGCAGCTAAAGGCCGCCGTCAACGGTGCCCGCATGGCCATGGCAGAGGCGGGACGTCAGGTGCCATTGCTAACCCAGATCACCGTGGAAACAACCGGTACCATGCTGGTCGGCACGGATATCGCCGGTGCCGCAACCGTTATCAATGCCCTGGGCATCGACGTGATGGGCCTGAACTGTGCCACCGGTCCCCGGGAAATGGCGGAACATGTGCGCTGGTTGTCAGAACAGTGGCCCGGACTGATCACGGTACAGCCTAACGCAGGCCTGCCGGAATTGGTGGATGGCAAACCGAGTTATCCCTTGGCAGCGGAAGAATTAGCGGATTGGACCCGGCGCTTTGTGATCGAAGACGGCGTCAACCTGATCGGTGGGTGTTGCGGCACCATAACAACCCACATCAAGGCCATGAGCGAGATGTTGGAAGCACTGGCCAAAGAACAAGGACAGGGCCGGCGGCCCAAGCCCACGGCACGGCAACCGGAATGGGTGCCTGGCATTGCCTCGCTTTATGGACAGATCCCTTATCGCCAGGAAAACGCCTATCTCTCCATTGGGGAGCGTTGCAACGCCAACGGCTCGAAAAAATTCCGCGAGTTCCAGGACGCCGAAGATTGGGATGGCTGCGTTGCCATGGGTCGGGAGCAAGCCAAGGAAGGCTCTCATGCCCTTGATCTGTGTACCGCCTTTGTGGGCCGTGACGAATTGGCTGATATGAGCGCCATGGTCAGCCGCATGCGCGGCGCCGTGCATGCGCCGCTGGTCATCGATTCCACCGAATATCCGATCCTGGAAGGTGCCTTGAAGCTGTACGGCGGCAAGGCGCTGATCAATTCCATCAACTTCGAAGATGGTGAGGAGCCTGCAGCCAAGCGACTACAGTTGGCCCGAAAATTCGGCTGTGGCGTTATTGCCCTGACCATCGATGAAGTCGGCATGGCCAAAACCACAGCGGAAAAGGTCAAACTGGCCCATCGCCTGCATGATTATGCGGTCAACGAACATGGCTTGGCGTCCGAGGATCTGTTGTTTGATCCGCTGACCTTTACCATTTGCACCGGCAACGAAGATGATCGCCGCCTTGGCCTGGAAACCCTGGATGCCATTGAACAGATCGCTAAGGAGCTGCCCCGCTGTCAGATTATTTTGGGGCTGTCCAACATCTCGTTCGGATTAAAGCCCGCAGCCCGTCATGTGTTGAATTCAGTTTATCTGCAACATGCCCTGGATCGGGGCATGACCGGTGCCATCGTGCATCTGTCGAAAATTCTACCCCTGCATTCGATCCCTGAGGAAGAGGTCAAGGCCGCGGAAGACCTGATCTATGATCGCCGGCGGGAAGGCTACGACCCCCTGCATGCCTTTATCGCCCTGTATCAGGACCGTACCGCAGCCAAGGTTAAAAAAGAACGCCCCAAGGAAGTTGAGGAGCGCCTAAAACTTCGGATCATTGACGGTGATCGCCCCGGCCTGGAAGAAGACCTGGACGAGGCTATGGAAGGCCACCCCCCCCTGGAAATCGTCAACGATATTTTGTTGGGCGGCATGAAAGTTGTCGGCGAATTGTTCGGTTCCGGCCAGATGCAGCTGCCGTTCGTGCTGCAATCAGCGGAAACCATGAAGGCTTCCGTGGCCTATCTGGAACCTCATATGGAACGCAGTGCCGATAGCGAAAAAGGCACCATCGTCCTGGCCACGGTTAAGGGTGATGTGCACGACATCGGCAAAAACCTGGTGGACATCATCCTCACCAACAACGGCTATCGGGTGGTCAATATCGGCATCAAGCAACCTATTGGCGCCATTATCGAGGCGGCGAAAGAACACAAGGCTGACGCCATCGGGATGTCCGGCTTACTGGTGAAATCCACCACCATCATGCGCGATAACCTCGAGGAACTTTGCCGCCAGCAGATCAGCCTGCCGGTCATGCTGGGCGGGGCCGCGCTGACCCGGAACTTTGTCGAGGAAGACTGCGCCCTGGCCTACGAAGGTGCCTCCCGCCGGGTGGCCTATGCCCGCGACGCCTTTGACGGCCTGGACCTGATGGCCAAGGTTACCGAAGGTGGCTTTGACGACTACATCACCGAGCGGGACAGCAAGCGCGAAGGCCGCCCCACCAACCAACGGCGTAAACTGGGCCAACCAACCTTGATGCCCCGGCCCCTGGATCTGGAAGAAGTGAAAACCAGACGGGAGGAGCTGCACAAAGGTGTCGAGGTGCCCACTGCGCCATTCCTGGGCCATCGCATCATCGAACAGGTGGGTATCAAGTCATTGCTGCCCTATCTGAATGAACGCATGCTGTATCAATTCCATTGGGGCTATCGCAAGGCGGGCCGCTCTTTAGCCGATTATATGAAATGGGCCCGGACCGAGATTAAGCCGATCATGGTGGACCTGGTGGCCCGTTGCGAGGCAGAGGAAATCCTGCACCCGCAAGCAGTCTATGGCTATTTTCCGGCAGCCTCCGAAGGCGACGATCTTGTGCTATATGGACCGGACGGCGGCGAGGAGGTCGCGCGCTTTGCCCTGCCCCGGCAAAACCGGTCGGGCGGTCTGTGCATTGCCGATTTCTTCCGTGAAGCAGATTCAGGCGAACGGGATATTATTGCCCTGCAGGCGGTGACCGTGGGTCAACATGCCTCTGAAGTAGCGCGGGAATGGTTCGATAACGACAAGTATCAGGACTATCTGTATCTGCATGGCCTGGGCGTGGAAATGGCCGAGGCCATGGCCGAATACGTCCACAAGCGGGTTCGGGGAGAATTAGGTTTCGGCGACAAGGACGCCCGTGATAACGATGCCCTGTTGAACCAAGGCTATCAGGGTTCCCGTTATTCCTTCGGCTATCCCGCCTGCCCGACCATGTCCGATCAGCGCAAGATATTGGAATTGCTGGACGCAGACAGGATCAACCTGGTCATGGGGGACGAAGATCAATTACACCCGGAGCAATCCACATCCGCCATCATCGTGCATCACCCCCAGGCGAAGTATTTCAGCGTCTGAGACACCTCTGCGGCACTTGCCATTTTTGGCGTAAAATAGATGGGCGCGTGCCATCACAGGACATTTCACTCTCGCGGTGATTGGGCATCGTCGATGGTGCAAAGGCCAGCTTCTGAAGGTCAAGTTAATGCCCGTCAAATTGACAAATAGTATAAATGATATCGATCAGACAAAGGTCAGCAGCTAGCGCACTAAGCTTTTTGAAAACCAGATTATTGCGCCGGCAACAATGCCCCAAAAAGCCCCACTCACGCCGAAAAGTGTCATGCCGCTTGCTGCGATCAGGAAGGTCAGCGCGGGTGCCTCCAACTGGCCGGGCACGCTGAACGCGGCGGAGATTGAACCGACCAAAGCGGGGATAAGCGCAAGGCCTGCGACCGCCGTGATCAACGCAGCAGGTGCAAAGCTGGCCAGGGAGGCGACGGTCGCGGCTGCAAATGCCAACAATACGTAAGCGACCCCCGAGGTGATGGCGGCCCAATAACGGCCCGCCGGATCCCTTCCCGCATCCTCGCCAGCCATCATTGCCGCTGTTATTGCGGACATATTGACCGGAATAGCACCGAACGGCGCAATCGCAAGACTGACCAAGCCGGTCTTGCGGATCAGCGGTTGCCGATCCACGGTATATTTGTTGAGCTCCAATACAGCAAAGCCAGGAATGTTCTGGCCGGCCATGGTCACTAGGTAGAGTGGAAGTGCAATGGAAATGAAGGCTTGAAAGGTGAAGATCGGCGCGACGGCGGTGAGCTCAGGCAACAATGCAAAGTTTCTTTGGCCAAAGCCTTCCTGGATGGGGCTTTCGGGCATATCCAAACTAAAGTAGAGCACGAAAACAAAGGACATCACCGCAAATGGCATCGCCGCAAGCTTGTTCCATGATAACCCAATCAGCCAAGCCACAAGGACGGGTAAGATCAAAACGGGGATTGTCCCTAGTGCCAGGGCGGGAGCCAGGCATAGTTTCAATAAAACCCCGGCCAGCAATCCGTTCGCAATCGGTTTTGGAATAGCCGCAACGATCCGCCCCAAGCCCGGAACGAACCCTGTCAATACAATCAATCCCGCACAAAAGAGCAGTGCGCCGACTGCTTCGCCAAAGCCGCCTGGCAAGGCGGCGGTCGCGGCAAGGAAAGCAGCGCCTGGCGTCGACCATGCGACAGCTGCCGGGGTTCGCGTCGAAGCTGGCAGCCAGATGCTGCAAATACCCATTCCAATAGTCGCGAAGAACAATCCCGTCGCCGCCTGCGCAGCAGTGGCACCCATCGCGGTTATCCCGGCGAGAACAATGGCAAATGACGCCGAATAACCGACAAAGGCTGCGAGCAGGCCCATATAGAGTGCAGGCACGGAGAAATCGCGGAACATTGATTGCCGGTATCCTAGTCAATTGGCTCGTGCAAGTATGCCAAAGCCTCCTGGCCTTTTCCAGAGGCCTCCATTTCGACAGGATACAGAACAGGTCTGACTTTTTTCTCAAAAGCAGACATCAAGTTACTGCACCCAGAACAGTCCACATCAGCCATTATCGTGCATCATCCCCAGGCGAAATATTTCAGCGTCTGATTATGTTGTCTGATCGCTTAACCGCTCCAGCGGTTGGTCGCTGATGGGCCAATGGAGGATGGCGGCGGCCAGGCCAAGACCGGCGGAGATCGCCCACATCAGGTCATAGGAACCGGTGGCATCAAAGATCAGGCCGCCCAACCAGGCGCCCGAGAAACCGCCGATCTGATGGCTCATAAAGACCACACCGAACAGCATGGAGAAATGCCGGGTGCCGAAAACCTGCGCCACGATGCCGGAGGTTAAGGGCACGGTCGCAAGCCAGAACAGGCCCAGGGCCGCACCGAATATGATCGCCGTGGTATCGTTGATCGGGACCAGCAAAATAATCGTCATCAAAACCGCGCGGCTGGCATAGATCAGGGTCAGGACGTTCTTTTTGCGAAACCTATCGCCGGCTGCGCCAAACGCATAGGCGCCGATCACGTTGAACAATCCGATTGTTCCCATGGCATAGGCCGCTGCAGTGACCGAGACGTCGTTATCCGCCAGATAGGCCGGAAAATGTGTAGCAATGAAGGTGACGTGAAAGCCGCAGACGAAAAATCCCAGGGCCAGCAGGACATAGCCCGAATGACCCCTGGCTTCGCGGACCGCCTCCCGCAACGACTGCGCGGCACCGACACCCAGCCCCGCCGCCTTTACCCGCAAACCGGAAGAGACAAAGGGGATCAAGGCGACGAACAACGCCATGAGAACCAAAGTTTCCCGCCAGCCGAACATGTCCAACAGGGCCTGGATACCGGGGATGAAGAAAAACATCCCCACCGATCCCGCCGCGATCACGGTGCCAAAGACCACACCGCGCCGTTCATTCGAGACCATCTTGCCCAAGGCCCCAAGGACGATCACCTGGCTGGCACCCGCCAGGCCAAGACCGACCAGAACACCGAGTGAGAGGTAAAGGTCGAAAGCAGAGGTGGCCAAGCTCAACAGCCACAGGCCCAGGCTATAAAATACTGCGCCTACGATTATGACCTTCACCGCACCATAGCGGTCGGCGAACATGCCGAAGATTGGCTGGGCAACGCCGTAAAGCAAGGTTTGTACGGCGATGACCAGACCAAACACCTGGCGGCCAACTTCGAGGTCCATAGAGATGGGGCGCAGGAAAACACCAAAGGTCAGGCGCAGCCCATTGCTGGCCAGCATGATCAGCACGCCGCAGATCAGCATGATCCATATTTGTCGTGTCAGAGTTTATCCCCAATCAGACCCAGATCCATCAGGCCCAAGGCCATCAGATCCAGGGCCATCAAATATTATCGGCGTCTATCAATATGCCTGCGAGAATAGCAGGCTCGTCCCCTTTGTTCACCCAGGCATGATTTGTACCCCGTTGGATGACCACGTCCATAGGCTGCATCGCAACCTCGCCATCATCCAGGATCAAGGTAACCTGGCCTGACAACAGTATAATGTAGTCCGCCGTGTCCGTCTTGTGCATGCCCGGCTGGGCCGAGGCGCTGTCGTGGGCCCCGGTGGCGCCCATTTTTTCAAAGTTCGCGGCATCCCGTCGGGCCCGTTCTTCCGCCGTGATATCCGCATCCCAGGCCGCGGGCCTGATCTGGAAATAACGAAAAACGCTGCCCTTGGCGGGCGGTGCCAAAGTGACCTGGGTATCGGCGGCATCGGCGTTGCCTGCGTTACTGGCCGGCGTGGCCGTGGTACGCCACAAATCCGTCAAGCCGCGCTGTTCCTGTTCCGGGTTCTCCAGAACATGGGGCGATGGCCCATCGCTGAGAATAATGGATTTTCCCGTTTCATCGTGGCCGGTCACAATCCGGCGAACCTGTCGTAGCATTTCGCACCCCACCCAAATAACTCTGATCCCCAGGGTGCCATGAATTTGGGATTCCAGACACAAAAAAAACCCCGCGCGCCAGCCGGCGTCACGGGGCTTTTTCTAAATTTTCCAGTGGGGCGTGGTCACTGCGATTCTCATCTTTACCAGTGGAACCGACCCCACCTCTCGACCACGAGATCGAGTTTTGGGTTATTGTAAATGGTCAGGTGGCGTCGTCTTCAATCGCCTCTCCCTTACAAGTAACGATGCAAAAACCTTAATGCATTATGTCAAATTTTGCAAGCTAGAAATGGGAACCAGGGGCGCTTTCTGACTCAATTTTCCCCTTAACCATTTGCCACACTCCGGTTTTAGAAAAACAATGCCTGAGGGGGCCATAGGTTTGAGTGGATAGCCTGCCCGTATACAACATGAGCCCGAACGCCCATGCGGCACGGTTGCATTGTTCAACCGTCAGCAAGATTATGAAGGCGCTGGAACAGGCTTAGTCACAATCAAGAATCTAACCCATCCATCTGTGTATCCAAGAAGAAAGACTCGATCTAATTGATTTTAGTCATATACTATAACGGGCATATAAAAATTTATTGCCTCGATAAATAGAATGATTCAACCTTGAGAAAACATCAAGAACTGATGATACGCTGATGTAAGATTGAAAATGGGACACATACTTTCATATATTCAGGCAATATTTCTTGAAAAAATACTGGATCGTTTAGTTTGGTTTGCGCCAAAGAAATATCGCCTATTCTGTTCATTTATTTTAGCCTGTGCAATTTTCTCACTTTTTATTTTACTCGCATTGACGTAGTTGTTTTTATTAAAGCGTTTCATAGTATTCCTTTTTGAATAAATTGCGACGCTAACATGTTTCTCATCACAATTCCGGCATTTGGCCCATACGGCAAATAGGGCCAAACACCGGCAAAATGTGAACATAAAACGTTGATTAAACTAGAGCGCTATGGCTTCGGGGCGGTCTTCATATATTTCTGGCCGTTGGGCTTCACTGCCTTTGTTGCCTCCGATTTGAAAATTTCGCCCATTGCGCGTTTTAACGCATTGATCCTAATCTCTTGGCCGTGCTGCTTCAAAACCCGCCTCACAGAAGCTGGATCATTCATCATTGCGCCGCGTCGTTGCATTTCGGTCCAAGCCGCCGAGGCATACTCGGACAGGCCCAGGCCAATGTTCCGACCAGCTACTGCGCCGATTGAGCCGGCAATTGCACTGCCAGCAGCGCCTGTAATTCTCGACAATGTTGCAGAGGGAATTTCTTCAACGCCATAATGACCGATGACGGCCATAGGGTCCTGCTCGAAGTATTGCCAGAACTCGCCAATATCGCCTATTTCCCATGCGCCCAACGCGCCTCTTGCGATTGGTGAACTTGGAATGGACTTTGCCTTATTGGTCAAGTTCCAACCACTTTCGACAGACTTTGCAAGCTCCTCTTCCTCCTCCTTATACATTTGATCCTGTACACCATCGCCCTCTTTGGCACGAAGGAATTTCGCCAGACGCATTTGTCTGGCGCTCAGTGGGCCACTGCCAGAGGTGGTTTTCTGCCGGGTGAATGTTCCTTTCTTGATAGCGTCGTAGTCATCCAGCAGCCTCACAGATGATATCATTTCGAAAGCATCGACTCCTGCAATTAACGGCAAGGTACCAGCCTTCAGCCTATCACCGACATACTTCCACCAAGGCGTTTCGTCCTCGTACTTCTCCTGCTTGATCTCCAGATCCGTCTTGTAGGCCGAAGGTGGCCTTAGGTCCGCTGCCATGTCGGAAGCGGATTTGCCCGACTTCGCCTGTTGCTTCAGCTGTGTTTCGATAGGTTGCACCTGGGCATCTTCCCAACCGTCAGCTTCCGCCGTGATGGAAGCGGCCTGCCATGGATAGTCACCATCGGCGGCATTCGCCTCTTCACCCCGCTTTCGTGCAATATGAGACGTGGCACCAGCCGCTGGCGCAAGATCGTCATACCCGGTTTTGTTATTGTCGTCGGGTTCAATGGCGAGAGTATTGTTCTGGTTCGCTTCCGCGTCGTTATAATCTTCCTGTGTCAGTTCATAAGTCTGCCAGGGTTGTATCCTGGCGCCCAGATCATCGATGACCGCCTGCCGTTCCTCCGGTGTACCTTTGAAGAACACGGTGTCTTCCCATGGTGTCAGGCCTTCGCCGACGTGGTTTGCCAGGGCGGTTTCGGGATCGTCTTCAAATCGTGGGTAAGCCTTCATGAAGACCTTTTCATTGTGGGCGACGTTGTATTGCTGGGCCTTGGCCACCGCCGCCATTTGCGCCTTCAGTTGTTCGGGCGTTGCCGTCTTGGACCAGGCCAGGGCGTTGCCGACTTCACCGGCGATACGTTTACGTTCAAGCTTGTCGGCAATATTATAGGTGTTCGTGACCCGGCGGGAGGTGCCGTAGTTGATGCCAAGGGACATGCGATCAGTTTCATGCTCTATGGGAACATCACTGGCGTCCAGATGCGCAAATAGGCGTGGCGCGCGGGTCTTCTTCCGACGTCGCGCCTCGGGCCCGGCAAACGGGTCATAGACATCATCCCTGCCGACCATTTCAAAGTCGTTGTCTGATTGCATCAAGTAGTCAATCGCAAAGGGATCATCTTCCCACACCACATCCTGGTTCGGCTTGCCGTTGGCAAATATGTCGATCATTTGTTGTTTGTCCTTCGCTAAGTTTGTTTGGATGGGCGCGCCGATGTCCCCCGCCTAGTGGCGCAGTGGCGCAGTACCGGAACGAAAAAGGGCCCGCGGCGGATAACCGCCAGGGCCCTGTTCGAAAATCAGATCTTATGGTGGGATTTCAGGCACAAAAAAAGCGCCTGGAATTGGCGCTTTTTCCGACATGATGCCGGTCTGGCGCGGCACTTTATCGCTATAAAAATACTACATTATGTAATTTTAAATTGCAAGAGAAATCATGTAATCTCCCCTACCACTGAATAATCTCTCCGTCGTAATTGCGGAAGCCGCCGTTGTCGGCGGCACTTAGGCCCGCGATGACGTGGCGTATACCGCCCGCGCTTTCCTCTGCCGAGATATCGGCGGCGGAGCCACCCATATCCGTGCGGACCCAGCCGGGGTGGAAGGATGTGGCAATCACGCCCTGGCTGCCCAGATCATTGGCGACGATCTTCATGACCATGTTCACGGCGGCCTTTGATGACCGATAGACGATGGAATTATCCGCCTTGGTCTCCCCTATCGAGCCCATGCGGGAGGATATGGTGATCAGTTTTTTCTGGCTGGAGGCCGCGACATTGTCGGCGAACGCTTCGACCATGCGCATCGGCCCCATGACGTTGGTCACCATGGCCTCGCCCCAGGCATCATAGTCGATGCCGCCCCGGGCGGCGTTGCGCTGGCCCATGATGCCGGCGTTGTTCAACAGCACATCCAGGGGCACATCGCCCAGTTCCGCCTTTAAGGCGGCGACGGAGGCATCCTGGTCCACATCCAGTTGATGAACGGTAACACGGCCATTGGAGGAGGCGGCGATGTCGTTGAGTTCGTCTGCTTGCCCAGGTGTGCGGCAGCAGGCGAAGATGCGCCAGCCATCAGCGTCGTACTGGCGAACAAATTCCAGTCCAATGCCGCGGGAGGCGCCTGTGATCATGACGTTTTGCATTCGTCGATCCTAGATCATTTCATCCTGTCAGGAAACCACACCGACATGGCATTTTTTCAAGCCACATTGCCAGCAACGGTCGCGACGGCGGCCCGGCGCTCATGCGCCGCTCTCGCGAAGCGGTGCGCAATTGCGCACAAGCGTGAGCGCAAAGAATTAGGTCTTTCCCTATGAATTTTGGATAGACCTAAAGGAAGCGGCGATAAATCTTGTTAGCGACGACGGGCAGCATATACATGGGCAGCTGCGCCAGGGCGAAAAAAATCACCACCTCCATCTCCGCCCGGTCCGCGAGCACCGCTAGGATCAACGCCATATTGCAATTGCCCGCCATATGCCCGGCTGTGAAGGCGATCTTGCGCCCGGCGGGCAGGAACACCAGCGCGCCAATGGCCTGCAATCCCGCATTGGCGATGAAGGCGGCGGCAATGGTCAACAGGACATAGGCGGGGCGGGCAAAGAAAAAATCCGTCACCCCGGCCATAATGGCGATGGCGATCACGCCCAGGCCCAGCACCATCAGGCCGTCCATGTGGCTGGCATGGCGGGCCTGGGACGCCGGCGTCATCAGCCAGCGCTTGGTGACAATGGCGATGATGAACGCACCACCGATCATGGCGCCCAGACGGCCCATGAATTCAGGCAAACTGATCTGCAAATCCAACCCCAACAGATACAGCGCCATCACCGGCAAGGTGAACGGCAGCAGAATATGGTTGAGCACCACGACCGCCATGGCAAAGGCCGCATCCAGACCAAGGATCAAGGCAAACGTGGTGGCCGAGGTGATGGGCGCAGATGCCGCCATAAGCACCAACCCGGCGGCAAGACCCGGCGGCAGGCCCAGGGCCCAGACAATTCCGGCCATGGCGACCGGAGAGACGAAAAGTGCGAAACCGGTGAACAGCAGCAACAATGTCGGGCGGCGCAGATAGCTGGTAACATCGCCAAAATCCAGGCGGATCAGGGCCAAAACCAGATTGATAAATATAGCCGGTGCCAGGGCCGGCCGCATGAAGTCTGCAAGGGGAGGTAACAACAGGCCGGTCAGCACCCCAATAGCCAGAAACTTCGTGGCATGCCGGGCCATGAAGGTGAGGCAGAAGGACAGGGCGCTCAATCTATCGGCCCTTATCTGCCCACGGCGATCAGGATGCAGCCGGGCACCACGATCAAGGCGGCCAGCAGGCTGTTGCGGGTAATAGTCTCCTGGCGTATCAAAAAGACGCTCAACAACATGGTCAGAAATGGCGAGGCAGAGACGAGCGGTATGACCACGATAACGTCGCCCAATTGCAGGGCGGTATTCAGGCTATAGACCGAGATGCCGTTGATCACGCCGGCCAAGGCGAACCAGCCCGAACCGTGGGCCCGGCCTATTTTCGGCAAAGTACGACGCCGGGCGCAAAAGAAACCCAATGCCACAATCAATGAAACAGAAAAACTGACCAGTCCGGCAAAATAGGGGCTGGGCAGATCCAGCATGGCAAATTTTGTCATGGCATCGCCAGCAGTCCGAATGAAGGCCGCGGCCAAGGGCAGCAATAACGCCCACATGGGCCATGAGGCGCGCGCGCCGCCACGGCCCTTTTGGGCCAACAGGATGCAGCCGCCAACAATGGCAATTGTTCCCACGACGATCGGCAGGGTCAGTTGCTCGCCCAAGATTAAAACCCCGAATGCGGCACCAAATAATGGCGAGGTGGCTGCCAGCGTCGAGGTCGGCGTAGGTCCCAAATAATGCACGCTCAACAAAGATGCATTGGCCGAGAGGAACGGCTTGAACAAACCGATGGCGGCAAAAATCAAGGCGGCGGGGGTCAGCCAATACCAGCTTTCCACCAACCAAGGTGCCAACAGCCAATAACAGGCGACCGTGGCACCAATTTGCACCACGGATCCGGTTTCAGAATCCGTCGAACGCAAGCCCCTATGCAGCACCTGGATAGAGACCGCAAACAACATCGCCGACGTTAAGGCCAGCAGGATAGGCGCGAGGTTCTGCAATTCTATGCTTTCGCGGCGTGGCCGGTTAGGACTATAGGGAGGCGGCTGCCCGCGCGGCCTGATCGTACAGACCGGAGAGGACACGCAGCAGACGCGCTGCTTCGCCAATTTCCTGGTTATCTTGGCCCAAGGCGGCATGGCTGGCAATCAGGCAATCTTCACGGATCTCTCTATAGCGCTGACAAGCCGTCTGCCCGGCCTCTGTCGTGGCATAGAATGTCTCCTTGCCCCGGCGATGGCCGACAACCAAATCCAGCTTGGCCAGTTTTTTCAGGGCATAGTTCACGACGTGGCTGTCCTCGATATTCAGCAGGAAAGACAGATCCGACAGGCGCTTTTCCCGCTCCCGATGGCTGACCAGATGCAGGACCAAGACATCCAGTGCGCCCAGGCCATCCTGCCCCGCCGCCGCCATGCAACGGACGATCCAGCGGTGATAGGCATTCACCGCCATATTCAGACCGAATTCAAACTCACTTAATTCCGCAGCCTGTTCCGAGACCAAATGGGCCGAGGATACGATGGGTTGTCCGCTCATGACTCAACCTCCTCGGTGGTGCCGTACGCCCCACCGGTCGGGGTCTGGATGACGAAGACATCCTCCGCCTCCATTTCGGCACTATCACAGCCCGACAGCTCCTCATGGGCACCATTCGCGCGTGTCACCCAACAGCGGCCGGCCTGGCCATTTCCCCCGCCCGCAATGCCATGGGGCTCCACGTCCCGGCGACAGGACAGGATGGAGGCCGTCATGGGACGAAGAAACCTTATGCAACGTAAGGTACCCGCACCGCCGTTGAAAGCACCACGGCCGCCGGAATTGGGCCGGATGGAAAAGCTGTCCAACATGACCGGAAAGCGCCATTCCAGGATTTCCGGGTCGGTCAGGCGGGAATTGGTCATATGAGCATGCACACCATCAGTGCCGTCGAACCCAGGCCCCGCAGGCGTTCCGGCGCAGATGGTTTCGTAATACTGCAGCTCGTCATCACCAAAGGTGAAATTATTCATAGTGCCCTGACAGGCTGCCAGACGACCCAAGGCACCATACAGGCAATCAACGATATTCTGCGATGTCTCCACATTGCCCGCGACCACCGCCGCCGGATATTTGGGATTTAACATACAGTCATCGGGGATCAGCAATTCAATAGGCTTCAGACAACCCGCATTCAGGGGGATGTCAGCGTCCACCAACGAGCGAAATACATACAACACCGCAGACCGGCTGACAGCAGTTGGTGCGTTGAAGTTCGTTTCCAACTGCTTCGAGGTGCCGGTAAAGTCGATCTTTGCCGTGCGCGCGGCATGATCGACCGAGACCGCCACCTTGATAACGGACCCATCATCCAGCGGGCATTCAAAACTGCCTGATTGCAGATCATCAATGACCCGACGTACAGATTCTTCCGCATTGTCCTGAACGTGACCCATATAGGCATGCACCACATCCAGACCAAAATGCGCCACCACCCGGCGCAGTTCCTGCACGCCTGTCTCACAAGCCGCGATCTGCGCTTTCAGGTCGGCGATGTTGCTATCCGGGTTTCGCGAGGGGTAAGGACCGCTGGCCAGCACTTCACGGATTTCCGCTTCCAGGAAACGGCCCTGGTCGACCAACTTGATGTTGTCAATCAGGATGCCTTCCTCCTCAACATTCCGGCTGTAGGGTGGCATGGAGCCGGGGCTGATACCGCCGATTTCCGCATGATGGCCGCGGGAGGCGACATAGAACAGGACGGTCGCATCGTCGCCTAGATCATCGTCATCAAATACAGGCGTGATCACCGTAACATCGGGCAGATGGGTACCACCATTGTAGGGCGCATTCAGAACAAACACGTCACCGGGGCGCATGATCGCGCCATGCACACGGATCACCGCCTTAGTAGATTCGTCCATACTGCCCAGATGCACAGGTATGTGCGGCGCGTTGGCGATCAACTCCCCCTCATCGTCGAAAACCGCACAGGAGAAATCCAGCCGCTCCTTGATATTGACTGAATTGGTGGTCTTTTGCAGCACCAGGCCCATTTGCTCCGCCGCTGACATGAACAGATTATTGAAGATCTCCAACATCACCGGATCCACATCCGTGCCGATGGCGACCCGCTTTGGCAGGGGTGTGATACGGCTGAGGATCAAATGACCCACATCCGTTAATGCAGCCTGCCAGCCTGGTTCGATCACCGTCGTTGCCGTGTCTTCACGCAGTATCGCCGGGCCACTGACCTTATCGCCGGGGCGCAGGTCATTGCGGTCGATGACCGGGGCATCATGGTAGGCCCCCGCCATATAAACCCGAACATTTGCCAACGGCGGGATCGTATCGACCCGGTCGCCCTGTCCCAGTTCCAGTGGCGCATCGATTGCCGGCTCACCGGCGCCTATGGCCTCAATGGAAACCGCCTCAACCACATGCGCCTTGGTGTCATCGATGAAACCGAATTGCTGGCGGTGGGCATCCTCAAACGCCGCTACGATCGCGGCCCGGTCAGTGAAATCCACGACGAGCGCCGTATCCGTGCCCTGATAACGCAAATGCACCTTGCGCAGGATGGTAATTCGATCGTCGTCAATTTCCTGGCCATGCAGCTCCCCCAGGCCCTCTACCGCCAGCTCATCCAAGGCGGTGGCCAGTCCGGGCATGCTGGCGTCGTCCAATACAGCCTCTATCGCCCGCTCCCGCATGGCGCGAACATCGGCCAGGCCCATGCCATAGGCGGACAGGACACCCGCCAGGGGATGGATGAAAACCTTTTTCATGGCCAGGGCATCGGCCACCAGGCAGGCATGCTGCCCGCCCGCACCGCCAAAGCAACTAAGCACATATTCAGAGACATCATAGCCGCGCTGGATGGAAATTTTCTTGATAGCATTGGCCATATTCTCAACCGCGATGGTCAAATAGCCTTCCGCAATGGCCTCTACCGTCATGGCGTCTCGACCGGAGGCAGCGATCTTTGCCGCCAGGGCCGCGAATTTTTCCGCCACCGCATCGCGATTTAAGGCTTCATCACCATTTGGTCCGAAAACTTTGGGGAAGAAGTCCGGGATCAACTTGCCCAGCATCACATTGCAGTCGGTGACCGCAAGGGGGCCGCCGCGTCGATAGCAGGCCGGCCCCGGATTGGCCCCGGCGGAATCCGGACCAACGGTAAAGCGGGAACCGTCGTAATGCAGGATGGAACCGCCACCGGCAGCCACCGTGTGGATATGCATCATCGGTGCCCGCATGCGGATACCCGCGACCTCACTTTCAAAGGCGCGCTCAAACGTGCCGGCATAATGGGAGACATCCGTTGATGTGCCGCCCATGTCAAAACCGATAATTTTCTCGAACCCCGCCATGGCCGTGGTGCGTACAGCACCGACAACACCGCCCGCAGGGCCGGACAGAATGCAATCCTTACCCTGAAACAGACTGGCGTCTGTCAGCCCCCCGTTGGATTGCATGAACATCAAACGGGCATCGCCCAACTCAGCCGCGACCCGGTCCACATAACGGCGCAGGATCGGCGACAGATAAGCATCAACCACCGTAGTATCGCCGCGGCCGACAATCTTCATCAAAGGACTGACTTCGTGGGACGTGGAGATTTGCGTAAATCCGATGTCTTTGGCCAGACCCGCAACGGCCTTTTCATGCGCGCTATAGCGATAGCCGTGAAGGAAAACAATGGCGCAGGCGCGAATGCCGCTGTCATATGCCGACTGTAGGCCGGACCGGGCACCCTCCAGATCAATGGGCGCACGCTCAACACCATGGGCGGTATAGCGGCCCGCAACCTCTAACACGTTTTCGTACAGCATTTCGGGCAATTTGACGTTGAGATCAAACAGCCGGGGGCGGTTCTGATAGCCGATGCGCAAGGCGTCGCCAAAGCCTTCGTTGATCACCAACAAGGTTCGGTCC
>Ga0233439_10002490_pt1 | contig 20718 bp, 24 predicted proteins | sample SI_123_September_6_FD_182713 | JGI IMG/M metagenome (GOLD analysis project Ga0233439, IMG submission 182713) | Seawater microbial communities from Saanich Inlet, British Columbia, Canada - SI_123_September2016_100_MG | ecosystem: Environmental > Aquatic > Marine > Inlet | place: Canada: British... | reverse complement strand
TGCAGTCATTATGAAGACAGACGGAGTCAACAACCGAGTCTCCCGAACGAGTACGGTTCATAAGAGCAGTTACATCGCCCTCAACGATAAACCCGTCCATCTCATACAGTTCAGTTTTAGGGAAAAACTCGAGAGTCATGCCCTCGTTGTACTTGTGGAGGGTTCCCCCACTCAGTGGCGTACCGCATGACACCTCCTACTTAGAATAGTCAGACCAAAGACTGGGATTATCGTCATATAGGGCTTCGTTTAGGGTTCTAGCCAATAGGCCTTCTTCCTGTTCGCACTGGAATTGCCAACCCAGTTTACGTGCGTCTGTTCCACTTACGAGCATAGGAACGCTGTCCCCAACTACCTCGTTACTAAACCAGACTTCTACTTTGTTACGCTCAGCGTTATGAACCAGTGCCTTTATATGGTCTGTATTTACTGCGGTTCTCTGGGTCGTGTATTGCAAGTCTCCACCGAAGGCTTTTCTTCCGGCGTAGATATAGTTATCAATCATAGTAAACATAAGTGTCTCCGAGTACAAATAGGGGGCCGGGGCCCCCGCAGTTATTATTTTACGATGGGGAAAGCCAGACCCGCCTTAATAGGGTCAACTTCGGGGAGTACTTCTAAGTGCGGGTCAGTGTTTTGTTTAAGACTGGAGAAATACGCCTCCAGGTCCTGCAGCAGTCCCTTGGCTTGCCTGACAGTCTCTTTCGCGTTAGCGCTTCTCGGGTTTATCTTGTCAAGCTTGGACTTAAGGGCAGTGTAAGTTGGGTCATCCACGAAGCCGCTATTACGCGACTTTTCTAGTCCGCTGGACAGTAACTCATATCCCCACGACTTTTGTCCGCTGGAGAGGAACTCGTATCCCATTAACATTGTTCGTATATTTTTATTCATGAGTAAAACCTTTGAGTAGTTGTTTTGGGTTAGTTGTCCTAGCCTACTGTGCTCAGGTCTCGGAAACCATTCCGGTGGCGGAAGTATCGTGTTTAGTCTAAGGATAAAGTACAGGGCGGGAGGAGATAGGAGGGCCCTAAGGCCCCCGTATCTCTTGTGTCATCCCATATATTCTCGATTGGTATCGCCACGGCTGTCGATATAGGCGTTCCAGTTGCGCCGGATGTCCAAGACAGCCTCGGGGCCTTCGCCATCCCTCGGCCAGGTGTCGGCGTAGAACACTCGGTCGGGTGTCCACATTGGTACGAAGTCGTAGTGAGCACCAAAGTCGCCAGCGATGGCGATGGTCAGACCAGCCGCCTTTAACCAGGTCCGGGTTCTCTCTCCGGAATGTTCAAGCTGAATTACCATGACGGATCCTTTATCAAATCCGAGGAAATCTGCTTACACAAATGGAGTGTTGTGGCGTCTGCTGTCATAGCGGGGTGAACTGCCTCTGTTTTACCAGAGCAAAGGTCCAACGCGTCAGGGGTAGCCAGTAGGTAGGGGGTACCTACGGGTATGTAACGACCGTCATCAGCCTGGACAGTTCCGTGAACGGAAACTAGCCCGTGACTTAGCAGCCCGCGTCGATCTTTTTGTAGACCGAGTAACAAGACGAGTGTCTCATTGGTGAGAGCGTTCAGTGAACGCAGGATAAACCAGTTTTGCGTTTCGCGTACTGATTTCATGATGCACCTCCTAAGTGTCCTTTTCTAGGGGTCTAGCCCAAAACAGGCTGTGCACTACTAGGTTATTCTAGTAGTGCGTTCATAAGCCCTCGGATAAGAGGGCTATATGTTACTTTCATATACTTGTGCCCTAAAAGGGGGTCAGATTTGCGTGTTTTGATAAGTGCCTGGAGGTGCGCGTCTACTCAGGCTTGGGGTGTAGAAAGGTGCGTATCCAGCTCACTCGGGGGATAGTGGCTGCTAGTTTTTTAGTCATCTCCTGGGCGAGTGGGTCCTCGTCAGGAATAAACCGTATAGAATCTTTGTCAATCATGAGAGCTATCTGGGTACCTCTAAACTCCCACCAGTTATCCCCAAACTTAGGGTTCCTGTAACTGAAGTAGTTCCTCAAGGCCTCTAGAAGAATATGTGCGGGAGTGTCGCTGTTAGGTAGGGCGTCAATCATCTCCACTAAAACATCCCGCGTTCTATTACTTCGGAGTATGGCTATTACCCCGTGCTGCCAAGACGTCATGCCTCGCGCACCCACATCTACTGTAGTCATGTATTTCCCCTTAAGTAATGAAAGGTAGTGTATGTTCGTGTGGTATAAAGATAAAGAAAAACCCCCATTACTCCAGACTTATAATCCTTGTAGAACAGATCTCTATCTGCATATACTACCCAAGCCCCACCAACACACTCGCAACCACCTACGCGAGTATATTCGGTTTTAACTTAGCTAATAATAAACCAGTAACCGACTCGGATAGGTTGATAAGGGCTATTTTCGTAGGAAACCACCTCCCTAATAATTACTGACACGTACGGAGAGGGTTTGAGTAGATGCAAGTCTTCGTTTTAATTAGGTTAAAATTACTAACACTTGTGTTTAAATCGTCGATATTGAGCGCAAGCGGCAGACCCGGAAACAGCGCGGGTGGGACAGCGTAGGTGCTTGTTTTCATTCAGGAATCCTTTAGGACAGCGCAGTGGGACAGCGCAGTGGGACAGCGCTTACTTACTTACATATATATTATACCTTTTATAGTAGTAGTAGTAGTAGTTTAGGGAAATGGGTTTTTCGTCTTAAAAATTTAATAAAAAACTAATACCTGATTTCTTTGACTCTAGATCCGCTCCGCTAAGGTCCTCTAGAGCATGAAGATCCTCTAAGGGTATTTAGCGGAAATCCTTTATAGGTCTGAGCTCGAGTTTCGCTCTCTAAGGCTCTCCCCCCTTGTTTACCCCTATCACCCCCTGCCCTTCTGCCCTAGATCCTCCCTAGTAACCCTTCTTGGACCCTGTCTTCCTTCAAAGGGAACCTACTATCGGTACCCCAACCTTCACCCCACCCTCCACTACTTCCTCTTCAGAGCTTGGATCCTCAAGTCAGGGTTGTGTACTACTATGTACCCAAGTGTGCTTTATGTAGTTTAAGGTACTACCTACTACTACCCTACTCTTTGAAATTGGAATCATCTCTTTACCTCGCGCGTGAGAGACACATGGGTTTTTGTCAGTAAAAGTTGACCCCTCACTTTTTTGTGGTCTAAAACGCTCTAATTGCCCTTTCAGTGCCTTAAAGGCAAAAACGCTATTTGAAAACGGTTGTTAGTAATCGTACATATAGTTTAATTAATAGCGACCTAGTAACCGGTTTGTCAGTAGTGCCAGTTTTTCACTTTTTACACATTGGTAATGTTAATAAAAAAACTAATACATGGGTGGTTTGAGGGTAGAAACGTTAATAAAAAAACTAATCCTTGGGTTTTCTACGAGTTAGTTAGTTATTAACTACAAAAAACACTGACACGCTAAATCTCGATTAAACTGCTATTAAAAAACTAACACGTTACTTTTTAGCCCTAAAAACGGTTGTCAGTAATTACTAACACGATTCTTGTCAGTAAAGTTGTCAGTAATCGTCGGTTGTTCGGTTGTTGTTAGGCTGTTAATTGCTTATAACCGACAGATAGTTTACTTATTAACAAAACCAGTGTGTGGGTTTTTTGAGGGTTCATTAATTAATAGGAGAGTAATAACCGATTGACTGAACTCTATTTATGGTGCAATCTCGAGTTTCTGCCTCACTCTAGAGGCTCTCACCCGCATAGGAGTACACCATGTCAGCGCAACTTTTTCCGTACCGACCCGAGGGACTGGCTGTCCCTGAGGGCTACACGCACCCAAAGGCGGAGGACTACCGGGCCTACCTGAGTTTCATGGACGCCAAGATATCCCGAAGAGACCCCATATCCTGGACACTGCCGCACCCTCCTGCAGAAATCTATCGTGTAGCCTATGGTGTGAGAGTTGCTGACATGTCAGTAAATCTAGGGAAGTCTATTAGTTCAACCACGACTTTGCTCCGGGGCATGCGTTTCCCATCACCTATTGAGATACGCCTGCTTCAGGATCTGACCAAGGGCTTGCTTAGTACTACGCTTTGGGACGCCTGGGGAAGTTCAGACCACTCTCCCTCCTCCGTGTTTTCTCGAGCACAGATAGCGGATACGAAACCTGTGTTCTCAAAACTGCACAGGGTTCACCGAGACTCAGAGACTTTGAAAAGGGGAAGACCTAGAAACCCACTTAGAGTTGTGGACCCCTACAGAGTTCGAAGTGTTTCTCTTCCCGAGAGTATGTATAACTTTATGAAGGGGCTTTCTACTGATGCGGACAAGTCTCTGTCCGTTAGCCACTTAGTGAGAACAGCACTCCTACCCTACCTAGTTGACCTCGGGTACGAGTGTCCCTCCGAAATGCCCGAGGAGGAGTTACTAGCTCTATCTGAGAATAGTCTTCGGGAGGAAGAAGTCCTACAGGCATCCCCGGATACCAAGAGGAACCTACTCGACACCTCCGCTCTAACGGAAACCCCTCTGGAGTCCAACGTAGACCCAGGACCTTCTACTGTTAATATTCCCGAGCCTCCCGCATCAATATTCTCCTCGGTAGAGAGTAGGTTATCTGAGGAAGTTCCCGCACCCACCATCTTTCCCCATAACTACACAAACAGGCCTCCCTCGAAGCGTTATACTCTGCCAGAGGAGTGCGACCTTGAATACGATGAGCACGAGCACATAGTATTTAGGAAATCCTTTACCGACCCTGGTTGGAAGCAGGACCGAAACCTGTCACCTACCTACGTACTAGAGGACGGAAGGTTTGTAACCGTTACTGAAGAAGGGGTGGAGCGCATGCACTTTGTAGACGGCAGTTCTATTACGTCGGAAGACGCAGCGGATTTAGCGGTCAGGTCTAAGAAAGCCCACGTAAAAAAGGAAACCGCTCCTTCTCATATGTCCGCTGTCGTGTTAGAGCAGCAGAGGGTTCTTGACGAAGAGTACGCTAGGCTTCAGGGGATAAAGCCTGCTTCAGAAGATTTTGATACAGAGAACTCTTTTCCTGATAACCCCTTTGACCCAAGTATAGAAGACCCCGAGTACGTCAAACTCATTGATAGAGCTCGTGAGTCCTTGTTGCGCGGCGATGATAGTTATGATGTTCTTGACCGGCTTTGCTGCGCCGGAGTTGAGTTAGAGGATATAGCCAAATTGTATAAATCCTTATCTATGGAGGTCCCTGAGTAATGCCGTCCCTAACCTCTTCCCTCGCACTAGAGGACATGCTCTGTAGATTCGTCATAGAGTTAAAGAACGTACCAACGCCCGTAGAGTTAATGCCCGAGGCGTTTCTAGGAATGCTTCCCGATAATGACTATGTTCCTGTACCCGTAGTATGGGAGCCTGCGCATAGAATGGCTAAAAAGCTAGTAGACGCTGATAGCAACACTGACGAGTGTTACCAAGAATTCAACCGTCTCATCGTTAGTATCTTAACAGGCCTAAACCGGAGACTTTCCCCCGAGCAAATATTTGATCCCTATTTTCGAATACTAAGAGATGCCTGGAGAGATGATAATTTGGATTGGGTTCGGTCCGAGATTCAGTTTCATCTGCACCTAATACGCCCCGAGCTAAGGCACCCCGATTTCGGAGACACTATTAAGGGTGTGCGGATTACTAAGCCCCGCCCCGTTTCTTCGGATATAGTTCAAGACTTAGTAGACTCTTTTTACGCGAGTAACCCAGACTCAGTACACGCCGACAAGCTTATTCGAGACATAGTTAGGGGAAAATCAATGCGTTACAAAAGTGACTTAGGAAAAACCGCCTCTAACTAGTGTTTGCTCACGGACCGTTGTTAGTCTAATGTTCTCCTGAGTAAAGTACGCGCGTACGGAGGTATCATGAAATACAACAAAGTCCCGGCCAATAGCCCGAGTCCCCCGAGTTCACCGAGTCCTGCTATGGGAGCTCCCACCTCGATCACTCCCGGAGTAAACCAGGTTGCAGATTCTATGGCGGTTACCAGTGTAACCCCCTTCAAACCCAAAGCAGCGCCTTCCCCCGATAAAGTCGTTACTGCAGGACTTGGAGCTAAAGCGACCGGGTTTTTTAACTTCTTCACAGCATCTCCCGCTAGAAAAGAGATGAAAGACCTGACCCGAGAGCTCGTAGAGGACATTATCCCTCGAATGAGTGACGCCACGGTCATGCGTAATGCGGCTCAGGATGGCTTAGACAGAGCAATTATCTCTAGAAGCGTAGCTGATACGGCCCTTAAGCAGAGGAAGTCTATCGCTGAAGCTCATCTCCGAATAGCAGAGCGTGACAAGCAGCGAGTAGCAGATTCCCTGAAGGCTTTATCTCAGCAGGTGGACTATTCAAATTCTATGCTGGGAGCGTCCGCTGCCATTCCGGCCGTAGCCGGAACCGCTTACTCCCTAAAAGAGGGCTCCTATAGAGAAGACCCCTTCACCAACGTTCTTCGCAAAAAGTTTGCAAGCTTGATTGCTCACGATAGCCCTCTTAGGAACCCTGAGGGAGCAGCAGCAGCAGGCGTAGGAGCATACGGAGGTTACCTCGCTTCCGGAGTTACTTCTCCCGTGACCAATTTCGCTGCGGATGTCAGCACCAATCGACTTCTTGGTCGTATAGATTCCTTGTCTGAATCCGGAAGTTCTCGAGCTCACACCCGAGAAATTGATGCTATTCTCAAGGGCCAGGGGATAAGCCCCATAAAAAGGAACCTTGCGGGTTCGCCCAAGCTTCCCATTGAGCAGCAGAAGGCTCTGATAAAGTCACAGCTACTTAGAAGATATGGAAGGTCCGGAGCTATTTTGACAGCCCTATTGGGGAGTGGATTGGCTCTCGGAATGTACGACTCAAATAAGATGAAACGCCGCAGACAGGGCGGCGGGTTAGGATACGGATTACCAGTATGAGCACTACTAGACAAAAAATAGCCGAGTTAACCTATGCAAAAGGTGTAGAGGACGCTTTGTCCTATTTCCTTGGTTCCGAGAAGGTTGCGCAAGGTCCTCAGATGCCAATGGATCCCCAGGGACAGCCACAGCAGGGGCAGCCACAGCCCTCTGCCGAGGAACTAGAAATGCAAGCTAAGCAAATGAGGCTTGATTCAGATAATGTCATGATGCAGGCACGGCAGATTAAGTCCCAGCAGCAGGAGGCGGAACAACAAACGCAGTTTATGCAGCAAGGAGTTCCTCCAATAGAAGCTCAGCAAGCCGCCGCCGCGCAACCTAATCTCGCAGACATGCAGGCTCAGCAAGAGCAGCTTCAGCAACTTAGAGCCCAGCAACAACCTCAGCAACAACCTCAGCAACAACCTCAGCAACAGCAACCTCAGCAGGTTATGGGAGCTCAACCCGTACAAGGTACCCCACCCGCCCCCGAGCAAATAGAGGGACCTCAGCCTGGCCAGGATATAAATGATCCCGGTGTTATGCAGAAGGTGGAAGCCGCGTACCAATACCTGCTCGACCAGGGCGTACCGGAACCTAGAGCTATAGCGTATATAAGGTCTCTTATAGGTGGGCAATAACTCTGACCGGGTTAAAGAGGCACTAAAGAGAGTACAAGACTTTCAGGTTGCTCGTCTAAAGGCCGCAAGCAAACGACAGTCGTCTAAGGCCGGTTCTTCTGGAACCTCAGTAACTAGGCGAGGCTGTGGATGCCGGTCTAAGTAGTCCCAAGTATAAAAGAGTCTTGGCATTGGGTCCTCTCTTGCATACATTAAGTATGCTTGTGCACTGCAGAGAGGTTTGTAATGATATCTGAAGCAATAGGACGTTTAATGGGGTCGCTATCGGGCGCACCAGGATCAAGCTCCTGTGGTTGTGGACCTAGTAAGTCTCACTCTGATAACCACATGATTTCCAAGTCTCTGCGAAGCTTATCCGCACAAGCAGACGAGATTAATAAGAGGATGGCCTGCGGGAGCATGGAACTCCCCTCCTGGGCAGAGTATAAAGTTTATAAAGCGCACGACGCTATAAAAGATGCGCTTAGTGCAACCTACGGCGCAGAACCCAAACGAAAAATGATGATTATCATTCGTAAGTCCCACGATTCGGGAGCTAAGGATGCGCTTGAAGACGCGGGCCTTAGTCATTCAGTGACTGGGGAGAAAACAGCCTCTTTAGCGCTAAGCAGCTTTTTAGACAAGGTTGCTAATATGCGCGAAGACCACCTCGAGTTTTTAGCTCAGAATCCTAGTAGGAACTCTTGGAAAGACAAGGGTGTGGGAGTACTGAGCATGAACCTTAGGGATGGGTCCGCAACCGCACATACCTCAGGCGAAATGCCTATACGAGATGTCCCAGAGACGTACCGACGAAAACTCCTTGGATTGGGCGTGGGAGTTCCCTCGGCAGGTATCGGGGGTCTTCTTGGTGGAGCCCTTGGTGCTCTTGGTAGCACGTACCTTGGCGCAAGCGATGAGAATAAGCGTTTAGCTACCGCTCTCGGTCTCTTTGGCGGCGCAGCACTCGGCGGAGCCGGTGGTGGCTACTACGGTTACCAGCAGGGAAAGATGCAGGACGAGATGTCTAGTATCACTCCAGAGCAGGTCCAGGGAGCTATGAAAAGACTTAACTCAGTAGAGGGCGTTCGAGTGCCCTCTGTAGTACAAGATCCTGGAGGAGATTCCCTCCGTTTTTATCACCACGATGCTCCGGATTCTCCGGGGACAATACGGGCTATCAACAAAGCCATATACGGAGAGTAACCAGACCATGAACCAACATCTTAAATTAGCATACGACCACGGCGTACAAAAAGCGCTTGATGACGCTGGAATCACTAAGACGTCTGGACCTCGTATTGAGAAGTTCCTTAAAAGGTTTTCGCGCGACCCCGCTCTTGCCGGAGCCGTAATCGGTGGCGGAGGATCTGCGGCACTAATCGCCCCTGCTCTGGTTGCAGAACGAGAACTAACGGATCCCGTAGGTCTTTACATGAACGAGGGCGAAGCTCTAGGAAAGAGCATGCTAGGAGCAAGCGGTCTCGGCGCTCTTGGGGCACTGATCGGCGGGAAACGGTTGGGTATGGAACTGGGACTGCTCGGCGGAGGTGTCGGTGCCATAAGCGGATCTCTGCACGGTTACCCAGATTGGATGTTATCTTAGAAAGGAACTAAACCATGAACCAATATCTTAAAACAGCATACGACCACGGCGTCCAGCAGGCTATCTCGGATGCTGGACTTAGTAAGACTGCGTTATCAGAGTCCCTTAGTTTGAAGCCAACCACTACGGACCGCCTTGTCAGGGCAGGAGGAGCAGGTATCGGCACAGGGGCAGGATTCCTATTGGCGGATGACGCTTTAAAATCGGTTAAAAATCCGAGACTACGATTATTGGGGCTCTTAGGTGGATCTGCACTGGGCGGTGTTATGGGAAACTATGCCGGTAAAGGTATGACTCTTACTCTTCCCGAGGTATTAGGACTGGAATAAACCATGAACCAACATCTTAAACTAGCATACGACCACGGCGTTCAGCAGGCTCTTATTGACTCTGGAATTACTAAGACGTCTAATCTGTCCGAGTACACTGGAACCAGTAACTATGGGGACATGTCTTTAGCTGGTCAGCCGGATGTTCCTATGTCGGGTGAGTCTGGGGCGTACCACTCTGTGCCTGTGCGAGAATCCGGAATTCTGGACACGATACCCTTGTTCGGTAAACGCCCTTACGTACTTCCCGGCAACGCGGAGGCTCTTAGAGAAGCTCTTTCCGGTATTAAAGGACTGGACCTAGCTCCTTCGGACTATGTGGATGACCCCAACGAACTTGCCGTTAATTTTGGACACAAAGGGTCGCTAAGTCCTGAGTTGGAAGAGGCCCTACAGCAAGCCCTACTGGCGGGAAGAGCATAACATGAACCCGCATCTTAAATTAGCGTACGACCACGGCGTCCAGCAGGCGCTTGCAGATAAAAAAGCGTCCCTTGTAGACGGCTGGCAGGGTGATGAAATGCTGGCTGCCGGTGGTGGCTATTTAGCGGCTCGAAAGGCCTTGCCAAAGCTGACCGGTCGAGAATTGGTGTTTCACGGAACAACCAAGGAGATGGGGGACAAGATACTTCGAGAGGGCCTCAAGCCTGGTTCGTCTACTGGAATACGAACCGCTATATCTGAGAAGTTTCCAGAAGCCTGGAGACAGTATGGGTACGTGACTGATAGTCCGCTCAAAGCAAAGCTCTACGAATTGCAGGCACGGGCCAAGTCTCTTGGACTCGGGCCGGAATGGTTAGCAGAAGCCAACCCCCTTGAAGTCCACCGAAACCTTAAGCCCGCTAAGGGGTCTATTGTAGGAATGAGCATTCCGGCGTGGATGGATGATGCCCCTAAGCTGGTTGTAAACCCAGAAACTGCGGGTGGTTATAAAGCTTGGAAGGGTCGTTTACCCGTTATGGCTCGGGCATTCACACCAGAGCCCGAACTTTTGGGGACGTACCTTACCCAGACGGCAGGTAATGAGAGAGCAGTAACAAGCGTACCCAGCAAGTATATCCGAGGGTCCAAAGATTACCAACGACTTACCTTAGGGGAACTAGGATCGTACTTAAAAAGACATCCTGGGCGAGTTGCGGGGGGAGTTGGCCTGGCTGGGCTAGGGTTAGCTGGCTTGGGATACGCAGGTAAATCTCTTCATGATTACTTAACCGAGGAGACTAACCCATGAACCCGCATCTTAAATTAGCATACGACCACGGCGTACAAAGGGCGCTTGAGGATGCAGGACTTATAAAGGAGTCTAATCTGAATGAAATCCTGGATCACATGGCTGAGGGAGCAAGCAAGGAAGAGGCGTGGGCTAAAGCCTACCCCAATCAACCTGTTCCCGAGAACCTCGCGGAAATTCTGCGAGAGTACAAAGACACAACCGAAAAGGACGCCAACGTGGCTTGGCAGCAAACCCTGCAGAACCAGGGCCAGCACCAAGCGGCCTCTCAGATGCCCGGGTATAGTCAGGGCGGTCCCGTCAAGAAAGACGGATACCTAACCGACAAGAAGCTTAATCCGTATGCTCGTGTTCATAAAGGTGAGAGGGTAGTACCCGAGGATAGATCAAAGGCTGCCAACCTGGTCCAGCAGGCTCTGCAAGAAGCGGGTATTTTTAAACTTTCCAAAGATAAGAAGAAAAAGAAGGGCCCTCCTCCCGAAGGGACGACCTTTCTCCCCTGGTACGATGACGATGAGCGCTTAGTGGGCGAGCAGAAGAACTTACCCGATAAGCTACAGAAAGAGATCCTTAAGTCGGCTGCCAAGAAGAAAAACCAGAAGTGGGTAAAAGGCTCTTAGAGAGACCGGAGATTATGATGAAAGCACCTTACGCAAGATGCGGGGTCGTTTAGGCAAGGCAGGCCTTACATACGTTCTTGCCGGTTTGGGAGCAGCTTTGGGCCCCGTTGCTATGCGCTACGGACAAAGAAACTACGAAAGTGAATAGGAGAGACCACCCATGAACCCGCATCTTAAATTAGCATACGACCACGGCGTTCAAAAAGCGCTTGAAGACGCGGGTATTAAGACCTCTGGGTACGCAGATATACTTCGTGGCGGTTTATCTACTTCAAAAGACTACCTCCGTAGTATGGGTAAACGTATTTACCCAGAGAGTTTAATTAAAAGGACGGTAGAGTCCCGCCCTGTGTCCGCGCTTACAGGATCCCGCATGAAAAACCTAACCGGCGAGGCGCTTGAAGCAGAAAAAAGACTTGTTGATATCGCCCGATCAGGTTCCCTCCTAGGCACCGCTGGTCTGATAGGCCTGGGCGTTTACGGGTCTAAGGGGGAAGTTCCAGAAAGCCGAATAGGTAATACTTTAAAACGTGTTTTCGGGGAATAATTAAGGACACATACTTACTCCACTAACACCCAGATGGAGTAACTTTGTGGACATATCTAACGCCTTAATGGACTTTGGTGCGCTCGGGATCTTTTGCGCTTTTCTTGTTTACCAGCATCTACAGATGCAGAAGCGTCTAGACAAGCTGTCTGCTGAGTGGGTCAGCAGCCTACAAAAAGTAGAATCTGAGCACCGAGAAGCTGAGGAGCATATAAGGGATAGATATGACAAGGTAGTCGCCCGGTATTCGGAGACTCGTGAAAGTATCTACAAAGAAGTTGTTTCGACCCTAACAGACAACCAGCAACTCCTTGAGAGTCTTGAATCAAAAATAGAGGATCTTAGGAAAGCGCGCCTAGGGCTTGGAAACGACAATAATCAGGCGCAGTAGGTTCTTTTTTCTTTATGTTAACTAATTAGAGTCCTAACGATAAGAAAAACCTACCATAGTTTTACCTACGCGCGTAACGTTAGCTTGGCGTTTCATTGATCGGAGCTTTAGATGTCTACTACACGACAACCCAGTAAGAAGATTGTATACACCCAGCAGTCTGACACTTATACAGATGGTACCCACATGCCCTCAGGTAAGAGTTGGACAGCCCCTACGGTCATTCTACCAAAGGCCTTTGACGACTCCTGTCGTCTGTGGACTGTTGCTAATAATCCGGTCCGAGACGCGTACTTGCTTCTCGATACCTGGATAGCTGCTGGAAAGCCTGGTTTGTCCGTCGATGGACAAAACGAAGTCGGAGGTCTTCTCGTAGGCACACCCGGTGCGGACATGGTCGCGAAGCTCGACGCTCGAATGCTAACCTTAGCGCCGCAGGTTGGAGACGTTGTATGTCGGATGAGCTTCAATCATACTTTCCTGTATGAAGGACTCATCTGGGCCCTGGCTAACAACAATTCTACCTTGACCGGACTAACGCCCGTAACGCAAGGCACCAGCCTCTTAGGCACCTTTCATTGGTTTCTCAACGTTGCTTTTTCCCAGACGCGAGTTCCGGACTGGGAAGAAACTTACCTTTGTCGGTACGAGTTATCTACCGTGGCGTCCGCAACCTTCAACTACGCTAATAGTGTCCACGGAATACTGGTAGACTCTTCAGCAGCAGACGGGACGGGAGCAATTGTCCAGACCCAAGGATTAGTAGAAGACTTTACTTTTGGAGACTTGGACACCCACAAAGGGACCCCAAAAGCAGGAGACCCCGTGTACATGCCTGCGTACACACACAACACCTACGCTGGTGAGGATATAAACACCGCAGGCAATGCAATATACACAAACACCCCCGAGTGGATAAACTTAGTGCTCGGACCCCAGTCACCAGCCAACTACTCTTATCTTGGAAGGTGTGCGAGCCTGACTCGTGACGCAAACAATGTTGGGACAGGGAGTCTGTACCTGGATACTTCCCGGGAGCCCCTGGGGAGAGTTGGTTCGGACGCACTGTCGGGCATGGCTAGATTCACCCATATATTCACTCCTCTGGCATCCCAGGTTAACTCGGGTGAGCTAGTTGTCGCGCCACCGGCAGCCTTTGCCTATCCTGCGAACAGTACTTCTTATAGCGCTAAACCTCTTAAGAACCAGCCTGCCGTAAGAATAACCACGAAGTACAATCCTGGACATGCGGACAGGCATTACTACGCGGGAACTTCCATTGCAGAGCCTGTCGGAGATGTCATATCGGGTGGGGGCTTATCCATCTACGTAGACCAAGGAGTACGTGGAGACGAGTCTAACACAGGCGTCAAGTTTAGGTTGGAAACTATCGGAGATGCCCTCCCCCCTACAGCCAACTTTGGAGTGTGGTCGCCCTTACTAGCTAACTACGGTTCTTCCCATAGTATTCCTAATCTAGGAAAGCAGGCCTACAATAACAATTTGAACGAAGTTTACGACCCCTTCGTGTACAACACGTACCAAGAGGACCCTAACTACAGCTATACAAACGACCACTTAAATAGTCCTACGAGGCTATCGTCTCATAACAACTCTTCTTTAGTTATAGGTAACTACCCTGTCCCAAATGGCGTGGGAATACTCGGAGATTTGTTAAATGTCACCGACGAGCCTGGGGGCAGAGAAGGCGATAAGGGGAGATCAATTAGAGGTTTCCGACACGCACATGGCCTACAGCGAATCGAGTGTGGTTACTGGAAGCACGTGGACGCTAGCGTAAACCCCGCGGTTTCTGTAGAAGAGTACGAGGCTTCCGGTCTTGAAGTTATCGCCAAGATACAGGACCCTGATCCTTCGGGATATACTGAGCAGCAGAACCCCTACTCCTTCAAGGTAAGGCACCAGGAAGTTCTAGATGACGGAACCACTCCTGTTGCAGCTCAGGACGATCTTGTTGTTAGGCCCTACGCAGGACAATTAGATATTTCTAACATAGCTTACGATGCTGATGCTGGGATTAACCCCACGCTGTACTCGGGCACAAACGCCTTAACACTCAGATCAGATAGTACGTCGAATGTAGCGTTTACAATCGAGCATCAGAAGTTAGGTCATAATGATTTTAGGAGGTGGTTTAAGTACGACCACACGACTAACCAGGTTCAGATAAACGGAGACCTGGATATTACCGGGGAGCTTAATATAACCGGAGAAGTAGTAGGAGACCTAATACTTCAGCACCCTCACAAAATTAAAGCGTCATCCGTAAGAAGCAACGCAGGTTCCAACACGGAGATTATGCTATTAGAAGACCCAGCCGTTGCCAACCAGAGTCTATCTATTCGTGCCGGTACTAATAGTAACTCATCCAACGAGCTACTGCTCGAGGGGGGAACCCTGCGGATAGATACTGCGGACGACTCAAATCCCGGGTTCACGCTTGATCTTAATGTCACAAAAACTCAAGCCCAGTTGGATGATGGGTCTATAGGGACTAACCGGTACTGGATCTCGGGAAGAAAGCATGGTCCTACGGGACAGCATGCCTGGAATGGGAACGACTTTGAAGTATTCTCCGATGACACTACCGTTGTCGGCGGTACCCACGGCGTCAACCAGACTCTAGCCAACAATCACTATGAGACACACTCTCCCATAGTTATCCAAAACGACCAGCACGCGCCCAAAGCGGAAGCTCTAGAGATTAGCTCTAGGCAATCCCTAGTACTTTCCGCAGGGGTTTCCGATGATCCTGCGGACCTTGAGCGGTCCTTTATAGCGTTCAAGTTTTCTAGGCTAGATAATAGCGAGCCTGTCAAGACTGCCATGTTGCTCGACCGACTTACGGGGGTGTCCATAGATAATGACCTTGTAATGTACTCGGGTACTATTAAGGCCAAATCAGGAGCCGACAAGGGAGTGCAGTTTGGTGTAAATCCAGCCAATAGGATTGCCGAGTCCAACGGACATGTCACTATTAGTGCTCAGGGGGATATAATAAACCACCTTGACCACAATGAAGCCGAAGCACCCGGAAACCATAAGTTCAAAATACTAAATGGGTCTGGGACTGAGGTCTTCTCGGTCGATGAGGCGGGTACTGTTACCCCGGGTCACGAGATATACCTAGATCCGAACAAGAGACTTCACCTGGGGGACGCTAACATATACCAGGATTCTACTTCTAAGGACGTACTCTTCACGGGAGACAACGGTTTTAAGTTCTACCTAGACAACGATCAGAACGTAGCCCCCAATAACTCCCTATTTTACGTGTACGCAGTCGGTATTGGTTTCATGTTTAGGGGAGAGGAAAATGGAGACTTCACTATAAACGGAAGCTATAGTCCGTTTACAGGGAGCCACGTAGCAGAACTACCGGAAGATTGTATAGATAGATCTGACTTAGAGGGACTCATCTTCTGCTCGTCTGGGAACATAGCCTCGATAGACGGAGAGGATTTCTCCGGTATCAGTGTCAATGATACCTTGTTGGGAGCAGTGCTTTCCTCCGAAAGAAATCTGAAGTCAGTTTACGGAGTATTTGCTAAACCTTACAAGGGCGAGGATACCGGCGTATATGCAAACCTGGACAACCCTGCTCTGTTTAACGGAGTAGGCGAAGGCGGTATCTGGGTCTGCAACGTAAACGGTAATCTCGAGAACGGCGATTACATTACTACCTGCGAAGCGCCGGGTCTTGGCATGAAGCAAGATGACGATCTTTTGCACAACTACACTGTCGCCAAGATCACTATGGACTGTGCTTTTGACTTAGAAAGTACTACATACCGTTGCGAAGAGTTTAAGATTGGCCCTAATAAGCACCTAAAAGCCTTCGTAGGGTGCACTTACCACTGCGGTTAGAAGAGTAACTCACCTGAGGATTTATTATGCAGTCCATACCCCTATCTTATACGGGACTACCCGAAGAAGGAAGTTACGTGGTTGATCGCCCCTGGATTATTTCTGACTCCCCAGATAAGCTTGTTTTAAAGACAGGCCTGGGGACCCTACACATAGAGCAGCACCCGTATGTTGGCAGCCGTATCTCTGTGGGCGATGCGGTTACAGTATCGACCGAGGGCACTCTTGAGCTTTTTTCGGGCATGGATTACGGGCATTACTGCGCGGGGGTAGTATCTCGGATAATATCTAAAGATATCTGTGAAATCACATGCAACGGGCCCGTACGAAACTTTGGGGTTGATATGAGACCGGGCGCAAAGATGTTCATTAGTGACACCGAGCCCGGAAAGCTAACCGACGAGGAACTTTTTGGTACCGGGTGTGGGCATCTGGTAGGAATCGCTTTGAATAGTACGGACCTAATGGTTATTACTATTTAGAGACCCTGGTTAAGTAAAAGCTGTTGCTAGATTGACCGGTGTCTACTATTTCTGTGTAGCGTCGAAACAAGGGAGAACACCGTATGTCTGATACCTATCTTACTAGTGCCTACAATCTGGGGGTTGACCAGGCGATAGCTCACTATACTAAGGAGTCGTCTTCTTTAGCACGAGGTCTTTTTGGCGCGGTTTCTAAGAACCCAGGGATTCATCAGGCCTCTAAGTTTGTGGCCAGTAACCCACTAGCTTACCAGGCCGGTGGGGGTGCTATCATGGGCGGCATTGCCGGTGGCGAAGACAACCGTCTTCTTGGTGCCTTGGCAGGAGCAGGCGCAGGGCTCGCAGCCGGTAGGTTTGCTCCTAGAGTTCCTCAGATGCTAAGAGCACCCGGGGCAGGGCCTGCTACTATAAATTACAACCAAGTCGCTGGTAATCTTCAGGCCGCAGGCCTTGTTGGTGGAGCAGGTCTTGGCGCAGGGCTTGGTATGAATGCTCTCGGCCTTACTGATCGCCCCCAGGGCTTCATGGAAAGGTACTTTGGTTGATGTCCCCTTTAGACCAAGCATACTCCCTTGGCTCAGACCAGGCCGAGAGAGACTTCGCTAAGATTGCCTGGGCGTGGGTTGGCAAGGCGATATCAAACCCCACGACTTCGGGGGCTGCGATGGGCGCTGTCACAGGCGCTATGGCAGGTGGACAAGATAATAGGATGCTTGGGGCTTTAGCCGGTGCGGGTCTAGGTGCTTTAGGCGGTAGGTCGTCCCTTCGCAATTACCCTAAAGGGCACTCTTTTCAGGGTCCTGCAATGAAACCCGGTTCAGCTCCAGGGGTATCTAACCTGCAAACGCAGAACTTAGCAGGCCAGTCTAGTGCAATTGCCACTGGCGGTGTCCTTGGCGGCGTTGTAGGCGGCGGCACTATGAACATGGTTGGGTTAGGTGATCGACCAAAGTCTATGGTGCAGAGGTATGCGCCTCGCATATCCCGGAGTTTTTACGGATGAGTAGTTATGTTGACGAGCTGGTTTCCACCATCAAAATCTCAAGCAGATCTTCTCGACCGAGCTACGCGGTTCTTAGGGAGATGGCCCGACAGAACGCTACACTAATGCCTCACAACACCCAGGTAGGCCACAGCACAAAGAACTTGCTGGTGGGCTTAGATGCAATCAAGCCTATTAAGCTAGACCCTACGGCGCAGAAGAAGCTATTTAGTATTAACCCTGCGGACACGGTTAAGGCGTCCGGTCTTAGAACCCAAGAATTAAAGAATGACCTGAAAGAGGCTTTGGCCCAGGAAAGGGCCCTTAGCCTTAGTAAGGCCCAGAGTAAGTAACAGGTTGATAAAGGTTTAGACAAACCGTACGATTAGCCAGAACGTTTGATCGCATCCTCGGGGTGCTTAATAAGGAGTTAAAAAATGAATAATCATGCTTTTGATAAGTATGCCGGGGAACTAGTTAAGCTCGCCCACATACAACAGTATCGGGGTACCGTTCAGGCCCTATTGGATGCCGGGTTTAGTAAGACAGCCGCGTATAAAATTGCAGACATGACCATGGCAGAACTTCTTGGCCGCGAAGCCGAGATGGGAAACATGCGAAACCTTCAAGCTATGGAGAACGCAGCAGGGCGAGGCCCAGGCGCTGATAGTCGTATCCACAAAATACGGCAGTCGGTATCCGAGGGTCTCGACGGTGGTCGAGCACGCGCCCAAGCCGCAGAATTGGCAAATGCTCTTGGCCATGAGGGTAAGACCCGGTTACCAGCGTACCTACCGGGTAGCAACCCTTCAGCAATGCCCGGCACCGAGACCATGCTTCAGCGAGAGCTCAGCGCACTCGAAAGAATGCCTAAGCAAGAGCGTATGTTCGAGCAGGGCATGAAGCAAAGAGCTAATATGCAACCCGGCAAGACCGTTACGGATTCTTTCCACGGTGCTATTGACGCAGCCGATGCGCGTAAGATGACGGCCAAGACCGATTTGGCTCGACTCCAAAACACGGTAAGGGATATGGTCTCTAAGCCAGGACCTTCTAAGGCTAAGATTCTTGCCGCTCTCCTCGGAGGCGGTGCTCTAGCCGGAGGCGCTGCAGCCTACGCTACGCGGGAAGACCCGACCCTCTTAGAGAGACTCCAAGGGATGGTTGGCTAACTAACTTAGTCACATTTTCCTTTATTGAACGCCTCCTTAACACTATCTTGCTTAGACAAGTAATGTTACTGGAGGCGTTTTTATATGAGGTTTACGATAGGATCTATTGGTCCTGAGGTTAGAGTCTTCCAAAGGGGGCTGTCTGCAGTGGGCTACCCTACGGGACCTGCAGATGGACACTACGGTGAAGAGACGGAGTCCGCTGTAATTAAGTTCCAGCAGGACTGCGGGCTGTACTCCGACGGTATCGCCGGGAGGGATACCCTGGGTAGATACAACTCAATTCTTGACTCTCTAGAGGAGATAGTCCCCGACTCCCTAAGTGCCATGGGCATTGGCCGAGTATCAGACTTTAAAATTGTAATACCCCCTCCGACTTCGCAGCCACACCTTGCGGCGGAAATGCTAACCTGGACCAAATGCCCCGCCGACAAAGTAGAAGGGTACGCCGGATACTCCTCTCTACGTTTACGTAAGGATGTGGCAGATAAGTACCTTGAGCTTTATTCCGCGGTAAGCGACCTCGGAGGCGTTGTAACTACTGCGGGGGGAAGAAGGTCACTCGCTTCAAAGTCGAGCCCCTCAAGATCTAAAACCAGTATGCACTACTTGGGTAGGGCTTTCGACCTAGCGTTACCCACCGCTATGCAAAATCTTAGAAGAGACCCCTACTTGGTTGAGAGAGATTATGATTCAGATAATGGCAGGAAATGGACTCTCTGGTGCAGGACGGATAATAAAAGCGTGCCCAAGGTGGAGATAAAAGCCTCCTATGTCACAGCCCATAAGAACTCCAAGGGAAAGAGGTACACTCAGCTGCATGACAAGACCGTATCCTGCAGGGCGTTCAATTTTACTGAGCTGGCCAAAAGCTTTGGTTTCCACCGCATATCTGGTAGAAGGTCTTTCTTTAGAGGAGGGTCCTACTCGGGGGCTGAGTGGTGGCACTTTAGCTACCTACCCGGATTAGAAAAAAATAAGACAACCTTTGGGTCTGAGCTGCTCAAGACGTATACCGTACCCCAGTGCGAAGATTTTGTTTACTGGGACTTGGTAAAGGACTACCTCTACGGAAAAGATTGGTTCTAGCTTTTAAAAGCCGCACCCCCGTAGTACCTTTACGAGGTACAAGGAGTTATCGACAATGTCTGAAGATTCGGGTCTATATTTAAAGCTAGCTTACTCTGTGGGCGTAGACAGTGCCGTGGTGGACTTTGGACTAGGCCCTGATGAAGGCACCAAGGAAGCTCGTATCGGTTTTGGTAAAGCCTTAACAGACGCCGGTTTAAAGTTGGCCCCAGAGATCGGTGCTGCGGGTCGTGTATCTGATGACCTGCTTGCCCAGATGTCCAAAGGCGTTGGCCCCAACTATGCTACGTTTAATTCCAGACTTTCGGATGACATGCTCAAGCAATACTACGGTAACTACGGCGGCGGCATCAATCGAGTCGGTAATCCAGCATATAAGGATTCTATGCGCGCGGCGAATAAATACGTTAACCAGGCGCGTAAGGCCGTTCCATCTGGCCGAGGGACGCAGAACTACCGTCCAAGTAGGCTCAATCCTATTTCCGGCAATAGACCGCTAAGCAATGAGCAGCTCGCTGGCCTTGGGCTTAACCCCGGCCACATTGTGTCACACCCTCTCTCGGGCAGACCCGTCGCTGTTGCAAATTTGTCTCAGTCTGAAATGCGTGTTCTCTTGAGTAATTCTCAGGATGCAGTTAACACACCCCTACGGCAGACCGCGCTAGAAACGGCCCAGTCAGCCGTCAGGCCCCGGAATCCTGTTGTGGCACCACAGCCACAACAACCCGGTGTTACTATCAACCCGTCTGCGCCCGCACGGCCAGCACCACCAGCACCACCACCAGCACCACCAGCACCAGCACCACCCGCTTCGGGCTTAAATAATCCAAACTCTCAGATGGACCTACTCGCTTACAGAGCGCCGCCTCCAAGACTACCAATGAGGGG
>Ga0233439_10002487_pt1 | contig 20726 bp, 20 predicted proteins | sample SI_123_September_6_FD_182713 | JGI IMG/M metagenome (GOLD analysis project Ga0233439, IMG submission 182713) | Seawater microbial communities from Saanich Inlet, British Columbia, Canada - SI_123_September2016_100_MG | ecosystem: Environmental > Aquatic > Marine > Inlet | place: Canada: British... | reverse complement strand
AATAAAAAGAGTGGGTTTTTTTTAAATGTTTATGCTGCTTTTTGATTTCTTGATGCCCTGGATCTTGCTTCACTTATGTTAGGTGGACTTTCGGATTGTTTTTTTATGTTTTCTATTGAATTTTTAATAATTTTGTCAAGAATTTCAAAATCTGCATTTATTTTATTTTCAACATTTTTTCTTATTAATGTTAAAATTTGATTTTTATTTTTTAAACTTAAGAGAGAAACCACCCTAGAAGGATAAAACACAATATATTTATTCTCTAGTTCTTTTGAAGTTAATGTTCTTAATAAACTAAAATCTACTGATTGAGAAAATATTTGATCACTTAGAAATAATTTTCTTAATTTCCTAATAAATAAAAAGGTTGGATTAAATACAGAAACCTCATAATCTTTAAGTGAATTTTTTTTATTAGGTCTTTTACTGATGTAATATCTTTTAATTATGACATTAAAATGTTTGTTGGTGTCAATTTTTAAATTTAATAAATTATCATTGAAAATTCTAAGTTTAGATAATAAAGTTTCATTATCTTTTTGAGTATTAAGCGAACTAATATTTAATTTTTTGCTTTTGTTAATGAAATTTCTAAAACCAATTAGATCATTTTTTATTGAAGTTTGAAATGAATTAAAAGCTGGAAGAAATGTGGATCTGGTATTACTTAATATTTGTTTTAATTCTTGTTCATAAAAAAGTTCATATTTTTTAAAATCATTTTGAAAAATTTGATTATCATGATATGTCTTTCTTGCAAGAGTAACCCATGTTAAAATCGGATATTTGATACTTTTTTCAAAAATAAAATATAATTCTTGATGGCTTTTTCTATAACCGGATTTCATGTATTCTTTTTTTATTTCATCCAATCTAGAATATCCTTGCTCAATTTTTATTAAATCTAAAGATAGAGATTTTATTTTTTCATCAAAACTAATTTCTTTTTTAATAATTGCTTTTGATGTCTCTTTTTTCTTGCCACCAAGCATTCTTTTAAAGAAACTTGCTATTCCCATACAGTATAGGTAATAAAATTAGTATATAAAATTAATTGTTTTGAAAGCTTTTTCCTAGGACAAAACTGGTTTCGTCCCATTGATAGTGGTTTTTTAGAGCGGCTTCGTGTTCGTAGCCGGATTTGCGATAAAATTCTAATCCTTCTTCGTGTTCTGGAATGATTAATTCGACCTTAGATGTTTCTGATTGGTTTTTGATGTGGCTTTCTGAGTGTTCTAAAAGTTCTTTTGCGATATCTAAAGAGTCGAAGGCAAAGTGTCTGTATTTCCATACTTTGTGTGTTCGAGTTGCATTATTAGATACGTTTACTAGAATAACTGCGCCTTTTAGTAATCCTGATTCTTCGAACACATACATTATGTTACGCATGATTTGAAGCTCTAGGTAATTTGATATTTTTTCATCGTCTTGTAAGAATAAATCTTTTAAATCAAAGAAGGAGCGATATAGACTTATTAGTAGAGGGATGTCATTAGTAGAAGCTTCACGTAGACCCATTATTAAAGAAATTGTTTTTGATTATTTAAGGATTGAGTATGTAATGTATATGGTTATTATGTAATTATTATGTGTTGGTGATTAAAAAAAGTTGGGAAAAATAATTAAGTTTATTAAGAAGTATGATTTATTGCAAATAGATGTTTATTTAGAAAAAGGAGTGGTGAATATGGTAATTAATGTAGCAATTAATGGTTTTGGGCGTATAGGAAGGAATGTTTTAAGAGCGACTTTTGGGGATAAGAAGATTAATATTGTTGCAGTTAATGATTTAACTGATAATAAGACGCTTGCGCATTTATTAAAATATGATTCTGTGCATGGGAAGTTTGATCAAAAGGTTAGTTTTAATAATAGCACTCTTATTGTTGGCTCTAAAAAAATTAAAGTTCTATCGGAAAAGGACCCGTTAAAATTGCCTTGGAAGAAATTAAAGATTGATGTTGTTGTTGAGAGTACTGGATTTTTTTCTGATCCTAGAAAAGCTGCTATGCATCTTAAGAGCGGCGCTAAGAAGGTTATTATTTCTGCGCCTTGTAAGTGTGAGGGAGATTCAAGTTGTCCGCCAAATACTACTACGATTGTTTTAGGTGTTAATCATAAGTTGTATGATAAGAAGAAGCATAAGATTGTGTCTAACGCTTCTTGTACTACTAATTGTGTTGCTCCGATTTTAAAAGTGATTCAAGATAAGATTGGTGTTAAGAGATGTTATTTTACTACAATTCATGCGTATACTTCAACGCAAAGGTTAGTTGATTTGCCTCATAAGGATTTAAGGCGGGCTAGAGCTGCGGCTCTTAATGTGATTCCAACTTCAACTGGCGCTGATGTTGCTGCTGTGCAAGCAATTCCTGAGTTGAAGGGAAAGGTTCGTGGTCTTGCGTTTAGAGTTCCTATTGCAAATGGCTCTGTTACTGATTTTTCTATTGAGGTTGATCGAGACGTTACTGCTGATGAAGTTAATGAGATTTTTAGAAAGGTTTGTTCTAAAGGGATGAAAGGGATTGTGGAGTATAGCGAGGAGGAGCTTGTGTCTTCAGATATTGTACATAACCCTCATTCTGCGATACTTGATTCGAAGTTAACTAACGTGGCTGATAGAAGAATTTTGAAATTGGTTGCTTGGTATGATAATGAGTGGGGATATAGTAATCGAATGAAAGATTTGATTAAATTTGTCTAACTAAAGTAAATCCTTTGGACTCCTTTAACTTTGTTGATTCTTAGGATCATTTGTTTTACTTCTTCGATGTCTCTTGGGATTACTAGAAATGAGCATTCTACGGCGTCCATGCCTTGTGGTTTTGCTTTTGCTTCTTTTACATCAAAGCCGGCTCTTGCGATAGTGTTTAGTAGATCTGCTAGAAGGCCTGAGCGTTCACTTGCAATTACTCTAAATTTTATTTTTTGGTTAAATGTTTCTTTCCAATTTACATGGACCCATCTGTTTTCTTCTTTTAAGGCTAATCTGCAATCTATTTTATGAGTTGAAATTATTTTCTTTTTGGTTAGAATTCCAATTATTTTGTCTCCTGGAATTGCGCTGCAACATTTTGCTAGAATGCAAGTTGCTTTTTCAAAGTCTGACGATTCTACCAAAACGCCGATTTCATCGCTTACTTGGGGTTTGAATTTTCTAAAGTGGATGGGAGCTAATTTTTCGTGCTCTTTTAGAGATTTTCTTATTTTTTGGCGAGCTCTTGAGGAGTTTACTAATTTTAACCATGTTCTTCTTGGTCTTTGATTTTTGTTGGTTATTATTTCAATGACATCGTTTGATTTTAGTTTATGTCTAATTGGTACGAATTTACCATTTACTCTTGCGCCTACGGTTTTGTTTCCTATATGTTCATGTACCATGTAGGCAAAGTCTAGAATTGTTGCCTCTTTTGGTAATTCTTTGGAATCTCCTTTTGGAGTGTAGCAATAAATTTTGTCTCCAAATACATCTACGTTTAGAGTTTCTAAGATGTCTTTTTTATCTTTCTTTAAATCTAATACTCCTTTGAGCCAGGCCATTCTTCGCTCGAAGTTTTGATCTGATTTAACGCCTTTATATCTCCAATGAGCAGCAAGTCCTTCTTCGGCAAACTCGTCCATTTGAATAGTACGTATTTGAACTTCTAGCCTTTTGTTATGTAAGTTTAGGCCTGTGTGAATTGATCGATATAAATTTGGTTTGGGATTGGCGATGTAATCTTTTAGTCTTCCATCAATGGGATCGAAATTTTCATGTAGGATTCCTAGAATGGTGTAACAATCTTTTTCATCATTGGTTATGATTCTTATTCCTAGATGATCGTATTGTTTGTCTAGTTTTACTTTTCTTTTGACTATTTTTTTGTAGATGGAGTAAATATGTTTTGGTCTTCCTTTGATTTTTTCAATTTCAACTTTATATTTGCATAAATCTTTTATTTTTTTGATGGCTTTGTTTACCTTGTCTTCTCTCTCTTCCTTGGAGTGTTCTAAGTATTTTACTATTTGATCGTATTTTTTAGGATTGATTACTTTGAAAGCTAAATCTTCAAGTTGAATTTTTAATTTTTCTAAACCTAATCTATAGGCTAGTGGTGCGTATATTTCTAAAACTTCTTCACAAATTCGATTTTGTTCTTTTATTTCAAATACTTCTAAGCTTCTAAGATTATCTAGTTTGGTTGCTAATTTTACTAAGAAAACCCCTACGTCCTTTAAAGTTGTTAGGATTATTTTTCTTAAGGCTTGGGCTTCAAGTTGTTCGTTTTTACTTTTTATTTCTTTTAGTTGAATAAATTCTTCTAATAAATTGCTAATTTTAATTCCAAATTCTTTTTTGATTTCTTCGAATTCTTTTATTCCGATTAGAAGGCTTACTAGGATAATTTGGGGTTCTGCTGTGTTTTCTAGCAAGATCTTAGCTACTCTGATATTTCTATCGTAGTAAGAGTCGCCCATTAATCTTTTTTTATCTTTTAGATGGGTGTTTGCAAATTGAGCTGCTTTATTGAAATGAGTTATATCAATTTGTTTGTATTCTTTACATAGTTTTAGAAAGTTTTCATCTAGAAAGGAATTGTGCATCTTATTTACTTAGTTATTTACTAGTATAAAAGGTTTGCTTATTTAATTTCTTTTTTTGGAAAGGTTGTGTTTGAGGATATATTAATATTTAAATGATTAAGATTGATTTATTTATGATTTATGAGAGGTGTTTATTTATGGTATTTGTGGAACAAATTATTCATTCTGGATTTAGTGAAAATGGTTATTTGCATGTTATAGCTGGAGGTATGAAGGGAGGCAAAACTAAAGCTTTTATTGATATTTTCGATTTAATAGGTCATACTGATCTAACTTTTAAATTATATAAACCTAAGTGCGATGATAGAGAGGAACTTCAAAGAAATGGAGAAATACCTTCAGACCATATTATTTCAAGAACAGGAACTAATATTGAGAGTATAGTAATTAATGATAAAGGGCAATTAGATGATTTGGTTGAAGATTTAAAAAAAGATGATTTTTCAAAAAATGTTTATGGATTTGAAGAAATTTTTCTTTTGAGAAATCCCGATAAATTATTCAAAATAATTAGGTATCTTAAAGAAGATAGAGGAAAAACTGTTGTGGTTAGTGGGCTAGATAGAGATTTTAAAGGAGAACCATTTGAAATTATGCAATATTTAATGCCTCACGCTACCTCAGTGGATAAAAAGTTTGCAATTTGTGATTACTCAAATGGAGATGGAACCAGGTGTAGAGAAAAGGGAGAATATTCCCAAAGAATTGTTAATGGAAAACCTGCAAATTATAAAGGAGATGTTATTTTGGTAGGAGCGTCTGAAGCTTATGAAGCTAGATGCGCCATGCATCACTTTGTTCCAGGTAAGCCAAAGATTGAACTTTAAAATATTTAAAATGCGTCTTAAACAAATACAGCTTAGCAATATTCGTTCTTATAGAGATGCAACTATAAATCTTAATGAGGGGATTACTTTACTTAGTGGAGATATTGGGTGTGGGAAATCTTCTATTTTACTTGCTTGTGAGTTTGCTTTGTTTGGAACTTCTAGGCCTGATCTTCCAGCTGAATTGCTGCTTCGAAAGGGGGAAACACAAGGGCATGTTGAGATTAATTTTGTAGTTGATAATAAGGATGTTATTATTAGAAGGAATTTGAAGAAGACGTCTCGTGGTATTAACCAAGGCGTTGGGTATGTTGTTATTAATGGTATTAAGAAGGATTTGACGTCGCAGGAAATTAAATCACATGTGATTGATTTGCTTGGATATCCAAAGGATTTGCTTTCTAAGAATAAGAATTATATTTTTAGGTATACTCTATACACTCCGCAAGAGGAGATGAAGTTTATTTTGCAAGATAATAGTGAAGTTAGATTGGATGTTTTAAGAAAGGTGTTTAATGTTGATAAGTATAAGAATATTAGAAACAATTGTCAGTTTTATTTAAAGAAACTTAGAAAGAATATTTTGGTTTTGAAAACTAGACTTGAGCCGCTTGATGGACTTTTAACTCGAAAAGATGAAATTGAAAAAGAACTTGAAGATAAGAAAAAAGAGCTTGATTTAATTATTCCTAAGTTTGAGAAGACTAAAGAGAATTTGATTAAGGCTAAGGGCTTTTTGATTGGGCTTGAGAGCGATCAGAAAAATTATGAGAAGTTAATTAGTGAGATTGATTCTAATAAAAAATTGATTGAGCAAAATTCAATTCAAAAGACTAGAAGAGTAGAACAAATTGAAAAGGACAAATTAGATCTGTTGGGATTGGGGAGTCAAGGTTTGGTTAAAGTTGAGATTGTAAATGAGCTTGATTTGAAACAGAGAGTTGTTGATGAGCTTGTTGGTAAAAAACAAAAGCTTGATGGAAGAGTTGAGTATCTTCAGAGTAAGATTAAAGAGATATCTGGCGAGACTAAGCAAGTTGATGAGATTAGAAAAAAAATTGATGAGAATGATGTTTTGAAAAAAGAGTTAGTTTTGTTTATTGATAATAATAAGGATTTGGATGAGAGAAAAATTGAGTTAGAGGCTAAGATAAGAGTTATGGTTGAGAAGAGTTCTAGAAGCAAAGCCGTTATTGATGATTCTAATTTGAAAATTAAAAAGGTTGAGCATTTAGATAATTGTCCTACTTGTTTGCAAGAGGTTGGTTTGAATCATAAAGAAGAAATAGTTAGTTCTAATCAGAAAAAAGTTGAAGATGAGTTGAAGAGAGTTGGTGAGTTTGATGTTCTAAGAAAGAATTTGGATGTGAATTTGGATGGGGCATCTAAAAGTATTGAAAAGTTGAGAGATTGTAAGAGTAGGCTTTTAGTTGTTGATAATAATAATTTGAATTTGCAAGAGAAATTGAGCTTAATTGAGGAGAAGAGATTGTTACTTCGTGATTTTATAATTGAGAATAATAAGATTATGAATGATTTGGGAGAGTTGAATTTTGATCAGAAGTTGATTGAGTTGAAAAAGGAAATTGCTTTGATTAATGAGAAATTGATTAAGGTTACTAAAAAGGAGATGGTTGAAAAACAAATTAAACAAACTGAAAATGAAATTAATAGGTTGCTTAGTTTAGAGCAAGAGATGATTTTGCTTTCAATTGATCTTGATTTGAAAATGAAAAGCAGTTGTGATAATTCTTCAATTATTAAGCTTAAAAAAGATGAGATAAACCAGATTGGTGAGATTGAAAAGCAGCTTTTATCACAAGTTGAGAGGTTTAAAAGTCAAACGCAAGAGATTGATAAGAATTTTAAAAGAGTTTGTTTAGAAATTGAAAAGTTAAAGAAGGATGAAAATGAATTGATTAAGAAAAAAGAAGTTCATCGATGGATTAATGATTATTTTTTGAAGTTAACTCAAACTATTGAGAGGGAAGTTATGACAAATATATTTCAATTATTTAATGAGTTATTTCAGGAGTGGTTTTCGATGTTAATTGAAGATGATAATATTTTAGCTATGCTTGATGATAGTTTTTGTCCTGTTATTATTCAAAATGGATATGAGGTTGGGTTTAATAACCTTAGTGGCGGTGAGAAAACTTGCGCGGCGCTAGCTTATAGGCTTTCTTTAAATAAGGTTATCAATGATGTGATTGATCAGATTAAAACTAATGATTTGATTATTTTAGATGAACCTACCGATGGATTTAGTTCGCAGCAGCTTGATAAGGTGCGTGATGTATTGGAGAAGCTTAATTTAGGTCAAACGATAATTGTATCGCATGAGCAGAAAATCGAGAGTTTTGCTCAAAATGTAATTAGAGTTAGTAAGCGAGAGCATGTTAGTTATATTGATTGTTGATTATTTGTTACTATATTGGAAAAAATCTTTTCTAATAGATAAATGCTTATAATGAATATTTGTATCTAAAAATAGATGGGCAATATTCAAAAAATTTCTGAGAGAAGATTTAGAAGAGAAGGTGAATCTACTGATTTATATACTATTATAGATGATTTAAGACAAGAAACTAATGACACTAACAACGAAAGAATTGAAGGTCTAAATGATGAAATAATTGCAGAAATATATCTTGTTATGACTTTTAAAGATCTTGAAGAGGAATTGTTACTTACAAGCTATCAAAGCACTCGAACTGATCAACTAAAAGATGAGAAGAAAAAATTCCAAGAAGAATTAAGATATATGTTTTTTGAATTAAATCATAAGCTTGACCCTTATGTTGGGGAAGATAGAGAAAAGATATTAGATAGATATTCAATAGAAGCTCAAGAACTTTACGAAGAATTGAGGGATGATTCGTTTCAAAGTGGAACAGTTGAATATGTGCTTTGTGAACTAATTAAAAAAGAAATTGAAATTGAAAAAATAGGTAGTTCAATTCGAACAGGTGCAAAAGAACATTTTTTAAGAAAACCTGAAAGAGGAGGTAAGTATAAAGTTTTTAAGGAATATAATGATGTGGTTAGATCTTTAAATAGACTTTTGGAACAAATTAATCGTGAGGAAGAGAAATAATGGAAGGATATTTATTAGATACAAGCGTCATTATTAAAGATCCAAATAGTATTTTTTCTTTTAATGCAGAAAGTAATGTTTATATTAGTATTGGAGCAGTTAGAGAACTAGATAAAATCAAGCATGGAAGAGATTCTAAAAGTGCAAAAGCTCGACAAGCTATAAGAATTCTTGATAAGATAATTACTAGTGCAAAAAGTGGAATATACTCAAATGATGAAACAGGTTATGAAATTCAATTTATTGATACTAGAAAACATTTTGAATATGCTGATCCTGAATTAGAACATATTCTTAAAGAACATAGTGGACTTACTTTAGTTACTGGAGATACTTCTTTAAATATAATGGCAAATATTCGTGATTTTAAAAGTATAAAATATGATATGGAAGGAACAAAGATGCCAATTTATGATTTGGTTGATTTGAAAAAAAATGTTGATTTACCAAGTGAGATTCATACTCAACTAATTAGAAATGGAGTAGTAGAATTAGATCCTGATGAATCTTTTTTAGAGGTTATATATCCGGGCCAGTATATTTTTCCAGACAGAACCGGAGGAGTAAATTATTATGTCGAAAATGGCAAGCATTTTCTTAAAGCAGTAAGATTAAATGGCGCAGTTTATGGGGTTGAACCAAAAAATAAAGAGCAAAGATGCGCTATTGATATTTGTACTAATCCAAATATCAAGGTTGGAGCTATTTTAGGAAAAGCAGGATCAGGAAAATCATTTTTATCTATTGCAAGCGGACTTGAACAGACTATTAGTCCAAGACTCCATGGAGAAAAATTATATGATCAAATTATTGTAGTTAGACCGGTTGTTACTGTTGGAAAAACATTAGGGTTTCTTCCTGGAGGCGCTAATGAAAAAACAAAACCTTTATTTGAAGCTGTGCATGATGTTTTTAATGCTTTATTTGAAAATGCCCCCCATAGATCTGGTGAGAAAAAAAAATCAAGCGTAGATTACCTTATAAGAGAGCAAAAAGTTATTTTTGAAACCCCAACATTTATGAGAGGAAGAGATTTTAAAAGAACTTATATTATTATTGACGAAGCTCAAAATATGACAAGAGAAAATATTAGAATGCTTATTACCAGAGTTGGTGAAGGGTCAAAAATTATTTTTCAAGGTGATCCTCATCAACATGATGAACATGTAAATGAATCTAATAATGGTTTAGTTCATATTGTTAAAAGATTGAAAGGAAAAAATAGTTTTAGGCCAATAATTCTAGATAAATCTTTAAGGGGAGTTTCTGAAGAATTAGCTGATTTTCTTTAACTTATTCTTGAACTACTGCTTTTAAAGATGCAATTGCAACTTCAATTTGTTTGTCGTTTGGCTCTCTTGTAGTTAGTCTTTGAAGCCAAAGGCCAGGAGCTATAATGAATTTCATGATTGGATTGGAGTAGTGTTTTCCTGCTAATTTGATTATTTCGTAACTTACTGCGGCAATTGCTGGAAGTAGTACAATTCTTCCGGAGAGTTTCATCCATAAAGGGCCTTGAATTAAGATGAATGTTCCAATTGAAATTAGAACTACTAAAAATAGGAAGGTTGTTCCACATCGTGGATGAAATCTAGATTGGATTTTGACGTTCTTTATGTTTAGTTCTTTTTTTTGTTCGTAGGCGTAAATTGTTTTGTGTTCTGCGCCATGATAAGCAAAGAGTTTTTTGACATCTTTCATATAGGAGATAGCAACTAGATATCCAATGAAAATTGTTACTCTAAATACGCCATCTAATAAATCGAATAATGCGCCGTCTGTTTGAAAGTATCTTGCGCTAAAGAAGGGAACTACTACGAAAACGATAATTGAGATTAGAAAGGAAAATCCGATTGTTGTGAAAATTTCTCTTTTGGATAATTTTTCATCTTCACCTAGGGCTTGATTAGATGACCAGACTAGAGCCCTGATACCATCATATAACGTGTAGCCTAATCCTATTGCGCCTCTGATGAATGGAAATTGAAAGTATTTTGGAAATGGAGTGCTTTTGTCTTTTTTAATGTTGATTGTGCCATCGGGCATTCTTACAGCTATGGCGAATTTTTCTTTGTTTCGCATCATAACTCCTTCAATTACTGCTTGACCGCCTATATCCATATTGTGTTAATTAGAGTGTTTATATAAAAAGGTTGTGTATATGGGTGGTTATCTTTGAAGGTATTTTTTCTAGAAAAAACCGCCTAGGCCTTTTTGCTTGCCTTTGCCTTCTAGGGCGCTCTCATCTAAGCCTAAGACTAAGAAAATTGGTATGATTGATGGGAGGAGTTGTTTTTCTAAGTAATATACTGGGTCGTATTCGCTGTTTTTGATTTCTTTTAGGGTTTTTGCTCGCTCTCTAACAAGGCCAGTTCCTTTTCCCATGACGTATCTTACTACTGTACCAGGTGTTATTTTTTCTCCTTCTTTTTCGAGTTTTCTTGCAATTGCGACATGAGGGCCAATTGATTTGTAGGCGTTAAGGTTTCTTGTGATTTGGGTTTTGATGATTAAGTCTTCAATTGGAACTTTTCCTTGCTTTAAATCTTGAATTAGGTCTTTTGCAAATTTAATTGCTTGGTCTTCTTTGTCTGTTAGAACTAGTTTTAGAACTTCTTGTTGAGCTTTTTTTGCTAGTTGCGACCAGTTTCTTCGAACTGCTTCAAAGCCAGTTATTTTCATTTTTTCATCTTTGTCAATTAGAGCGTATTTCTTTTTTGCTCCTATGTCAGTGCCTTTAATTGCTACAAAAATTCCTTTTGTAAAGTGGCCTTCGAATTCTAGTTCCATGTAACCTGGTAAGTCTTTGTTAATATCTTGCATGAATTTGTCTGAGTCTTTGATGGTTTTGTCTTGAAGTAATAAGAAGCAGGAATCTGTGTCTGCGTAGATTACTTTGAAGCCTTGTTTGTTGGCTTTATCTATGGTTGTTTTAATATAATATCTGGAGTAAGCAGTGGTTGAGGCGCTGCATTCGATGCAGTACCATCTAGCGCCATAAAAGCCCAAGTAGCCATAGAAGGAGTTTGCTAGAGTCTTTAGTGCGTATGATCTTGCTTCTAAAAACTTGGTGTCTTGCTTTTTTGTTTTTGCTTTTTTGATTTCTTGTTTTACATCCATTCTTTTGACTATTAGGTTTTCTAGAACTTTGGGGATGAATTTCTTTTTTGAGCAGAACCAATATTCTTCTTTTGTTGGAACTCTTCTTGTTTTTTTGTCTTTGCAGCAATCACACTCAAAGGAGTCTGGACCGATGTTATGCGCTGTTATGATTGTTGGATATAGTGATCTAAAATCGAGTACCACGATGTCTTTGTAAAGACCTGGTGTTGGTTGAAAAACAAAAGCTCCTTGGACGCTCTCGTCTCTTCTAAAAGCTAATTCGTCATCAGTTGGTTTGTTGGGAGCTAAGTTGTTTTCTTCGATAGCTCTGTTAAGAATGTAGTTTTCTACAAGTCTTGAAAATTTCATTCTGATAACATCATGAGTTGGAAGTCCTACTATTTTTGTGAATTCGATGATATCGAAGAGAAGCATGTTGCAGAGTTTGAATGTTAGGTGGGAGTCGTGAAGATTGTATTTGCAAAAGTCTTGAAGTTGGTCTTCTTTGTTTTCATCCCAAGCCGAGTGTAGGTGCTCTAGGTTTACATCTAGTTTTTTTGAGCCTAGAAGTTCTTGTGCTACGTTATCTAAAGAGAAGGAATCTGTTTTGAGATTTTTACCAAAGATATTTTTTACAAACTTTAGAACGTCTATATGAAGAATTGATCTTATGGTTGCTTGCGACGATCTAAATCCTGCGTTTTTTCGAATGTAGATGTCTGCTTGTTTGATTCCTAGTTTGAAATTTATTTTATGATGATCTGCTCTTGTTTTGATGTAGGGGAAATCAAAACCATCTGAAAAGTAGCCAGTTATGATGTCTGGGTCGAATTGGTTTATTGTTGATTGGATTTCTTCTAAGAGTTCTTTTTCATCTTTTACTATGTTTAAATATTTTAATTTGTGTTTGAATTTTTTGTAAGTGATTACCTTTTCAAAGATTTTACCTTTTCTATCTTGGCCATAGAAGGATACCATTAGAATAGGATTTTTAATTGGGTCAATTTCTTTATTTTTAGCGTATGTTTCGATATCAATTGCTAGAATTTTCCAGTTGCTTGTTGTTTCTAGGTTTGTTTGTTCTAGTTTAGTTGAGATGAAAGTCGTGTCGTCTTGGAATTCTCCAGTTGCTTTGATTTTGGTCATAGGCGTTATTTTATTGTCTCTTAGAAATCTGTGGATGAAGGGAATGTCTCTTTCATAGCAAGTTACGCCTTGCTCTTCTAGGGCCTTTGCAATAATTGAAACTGCTTTGGGATAGTTTACATAAACTTTGTAGAATTCTTTAGTTGTTCCTATTAGTTCTTTTTTGATTTTGGTTACTTTTAGAACTTTGGCATCATCGATTTCTAGTTTTAGTAAGTTATCTTTGTTTGCGCTTGATTCACAGTAGAAGAAGACTTCGTGCTTTTGTTTTACTACGATTCTTTTGTTTTTGTCTGTAATTGCATATAGGTTTACAACTATGTCTTTGTCTTGTATTTCGTATTCAAAATCATAGGGGAAAATGGTTAGTTGCATTATTGGTTATTTTGGATGTGGTTTATATAAAGATTTTGCTTGGTGATTGAGAGTGTTTTTTTGGCATTAATAAACAAAAAAATGTACTTACCAAAACAATTCCTATTGATGTTAAGACTATCCCAACTAAATTATTGATTATATTTACATAGATGAATAATGGAAGTCCAATTAGAAAAGACACCATAGTTCCAAAAAAGACTCCTTTTGCACTTAGTCTTTTCCAATATAAACTTAGAATTGTTGGAACTACAACCGTAGCTGCTATTGTGTTAAATATCCACCATAGATGAAATAAACCTAATTGAGGGACATATACAACAGCTAAGGATATGAGTAAACCTAACGCAGTGATTCCTACCATGGCCCAACGTGCTGATTTAATTGTTTTTTTGTCTGTTTTTGCTTTGCTAACATCTATTGCCCAAAGCGAACTTGCTGCTGATAATCCTGAATCTAAGGTTGAACTTAATCCTGCTAGAAGCATTATAACAAAAAGGAATACTGCCCATCCGGGAAGTAGAGTTGCAATTGTTTGAACTCCAATCATAGATACATCAACCCCTTGAGGTAGAGAGATTTGCATAGATGAATTTGCTGCTATGAATCCTAAAGTTGATAGGGCTATTGGAACAATAGCAAATAAAATTGATCCAAATAAAAATGATTTTACAAGATGTTTTCTTTTTATTGCAAATGACCTTTGCCAATACTGTTGATCTGAAATTGCTCCAGCAATTAATCCTATTGCTGTTACAATACCAAGACCAAAAGCAACCCCAGGATCAAAAATACTTCCAATATTTTCAATTCCATGAAATCCTGCACTAATTGTGGATATTCCACCTACTGTTGACCACGCAAGAGGTAAAATAATAATACCAATTATTACAATCATGGCCATTTGAACAAAATCAGTTAATATTGATGCTTTTAACCCTGAAATTAGTGTATAGGTTAAAGCAATTATCGCTAAAATAGGCATTACATTTATGATGGGAATTCCCGTTAGTAATGAAACTAAACTTCCACCTGCAAAAAGCTGAACTGTAACTGCCATTAATTGATAAAAAAAGTATGGAAATAAGTAAATTTTATGGATTGTATCACTTTGTAATTTGTATTTAATATATTGTGGAAGCGTATATCCATTTGGTAATTTTGATCTGATTTTTGGGGCCAAAAATGCGAATATTGCTAGAGCAATTACATTTGGAAAAGTAAACCAAAATATGCCTGCAAGTCCTTTTTGATATGCTAATTGAACTGAAATGAATAGAGCTGGAGCCCAAATCCAAGATGCAGCAATACTGGTTCCTCCTAAAAACCAACCTACTTTTCTATTAGCTACTAAAAAATCCTCTTTTGTTTGTTCTTTCTTTTTTTTTGCAAAAAGATAAGTAACTAAGACCATGATAATTCCAAATAATAATAAAAATAAATACCCTATTGATTGTGATATGAATGCCATTTTAATTTATTTTCTTGATATAGCCTTGGATTAATTTACTTAATACCGACCAAGTGTTTTTTTCCCCTTGTTTTTTTGTTGTGTAAACAAACTCCAACCATAATTTTCTTTTTCCTCTAATGGAGATTGTTTCAAGTTTTTGTTTCATGTTATTACTTTATTACATTATTACAAATCATTTATTAATTTTGGTGGTGGCAGTTGCCACCAAAGAGAAAAATATTTAAAGTCTTATTAATTAAGGACATTTATGTATGAAGAAATCCTCAGAGATATTGGACTTAGTCCTAATGAAGCTAGAATTTATGAATCATTATTACAAATTGGAGAGTCTTCTGTTCAAAAAATTGCCAACAAATCAGGAATTCATAGAAGAAATATATATGATTCACTAAGTAAATTAATTGGAAAAGGTTTGGCTTGTGAAGTTTATATTAAGGGAGAGAAAAATTTTAAAGCAATAAATCCAAGAAGGTTACTAGAATTATTAAAAGAAAAAGAAGATAAAATTAATAATGTTCTTCCTCAAATGCAAGCTAAATATGAGGCTGTTGAAGAAAAAGAAGAAGCATATCTTTATAGAGGAATTGAAGGATTTAAGAGCTATCTTCAAGATATTTTAAAATCAAGGGAGACAGTATATTTTATTGGAGCGAAGGCTTTTTGGCTAGATGAGAGATTGAAACATTTTTTGCCTAGATTTCAAAGAGAGAGAAAAAAACTAGGAATTAAATTTATGCATTTATTTGATTATGAAGTTAAAGAGCAAAAACCTGAAATTTTAAAGTTAGTTGGAAAACCATACAAATTTATGCCTAAAGAATATTCAAGTCCAACGGCAGTTGATATTTTTGGAGATTATGTAGTTACATTTGTGGGAGTTAAACCAGGAGAATTATACCATGAGCCATTAATGTTTGTTATGAAAAGTAGAAAATTAGCTGATGGGTATAGGAAATTTTTTAAGTTTATGTGGAATAATTGTAAATAATAGAGTTAAATTTATAAAAAGAGTTTGATTTATGATAATATGGCAAAACCAATTAGAGCAACACCTACATTAAGAGGAAAGGATGCTAAAGAATTTATAAAAAAGGTTCTTTATGAGCAAAAAAATCCTTCAATGCAGAGAATTAAAATATTAAAAGAAGCTGCTAGAACGAAATTTAATATTGTTCAATGAATTTTAAATCTAGAAACATTGGAGTCGTCCCCTTCTTTCTCTCTTTTAATACATTAAAACCCATTTTCTTATAAAAGTGAATTGAGTCTAATTTTTTGTCGTTGTTTCTTTTTGCATCTAAAGTTATAAACCTGCATCCAGAGAAATCTGCACTTATTTTATTTGCAAGATTTATGGCAAATATCATCATTAATTTTCCAAGACCCCTTCTTAAATATTTATCATCTACACAAACTCTTCCAATTTTTAATGCAGGCAAAGATTTGTAATGAATACCTTTCTCTTTAAAAAATTCTTTTAAGTTTCCTTCTAAATTTATTTTATCATTTAGTAAAGTGATATAGGAGACTAAATGATCTTGAAAATACCATAAAAAAGTTTTAGATAATTTTTGGTATTGATTTTCTATTGCATCTTCGATTAAAAAATCTACTAATTCTTGTTCATAAGAAGTAAAATTAGACAAATTAGTTTCTTTAGATATAATTTTGATCTTTATATCTTTAGGAGATATTTTATCTATCACAAAATCTCTATTAGTAACTAATTTAAAAATGTTTCTTTCAAGGCATTCGTCGAAGGTTTTTTAGAAGGTAGTTTTTCTTGATCTAAATTTGGGACATAGCTTATTTTATATTCATCAAATATTATGTTTGTTTCATAAAATTTCACACAATCTGAAAATTTTTCTTTTATTTCAAAAAGTACTTTTTTATATTCTCTTGCATCTTTTACATGAATATCAAGCATTAAATTATATGTTCCTAAGGTGCTTGTGAGGTAATATATTTTTTTGTTGCTTTTGCAAAATTGAATAAATCTGTTTTTTCTCTTTTCAGAAATGGGTTGAAATCTAATTAATAACAAGTACCATTGAATGCCTAACAAAGAGAGATTTAATTTTGGTTTAAATCCAACTATTACTTTTTTTTTGATTAATTTTTTTAAAAGATATGAAACCACATAGATTTTTTCTTTTAAATTAGATGATAAATTTACGATTGAAATTCTTGCTTCTTGAGATATTGCTTTTAATAAATTTATTTGTATTTTTGTTAAAGATACATTTTCTTGTTTAACAGTTTGTTTTATTGGTTTGTTTATACTCTTTGAGATTGATTTGTAACTTATGTGCTCAGCTTCTAGAAGAGTTGTAAATTCATATTCTAATATGTTTTCATCGTATTTTAATAAAATTTTATTTAACAATGAACTAAAATCTGTTTGAGATTTTGCATAAATTAAGCAAATAAAATCCCATTTTCCGGTGCAACTTACTAGCCAACCAAGATCTGGTTGATTTTTTAAATAATTCATAAATTCGTTTTCTTTATCTTGGGTTATTTTTTGCAGTTGAAAGAACACATAAAAGGAATTGTAACCTAAACACCCAACATTTAATACGGAGTAAAAATTGGAAATGATTTCTTGTTTTATTAATTTTTGAATTTTATAATTTACAACTTGTTTACTTAGGCCTACTTTTTTTGCAATTTTGGAATCAGATTGTCTTGAATCTAAATCTAACTCTTCAAGTATTTTTCTTTCTTTTTCAGATAATTTAAGCATATTTTTGTAAATATGATAAAAAATATATAAAGTTTGTGTTTTTGTCAAAAAAGACACCCTATAGAGTTTATATAAGATTTAAGTTTATTTAATTAAGGTGATTAAAATGAATTTAGCAAAAAAAAACAATATTGGCAAGTATATTAGCAATTACAAGTTTAGGAGTGAATAGTTATCTTGGACATGATGTAGAAAAAAAACAGATAGGGAAAGCGATTTATGAAATTAGAACGGCTCCAATGATGTATCCGATAGTAGATGTTTATATAGAAAATGAAAAAATAGAAAGATGTTTTTCTAAAGATAAGGATTTAAGTTTATTTAGAGAAGATATGAATAATAAAGATATTGAGAAATATTGTAGATTATGAGAAAATGTTTCTTTCAAGGCATGCGCCGAAGGTTCTTTAGAAGGTAGTTTTTTTCTTGTTTCTTTTTCTTTTTGCCGCTTTGAGGTTCGTCTGATTCTTCTTGAGGTGCTTCCTGTTTTTTTGGTTCTTTTGCTTCTTTTTCTAATCTTTTTAGTTCTTCTTGATATTTTTCTAGAGTCATTTGCATCTCATCATCGGTTAGTTGTTTTGGTGGCCAAGCTAGATTTAGACCATCTTCTGGGTTTCTTGGGATAATTTCCATTCCAAAGTGGGGCACGTTTTGTCCGGCGTCTGTGCCGTTTTGAATGATGATGTTAGTTCCTTGGCAGCCGAAGGTTTCGAATACGGCTGAGCTCATTTTATTGGCAACTACTGAGCATTTTTTTAGAATGTGATCTGGTACTGTTTCAATGATGGGTAAGTGCTCTTTTGAAAATACAGTTATTTGACCTGGAACTGCTACTTTGTCTTTGATAGCTACAACTACGTCTTTGTCTTCGTATAAGACTTGAGTTTTTCTATCTACAATGTCACAATATTCGCATTTCATTTTACTTAAATAAATTTGCTATGTCATCTAAACTAGCATCAGCATTATCCTCTTTTTCTTTTTGGGGTTCTGGTTCTGGTTGTTCATCTTCTTGTTGTTCTGGTTCTTCAACAAGTTCTTCTTCTGGTTCTGGTGTTTCTTCTTTCTTTCCAAATAGTTCGTCTAAATTGATATCGTCATCTTCTTCTTTTTCTTCTTGGGTTTCGTTTGATTCTACTGATTCTTTTTCTTGAGCTTGATTTAGGGTTTGTTGAATTTCTACGCCTAGTAAGGAATTGACTTTATCTTGCAGAGCTAGCTTTACTTTTTCTACAGAGGCTTTTTCCATTAGTTTTTCTTCCATTTGCACTATTCCGTCAGCGCCTTTTCTTGGAATTACATGGATCATGAAGTGTTGGGCTTTTTGTCCTGCTGCTTGTCCGTTGGCTACATAGATGTTTGTTCCTTGAACTCTTAGGCCTCTTAGAACTGCTTGGGAGATTTTTTTGGAAATTGCGTACATATGACCTATTTCTTCATCTGGCACTTGCGGCATGATTGCATAATGCTCTTTTGGGATTATTAGAACGTGACCTTTGGTTGCGGGGTTGATATCTAAGATTACGATACAAACATCGTCTTCGTATATCTTTTTAGAAGGGATTTTGCCTGAGATAATTTGACAAAAGATACATTGTTGTTGTTGAAGTTTTGCTAATTCTTCTGGACTCATGTTTTTTAATTTTTCTTGAAGCTCTTGCTTTTGCTCATCAGTTAAATTAGATAGGTCCATTAAGAATATTAGATTGTTATGGTTTATAAAATTATCTTGTGTGTAATGGGTAGGAGTTGGATTTTTGTTTTTACTGATTGTATATAATTATTATTTTTTTATGTATTATAAGTTTATAATAGATTGGTGCCTTAATTTATTATGGTTAAATTTATTGAAGTTCCACAGGTGAATTTGAGGGTTATGAGTCTTAATATGCAATTTGGTTCTGGGCCAGTAGATAATGAGAATGATTTTATGAGGCACATTCCATTTGAAGAGATGGTTTATAATTTGCAAGAAATAGCTGAGCTTATTTATGAAGTTAATCCCGATGTTGTTTGTTTACAAGAAGCTGATTTTGAGAGTTCAAGAACTGATTATATTGACCAGCCAGAAGTGATTCAGCATAATTTGAAAGAGATGGGGCTTAATTTTAACCATCTTGAATATGGGAGTTGTATTGATTTGGATGAGAAGCGTTGGGGGCCGGTTGTACCAGCAATTAAATGGGCGTATGAAAATGAGAAGATGGCTTGGTTTTTTGATATGCTTAGAATAGAGAGAGGAAGGCTTGGAGAAGGGAGAATTAAGTTGCATTTTGGAAATGCAATTTTGTCTAAATTTCCTTTAAGAGAAGTGGTACACGAATATTATTTTCCAACGTCATCTAGATATGTTAAAAATTTTAATATTGTAAGTCGACGTGATGAGAGAAAGAGTTTTTTGAGATGCAGAGTTGATTATTTACCTCAGATTAGAGAGAAGGTTCCTTTGTATATTATTAATACGCATTTTGAAAATAATGAGGGGAACAATAGAGAGAGGCAATCTAAGTTACTTTATCAAAAATTGTTTGAGAGAAGTGGAGCGCATAAAATATTGGCAGGTGATTTTAATGCAACGCCCTATGAGAGAGATTTAGAGAGATTATTGAATCATAAGAACATGAGGTGCGCTGAGGAGATTAATCCATTTTCTAATGATTTGAGTGAGATTGCAAAGTATAACACCTATCCTGCTTGGGGTGAGGCTGATAAGTTGCTTGATACAATAATGACATCTAAGAATTTGGAGATTGTTGATTATTTTGTGCATCCGGGGGCTGTTTCTGACCATTTGGCTGTTGTTTGTGATGTAAGAATAAATCCTAGCGTTGTTAAAAAAAGTGCTTTAAGGGGAGTTATTGAGAAAGTTGGAAGGAGTTAGAGTTTGTTATAAACCTCTAAGACATTTTTGAAATTCATTTTCACGTAATCTTTGAATTGGGATTTTTTTAATTTGTTTAAAGCTCCTTTTACGTGAGTTGATCCGAGTGGTATTTTAAATCCGATTTGTTTGCTTAATGTTTTGATTTGTTCTAAAGCTGCTTGTCTTGCTATAATTGATGCTGCGGCTACTTCAACGTATTTGGATTCTGCTTTGGTTTCTGCTATGTCTCCAACTCTGCATCCAGGATATTTATCTACGATGTGAGTTGCTTTTTGATTTGGTTTTCTTAAGTCCTTTGCTGCTTGTTTGTGATATCTGTTTAGAATTGTAGTTACGTTTCCTGTTTCTTGATTGTATTGATTTGGAAAAAGGTTGATTATTTCACATTCGCATATTTGCTTTATTTGTTTTGCTAATTGGGGAATTGTTTTGTCAGTTATTTGTTTGGAATCTGTAACGCCTATTTCTATTAGTTTTTGTCTTAT
>Ga0233439_10002485_pt1 | contig 20731 bp, 17 predicted proteins | sample SI_123_September_6_FD_182713 | JGI IMG/M metagenome (GOLD analysis project Ga0233439, IMG submission 182713) | Seawater microbial communities from Saanich Inlet, British Columbia, Canada - SI_123_September2016_100_MG | ecosystem: Environmental > Aquatic > Marine > Inlet | place: Canada: British... | reverse complement strand
CCCGGCGCCCTGATGCCTGCAATGACCATGCAGCAATGCACCGACGCCACCACCGACAAGGACATGGCCGCCTCGTTCAGTCCGATGGCGAAGGAGATGTGCGCCAGGCAGGACATGCAGAAGACGGCGACCGGTCTCGTCATTGATTCGACCTGCACGGTCGGCGGCGTAACCTCGGTCTCGCGCACCGAAATCAATGGCGACTTCAATTCGGCCTATACGGTGAAGGTGTCCACCAAGGGTGACGGCAACCTTCCGGAATCTGTCACGATGATGGATGCGACATGGCTTGGCGCCTGCAAGGCGGACCAGAAGGCCGGTGACATTGTCATGCCCGGCGGCATGAAGATGAACATCAAGGACTTGCAGGCCATAAAGGGCATGCTGCCGAAGCAGTAAGGCCGATCTCACCTCTCCCCGTAGGAACAGGGCGAGGGAGAGCTACTTCCCGATCTTCCAGGGATCGTACTTTTCTTTCGAATCCGGGACGTTCTTCATCGCGGCCCGGGCGGCGGCTTCTTCCCGGGCCATGCGCTTTTGCGGATCCTCGCCCTTGGCCTGGGACCCTCCGCTCGTGTCGGGACGTCCCCTGCCCTGCGCATGAGCCTGCCCCGCAAACAACACAGCAGCCGCTACAGCAATCAGGACGAAACGCATTGGATATCTCCGCCGGAGGCTAACGGCCGGAAACCTAGCCTCGTTCGACGTTTCAGAACAATCAGAAATGCTCGAGATCGGGGACCGGCGCAGCCCGTCTCAGCTGACGCCGAACCGCTTTTCGAACGCCGCGATGTTGATCACCCCGCGCCGGTGGGTGCCGTCACCGATCTTGCGGGAACCGTCCCAGGCTTCGACATCGAACAACACGCTCTTGGCATCGATCTGGCGCACCCGCGACGTCACCCGCACCGTGCGTCCGACCGGCGTCGCCGCCAGATGCCGGACATTCACCTCCATGCCGACGCTGACATAGCCATCCGGCAACAGGTCGGCGATGGAGGCGGTGCTGGCCTTTTCCATGTGCAGGATCATGACCGGGGTCGCATAGACCGCCGGCATGCTCGACAGGAAGTGCTGCACCGTCATGTCATGCGCAACGGTGACGACCGTTTCGCCGGGAATGCCGACGGTGACTTTCTCAAGCACGTTCATGCCAGTGTCCTGAATCCGAAGTTCGCTTCACTTTGCAGCACCTTCCATAGCGAACTCCGGATTCAAAAGGACACTAGAAGGTATCATTCTCGTGTGGTTTTGGTTCGCAAGTCCGCGAATGAAAGTGCCGTGAACATGATGCGGACTTGCGAACCACCACACGAGGCTTACTTCGCTGCGGCCTTGCGCTCGAGGAAGGTCTTGCCGCCCTTCATCTTGTGGGTCAGCGGCGCTTCATTGATCTGCACCGTCACGACCTCTGCATCGACGCCGAGGTTCTTCACCAGCGCCTGGGTGATGTCGAGCATCACGCCCTTCTTCTGATCGTCGGTGCGTCCGGCGGCCATGTTCACGATTACCTCAGGCATGTTCGTTTCCTTTTTCTTTGCGACGCGCCGAAGTGGCGTTCATCTGCTTTCTCTTCCCCTCTCCCCTTGTGGGAGAGGGTGCCCGAGCGAAGCGAGGGCGGGTGAGGGGGGATGAACTCCGTATGTTCATACCCCTCACCCGCCTCGATCTCGTTTCACTCGATCTCGCCACCCTCTCCCACAAGGGGAGAGGGCGAAATTCACTTCCAGTTCACATTATGCCGCGTAAGCACCTTGCGCACGGCTTCGACCAGATCGCTTTCCTTCGCAGCGAACTGCGCCTCGGCCTGCTTCTGCAGATAGTCGTCGCGATTGCCGGTGTCTCCGGCAATTTCCGCGCCGATGATCAGATCCTTGATCTGCACTTCGCCCTTGGCCTTTTCGTCGCCGCCCTGAATGACGACGCACGGCGAATTGCGCCGGTCGGCATACTTGAACTGCACGCCGAGATTGTTCTTCGGATTGCCGAGATAGAGTTCGGCGCGGATGCGAGGCCCATCCGGCCTTGAAGGATCAACAAGAGAGTTGCGCAGCGTGGCAACGAATGTCTGATATTGCGCGATCTCGTTGCGATCCATCACCACGACAACCACCGGACCGAACTCCGGCGCGGTGTCGATCTTGCCGAGCAACGTCAGCGCAGCCTGCAGGCGCGAGACGCCGATGGAGAAACCGGTTGCCGGAACCGGTTCGCCGCGAAAGCGTGAGACGAGTCCGTCATAGCGACCGCCGCCGCCGACAGAGCCGAAACGGACGGGGCGGCCCTTCTCGTCCTTGGTGTCGAGCAGCAGTTCAACCTCATAGACCGGGCCGGTGTAATATTCGAGACCGCGCACGACGGAGGGATCGATGCGGATGCGCAGGCTGCCGTAGCCTGCAGCATCTACAAACTCAACGATCTGCCGCAGTTCATCCAAGCCCGCACGACCTATTGCACTGTCACCAACAAGTTCTTCAAACGATTCTATCAGCGCGGCATTGGATAGATAACGTCCGGGCAATTCGCTATTTTTCAACTCGTCTTCAAAACGAGGTAGCTTCAGAGCTTCATTAGAGCGAGATAGTAAATCTGATGGGCCATTTTTCGAGTCGGATGCGTCCGCTAGAGACCAAATTTGATCGAGAGAAAAGAAACGCAGAACGCGATCAATTTCGACTTCGTTTAAATGCGCGCCCGCCGTGAAATCCCCGGACTCATCTAGCCGTCCCTCGCCCAGCAGTTGAGTCACGCCGTTTGTTCCAAGTCGATCCAATTTATCGATCGCCCTAAGTACTAGGAGACGTCGAGCCGAGTTGTTTTCATCCGCGAGACCAATGGATTCAAGAATTCCATCGAGCACCTTGCGGTTGTTGACCTTCACCACATAGGAGCCGCGCGGAATGCCCAGCGCTTCCATCGTGTCCGCCGCCATCATGCACATCTCGGCGTCGGCGGCAGGCGATGCGCTGCCAACCGTATCTGCGTCGAACTGCATGAACTGGCGGAAGCGGCCGGGGCCGGGCTTCTCGTTGCGATAAACGTAGCCGCTGCGATAGGAGCGATACGGTTTCGGCAGCGTGTCGAAGTTTTCCGCGACATAGCGCGCCAGCGGCGCGGTCAGGTCGTAGCGCAGCGAGATCCACTGCTCGTCGTCGTCCTGAAACGAGAACACGCCTTCGTTGGGCCGGTCCTGATCGGGGAGAAACTTTCCGAGCGCGTCGGTGTATTCCATCGCCGGGGTTTCCACCGGCTCGAACCCGTAGCGCTCATAGACCTCGCGGATGGTCTCGACCATTTGACGCGTGGCGGCGATCTCGGCGGGCGTGCGGTCCACCAGCCCGCGCGGCAGGCGCGCGCGCAGTTTCTGCGGTTTTTTGGGTTTCTTGTCGGACATCTGAATCTGCATTGGCTACGTTTACTGTCTGCATATATGCAGACAGTCTCCATAGCCAGCCGCGAGTTTCGGTGAAGCGCAAGCCGCGCAGCGGAATGCCCTTTTCTCCCTCCCCCTTGTGGGGAGGGTGGCGCGTGTGAGCGAAGCGAAATACGCGCCGGGTGGGGGAACGTTCGGACAAGCTGCCCCCACCCCGGCCTCCGCTTCGCTCGGCCGACCCTCCCCACAAGGGGGAGGGATTTACTCAACGTCCGAATGTACTCAATTCACCAGCACCGCACCGTCGCAGCGGATGCCGTTGACCCAGACATCCGCCTGACCGAGGCCGATGCCGAGGGTCTGCAACACCGAGTTCAGCAGCGTGTCGATCGAGCCGGTTGCACCGCCGATGATGCTGGCGACCAGCGCGCCGATGCCGGGGATCGGCAGGCCGAGCGGCCCGAGTTGCACGCCAAGTTGCAGATCGCCCAGCAGGCTCGACGTCAGCGACGCGGTGAACGATGTGGTGTTCACGGTCTTCCTGGTCCGCGCCTGAATGTCGGCGTAGCTGAAGCTCACGCTGGTCGGTGAGGTGTTGGCCATGGTGGCATGCGCCCGGCCCGACACCTGGATGCCCCCAAGATTGACGATGTTAGCCGCCGGCGGATTCGGCTTGGTGGAAAAATTCGTCATCATGGCCGGCGTCACGTCAGCGATCCACGCGTCCACAATGCCGGGCGAAACGCCGAGCGTCACCGACGAGGTGTTGACGTTGGGATAGCCGCACGACACCGCGTTGAGCGTCGCCGTGCCCGCCGCGACTTCGACATAGACCGGAAGATTGACCACCGATACCGCGCCCGAACCGACCAGCTGGATCTTGAGCAGGATGCGCGTCTGCGCGGTATGGACGCTCGCACCCGTGGAGCCGACGGTGATCCAGCTCGTGCCCACCGGGCGCTCGCCGACCGTCGCCTGCAGGGTGACGCCCGCGATGCCCGGCAGCGACAGGTTCACATTCGCCGCGATCTGGTTGGTGCCGTTGGCCAGCGCCGCCATGGCCGAGAGCAGATCGAGCGCCGACACGCTCGCGCCGACCTTCGGCTTCTGCCCGACGGTGAGACTGGAATAGGGCCCGACGTTGATCAGCGACGTCGGCGTGATCCGCGTGGTCAGCCCCGAAATCGACGATGACAGGCTGGAGAGCCCCGCAATCGCGCCGCTGTTGCCGGCTACGGCGCTCTGCAGCGCTGCCACAATGTCTGTCACCTTCAGGTTGCTGCTCAGCAGCGCATCGTAGGTGACGCCCGTCAGGCTCACGCGCGTCGCCAGCGCCGAGAGGAAATCGAATGCATCGACTTGCGCGCCAAGCAGCGCGTTGTAGTCCATCGCCGACAGCGACAACGTGGTGCCGAGCATCCCGCCGAGCAGCGAATTCAGCAGCCCGCCGTTGAGCGACGCCAGCCGCGAGCCGATGGCGAAGGTCGCAAGCTGCGTGGTGCTGGCGATGGCAGTTGCCTTAACGTCCCACTGGCTGTCGCCGGTCAGCACCTTGCCGAAATACAGCGGCGTCTTTGTTTTCAGGGACACACGAACCGCATTGGCAGGTGCCGCGCCCGCCACGAAGCGCTGCTGCGGCGCGAGAGACGCCTTCGCCGTGTAAACACCGGGTTCGACAGCCACGAGCGACTCCGGGGGATAGTTGTTTTTGGCGACGGTCGCCGCAGCAGCGCGGGACGCATTGGTCAGGTCGCTCGCGGCGACAATCGCCGCGAGATCGGCAGCGCTCTGGGTCCGCCGCTTGTCGGCGAAGATGGAGCCGACATCGACGCCAAGCGCCGTGCAGGCGATGACAAGCAGCAGGAAGCCCGCACCCATGATCGCGATGTTGCCACGGTCATCGGCTGCGAAGCGGCGCGTGGTTTGCCTGAGGTTTTTTGCCGTCACCCTGAGGCGGCTGCGCAGCAGCCCTCGAAGGGCGATGGCGCCTGCCGCGTATCCTTCGAGGCTCGGCGGACATGCGCCTCGCACCTCAGGATGACGAGAGACCGCGGGGCGCGCCTTCATCTTCAGTATCCTCCGCGCGGAATCGCGGCCGAGCGCACGATGGCCGGGGACGGCGCCGGAACGAAAGTCGGCAGCGAATAGATGAACATGCCGGAGGCGTCGTAATTGACGGTGACGACGAACACGTTGGCGTCGGCACCGGATGTCGCCGCGTTGACGGTCAGATGCACGGGATTGATCAGCGGATACGATTTGGCGTTGCCGGTGATGTAGCTGTTGGCGAGCGTGCTGCGTTCGCTTTCATTCAGCCCGGCGACGGAAGACCGCGCGGCTTCGGCGGCCAGTTGCTGCACGCCGTGAATGACCGCGAGATACGAGCCGTACATGAGGATGCCGAACACCATCATCAGAAACACCGGCGCGATGATCGCGAACTCGACCGCGATCGCGCCGTCGCGCGCGGCGAGAAATTTTCCGGCAGTGGTTCTGTTGAGCATGGCGCGGGCCCGTTTCATGACGGGCATTTGCGCACACAACTTTTAAGGGCACACTAATTCATAAAACAACTATAAGGTGTATTATCCTGCGATGGCGCTACGTGAAATCACCTATGGGCGACCATGCGTCACGATGCGTTCCGGACAACGCCGGAAACTGATAGGCTCTTCTTCCAAGAAAGAAACTTGCTCCTTGCCGGAAGGAAAGTCCCTTGAATATTCAACACCCTCGCCCGACCGTTGCGACGCCGAACGATCTCGATGCTTTCTGGATGCCGTTTACGGCTAACCGGGCGTTCAAGGCCCGCCCGCGCATGCTCGCCGGCGCCAAGGACATGCATTACTTCACCACCGACGGCCGCAACATTCTCGACGGCGCCGCAGGCATGTGGTGCAGCAACGCCGGCCACAGCCGCGATCCGATCGTGAGCGCGATCCAGAAGCAGGCCGCGACCCTCGACTACGCGCCGCCGTTCCAGTTCGGCCATCCGCAGGCCTTCGAGCTCGCCAGCCGCATCGCCGCGCTGGCGCCGAAGGGCCTCGAGCATGTGTTCTTCTGCAACTCCGGTTCGGAAGCGGTCGATACCGCGCTGAAGGTGGCGCTTGCCTATCACAACGGCCGCGGTGAAGCGGGACGCACCCGGCTGATCGGCCGTGAGCGCGGCTATCACGGCGTCGGCTTCGGCGGTATTTCCGTCGGCGGCATGGTCAACAACCGCAAGATGTTCGGCACGCTGCTGACCGGCGTCGACCATCTGCCGACCACCTATGACCGCGAGAAGATGGCCTTCTCCAAGGGCGAGCCGGAATGGGGCGCGCACCTTGCCGACGAACTGGAACGCATTGTCGGAATTCATGGCCCCGGCACCGTCGCCGCCGTCATCGTCGAACCGATGGCCGGCTCCACCGGCGTGGTGGTGACGCCGAAGGGCTATCTCGAACGGCTGCGGGCGATCTGCGACAAGCACGGTATCCTGCTGATCTTCGACGAGGTCATCACCGGCTACGGCCGCCTCGGCTACGCCTTCGCAGCGGAGCGTTACGGCGTGCTGCCCGACATGATCACCTTTGCCAAGGGCATTACCAACGGCGCCGTGCCGATGGGCGGCGTCCTGATCCGCGACGAGATCTACGATTCCTTCATGAAGGGACCGGATCACGTCATCGAGCTGTTCCACGGATATACCTACTCGGCGCATCCGCTGGCCTGTGCGGCCGGTCTCGCCACCCTCGACGTTTACCGTGACGAAGGCCTGTTCGAACGGGCCAAGACGATGGAGCCGAAATGGGCCGACGCCGTGATGGGCCTGCGCAAGGAGCCGAACGTGGTGGACATCCGCACCGTCGGCATCACCGCGGGGATCGACCTTGCGCCCAACAAGGACGGCCCCGGCAAGCGCGGCTTCGAAGCGCTCGACTCAGCGTTCCACGACCATGACCTGATGATCCGGGTGGCGGGCGATACCCTCTGTCTGACCCCGCCGCTGATCGTCTCGGAAAGCCAGGTCGGCGAGATCATGGACAAGGTCGCCAAGGTGATCCGCGCGGTGGCGTGATTTTCACTTCACCTCTTCCCGTTTAGGGGAGAGGCCGGCGCGTAGCGCCGGGTGAGGGGCGACTTCTTTGGTCCCACAGCCCCTCACCCCACCCCTCTCCCCGCAAGCGGGGAGAGAGAGAGAGCGATGAGCAACAACTTCGCGCCGAATCAAACTTGATGCTAAGCTCAGCCCCGTTCGGGGTTGGGCAGGCTTTATGATCCGCATTTCGACGATTTTCATCGCCATCTGCATGGTGCTGATCGCAGCGTCGCTCGGCCTGATGCTGTATTCGCTGGCGGGACTCACCGTTTCCGAATCCGCGATCGTTGCGCTGACGGCGCTGACCTTCCTGATCCTCTACAATGCGGTGTCGATGCGGCTGCGCGACCGCACCGATGTCGGCAGCCAGATCGCCGATCTCTCGCGCGGCACCGCAGACCTCGCGCGGCAAGTCGCCGAATTCGGACGCCGCATGAGCGCGATCGAGGCTCGCCTCTCGGCGACGGATGCCAACGGACAGGAACGCATTCAGACGGTGGCCAGCGAAATCAGCGAGCTCGGATCGCTGGTCAAGCAGCTGGCCTCGTCCGTCGCAGCCCATGACGATGTTCTCGCCAGCGCAGCGACCACCGTCCGGCAGGCCGCCGAACCGGCGGCCGCTCAGGTGGCGAATGAAACAACACCAGCGCCATTGCCTGCGCAGACGACAAGCACAAGTGTACCTGCGGCCGAAGCACCGCCGCCGCCTGCCAATCCGACCAACGCGCAGCTTCTCGTCGCGGTGAGAAACGCCATCGAAGCCAACCGCATCGATCTGTTCCTGCAGCCGATGGTGACGCTGCCCCAGCGCAAGGTACGGTTCTATGAGGCGGTGGCGCGGCTGCGCGACGACAAGGAACAGTTGCTGACCGCGAACGATTTCGTCGGCACGGCTGAAGCCGCCGGCCTGATGGGCCAGGTCGATCACACCGTCATGCTCCGCTGCGTGCAGGTGCTGCGGCGGCTGATGGTGCGCTCGAAGGACGTCGGCGTCTTCTGCAACGTCTCGGGCGTGACGCTGAGCAATCCGTCAGTGTTCGGCCAGTGTCGCGATTTTCTCGAAGCGAACAGAATCCTGGCGCCATCGCTGGTTCTCGAATTCAAGCAGAGCACGTTCCGCCATCTCGGCCCGGTGGAGAGCGAGCATCTCGCCTCGCTGCAGAGGCTCGGCTACGGCTTCTCGATCGACAACGTTACTGACTTGCGGCTCGATCCGCGCGAACTCGCCGACCGCGGCGTCAAGTTCATCAAGGTCCCGGCGACGATGTTGCTCGACCAGAAGCAGCTCTCGACTGCCGACATTCATGCCGCCGACCTGTCCGACCTGCTGGGGCGCTTCGGCATCGATCTGGTCGCCGAGCGGATCGAGGGCGAGCGCGCCGTTGTCGATCTGCTGGATTACGATGTCCGCTTCGGCCAGGGCTTCCTGTTCGCTCCGCCCCGCCCGCTGCGCCCGGAAGGCGCAGCCTCCCCGGCGGAACCCGCCCCTTCGGCGGCTTCAACGGTTGACGCACCGGCCCGGAAAGAAGAAAAAGCCGACGCCAAATTCGACGCGAGAGCCGAGGCTCCCCGCGTGACCGGCAATGCCGCGCTGGCGCGCCGAGCGTCCGCGCAGAATTAGCCAAAGCCTCCACACAGAAGTGATCCGTTCCCATGACTCTGCCTGACGTTACTGCCTTGCGTTTCGCCGACCGTTTGCACGATCTCACGAAAGACGTGGACGTCATCCTCAGCGACGTCTGGGGCGTGATCCACGACGGCGTTCATGGATTTCCCGAGGCCTGCAAGGCGCTGCAAACGTTCCGCGCGCAGGGCGGCACGGTGATCATGATCACCAACGCACCGCGCCCGGCCGACTCCGTACAGCGCCAGCTACGCAAGATGGACATTTCCGACGAGACCTACGACGCCATTGTGTCGTCCGGCGACCTGACGCGCAGCTTCGTTGCCTCGCGCCTCGAACAGCCGCTGCTGCAAATCGGACCGGAGCGCGACAACCCGATGTTCCGCGGCCTCGACGTCAAGTTCACGACGCTCGAGAACGCCGAATACATTGTCTGCACCGGTCCTTACGACGACGAGGTCGAGACCGAGGAAAACTATCGCGGCATGATGGAAGAGGCGCTCAAGCGCAATCTCACCCTCGTCTGCGCCAACCCGGACATGGTGGTCGAACGCGGTCATCGCCTGATCACCTGCGCGGGCGCCATCGCCGAACTCTATCGCAGCCTCGGCGGCGAGGTGATCTTCTACGGCAAGCCGCACCGGCCGATCTACGACCGCGCGCTTGAACTCGCGGCGGAAAAGCGCGGCGGCGCGACGCCCTCCAGCCGCATCCTTGCGATCGGGGATTCCGTGCGCACCGATCTCACCGGCGCAAACCTGATGGGGCTGGATTGCCTGTTCCTGACCCGCGGCATCCATTCGGCGGATTTCGAAGGCCTCGATATTGCGGACGAATTCGCGGTCCGGCGGCCGTTCGGCGAGAACAAGCCGCCCCGCGTGCTGATGCGCGATCTAAAGTGAGCGCGACAGATTCTCTCGGCCAGCTTCCGGACTGATCTGCTTCAGCGTCGATGAAACCCAATCAGCCCTCAAAGCGGGACGCTACCTTCCGAGAGCCCTGATTCGTCCGATCACCATCGCATGCAGGTTCGGCAGGTCATCGACGTCCGAATGGCTGATATTCGGATCGGAGATGTAGAAATTCGTGAGCTGGCCGCGAAATCCGGGACCGCGTGTAATCTGGACGCCAGCGCTCTTGTACAGGTTCAGGACGCGCCCGACGTTGGCGCTTGCCGCATGAGATGACGTGCCGTCAAAAGGAACAATCAACGCAACGGGCACGCCCTGACGGCCGAGATAGTCGCCCATTTCCATGATGGCATCCGCGCCAAAGGAGTGACCGATCAGCACGATGGGTCCGCGGCGTCCGGCTTTGTATCCCGCGGCAATCTGATCCGCCAGCGACCGCCATTCCGTGTGGTTGATCACCGTCACGGAAATGCCGCGGCTATTGAGCTTGGTGGCCAGGGTGTCCATTCCCAACGAGAAAACGTTCAGGAACCCGCGCACCAAATACACCTGCGGGCCAGAGCGTGTTTGCACATGAGACTGCGGCGATACGTTTGTGCGGGCGGCGACCTGCTGGCTGACCGCGTACTGGCTGCCGCTAAAATAAAATATCGCAGCAACCGCCGTGGCTGCCGCAGAAATCCAAGGTCTTTTCATGATCAAATCGATGCCCCCCGTTATCAATCTCAAGGCGCAATGCCCACGTTGAGGCATCAGGCCGAACCTGGGCCGCAAGAGCAACACCGATCATGGTCAAAATGTCGGGAAGCTGTGCACTACCCCGGATGCGTGGCAGATTTGCTGCATTCCTGCGCAATGAGCGATCCGGGCGATCCGTCTTGATACTGCAAAAACGTCATCGCCCGCGACAGGCGCGGGCGATGTGAAATCTAAGAACAGTGGCGCGGGCTTACGCCGGCACGTTGTCCGGGAATACCGCTTCGATCTTGGTCTTCAGCGTCGCGGCATTGAACGGCTTGACGATGTAGTTGTTCACGCCGGCCTTCTTGGCGGCGATCACGTTCTCCGTCTTCGATTCAGCCGTGATCATGATGAAAGGCGTGGTGGCGAGATTCGGATCGCTGCGCACTTCCTTGAGCAGGTCGTATCCGGTCATCGGCTCCATGTTCCAGTCGGAGATCACGAGGCCGTACTTCTTGCCGCGCATCTTGTTCAGGGCTGCGGAGCCGTCGCTGGCGTCATCGATGTTCTCGAAACCAAGTTGCTTGAGCAGATTGCGGATAATTCGGATCATCGTGTTGTAGTCATCCACAACCAGAACCGGCATCGACAAATCCATGGCCATCGCTGATTTTCTCCCTCGAACGCAGCAACCGGCGTGCGTTATCAACCACTTTGCGAGTGTCTTCTGACATCGCAGTCGGGGCGAACCTAGCATCGGCTGCTTAAACAGCCCGTTAATCCGACCGCTTCGGGATTATCTTAAGTTGCGCCGTTAAGGTCCGATTCAGCAGCTTGACTCCGTTGGCGGACCGGGGTCAGGTCCGGGCCGATTTCTCCAATGTCTTCCTCCCGGACCTCATGACGACACGTTTTTCCGTCATTCGTGACACCACGCCCGCCAGCGCAATCACCAAGGGCGCAGTGGTGGCGATGGGCAACTTTGATGGCGTTCATCTCGGCCATCGGGTGGTGATTTCCGCAGCCATCGACATGGCGCGCAAGCACGGCAAGCCGGCCTACGCCGTGACCTTCGAGCCGCATCCGCGCAGTTTTTTCAGCCCCAACACGCCGCAATTCAGGCTGAGCGACGAAGCCGCGAAACTGCGCCTGCTCGCCGGGACCGGCCTCGACGGCGCCGTTGTGATGACGTTCGACGGCACACGCGCCGGCACCAGCGCTCAGGATTTCATTAACCACGATCTCATCGGCCGGCTCGGAATCAGCGGGATCGCCGTCGGTTACGACTTCCACTTCGGCAAGGGCCGCGCCGGATCGCCGTCGCTGCTCGCCTCCGAAGCGCCGCGGCTCGGCATCGAGGTCCACATCCAGTCCCACGTCGATATCCTGGATCGTCCGGTGTCATCGAGCGCCATCCGCATGGCGCTGGCCGAGGGCCAGGTGACCGAGGCGACCGCCATGCTGGGCGAGCCGTGGTTCGTTTCCGGCCAAGTGATCCACGGCGAGAAACGCGGCCGCGACCTCGGCTATCCCACCGCCAACATCCGCCTCGACAAGCATTGCGGCCTCAAGCACGGCATCTATGCGGTGCGGGCCGGCATCGGCGACAAGCGGATCGACGGCGTCGCCTCGTTCGGCCGCCGCCCGACCTTCGACAACGGCGCGCCGCTGCTGGAAGTGTTCCTGTTCGATTTCAAGGGCGACCTTTACGGCCAGCGGCTGGATGTCGCATTCATCGGCTTCATCCGCGACGAACTGAAGTTCGACGGCATCGACGCGCTGGTGCGCCAGATGGACAACGATTCGGCCCGTGCCCGCGCGGCCCTCGCCGCGGCGCCGGCCGCGTTTCCGAAACTCGGAATTGTCGCGGATTGAGCGGCTTGCGGGCCTTTCCGATGCCACCCATGCCTGCTATCTAGGCCCCATGTTGGCGCAGCGCACCAGAATAGGCATTAGCGGCCCGGCTTCCGTCTGAGCATCACGCTCGGCGCAAGACCGGGATCGATTTCATCGCTGCGAAGCGAATGTCAAATCCACCACACCAGCGCCATTCGAGCCAAGCCAGAGCATTCATGTCCGACAAGCCCCAAAAGCCCGTTGCCTCCAAAGCCGACGGCAACGATTACTCCAGCACTCTTTATCTGCCGCAGACAGATTTCCCGATGCGCGCGGGCCTGCCCCAGCGCGAACCGGAAATTCTGGCGCGATGGAACGCCATCGACCTGTACGGCAAGCTGCGCGAGACCGCCAAGGACCGCGCGAAATTCGTGCTGCACGACGGCCCGCCCTACGCCAACGGCAACATCCATATCGGCCACGCGCTCAACAAGATCCTCAAGGACGTGGTGACGCGCAGCCAGCAGATGCTGGGCTTCGATTCCAACTACGTGCCGGGCTGGGACTGCCACGGCCTGCCGATCGAATGGAAGATCGAGGAGCAGTACCGCGCCAAAGGCAAGAACAAGGACGCGGTGCCGATCGTCGAATTCCGCCAGGAGTGCCGGGCGTTCGCGCAGAAGTGGGTCGACATCCAGCGCGAGGAATTCAAACGCCTCGGCGTGGTCGGCGACTGGTCGCATCCCTACACGACGATGAGCTTCCCGGCGGAAGCGCAGATCGCGCGCGAGCTGATGAAGTTCGCCGCCAACGGCACGCTCTATCGCGGCTCCAAGCCGGTGATGTGGTCGGTCGTGGAAAAGACCGCGCTCGCCGAAGCCGAGATCGAGTACGAGGACTACACCTCGGACACGGTCTGGGTGAAGTTTCCGGTCAATGCCGCCCATGGCCGTCTCGCCAAGGCGTCGGTTGTGATCTGGACCACCACGCCATGGACGCTGCCCGGCAACCGCGCCATCAGTTTCTCGCCGAAGATTTCCTATGGCCTCTACAAGATCACCGACGCGCCCGCCGACAACTGGGCCAAGACCGGCGATCTCCTGATCCTTGCCGACAAGCTGGCTGAGGATGTGTTCAAGCAGGCGCGCGTCACGTCGTATGAGAAAGCCGGCGAGGTTTCGGCCGACATTCTCGATGCGATCGAGTGCAGTCATCCGTTGAAAGGCCTTGCAGGCGGTTATGAGTTTACCGTGCCCCTGCTCGCCGGCGATCACGTCACCGACGACACCGGCACCGGCTTCGTGCACACCGCGCCCGGTCACGGCCGCGAGGACTTCGATATCTGGACCGCGAATGCGCGCGAGCTGGAAGCGCGCGGCATCAGCTCGGTAATCCCCTATACCGTCGATGCCGACGGAGCGTTCACCGAGCAGGCGCCGGGCCTCACCGGCAAGCGCGTGCTCAACGACAAGGGCGAAAAGGGCGACGCCAACGAGACCGTCATCAAGGCGCTGGTCGAGCGCGGCATGCTGCTCGCGCGCGGCCGCCTCAAGCACCAGTATCCGCATTCGTGGCGTTCAAAGAAGCCGGTGATCTATCGCAACACCCCGCAATGGTTCATCGCGATGGACAAGGATATCTCGGACAACGGCAAGGCCAAGTCCGGCGACACCCTGCGCGCCCGCGCGTTGCAGGCCATCAGTGTCACCCGCTGGGTGCCCGAGCAGGGCCAGAACCGCATCACCGGCATGATCGCAGGCCGCCCGGACTGGGTGATCTCGCGTCAGCGCGCGTGGGGCGTGCCCATCACGGTCTTTGTGCGCGAAAAGGGCGACGGCTCGGCCGAAATCCTTCAGGACGAGGCCGTCAACAAACGCATCGCCGACGCCTTCGAGACCGAAGGCGCGGATGCGTGGTATGTCGAAGGTGCGCGCGAGCGTTTCCTCGGATCGCACGCGAATGAAGAGTGGAAGAAGGTCGACGACATCTGCGACGTCTGGTTCGACTCTGGCTCGACCCATGCCTTCGTGCTGGAAGACCCGGTGCATTTCCCCGGCCTCGCCGGCATCAAGCGCAAGGTCGACGGCGGCAACGACACCGTCATGTATCTCGAAGGAAGTGACCAGCATCGCGGCTGGTTTCATTCGTCGCTGCTGGAAAGCTGCGGCACCCGCGGCCGTGCGCCCTATGACGTGGTGCTGACCCACGGCTTCACGCTCGACGAGAACGGCCGCAAGATGTCGAAGTCGCTCGGCAACACCACCGAGCCGCAAAAGGTCATCAAGGATTCCGGGGCGGATATCCTGCGGCTGTGGGTCTGCGCCACCGATTACGCCGACGACCAGCGCATCGGCCCGGAGATCCTCAAGAACACCATCGAAACGTATCGCAAACTGCGCAACACGCTGCGCTGGATGCTGGGCACGCTGCATCACTTCAAGCGCAGCGACGCCGTCTCCTTCAGCGAGATGCCGGAACTCGAGCAGCTGATGCTGCATCGGCTGTCCGAGGTCGATGCGATCGTTCGTCCCGCCTATGCGAACTTCGACTACAAAACGGTGATCGCGACGCTGGCGAATTTCATGAACACCGAACTGTCGGCGTTCTATTTCGACATCCGCAAGGACACGCTGTATTGTGATCCGCCGTCGTCGCTCGCCCGCAAGGCCGCGCTGACCACCGTGGACATTCTCTGTGACGCGATCCTGAAATGGCTCGCGCCCGCCATCAGCTTCACCGCCGACGAGGCATGGCAGATGTATCGCCCCGACGCCGAGCCGTCGGTGCATCTGACCACGTTCCGCGACGACCTCGATCGTTTCGGCAACGAGGCCTTAGCGAAGAAGTGGGAGACCATCCGGGATGTCCGCCGTGTCGTCACCGGCGCGCTGGAAGTCGAGCGCGCGGCCAAGCGCATCGGCTCCTCGCTGGAAGCCTCGCCGCTGGTTTACGTCTCCGACAAGGCGGTGTTCGCGACCCTGTTCGATATTGATCTCGCTGAAGTCTGCATTACCTCGAACGCCATGGTCACCAACGAGGACCCGCCTGCGGGTGCGTTCACGCTGAACGATGTGCCGGGCGTCGCGGTCGTCGTGGAGAAGGCCGCCGGCACCAAATGCGCGCGGTCGTGGAAGATCCTGCCGACGGTTGGCGACGATCCCGAATATCCCGATGTGTCGCCCCGCGATGCCGAAGCGCTGCGGGAATGGAAGGCGCTCAGCGCGTGAGTCCCCTCCTCCGCTCCGGATTGATCGCCGCCGTCGCAGCCCTCGTGCTCGATCAGGCTTCGAAACTCTGGCTGCTGCGCGTGTACGAACTCGGCCCGCGCGGCACGGTGCAGGTGACGCCATTCTTCGATCTGGTGCTCGCCTGGAATACCGGCATCAGCTACGGCTGGTTCCAGGATGCCGGTCCAGTCGGCCAGGCCGCCCTGCTGGCGTTCAAGGCCGCCGCGATCCTTATGCTGGGCATCTGGATGGCGAAATCCGGCACCCGGCTTGCGACCATCGGTCTCGGGCTCATCATCGGCGGCGCCATCGGCAATGCCATCGACAGGCTGGCCTACGGCGCTGTGGTCGATTTCGCCCTGTTTCACATCCAGATCGGCGAGAAAACCTACAACTGGTACGTGTTTAACCTTGCCGACGTGGCCATCGTTGCCGGGGTTGCCGCCCTCCTGTATGACTCGTTTGTAACCCCGGATGCCGCAAAAAGGCCCCGATAACCGGGGATACGCTTTGCAGGTTTTTGGCCATTTGCCTTCCGGCAATCTGGCTTGCAGCGCAACGGTTTGCGGCGATATGGCCGCGCCCGTGGACAACGGATCAGGATGAACGCAAATGACGGGCGGCATCGGTTCAGGTTTGCATCTCTCATCACGCCTCTCGACGCGCGCCTTTCGGGTTGCCGCCGTCCTGCTGGGCGTCGGCCTGTTGCTGGCGACCGGCCCCGTTCGCGCCCAGGATGCGGACGAAGATGACGGCAAGACCTTCGAAGAAAGGCTGATGGACAACCTGATGAGCGGCCTCGGCGGCAAGAAGCTCGAAGACGGCTCCATCGAGTACCGCGAGCGCTCGCCGCTGGTGGTTCCTTCCAAGATCGATCTTCCTCCGCCCCAGACCGGCAAGGCGAAACTGGCGCCGAACTGGCCGAAGGATCCGGACGTGGCCGAGCGCGCGGCCGCGCGCGAACGGGCCAAGCAGAAAGCGATGAGCCCGGAAGAAGCGCGCATGCCGCTGATGCCGAGCGAACTCAACAAACGCGTTCCGCGCAGCAAGACCGCGGAAAGCAATGCGCCTGGCGGCAACAATTCGAATTCCCCGCTGATGATGCTGCCTTCTGAACTCGGATATAACGGCGGGCTTTTCTCGAACCCGTTCGGCGGCAGCACGAAGACCGAAACCGAGAAATTCACCTCCGAACCCGAACGTACCGAACTCACGCAGCCTCCGAGCGGTTACCAGACTCCGTCGTCCAACTACGCCTATGGCGTCGGCCAATTGAAGCCGCCGAAGGAAAAGTGCGACGCCGCCAGCGGCCGGTGCGAAAAGACCTGGGACTGACGACCTTGGGATTGAAGACCTTGGGATTAAGGTCTGGATTGAACTTGGGCTGAACTTCCTTGGGCTGAACTTCCTGGCCGCGCCGTCAATGGTCGCGGCCCCATGATCGCGGTCCGCCACGGGTGTTTTCGAGGTACGATCGTTTCAGGTCCCGCAGTGTCGCCTCTCGCGGATTTGAATGTTTCCCGGGCGATAAATCTGCGATCCGGTAAAACACCATGACAGCTTTCCGCCTCTCCATGACCCGGGCCTTCGCTGCGCTCGGCATTCTGTTCGCGCCGGCAGCGATCAACACCGCAACGGCGCAGACCGCAACCGCGCCGGCGACCTTCACGCTCAGCAACGGCCTTCACGTCGTGGTCATTCCCGACCGCCGCACGCCGGTGGTCACCCAGATGATCTGGTACAAGGTCGGCTCCGCCGACGAGACGCCGGGCAAGTCAGGCTTGGCGCATTTTCTCGAACACCTGATGTTCAAGGGCACCGCCGCGCATCCGGCCGGCGAATTCTCTCAACTCATCTCGCGCATCGGCGGCAACGAGAACGCCTTTACCTCCTACGACTACACCGCCTATTACCAGCGCGTGTCGCGCGACCAGCTCGCGACCATGATGGCGTTCGAGGCCGACCGCATGACCGGCCTCATTCTCAAGGACGAAAATGTGCTGCCGGAGCGCGACGTGGTGCTCGAAGAGTACAACATGCGCGTCGGCAACAGCCCCGATGCGCGGCTGACCGAGCAGATCATGGCGGCGCTGTATCTCAACCATCCCTATGGCCGCCCGGTGATCGGCTGGCATCAGGAGATCGAGAAGCTCAACCGCGAGGATGCGCTCGCCTTCTACAAGCGCTTTTACGCGCCGAACAACGCGACCCTTGTGCTCGCCGGCGATGTCAGCGTGGACGAGGTTCGCCCGATGGTCGAGGCCGCCTACGGCAAGATTCCGCCGCAGCCCGCGATTCCGCCGCAGCGGATCAGGCCGCAGGAGCCTACCCCTGCCGGGCCGCGCACTGTCACGCTGGCCGATCCGCGCGTCGAGCAGCCGAGCGTGCGCCGCTACTATCTCGTGCCGTCGTCGGTGACCGCGGCCCCGGCGCAAGGCGCCGCGCTCGAAGTGCTGGCGCAACTGATGGGCACCGGCAGCAACTCGCTGCTGTATCGCGCGCTGGTGGTGGACAAGCCGCTCGCGGTCAGCGCCGGTGCCTGGTACCAGGGCACGGGCGTCGATCCGACCCAGTTCGGGATTTCCGCCTCGCCTAAACCCGGCGTTGAATTTCCGCAGGTCGAGCAGGCGATCGACGAGGTGATCGCCAAGCTGGCGCAGACTCCTGTGCCCGCCGAAGAGCTCGAGCGCATCAAGACCCAGATGATCGCTCAGGCCGTTTATGCGCAGGACAGCCAGACCACGCTGGCGCGCTGGTACGGCGCCGCCATTACCGTCGGCCTCAGCGTCGATGACGTCCGGGCGTGGCCCGACCGTATCCGCGCGGTCACCGCCGAGCAGGTGCGCGAGGCCGCGCAGACATGGCTCGACAAGAAACGATCCGCCACCGGCTACCTGATCAAGGAACCGGGCGCGACAACCGCAAAGCGCGAGGAGAAACGTTCGTGATCGTCACTCGCCGCCAACTGCCATCGCTCGCCGCCGCCGTTCTTGCTGCCGCCGCTTCACTCGCGGCATCCGTGACGCCGGTTTCCGCCGCCGCAAAAGTTCAGCGCGTGATGTCGCCCGGCGGCATCGAAGCCTGGTTCGTGCAGGACGCGACCGTGCCGCTGGTGGCGATGGAATATGCCTTCGCCGGCGGCTCGTCGCAGGACCCTGCCGACAAGCCCGGCACCGGATCGTTCACCGCCAACATGCTCGACGAAGGCGCCGCCGATCTGGATTCGAAAACTTTCCACGAACGCCTCGAACGGCGCGCCATCGAAATGAGCTTTTCAGTGACCCGCGATCATCTGCGCGGTTCGATGCGGATGCTGAAGGAAAACAGCGACGAGGCGTTCGGTCTGCTGAAGCTGGCCCTGACCGCCGCACGGTTCGACAACGAACCGCTGGAGCGCGTCCGCGCCCAGATGCTGTCGACCGCACGCCGCGAGACCACCAATCCGGTATCGATCGCCGGCCGCAAGTTCTGGGAGCAGGCCTACGGCACGCATCCCTATGCGCGCCCGCCGAACGGCACACTCGAAAGTCTCCCCGTTATCCAGTCCGCCGACCTGAAGGATTACGCGCGGCGCATTATCGCCAGGGACGCGCTGAAGATCGCGGTCGTCGGCGACATCACGCCCGAAGCGCTCGGCAAACTGCTCGACGACACGTTCGGTACGCTGCCCGCAAAGGGCGACCTGACGCCGGTCCCTGCGGTGGAAGCCGCCAGGCCGCCGCTGCAAACGTCGGCCATCGTGGACGTACCGCAGACGTCGGTGAATTTCGGCGGGCCGGGCGTCGCGCGCAACGACCCCGACTTCATGGCCGCCTACATCGTCAACCACATTCTCGGCGGCGGCACGCTGTCAACGCGGCTCTACAAGGAAGTCCGCGAAAAGCGCGGACTGGTCTATTCGGTGTCGCAATCGCTGATCTGGATGAAGAAGTCATCGCTGTTCGCGGGCTCTACCGCGACCCGCGCCGACAAGGCGAAGGAGACGCTGGACACCATCACCAGCGAAATCGCGCGCATGGGCAATGAAGGCCCGACGCAGAAGGAACTCGACGAAGCCAAGTCCTATCTCAAAGGCTCGCAGATGCTGGCGCTCGACACCTCATCGAAATTCGCCACCGCGCTGCTTCAATACCAGCTCGACGAGCTCGGCATCGATTACATCGAGAAGCGCAATGCCATCGTTGATGCGGTCACGCTGGAAGATACCAAGAGGGTCGCGAAACGCATCTGGGGTCAGGGGCTGCTGAGCGTCAACGTCGGCCGCGCGGCACAGGCGGCGGCGCAACCGGCGACAGGCGTCGGGCCGAAGGCGAACTAGGCCGTCGGCAACCTAATGGTGCTCCGCGAGATTGATCGCGAGCGCCAGCACCCCCACCAGAATGAGACTGGCGGCCCATACCGCATCAAGATTGAACCAGCTTCGCGACACGAATCTGAGTCCGAGATAGCGATAGACGAGCCATGCCGACAATCCGCCGGCGGCAATCATCGCAGCCGAGTGGACAAAGGCGACCAGCACTGCCGTGCCGAGATTTGCGCCAATAAGAACGCTTGTCGCAGCGTGTCCATTGTCCAACTCGGCGGCACGGCAGAGTCCGAGATAGATCGGAACCAGCATCAGCCCGGCGCCGTGAGCTATCGCGACGACAAAAGACCAGAGCCCGAGTTGCGTCGGCCGTATCCGGGCCAGCGCCCGCGGGTGTCGCCGGTAGATGAGCCGGAAAATCCCGAACCCGATCACCAGAAGACTTGCGCCGATCTGAATCTGCCGTTGCCATTCGACCAGCGCCGCGAGCACGGCGAAAGGAAGAACGATCAGCAGCACGGCCAGCAGATGGCCGATCGTGAGCGGCCACAGCGCCGCGATCAGGCCGCGCGTGCTTTTGTCCATGAGCCCGGCTGAAACCGCCAGCGGCCAGCCCATGCCCGGATTCACTCCGTGATAGATGCCGCTCACGACAACAGCGAGCCAAAGTCCCGCCGGTGTCCAGTCCGCAG
>Ga0233439_10002479_pt1 | contig 20749 bp, 18 predicted proteins | sample SI_123_September_6_FD_182713 | JGI IMG/M metagenome (GOLD analysis project Ga0233439, IMG submission 182713) | Seawater microbial communities from Saanich Inlet, British Columbia, Canada - SI_123_September2016_100_MG | ecosystem: Environmental > Aquatic > Marine > Inlet | place: Canada: British... | reverse complement strand
CGATGATAAAAAGAATAAACTCATGGCACGCTATACCTATCAAGAAGAGAACACCCCCGGGGCATCGAAGGATGCCGTCTCCCGGTGGTTTCCTGAAAATAAAACCACGCAAATTTTACAATCTCTTTATATTTCCGAAAACCCCAATCCTATTGGAGAAAAACACAAGCTGGATACCAACTCAGAATTCAGCACCTATAATCAGATTCACGAGCAATATCATCCAACAATCCGCAAATATCTTGAAAAAAATGGTTACTATGACATTTTCCTGGTTGATGCAGAAACTGGTTATATTGTCTACTCCGTTTTCAAGGAAGTCGATTATGCCACTAATTTGAAGACAGGCCCTTATAGCAATTCAGGAATTGGTCGGGCATTCAAGGGTGTCATGAACGCAAGTGAGCCGGATGCCTTTATTTTAGATGATTTTGCCCCCTACGAACCCTCTTACAACGCACCAGCGGCTTTCATAGCTTCTCCCATTATGGATGTGGGTGAAATCGTAGGCGTTCTCATTTTTCAAGCTCCCATTGACAAAATCGATGGCGTTATGACCAGCCAAAAAGAATGGAAAAAGGTAGGATTAGGAGAATCTGGCGAAGTCTATTTAGTAGGCCCCGATTACAAATTGAGAAACAATTCTCGATTTTTAATTGAATCTCCCGATGAGTATTTCCAATTGCTGAAAGATTTAGGGACCGATTCTAAAATAATCCAGAACCAAAAAGATTTAAAAACAAGCATCGGTATAAGTGAAGTCAGATCTCCGGGTGCCATCGAATCACTAAGTGGTAAAAGTGGTTTCCAAATATTCCCCGATTACCGAAATATTCCAGTGCTCAGTGCCTATGCCCCGGTAAATATTTTAGGATTAAATTGGGGGATTTTGGCTGAAATTGATGAAGATGAAGCGTTCCAGACGCTATATAAAATTCAAACCAATACTATATTTATCGTAGTTGTCCTTATCGGCGTACTGACCTTTATCGCCATAATTATTGGACGAGGATTTGCGACTCCGATTATCTCCTTGACCCAGGAATTGGGCCGGTTTGCTGAAGGTGATATTAAAGGTCTGCAAGGACTAAAAGTTAATACCGAAGATGAATTTCGTATGCTTGAAAAATCTTTCAATACTTTGGTAAGCAGTTTCAAAGAGTTTATGGGAAGCTCCAACAGAATCCTTGATGGGACTCTACCGAATCTTGACGAATCTCTGGTAAAAGGAGAATTTCTTGAAGGTTTGGAGGGTATGTTGAAGGAAGCAGACCTGAGAAAAATTGCTGAACGGGAAGCCTTTAAAGTTTATGCGATTGTGGAAAGTTCCCGCGCCAACATATTATTTGCCGATCTTGACTATAACATCACCTACATCAACCCCTCTTCCAAAAAGACTTTGAAGCGTATTGAAGAATATTTGCCCGCTAAGGTAGATGATATTCTTGGACAAAGTGTTGACATTTTCCATAAAAACCCGGCCCACCAACGCAAACTATTATCGGACCCTAATAACCTGCCAATAGATACCCATATTCAGGTTGGCCCGGAAATATTGGATTTGCTGGCCGTTGCTATTTTTGACAAAAATAACCAACACTTGGGAACCATGCTGACCTGGGACATCATCACTGAGAAATTGGCGGCGGAAGAAAAAATTCGTTCTGTTTCATCGTTAGTCGATAATGCACCCATCAATCTTTTGCTGGCAGATAAAGATTTCAATGTTAAATACATGAATCCAGCAACCGCAAAACTCTTAAAAACGCTACAAGAACATTTAACCGTAAAGGTCGATGACCTGATAGGCCAATCCATCGATATTTTCCATAAGAACCCGGCCCATCAACGCAAGATTCTATCCGACCCCAAAAACCTGCCTCATAAAGCTATTATTCAGGTTGGGCCGGAAACTTTTGATTTAGATGTAACGGCAGTTTTCGATTCTAACGGCAATTATGACGGACCTATGGTTTCCTGGGCTGTTATCACAGAAAAAATTGCTATGGAGAAGAGGGAAAAAGAAGTAATGAGTCAGGTTTCCGAGACCGCCCAAACCCTCGCAAGCGCGGCAGAAGAATTGACAGCGACTAGCCAGCAAATGGCTGGCAATGCCGAAGAGACCTCCGCCCAGGCAAATGTTGTTTCTACCGCCTGTGGGGAAGTTGCAAATAATGTCCAAACTGTGGCGACAGGTACTGAGGAAATGAGTGCCAGTATTAAAGAGATCGCTCAAAATGCTAATGAAGCGGCTCAAGTAACAGGCGAAGCCGTGAAAATGGCTCAATCGGCAAACGAGACAGTTCTTAATTTAGGAACGGCTTCCACTGAGATCAGTGATGTAATCAAGACAATTACTTCCATTGCTGAGCAAACCAATCTCCTCGCACTCAACGCTACCATCGAGGCGGCACGTGCAGGAGAAGCGGGAAAAGGATTTGCAGTGGTTGCCAATGAGGTTAAAGAACTCGCTAATCAGACGGCAAAGGCAACCGAGGAAATTAGTAATAAAATTCAAGCTATTCAAGGAAACACCAACGATGCTGTGGAGGTCATTGCTTCAATCACTGAAATTATTTCTCGAATCAATGACATCTCATCGACCATAGCCAGTGCGGTAGAGGAACAAAGTGCTACCACAGCTGAAATTGGGAGAAATGTATCAGAAGCTTCCCGAGGGAGCAGTGAAATCACCGAGAACATTTCTGGTGTAGCCACTGCGGCGGAAAGCACCACGACCGGAGCAACAGATACTCAACAAGCGGCCGCCGAGCTCTCTAAAATGGCCAGTAAATTACAGGAAATAGTGAGTAGCAATAAACGTTCAGGGTAGCAACTCGTACCTTGGAATCATTGAGCCTGAAATCACCTGGCTTCCAGGTTATTATGCGTGCAATCCAAGGGAAAGGGGTTCTCTGCATTGTCAAAATTCGGCAAATTATGCACGGCTGTTTCCATGGATTGAAGGTACAAATTTTCAAAACCCAGGTCCCTCGCCATGGTGATGGCTTTTTCATATTCTTCAGAGGTGATTTCTCTGTTTAAAGAAGACCGGGCTTTATGAACAGGACGGTATTGACTCATCAGGCTCAAAGGAATACTGGGGGACAGTTCGAGAGCGATAAAGCACAGGGTTTCCCAGGTACCGGCAAGGTCTTCTGGCAATATCAGATGACGGATCAATAAACCCTGTTTAGCCAGGCCATCCTCTCCCAACACCAAAGGCCCTACCTGCCGATACATTTCCTCAACAGCATGGCGGGAAAATTCCGGGTACTCTTTAATATGGGAAATTTCCTTGGCCGTAGAAGGGTGTGCATATTTCAGGTCTGGCAAATAAATGTCCACCACCCCCTCCAAAAGCTTTAAGGAGGCCAGAGAATCATAAGCATTGGTATTATATATAATTGGAATTTTCAGACCCATTCCCCGGGCGATACATAGACTTTTCAACAACCCCGGCACCACATGTGAAGGGGAAACCCAACCAATGAAATGCACCCCCTCTTCCTGCAATCGAACCATTTGTCTGGCTATGTCCTCATAAGAATGTTTTGGGCTAATCGTATCCAGAGGGGGTTTCCATTGCTGAGAAATCTGAAAATTCTGGCAATAATCACAACGCATATTGCATGAGGTGACAAACAGGTTGCCCACCCCACCCTGCCCGACCAGCGGAGGCTCTTCACCAAAGTGTCGAACGCTGGATGAAACTCTCAAAAGATCAGTTTGGCCACAAAACCCGGTTTCGCCCTGAGTCCGGTTCACTCCACAGGCATGTGGGCACACTCGGCATTCCTTATAAATCTCATATGCCTGTTGAGCTTTAGACTCTAATTCAGACTGACTTAATTCGAGATAACCCAATTTAGTTTGTTCTCACTTAAAGATTTAGGGATGGTAAGATAATAAAAAAGACTCATTAACTATTCTTCTATCAATTATGAAAAATTTTCTTTCTTCTATTCTCTTCCTGCTAATCATTGCCCAACAAGCGTGGGGAACTCCTCAGCATGGGCTTTCATTATATGGCCCGGAGGACCTGAAATACAAATCAGGACAGCATTACGACCATGCTAACCCCAATGCCCCGAAAGGCGGCAGTCTGGTTCTATCTGATTTCGGGGCATTCACTAAATTGAATCCAGCCTCTCTCAAGGGCGTAATTGCTCCGGGTATCAGTCAGTTGGTATTTCAAACTGCCATGGACAGTTCCACCGATGATAAAGAGGCCTTTTCCATATATGGTCATCTAGTCGAAAAAGTTGAACTTGCCGAAGATCGGCTCTCCATGACCTATACTATCTATAAACAAGCACGGTTTTCGGATGGACATCCTCTGACCGCCGATGATTTTGTTTTCTCATTTAACCTGATTAAAGACCCAGAATATCATCCCTTCTTTAAAGAATATTTCAAAGACATCAAGTCCATCGAAAAAATTGATGCCCATACGGTTCGCTACCATTTTGCAATATATAATCAGGAACTCCCATTGATAACCGGCCAGATGACAATTTATCCAAAACATATTTACGGAACCAAAGATAAATCTTTTGGTGCGGATTTCGATGATATCGCCATCGCCAGTGGACCTTACACGATAGAAAAATATGAGTACGGCAAATACATTACCTTTAAACGCGATCCTAATTGGTGGGGTAATGATATCGCCATCAATCAGGGGCGTTATAATTTTGACCGCGTGACGTACAAAATCTACCTTGACCCGGTTGCCCAGCGTGAAGCTTTCAAGGGTGGGGAATTCGATATGCAGATGGTCAACAGCTCCCGCGACTGGGCACTGGATTATAAAGGGGATTTTGTCAAAAAAGGCTATTACCTCCGCGGAGAATTTCCACACTCCCGAGTTGCTGGCATGCAGGGATTCGCTATGAATATGAGAAACAAAATGTTCCAATCCCGCAAGGTTCGGGCCGCCATCGCCATGACTTTCGACTTTGAATGGAGCAACAAAAATTTATTTTATGGGCAATACACGCGAAATGAATGTTATTTCGACAACAACCCTGAAATGAAAGCCCAGGGCCTGCCACAAGGAGAAGTCAAATCTCTTCTTCTTGAATTGCGGGAAAAACACCAAAGCCAGGTTCCTAGAACTGCACTCACCAAACCGGTAGGAGCTCCGGGGCAAGGCCAGTCATCCGCCAAAAATAACCAGGTTGCCAACGCTTTGCTGAATTCCGCCGGATGGAAAATCGGTGCAGATGGAATTCGCACAAAAGGCAAACAGCGATTGCAGTTTGAACTTCTTTTAGCCGGTCCCGGATTTCAGCGTATCGCTGAACCCTACAAGAATAATTTAAAGAAGATCGGGGTCCAGCTTGATATCAAGGTGGTACAAATTGCAGAATATGAAGAGCGCCTGCGCAATTTCAAATATGACATGATCGTTGCCAGCTATTTACAAAGCCGGTCACCGGGAAACGAACAACGCTCCATGTGGGGAAGTGAAGCCGCCAAAATGCCCGGAAGTAGAAATTATATGGGCATTGAGAATCCCGCTATTGATGACTTGATTGACGGAATCATCCAAGCTAAAACCCGCAAAGACCTGATCATTCATATTCACGCACTAGATCGAATTCTCACGCATCAGTTTTACATGGTTCCGCATTGGTACATATCTTATGATCGGGCTGTTTACTGGAACAAATTCAGTCGGCCAAAAATAAACCCTTCTCAAAGCTCCATTCTTAACAACCTCCTGCAATGGTGGTGGTGGGACGAAATGAAAGCTCAGGAACTCAAGAGCGCGAGATCTAAAGGAAATTCTCTCCAATAACTTACCCAAATTTTCTAGTTTCATGACTGCTTATATCTTACGCCGACTTCTATTGATGCTCCCTACTCTGATTGGGATTATCACCATTACTTTCATAGCGACTCAATTCGTTCCCGGAGGTCCCATAGATCAGATCAAATCACAATTAAGAGGTCACGGTAGCACCTTGACAGAAGCGGGAGGGGGTGCCTTGATGGATCCCGGACAAAAATTTGGCGAGTTGGACCCCAAGCATATGGAGCAATTAAAAAAAATCTACCATCTTGATAGACCCCTTTGGGAAAGATATTTGCGTACGTTTTTATGGTACTCACCAGAGGATGAGAACACTTCCGTCATGGAGAGTGTTTTTAATTATGATAATTGGGAGGGGTTTCTGGTATTCAAATTCGGCAACTCGTTCTATCGAAACAAGTCTGTTCTGGAACTCATCAAGGAGAAATTACCGGTTTCCGCATCACTGGGTGTCACCAGCTTTTTCTTGACCTACACCATCTGCATTATTCTCGGTATCGCTAAAGCAGTAAAACATGGAACCCGCTTTGATACCGCTACCAGCTTGATCGTACTCATCGGTTACAGTGTTCCGGGTTTTGTTTTGGCAATTTTCATCATTGTTCTTTTTGGTCCCGGAGATGGAGCCGTCGCCCATCTAATACCCATCGCCGGACTTACATCTGCAGGAACCCCCGGTTACGAAACCTGGTCCTTTTGGGATAAACTGACCGATTACCTCCATCATTTGGCGGCTCCCTTATTGTGTTATGTCCTAGGCGGATTCGCCACATTGACCCTACTGACAAAAAACGCTTTCCTGGAAGAAATGCGCAAGCAATATGTTTTGACAGCGAGGGCTAAAGGTCTGCCGGAAAAACGAGTATTATTCAAACATGTCCTGAAAAACTCCCTCATCCCTCTTGTGACAGGATTTCCCATCGCTTTTTTAGCCATGTTTTTCAGTGGCTCATTATTACTGGAGCAAATTTTTACTCTGGATGGGCTGGGTCTTCTTTCCTATCAAGCAGTGATACAAAGGGACTATCCTATTGTCCTTGGCACCTTGTTCATCTTCTCGCTCATGGCCCTGGTCGGTCAGTTATTAACCGATCTATCGTACGTTTTAATCGACAAGCGAATTTCTTTTGATGAGTCACAGGGTTGAAAATGTTTAAACTGAATAAAGAGTTGCAGGTTAAACAGGAAATTTTTAAAAAAGATAAACGCGCCTACACCAGTTTTTTAATCCTGACTTTTCTTTTTCTAGCCACCCTGCCCGCCGAACTGATCTGTAATGTGCGTCCCATTATGATCGTTGTAGAAGGAAAGAGCTATTTCCCCATCACTTTCACCTACAGTGAGAAAGATTTTGGCGGCACTTTGCCCAGCGAACCCGATTACAAATCCGCCCGATTTTTACAGATTTTAAAGGGTATTCCTGAGATGCAACATACAGAAACAGAGAACGCCTTTGGCTTGGCAATGGATGATTTTGAGGAAAATGATTTCAGCATCGGTCTGGGTGATTTTGAAGACAGTGAGGACTCTATTTCCCAACCCAATGAGACACAGCCCACAACGAAAAATCTTCTCTCGCCAAGGGAATTCTGGACCCTTTGGCCTCCCGTACGTTATGACTATAAATATATCCCGACCGAATCAAATACCGGAAATGTAGTGCTGGCCGCACCTTACCGTACCCCTACTCCTAATGGTAAAGGATTCATAGAATCCGCCTGGGAAGATGGCCACTATCTTGGAACCGATGACCGGGGCCGGGATGTATTGGCACGTCTGATTTACGGCTTCCGCATTTCCATGATCTTTGGAGCTTCGCTGGCGATCACCGGAACCTTGATTGGATGCCTGATGGGTGGAGTTCAAGGATTTTTTGGCGGCTGGGTGGATCTTGTCGGTCAGAGGTTGACAGAAATCTGGGGGTCGATTCCCCGCCTTTATATTTTAATAATTTTAAGTTCCTTCCTGGTTCCTTCGGCGTTATTGTTATTTTTGATTTTGAACCTTACAGCCTGGATGGGGATTGCCGCCTATATTCGTGCGGAATTTTTAAAAGTTCGCAACTTTGAATTTGTCAAAGCGGCTAAAGGATTAGGAGTTTCTAATTTCACCATCATGCGTAAGCATATCTTGCCCAATGCGTTAACCCCGGTGGTCACATTTTTCCCATTTGAAGTTACTGCCGGAATACTCGCACTGGTAAGCCTGGACTATTTAAATCTGGGTGTACCCAGTCCCGCACCCAGTATGGGAGAACTGCTGGCGCAAGGTAAGAATAACCTGCAGGCACTGTGGATATTATTGCCGACCTTCACCGCTCTCACTTCGATGATAATATTATTAACGTTTATTGGAGAAGGCATTCGCAATGCTTTCGACCCAAGGAAAACACTTTAAAAAATGTTGCTGTCAGTGAAAAATCTGGCCACTCATTTCCATGCCGGTCCTGGGAAAATTGCCCGGGCAGTGGATGGCATCTCTTTTGATCTGGAACAGGGCAAAACTCTGGCTCTGGTTGGGGAATCTGGTTGTGGAAAAACCCAAACCGCATTTTCAATCATCCGGCTCATTGCCGAGAACGGTTATCATCCCACGGGAGAAATCCGGTTTCAGGAGCAGGACCTTTTCCAGTTAAACCCTGAGGAAATGCGAAATCTGAGGGGAAATGATATCTCCATGATCTTTCAGGAACCCATGACCTCCCTGAATCCATTATTCCGTATTGGTGACCAGTTGGAAGAACCTTTGAGACAACATTTGAAAGTTGCAAAAGGAGATTCCAGGAAAAGAGCAATTAAGCTTCTCGATCGGGTGGGAATTCCCGAACCGCATAAACGCATAGATGATTATCCCCATCAACTTTCAGGGGGCATGAAACAACGAGTAATGATTGCTATGGCTCTGGCCTGCGAGCCTAAACTGCTCATTGCCGATGAACCCACCACCGCCCTGGATGTCACTATTCAAGCTCAAGTCCTGGGACTGATGAGTGACCTGCAAAAACAAACTGGCATGTCTATCCTGCTGATCACCCACGATATGGGAATCGTCAACCAGATGGCTGATGACTTATGCATCATGTATGGAGGACAGGTGGCAGAGTATGGAAAACGAGAACACATCTTTAATAATATGACCCACCCCTACACGCAAAAACTTTTCAGTTCCATTCCAAAACTTGAAAAAGCAGATACTCTGCTCGCCACTATTCCGGGCATGGTCCCATCCGCTACGGAATATGGCAAGGGATGCAGATTTGCAGACCGTTGTTCAGAAGTCATGGACATTTGCCATGAGAAAGAGAGCCAGGTTCACCACATTAACAGCAATCATCAAAGCGTTTGTCACCTGTTGGATCACGGATCAAGAACATACCAAAAACATATCAGTAAAGCTGAACCCATACCAACTAGAAAGATTGAGGATAAGCCCCTTGTTCAGATACGGAATTTAAAGACCTATTTTCCTGTCCGCAAAGGAGTGTTCCTTCGGGTAGCCAACCATGTCCGAGCAGTGGATCAGATCGATCTGAATATTCCTAAAGGGTCAACCGTTGCCCTGGTGGGAGAGTCGGGTTGCGGAAAAACAACTCTGGGGGAATCCATACTGCAATTGATTCCCGATGCGCGCGGAGAAGTATTTTTTAATGATCAAGATATCATGAAGATGAAAGGTGAAACTTTGAAAAAGTTTCGCAAATATATTCAAATTGTATTCCAGGATCCTTTTGGCTCCCTGCAACCGCGAATGACTATCGAAAAAATTGTAGGTGAAGGGTTAGAAGTTCACCAGCCTTTACTTTCTTCTGATGAACGAATTCAAAAAATTGCCCAGGTTCTGGAGGAGGTAGGATTGGGAGCATCCATTTTGGAGCGTTATCCCCATGAATTTTCCGGGGGTCAACGACAACGCATTGCCATTGCACGAGCCTTGATTCTGGAACCGGAATTTCTGGTGCTGGATGAACCCACCAGCGCTTTGGATGTATCCGTGCAGGCACAGGTTCTTAATCTTCTAAAAGAATTGCAAGCGCGGCACCAGTTGACGTACCTCTTCATCAGTCATAACCTCAGTGTAGTACGGTATATGGCGGACACAGTAGCGATTATGTATTTGGGGAAAATTGTGGAGCAGGGTCCCGTCGATGACCTCTTTAAAAATCCTCGTCACCCCTATACAATATCGCTTCTTGATGCAATTCCCATCCTTGAAACCCGCAAACCATTTAAGCCCTTATTAGGAGATGTGCCCTCTCCACTCAATCCCCCAACCGGTTGCCACTTTCATCCTCGATGCCCCATTTACCTGAATGAAGAGCAGGGATCTGTATTATCAAATAAATGCCCCAGCCAATATCCTGAAAAGACAGGCGATAGCACTTCTTTTGTGGCCTGCCACCATAGTGCGGCCAATACTACAGTTCCAAATTAAATAAACTAACCAGAAAATTCTTTACAACTCTTTGTTATTAAAGATTCTCTAAAAAACCACTACATTTCAGTTTTAATTCAATAAAAATTCTGTCTCCCAGAAACTTGAATTTTTTAGCTTTACACGTTCCATCTTTACAGGTCGACTCCTCACAGCTATAGTTCCCTTCAATTCAGGAAACCGATTTACCAACACGGTAAAGGCAGATTTCATGAAAAAAATATTGGCTTTCTTAGTAAGTGTGGTTTTTTATACCGCCAGTTCTTCGGCATTGTCGCAGGAGGAAAATGCGACAGTGAGCTCGGTGAAAGACGCATTAATAAATCAGCCGGAAAATCCCACCCTCCTCTCAGAGTTGGGTCTTGCCTATCTCAAAAACAGACAGTTTCAGGAAGCAATTCCCCCACTGGAACACTCACTAAAAATCCAGAAAAATGATTTCAAATCACATTTTTATCTGGCCTTGGCCTTTGGTGCTGTAGGGCGTCACCACGAAAAACTAATAGAATTGCGGGAGACTCTTCGTCTGAATCCGGAGTTTGCCGAAGCCAATTTTAAAATTGGACTGGCCCATGCGGCTTTAAAGCGGCATCATGAAGCAAGCGAATATTATCGCAAAGCTATTAAATTAGAGCCGGGAAATTATGACACCTATTATTTTTTAGCATTGTCCTGCATTCTATCAAACCGCTATCAGGAAGCACTTTCTGCCATTAACGAATCCATTCGACTCAACCCTTATAATGCTGAAGCCCATTACACTTTAGGGCAAATTTATATGAAAATGGGACACTATATTAAGGCTATTCAGCCTTTACAAACCGCGATGAATATTCATCCCGGTTTACCGCAAAAAAAGCATCAAAATTCCCTGCATCAAAACTTGCCGTAAATCAATAATTTTCAAAAAAATAATCACCCTTCTTCAACTTCCTGTAAGCTAATTATAAATCCTGCGACTGATATACAGTTATTGAACCCGCATGATTTTGGTATCATATTAATTCAGGACTGAAACCATGGATATTATAAGGATGATTATCATGAATAAACTCTATGCAGCCTTTCTGATATTTATCAGTTATTTTCTACTTGTAACCTTTTTACCCAAAAATGTTGATAGTGCTTCAAAGCAAACTAATACGGCAACAAATGTATCTGACACATCCGGAAGTACAGAGATAGCGATTCTTGCAGGAGGTTGCTTCTGGTGTATGGAACACCCTTACGAAGACCTGCCGGGAGTTTCAAAGGCCATTTCAGGTTATACAGGTGGAAAAAAGAAAAATCCTACCTACAAGGAAGTCGCCTCAGGCTCTACCAGCTATGTCGAAGCTGTAGAGATTCATTTTGATCCGGCAATCATCTCCTTCAATGACATCCTCGAAATTTTTTGGAGAAACATTGACCCAACGGATGCAGGCGGACAATTTGTCGACCGGGGAAACCAATATACATCTGGAATCTATTACCAAGACAAGAAGCAAAAACAAATCGCTGAAGAATCAATAAAACGCGTGGAGGCCAGCAAACGATTTAGCAAAAAAATTGTGACTAAATTAGTGAAAGCCGGAACATTTTATCGAGCAGAAGAATACCATCAGGATTTTTTCAAGAAAAACTATATCCGGTATAAAGTTTACCGCGCAGGATCAGGGAGAGACGAGTTCATAGCAAGAGTATGGGGAAAGGATCGGGAATACAAAATATCCAAAACGGTATTCGATGAGGCAAAACCTCCCCAATTCACCTTAATAGGAAATAAAACCCAGTCTAAAGCTAACCTGACTCCACTACAATATAAAGTGACTCAAAAAAATGGTACCGAACCTCCCTTTAGGAATAAATATTGGGATAATAAGCAGCCAGGAATCTACGTAGATATCATTTCTGGAGAGCCTCTTTTCAGTTCTAAGGACAAATTCAAGTCAGGCACGGGTTGGCCTTCTTTCACCCGACCCTTAGTCCAGGAAAATATAGTTGAGGAAAGGGATACTACTTATAATATGACTCGAATCGAAGTGCGATCAAAAAATGCCGACTCACATTTAGGGCATCTTTTCAAAGACGGCCCCAAACCCACAGGGTTAAGGTATTGCATCAACTCCGCTTCGTTAAAATTTATTCACGCAGAAAACCTGGCAAAAGAAGGTTATGAAGATTTTAAAACTTTATTCAGTAAATAGTATTGGATTTTAAATGACAAGCAGGGCCTCCATTTCCAAACCTCAACAATGGCACCTGTATATGATAAGGACTAACCAGGGCCATCTTTATACAGGAATCACCCAGAATGTCAGTCGGCGCTTTTTGGAACATCAGGAAGGCGGGAAAAAAGCGGCGAAATATCTTCGTGGAAAAGGCCCGCTAAAATTGGTATTTCAGCAGAAAATTGGAAGCCGGTCCTCGGCATTGAAAGCAGAAAGCTCGCTTAAAAAACTATCGAAGCTAAAAAAAGAAAGTCTTACAAAAAATAAAATCAGGTTTAATCTTGACACCCCGGAACCTTGTAAAAAATAACAAACGATAGCCTTAAAGCATCAGAAAACCTTACTGGACCCGGTTATTTTGAACGTGTTATTAGTGAAGAACAATTTTCCCCCACAACTAAATGTTAGTCCGTGTTCCACTCTGTGAAGAAATAATAAACCAGCGTAACCATAAAAACACCCGCCAGTCCAACTGTTATAATGCAACTTAAATTCATTTCTTTCTCCGCCTTAAAAAATTTGATTAAGATGCCTCGCATTTTATATAAAATTCTACCCAAAAAGCAAAGTTTCACTCACTCCAATGTAATTTTTCTCACAGCACTGGACAGCATTATATGGGAAGCCTATATTTTTATATAAGCAAATGACTTTCAAACGGTGATTTATGCAACTCCTCTATCCATTTGCCAGGCGTTTTATTGCAGGCCCCGACTTAAAAACAGCTATACCCTCAATTCACAAAATAAGCGAGTCCGGTTATTTTTCAAGTATAGATATCCTTGGCGAAAGTGTCACCACTCGCAAACAGGCTGAAGAAGCAAAAATTGATTATCTGAAGCTATTTGAATCTCTCGACAGCATCCATCATTCGTTCGATTTTTCTATCAAACTTTCCCAATTAGGCTTGGATATTGATAGAGAATTCTGTCTGGAAAATTTAATGCAATTGGCACAGGCACTCGGCAATCACACCATCCGATTAGATATGGAGGATTCCGCCCGTACTCAGAGTACTCTCGACATTTGCTTAGAGGCGCACCGTACCCATCCATATATTGGCCAGGCCATCCAGGCTTATTTATACCGCTCAGGGGATGATGTTCGTCATTGCATCGAAAATAAAATCTCATTAAGGCTTTGTAAAGGAGCTTATAAAGAGTCTCCAGATGTAGCCTACCAGGCTATGGATAAAATAAGGAAAAACTTCTTAAAGCTTGCCTGCCAATTGCTTAAAGAAGGCCATCAGCCTGCCATTGCAACACATGATGAAAGCCTGTTGGTGAAAATTCTGGATTTTATTGCTCATGAAAATATTTCTCCGAAATCCTTTTATTTTGAAATGTTGTATGGAGTCCGGAGGGATCTGCAAAAAATACTTAAAGAAAAAGGATATCGGGTAAGAGTTTATATTCCCTATGGAAAAGCCTGGTTGCCTTATACCCTCCGCCGCCTTGTCGAAAAAAAGGAAAATCTGCTATTTGTAATCACTCATCTTTTTAGAGAAACACTGGGTTTAAGAAAACTCCAACAATAAAAACCTCCTACCCACTCCCATAACTCATTGACAAATAAAGAGATATGTGAATAATGGAAGTATCAACCCTATTAATATTAAGATATTTTAAGGTCCGCCCTGTAAGAAACAAGTGACCCTGGAACCGGTTCCTATCAAAAAGGAGACCCCGTATGTTTGATATTCCTGAAAATGGAAAAGAGATTGTCCTTTCATTTTTAAATGACAAGTTTGCAGTAAAGAAGCGCTCACCTTTCCGACCAGAAACAAAAACAGGCGTTTTAGAAAGTCTGCGAAAAAAAACACGCTTAAAAAATCTGTTACTTTCCAAATCCTTAATTGTCAAACTTTAAGCCACTGGGCGTGGTATGAAACTAAAAAGCCCTATAGCAATCAGCTTTTTCACTACTTCTTTCCCCCGATATGAAGGGGACTTTGCTGGCAATTTTATTCTTAATTATGCCCGTGAAATCGCAAAATTGGGAACGAAAGTAGAAATCGTAGCGCCCGATACTCAGGATGCCCGTCCTTTAAAGCTCCCGCCAGAAATAAACCTAATACGCTTTAAATATTTTCTCCCTCGGTCTGCACAACAAGTCGCATACGGCACAGGAATCACCAACCAATTAAAAGAAAATCGTTGGTCGCTATTTCAAATTCCTTTTTTGTTTATAGCATTTATTTTAGCAACTTTTCGGTCTTCCAGGAAATCACAAGTACAGCACGCCTTCTGGTCTCTAGCCGGCATAGTATCAATAGTTGTCTCCCTCATTAAGCCAAAACCCGTTGTCATAACCTTATGGGGTTCAGACTTATTATTTCTTAAAATGCCAATTCTTTCATACCTTTTCAGGTTTCTATTAGATAGAGCTGATGTCATAATTTGTGAAAATCAACATTTCAAAAATCAATTAACTGAGCTGAGATTCAAAAATAATAATATATTTGTGATTCCTAACGGCATCGACCAGGGTTATTTTAGACCCAGAGATATATTGTCAGCTCGAGCTACTTTAAATTTACCTGAGAACAACCTGATAATTTTATCTACCGGAAGCCTGACTAAAAATAAAGGCCATAAATATTTGATCCATGCGTTTTCTGAACTTCTACAAGCGAGAGACGATATTCGTCTTTATATTGTTGGAGATGGAGAGGAGCGCGAGTCTTTAACGCATGAAATTGAGCAATTAAATTTAAACACAAAAGTAGAATTAGTTGGTGTGGTACCCAACGAGAAGATGGTCACATGGTTGAGCGCGTCAGACATTTTCGTTCTTCCCAGCTTGCACGAAGGCACTCCCAATTCTCTACTGGAAGCGATGGCAACCGGTCTACCTGTTGTTGCCAGCGCAACAGGAGGTATTCCCGATATCATAGATGATGGGAGTAATGGATTCCTAACTACCCCTGCCAGCACAGCAGAAATCAAAGATAAGATGAGTCAATTGATCGAATCTACTGATTTGCGTGAACGTCTTGGCAAACAGGCACGCTTAAAGCTGGAGTCTGATTTTGGTTCCTGGGAGGAACAAGCTAAGAAGCTATATGAAATTTATCAAGAGCTCTTAAGCAAAAATTGAATACCCCTTCATAAAAATGATAAATAGCATGGATACTCCAACCAGGGTTTTAACTGCTTACTACAAGCATAAACCCGGTGGATTTTGTAAACGTCTGCAAATGAAAATCAATGCCTACTTGGAACAGGGTTGGGTGGTACATTATGTGGCGGTAGAAAAATTTCCCTATTCGCATCCAAACTTAATTCCACATATCCTTCCCACCCCTTTAAAAGATCATAATACTTTATTATTCTGGATCTATTTTTTTACTTTGGCTCCCTGGTTTACTGCTTGGATAGCGTACAGGGAAAAAGTGCAGTTAATATCAGTCTTCTCTCTGGCTTATGCCTGCCTTTGCGTCCCTGCAAAATGGATAACAGGTTCCCCTCTTCTCACTTTTATTCGTACCATGAAAGAGAAAAGAGAGTTCACATTTGGCAACTATACAATTATTTATAGGATTAAAAGTCTTTTAGATAAGGTTGGTATCGCCCTATCCGATTTCCTGGTAGCAAATAGTGAGTCAATTAAGACTGAGTTGGTGAAATTCGGCAAAACAGAAAAGGAAGTTGCAATCATCTATAACAATATCATCGAATCAAAGCTTGATAGATCAGAGCAAAGGAAAGAAGTCTTGAAGGAGTTTGGACTTCCAGAAGAATCGTTTTTGATCGTCACAACAGGTTTGCTGATAGCAAGAAAAAACATTCAATGTTTAATCAGAGCTTTTGCAAAGGTTGATTCAAATAAAGCTGTCTTGCTGATAATTGGAGAAGGCCCTCTGCTCGATGCGTTACGGACCCTGGCAATTCAACTCGGATTGAAGGATAAAGTCATATTTACAGGTTGGCGGGAAGATATTCCGGAAATTTTATCGGGTTGCGACCTGTTCGTATTTCCATCCTATCTCGAAGGCCTTTCAAATTCCATTCTGGAAGCAATGGCCTGTAGTCTACCCTGCCTCGTCAGCGACATTCCTGAAAATGCAGAAATTATTTCCCATTCGACACAGCGCTTCCCAGTAAATCAGGATGAAGTTCTAAAACAAATGATGAGCGAAGTTTTGCTCTCCAAAGAGAAACTGGAAATTTTCTACGAATCCACATTAGAAGACAGAAAACGTTATATTTTTAATTGGGAACAGAAAATAATTACGATTGCAGAACAAGTGGTTAAAATGCACTAAGCACGTAATCGATTCACATAACGTATGGTTTCCTGAGAATATTTTCCGGTAACTTGCGGAAGCACCTCAGCAACTTGATTCCATTTTTTCACCGGTCCGTAAGAAATTTTATTAATCGCCTTGGAAATATTTCCCATCCCCGCATTGTAAGCTCCCGCCGCAAATTTCCAGGCCTCCTTATCAGTGATTCCTTCTTTACGATATTTATCATAAAGCTTTTTCAGATATCGAGCAGAGGCATCCAGGTTCGATTCAGGATGCCAAACAGATCCTGGAGCCTTATCACCTGAAATGTCCAACCCCAACTCTTTAGCCGTGTCCGGCATAATCTGCCCCAAACCCATCGCTCCTTTAGGACTCAATGCTTCTGGATCAAAGCTGGATTCTGTTTGAATTAAGTTTTTGAAGAATGCTTCAGGAATACCATTTTTTTCAGCAATACGACCCGTCAATGCTTTAAGAGAAGTTTTGCTCAAACTGCCCTCATTAAACCGTTGCTCTGACTCATAGGACTGAGTAGCTCGTTGGGAATTGATAGATGGACGAAATGATTCTGTCGTATTTGTAATATTTTTTAATTTAAGTAGCACTTTAGAAAGTGAAAATGGATCTATCTCAGATTGGCTATTCGGTGCTGTTGGACTCCAGGCTCGAATCATATTCAACTGATGCTTGATCAATATCGAATAAAAAGGATCAGAATAACCCCCATTCCCCGTATTCTCAGGTTTATGAGTCGCCACAGAAGTTAACCGTTCCAAACTTTGCAGGACATTAATAGAATTTAGCATGGGGCCTCGAGGCGAAAAATTGACACAATTGCTTCATTTCTATAAATAGCAAACAACATGCCAAAAGTGTGCTCCAGAACCATATATAAAGCCTACGAGGAAGCAGTGAGTATTTTTCTTCAGAGGAATTGAACGCGGAATCAATCTAACCCAACGGCACGAGCCTGCTGATCTGCAAGGTAGGAACTTCGTACAAGGGGTCCTGCTTCCACATGTTTTAATCCGAGCGATTCGCCTATTTCCTTATACTCTGCAAAACGGTCGGGGTGAATAAACTCAATAACCTCAGCATGAGTCGGAGTCGGTCGAAGATATTGTCCCATAGAAAGAATTTGGCATCCGGCTTCGACAAGATCTCTCATGGCTTGGATCACTTCATCTCTTTTTTCCCCCAAACCCAGCATAAGTCCACTTTTTACGATAACACCCTGCGTTTTTCCGGCTGTTTCCAGTGTATTCAGCGACCATTCATAACGGCATTGAGGACGTACTTGCCTTTGCAGAGATTCTACCGTTTCAAGATTATGAGCCAGAACATTGGGTCGAGCTTCGCACACTTCCCGAATAAGACTCATATTCCCCTGAAAATCTGGAATCAATGCTTCGATTTTAATATCCGGGCAACGACCTTTAATCGCAGTAATAGTTTTCACCCAATGCCCTGCACCACCGTCCGGCAAATCATCGCGGTCCACAGAAGTAATAACGGCAAATTTTAAATCCAATTGTGAAAGTGAAAATGCAACCTTATCGGGTTCCTCCGGGTCAGGTTGATTCAAGTTTCCGGTGGGAACATCGCAAAACCGGCAGGCGCGAGTGCAAGTATCACCAAGAATCATAAAGGTCAAGGTACCGGCGTCCCAACAAGTACCGATGTTAGGACAAGATGCCGATTCGCAAACGGTATTCAATCTATTTTCTTTTAAAAGGGATTTTAATTGAAAAAATTTACGGGTTCTTGGCAACCGGGTTTTTAACCACTGCGGCAATCTTTTATGCTGATAAGCTGATTTAGTCATTTAATTTAAATAGGCAAGGCATGATCCAGAAGTCGGGATATAGTATAATGAGCAAGCTAAAGAAAAGAAATGTTTCTTTCATCAAATTTCCAGCCAACCTCTACGTCATCAAAAGGCAACCACTGTTAAATGTTTTTAAAAACTATTGATAAATATATTATTGGGGAACTGATAAAAATGTTCCTGATCAGTATTTTTGCGATGACAATGGTTCTTTATCTGGACAAATTTTTGTTTATGGCTGAAATGATCGTCAATCGTGGCGTATCCTCCATAGAACTATTCATGATGATGGTCTATATATCTCCTGCATTTCTTGCAATCACTATTCCCATGGCTGTCCTCATGGCTTCGGTAGTCACTTTCAATCAATTTTCTGCACATAATGAGTGGATTGCCATGAAGGCCTGCAACATGAGTTTTATGGAGTTGATGAAGCCCGTATTGTTTTTTTCATTATTTGCATATTTCCTGGCAAATATCGTGATGTTCTGGGCTCTCCCCTGGGGCAACCAGTCTTACAAGGTACTGGTGTATGACATCATTAAAAATCGGGCAAATGTGGACATCAAACCTAACGTATTCAACCGGGACTTTAAAAACCTGATCCTGTTAGTAAAAGAGCGCCAAGAAAACTCATCACTCAAAGGCGTGTTTATTGCTGACACCAGTAAACCGGAATCGCCACAAATTATCACCTCTGAAGAGGGAGTTATATTTTCCAACCGTGAAACGCTTAAAATTCAACTTAAACTAAATAATGGAACCATCCATGACTTGAGCAACCAAGGAAGCGATTACCAGACGTTAAATTTTGACCGGTACGATATCAACCTTAGCCTGCCTGACACAGAAAGATTGGAGCAAGAAGCCCTCGTTGGTAACAGGGAATTATCTTTTCCAAAAATTATAGAAAAAATAAAAGAGATGAAGAAAAAAGGATTGCCCACCTCCGGACCTGAGGTGGAATTAAGCAAAAAGTTCTCCATTCCTTTCACATGCCTGCTTTTTGCATTCCTTGGTGCACCATTGGGAATCAAGTCAAGCAGATCGGGAAAATCGGGCAGTTTTGGAATAACTCTGGCTGTTATTATGCTTTACTATGTAGGACTCATTATGACCCAGAACCTAGGTAGAATAGGAAAAATCCATTCCTACACCTCTGTCTGGATACCTAATGCAATTCTGATAGTTGTGGTTGTCTATGTACTTTATAAAATGCAAAAGGAGTTGCCCTTTAAATTCTTGGAAGTATTTGTCGGGCTTCTGATGACAGTTGTAGAATTCTTCAAGCGCTTATTTGGGAAAAACAATAAAATACTATCCAGTAAAAGGATGGGGAACCGAAAATCCATTTCAGCAAGGCCCACCTTGGATGGAATAGACCAACTGCGGAAAGTATCTAATCATAGGAAGCAGGGCTGAAACCAAATCTTACTAAAGCGGAGAGCTTAATGAAAACAGCACAAGATATAATGACACGGAATGTAGTGACAGTGAATAAGGATCAGCCCATCAGTGATCTGTCCAAACTATTCATCGAAAACCATTTTAATGGAGTTCCCGTTCTTGATGATGCGGGTAAAGTTCTCGGTGTGGTCACTCAGGGAGATTTAATAGAACAAAATAAGAACCTGCATATTCCCACTGTAATTGCCCTGTTTGATGCAGTGCTATTTTTAGATAGTGAAAAGAAGTTTGAATCGGATGTGAAAAAATTGACCGGCTCCAAGATTGAGGACATCTATCACAAAAACCTCATCACAGTTTCTCCTGAAACAGAACTCAATGAAATCACTACACTGATGGCAGAAAATGATGTCCATACCCTACCCGTTCTGGATAACGATAAACTCGTTGGCATTATTGGCAAGAAGGACGTCATCCGCGCCATGGCATAATCCCGCCCCAGTTCCTACCAAAATAGTAATTTCAAATTTGCCCAACCTATTTGATATAATTGAATTAATCCCGAAAACCTTTAAAAAAACCTCAGTTAACTAAAATTAAGGATTGATTTTATTGCCATACCTATCGGATAATCCGGTCAATCCATATCGATATTCAGAACTCAGCAATTTCATTTTCGGATGAATGATGCGCCCCTGATTTTCTAGACACTTCGTAGTTTCATGTTTTGCTGTCGTTCGAAGTCTATGGGTGACAGCATCCCATTCTTGCCATGCTTTCGTTTTGGATTATAGAACATC